>Ga0256404_1002562_pt1 | contig 39886 bp, 31 predicted proteins | sample RumenRJG_01DNA_FD_185990 | JGI IMG/M metagenome (GOLD analysis project Ga0256404, IMG submission 185990) | Bovine rumen microbial communities from Lethbridge, Alberta, Canada - RJG_01 | ecosystem: Host-associated > Mammals > Digestive system > Stomach > Rumen | place: Canada: Alberta | collected...
AGTATGTTGAAAAAGCCCAGGATGGCACCGGTGGGGATCCCGTTGTAGGACATGGGCGGCAGGCCGAAAAAGGCCCGGTTGGCAATGGAATGACCGTCTACCAGAAGGATTTTCTGACTCATGTTCGTTTGCTTCCTTTATCTTGACATCAATTCATACGGTATGGTAAAATAACTTTCGCTATATGAAGCCGGTGTGTCGGAATGGCAGACGAGACAGACTCAAAATCTGTTGTCCTTTTTGGGCGTGTGGGTTCGACCCCCACCACCGGCATTTACGTTGTTTTATTATACACCACTTGCCCTTTCATAGAAACGGTTTCTTGCAAAGCAGATCCCCCGTACCAGTTGATATGGTCCGGGGGATCTTTTATTCAATGGTTATGCGATGACGTTTTTGCGTTCCGGATCAGCTGCAGCAGCCCGTGTCCGGGGTTCTTCCATTTGGGAGCTTCCATAACGACGCCCGTCAGGCTCTTGATGATCCAGATCAGGAAAACCAGCACCAGGACAGGGATCACGCACGACGTAATGATCATGACCCCAATTGCGTCAATAAAGTTACTGAGGATGTTTTCAAACTTGTGGACGACCTTGGTCAGGTCGCCGCTGATGGTCGAAAAGGCTTGCTCCAGGGCTCCGGACTCTCCGTCGGAAGCTTTGGAAACGGCATCCGTGATTTCTTTACTGCTCTCCTGAGCGGTTTCGACCACTTTATCCGAATCCTTCATGACAGAGCTGTCTACCAGACTGCTCAGACCAACGCTGACCGGAACGGCAAAGTAAAAGGCCAGACTAATGATCAGCAGCTTAACGGCTGCTTTTTTCAAGGCTGTCCTGCCAATCAACAGATAAACGATACCCATCAGGCAGGCCAGCGGGATCAAAATCTTGAAGGCCACCGTTCCCATGATCAGGAATAAATATTTTTCCAGATACAAGGCCCCAAGGATAAGGATAAAATAACCGGACAGATCAGCCAGTTTATCCGCAATAGGTGTTCCTACATCTGACGGCAGCAGGGTAATTGCCGTAGAAACTCCGGCTGATGCAGAAGACAGGCCAAAAACTTTGTTGCGGCTGTCTTCCAGCTGCGACACGATCGTATTTTGAAAACGCGGGGCACTTGCCAATTTTGCACCAAGCGTAAAGGAAATGATACCTGCCAGCAGCAGGATGATCATCTTGCAGACGGTGCTCATTGCAAGGCTTTTTGCGGCTGGTTCGGGCGCCTTAAACGTCCCTGGCTGCTCATTCATTTCATTTGGATCGGGCTCATTCTTTTCCGGTACCATCTTAGTTCTCCTTTGAAAGTTGGATCTCAACCGTATAATCAGATGCGACACTGCGGATGACAGGTTCAAAAATATTCTGGGCTGACATTTTAGCGACGCTTTCGGCCTGATCCAGCACACCGGTCTTTTCCAGCTGCTCAATCATTTCCTGCTTGGCCTGGGATTCCAGCCGGCTGCTCTCTTCAACGGTCAGTTTGATACTGCCAAAAGCCAGGGCCCCGTTCTGTTCTGTGAGTTTTTCGGTCTGATCACTGTCAACGTCTACATGATCAAGGGCCGGTTGCGGAATGGTGATGGTGACTTTTTTCCCATCCATATCGACCTCAATGTCCGAGTCGTTCATCCCGGACAGGTCACACATATAATAAGCAATGCCCCTGTATTGGATGATCTGGTTTTTCTCAAGAAAAGACAGGTTGAATGCCCCTTTCTGGGTGTTGGTTACAATGACCGACACCGGCACTTCCAGGACATCCAGTTTCTGTTCTTGTAAAGCTTCTCCGATGACCGGCTTTTGAAAGTCAGCCTTGGTATAACTATTTAAATAAAAACCGGGATCGTCCGGACCGGATATGCTGTCGTCCCCTATTTCTGCCTGGACTTGCCGGCCGTCCAGAAAACTTGTCAGCCGGTCAGAGCCTGCCAGTATCACACTAAAAAGACAGACGACGGCGATCACAATGGTAAGGATGACGATCGGGCTTACCTTCTTACGGGGTTTTTCGGGCATGCCTTCTTTCATAGGGTCTCCTTCATGTTTTCATTTGCTGATTGTTTCTTACAAAACTACCGGAATTCCATTATCAGCGGGATCCCGGTATTTTTTTATGTAAAATGAAATTGTAATCAGCGTACTTCCTTTTTATCCGATTTTAAAGTCGTCTTGTTCTTGATCTTTTTCTGCTCGATCACTTTGCCGATAACAAAGCAGATGACACCGGGCACCAGAAACTCTGCGCCCCGGATCAATACCAGACTATACAAGGGAGCCGAATAAGCCTGCTCATAACTTACCATCTCTTTAACGCCGAAGAATAAAAACAGAATAAGCAATATAAAAGAGATCACATACAGGATCATGACCGCCTTTTCTGCCTTGCTTGCTTTTTCTTTTGTCTGTCCGGAGCCAAGCTGGCACAGAGCATATTCTTTAATATAACTGGTGGCTGAAGTGTCGGATAGTTTGGGCTGCACGACCCGCATACGATCTTCGACGCTTGCATACTCTTTCAGAACAACGTTATCGGAATCGGGCAGCAGTACCCCGATGGGGATATCCTGTACATGAAGGATCACTTTGTTCGGATATGCAAAATAGGAGAACAGTTCTTTTCCGTGTTCGTCTTCTACGACCCAGATCTTATTTTCGCCGCGGTTTACACCGGCTGTCTGTACTAATTTTTCTGTGATGAAGTGAATCCGGTCGCTGCTGGCGACTTTAAGGCTGGCTCCCTGGACCGGAGCGTTTAAAATCTGAATATCCATGCTGCTTCCTCCCCGTATGATTCTTTATGGTAGAACGATGAAGAAGGTAAGTCAATGAACAAGCTGTGAAGTTTTTAAAAATATTGTGCATCAAACCTTTTAATATCTAAATAAAAAAAAGAGGATTGCAAGGGCTCCTTCAAGGTGCTATAATACCAAAGCTATCAAATTGAAGCAATAACCGTCAGCTGCCGCCAAAGGCTAATAGACCGATATGTCTGATAAAGAGAGATATCCGTCCGGTCTTTTGCGCTGCCGATCGTTTTTGTTTCGGATGGAGGTACGCTATGGCATTAGAAGTAGGACAGGTCGTAAAAGGTAAGGTTACCGGTATTCAGTCTTTCGGTGCTTTCGTTCAGATCGACGGCGAGAACACTCAGGGTCTCGTTCATATTTCCGAAGTTTCCAATACCTTTGTTAAAGACATCAACGATTATCTGAAGGTTGGTCAGGAAGTAGAAGTTAAAGTTATCAAAATCGACGAAGCAAATAAAAAGATCTCTCTTTCCATCCGTGCATTGATGCCCAATCCCGAAGGCAGCCGCGGCAAGAAAGACGGAGACAAAAAGGACACTCAGCGTCGTCCCAGAAGAAACAGCGGACGCCGTCCTTCCGCTCCCATGTCTTATAAGAGCGATCCTGACGAAGACGGCGGCTATACTCTGCTGGCCGATAAATTCAAGGACATCCAGCTTTGATATTAGTTTTAGCCATTAACTGAAAAAGAACTCCGGCATTTCATTGACCGGAGTCCTTTTTATATTCAAAACCTATAAAAAAGCACTGCTTGCCATAAAACAAGCAGTGCTTTTATCGTTATTCAGCAGATCGATTCAAATCTTATTCAGATTAGTCGATACCTTTGAAACGATTGTAACGAGCCTGATAGATATCGATCATATCCTGCAGGCCAAGGTCATCCAGCTGAGATACCAGGGTATCCAGATCATCTACAGAAGACTGTCCCAGAACCAGAGCAGATACATCCTGCTGAGAAGCGCTGTGCAGATCGTTGTAGATAGCGTTAACCTTATCGGTTTCTTCGGTGGATGCGGTTGCAAGAGTACCGCCGACATCAATAGAGGTCCAGTGACCGTAGTCAATGGTCTTCTCCTGATATTCGGTCTTCTGAGCTGCCCAAACCTGCTCTTTAGGAGCACGGGTAGCATCGCCCAGCTGATAGTAAGTCATATCGGGAGTTACATAACGGCTGTACAGGATCTTACCATAGGAGATACGAGCATCTGCTTTCTCCTGCAGGTACTTGTTAAGGGCATCAGCATTGTACTTAACGCCGGCGCCTTCCTGTTTAGCGTCATACTGGATCCACTGTTTCTCACCGTCTTTGATCTCGTAGTTCTTGCCTTCAACACCATAGTTGATCAGGTCGATGTTCTCGTCGCTGTAATATGCATCCATAAATGCAGCACCAAGAGTAGGATCGGTCAGCTGATTGGTGAACACGAAGTGATCCCATACATAGACCGGATCTTCCAGCTGCAGCAGAGGAGTAACGCCTTCAACTGCGGTGATAGGATAAATATCATCGTAGCAAGCGCCGCCGCCGTCAGCTTTGAATGCAGCTTCGATCAGAGGCTCATAAGTGGTAGCCAGAGCGTAGGTAGAGTAAGAACCAACCTGGTTGTTGGCAACCTTGGTTCTCAGAGTATCGGTAGAACCTACCATCTCAGAGTCATACAGTCCCTGATTGTACAGGTCATTGACATAAGAGAAGTAATCCTTAACGGTATCCTGTTTCCAAGGAGAAGTAGCTTTCTCTTCATCCCAGTTAACGTTTACAACAGGACCGCCGACCAGACCGAACCACTGACCGATCGCATCAGCGAAGTCGCAGGGGTTGTAAGAATATACGTTCATACCAGCAGTGTTAGCGCCGGATCCGGACGGATCATTCTCATTGAAGGTCTTCAGAGCATTAGTGAACTCGTCAAGAGTGGTCGGAAGGCTCAGACCATACTGATTCAGCCAGTCTTCACGGATGGTAACAGTGAAGTTGGTACCAACACCGTAAGTTCCGTCATAATCGGAAATGTAGATGTTGGGCAGCCAGTACATCTGTCCTTCAGGAGTCTTAACTTTGTTTGCAGCGGTTACACCAAAGTCATTCTCGGTGAAGAATTTCTTTGCGGTGCCGTCGCCCTGGTCAAGCATAGGCAGGATATCAAGAACGATACCATTCTGTGCAAGGGCAAGAACCTCTGCATCGGTCTCCTTGTTGTATGCGAACATGGGGATATCTTTCATAGCCGCGAAACGGGTCTGCACGGTAGTCAGATACTGGTCGTTTACAACATACTCGACTTTCATGTTTACGCCTTTGGCTTCCTCAAGTTTGCGGAATGCCTGCCAAGCGTAGAACTCTTCCATGCTATCAGTTGCGGAATAGTAAGAGGTGAATGCATCATCTCCAAGCATCGTGAAGTCACGAAGCTCTACGTTTCCTTCAGGCTGAGAAGACTCTTCAGCGCTGGATTCAGCAGCGGAAGACTCGGCCTTGCTGGACTCTTCAACAGCTGCAGAAGACTCAGCAGCGGTGGAAGACTCTGTTGAAGCTTCAGAGGACGATTCGTCGCTCTTGGAGCTGGAGCAGCCAGCCAGCATGGAAACGCACATAGCAGCAGCTAAAAGCACTACTAACAGCTTTTTCATGTTTTTTCCTCCTTGGGATTTTTTGGTACTTCTTAGTACCAATGTACACGGTCATTTTATATTTCCAATTGTGCCTTGTCAACAAAATTCTAAGGAAACGTAAAAATTAATGAAACCCATGCAGCTAGAAATCATGCATAGATATACACGACCTGTTATTTGGTCACAGCGGCGTACAGTCCGCTTTCCGCCTCCTCTGTTACGTCCTCAAAATCAGTCGTTTCGGGCTCATCCGACGTATTAAGAACGCTTCCGAATACCTGGCGGATCAGGGCAGCATACTCTTTCCAGGCATCGAAATGTTTTAACCCGATATACTGGTCGCGCATCGAGCAGTAATACCAGGCCTGATCTTTGACATTACTGTTATGAAACCATGTCCATACCTGATCTCCGATCTGGTCCTGTGCTTTTTTTATGGCGCGCAGATTGGACAACTTATCAGCAAGTGAGATCATTTTTGCTTCGCTGCCCGCTCCGGCGATCTTGCGGATGCCCTCCTCTTTTCGCATGCGCCAGGTCTCTTCCGCGGGACGGTCCTTTCGTTTGTTCTCGCTTTCATCCGCCACCAGATCGGCTACATAGCCTCCGAAAATGCGCGCAATATCATTGATATGTACCGGCGTGTCTTCGACCGTGTCATGTAGAAGCGCAGCCGCGATCACACTGGGTACAGTGGTCATAGTCGATACGATCCCGGCCACCTCGATCGGATGAGCGATATAAGGCGTAATTCCGTCTTTCCGCTTTTGTCCCTTGTGTGCCCGTACCGCATACCAGTACGCGTTGTTGATTTCCGGTGATAACATTCTGAGTTCTTCGATCGTTTTCTCTTCCACGGTTTCCTCTCCCTGGCTTTCGAGCGTAACCAATCGTATGGACCTCATTCCGGCTTATGCAGCTTAAAAAAGTACACGAACACGCGTGCCACATAAAAGCCGTGCCACGCATAAGAACTTGAAACCCCGGTTCTGCTCTAGAGCCATCTGTCTCTGTTTACGGAGGCGTAAATAAGTCGTTAAACCCGATAAGATGCGTCAGGTTTAACATGATAAACAGCCGGTCAAAAACACCGGCATCTTTGCCTATATTGTATCACACCCCCAAAAAATAAACAACTGAATGGTATTTGTATAGTTCGTAGATTTCTTGACGCTTCAGCAGTGCAAGTTGTATAATGGATCAAAAGAGCGAAAGCGAAGCATATCTGCATGTTTCCCCGCTCTTTATTTTTTTGGAGGACGTTTATGAAAAAAGCGACTATTAATTGGAAAAAAGAAACCCGGATCATGCTCTTAGAGATCGCCGGCAGCTTTCTGATCTCGCTGGGTCTGTATAATTTTGCCGCGGCGGCCAACTTCCCTATGACCGGCTTTTCCGGCGCTGCTCTCATCATCTACCGTTTAACCAAATTTCCTATCGGTCTTACTACGATCCTGCTGAATATTCCCGTCTCTATCCTGGTATGGAAGCTGCTGGGCAAAAGCTTTTTGATCCGGTCCTTTCGCTGCATGCTGATCGAGTCGCTGATGATCGATTACCTGATGCCGCTTCTGCCTGTCTATACCGGAGACCGTCTTTTGTCGGCAGTCTGCTGCGGAGCCTTGACCGGTGTTGGCTACGGCATTATTTATAAAGGCGGCTCCTCCACCGCCGGTCTGGATTTTATTACCATGGCCGTAAAAGTCAAACATCCTCATCTTCAGCTGGGCACTATCAACTTTGCAGCTGACTTTATCATCGTAGTTTTCGCGGGACTTTTATTCAAAGATTACGACGGCATCATCTACGGCCTAATCATCAATTACCTGCTGGCCAGAGTGATCGACCGCATCATGTTCGGAGCTAACGCCGGTAAGATGCTGATCACCGTGACCGAAAAGGCACCGGCCATTTCACAGGCTATCGATCAAACAGCATCCCGCGGTTCCACTATCATACAGGCATTAGGAGGCTGGCATCAGGAAGCCAAAGACGTTGTGCTCTGCGCCTGCTCCAACCGGGAGGTCTACCCTATTGAAGAAGCAATCAAGGAAACAGACCCCGCCTCCTTCATCATCATCCTTGACTCCAGCGAAGTCCACGGCGAAGGATTCCATTATACGGCTGTCGGAAAAGGATAAGAAAAATAGAGGCCTTGGCATAATACAAAACCGGCTGTCCTAACTAGGGCAGCCGGTTTTATGTATATGAAGGAAATCGATCGTATGCTTATAGCAGGGATCGATCAGACGGGTTTGTAACCCATTTTCTCGATCTGTTTTCTGCTTACCAGACCGGACAGCAGGTACAGAACCGATACAACAGCCATCAGGATCGCAAAGATGATCCATGCAGTGGTGTAAGCACCGGTCTTATCAAAGATGAAGGCAGCAATGGTGGGTCCCAGGATCTGGCCGATATTGCCGGCAAGGTTCATCCAGCCTGCCATGACACCGTACTCTTTATCGCCGAAGTTGCGGGCAGTAAGAAGGAAGGGAATGGTGGACGGAACAGCACCGCCGAACATATAGAAAGGAATCAGGACAGTAGCAAAGGTCATATTCTTGGAAGCAAGTGCCATGCAGATGAATACGACACCGTAGAACAGAGGGAAGATCACGGAAGTTCTCTTGATGTGAAGCACATCGGACAGGACGCCGACCAGGAATTTACCCAGGATCATGGTACCAAGAGCGCTGGAATATAAGGAAGCGGCTTTGGTAGCGTCACCGGTAACCTCGGTAAAATAAGGAACAAACTGTGCGGAGAAGGCAGCAGCTCCGACCATGGTCAGCATACCGCCAAGGAATTGCAGCCACCAGCGGGCGGTCTTTAAAGCCTGCTGGCCGGTGATGCCGGCATTCTGCAAAGAAACTTTTTTACCATTTTCTTCTTCATCTGCGCCATCGGGGTCACCGATACGTTTTTCGAAGCCCTTATCGGAAGGCATGCTGACAACCAGGACAAGAGCGATCACGATAACGATCGCGTTTACGCCGGCCATAGCGACATAACCCATTCTCCAGCCGGATTTTGCGATGACAGAGTTGATCACACGGATCCATACCAGAGCGCCGGCGCCGCTTCCCAGCATAGCGATGGAAAGTGCGGTACCTTTAACTTTGGGTCCGAACCAGTTGGAAACCATGATGTTGGCAGGAAGGTTGGTAGCACCGGCCCAGGCAAAGCCCTGGATCGCGGACAATACGATCAGCTGCCACAGAGCGGTCGCGCGGGACATCAGCAGATAGCAGATGCAGGTTACGGCAACGCAGCCGGCAAGGACAAATTTCATCGGGAACTTTTTGTAGATCTTTCCGATGAACAAGGAACCGATCATCATGCAGGCCGTCAGAGCCGTGTTCGTCTGAATGTAGGCCGTACGGCTGATGCCGAATTCTTCGCAGATGGGGTTGTAGAACAGGGAGGAACAGTTGACTTTGATGACGTAGCAGATGAACATGGTCATGAAACCGCACAGCAGCATGATCAGCGTCGGTTTCCAACCATAGCGCAGATAGTCTGAGAATTCATAACCGGCTACCTGAGTCATGGTGATCTGGGCAGCTGCCAAAGGAGTGCAGCTGGCAATGCTGGCTGCCAGGGTAATGCCCAGGCAGAAAGGCATGACGTTAAATCCGAAGTTAGTACACATGGATACGGCAATGGGAAGCACGATGATGATGGCCGTTGAATTCGTAATAAACTGACTGAGGATCAGGGTGAATACGGTCATCACAGCGTAAATGACAAAGGGAGAATGCACGCTTCCCAGCAGGAAGGAGACCCCCTTGCCGATCAGATCGCCGGAACCGGCGGCACTAAGACCGTTGGCAAGTCCCAGACAGGAGGCCAGGAAAACCATGGTCTCCCAGGGCAGTTCCCTGACGCAGTCTTTGACGCTGCAGCAGCCGGTCAGGATACAGAGCATGACGGCAATAACAGCCGTCAGGGTCGTGCTGATAAAGGAAGTCGCGTATGAGATCAGCATGAGGACAACGATAATACTGACGATGATCAGTTTTTTCTTGTCCGCTTTGGTCTTCATGACCGAATCCTTTTTTTCCTGACTGACTCCCATGTCTGCTTCCGGCCTCTTGCCCCAGATCTTCTTTCCATCTTTATAGCCGAAAAATGCGTTATACAGAAGATACAGGGCAAGGATACAAAGTCCCGGGGCCGTCAGGGTCCACATGGTCATCTGCTCACCCGTCAGCTTCAGCAAAAGAGCATTTGCCGTCAGCTGGGGCGTGCATCCGATCAGAGTGCAGGCCTCTCCTACCATAACGGAATAGGCAATGGGAAGCAGCAGGTTCCGCCTTTTCATGGACGGTGAAATTTCGCAGACACAGTCCACGATCGGGATAAAAGCCGCAAGGATCGCCGTATTAGCCAGGAACATAGCCAGGACACCGCAGACCAGGCAGCTGACGACCAGAAACAAAAACTCATTGTTCTTGGTTGCCGTAATGATAAAACGCCCGATCAGCTGAGCCGCCCCGGTTTTGAACAAGGCTATCCCAACGACCATAGCGCTGGCCAGAAGAATGACGATACTGCTTGAAAAACCTCCGAAAGCTTCTTCAAACGTACAAACTTTGGTAAGCACCATCAGCAGGCAGCCAAGTACGCCGGTTGCCGCAGCCGGGATCCACTTTCCGATGAATAAAATGATACAAATTACAAGTATGATCAGACCAAGAACATCCGGCTGCAGCACTTTTATGCCTCGCTGGTCCGGTGATCAGACGATGGTCCAGCCGCTGTCGACAAGCAGGAGCTGACCGGTGGTGTAGCTGGAAGCGTCGCTGGCAAGATACAGCATTGCGCCGTTCAGCTCGCCCGGATTTCCGCGGCGTCCCATGGGGCAGTTGTTGCGGATACCGTCGTCATAGGATTTGTTGGTAACTTTATCAGCCATTTCACTCTTGAAGTAGCCGGGCCCGAGGGTATTGACCGTGATCCCGTCTTTGGCCCACTCTGCTGCCAGCGCCTTGGTCATCATGTAGACGGCGCCTTTAGCGGTGGAATAACCGGAACGGGGAACACCGTTCATGGTAACGACGCAGTGGAAGGAACCAATGTTAATGATTTTTCCGTAATGCTGCTGAACCATGACACGGCCGACTTCACGGGCAACAAAGAAGACACCGTTGACATTGGTGTTAATGGTGCGCTGCCAGGTCTCGTCATCGCATTCCAGAACAGGAGTGGCAAAACCGGCTGCCGCATTGTTGATCAGGATATCGATGCGTCCGAATTCTTTAACGACCGTATCGACCATTTCCTTGATGCTGGCGGTATCGGTAACATCACAGCGGACAGCAACGACCTTAACTCCGTACTTGTCTTCAAGGTACTTCTTGGTCTCTACGAGACGCTCGTAGCGGCGGGCAGCAATGGCAACATTGCATCCCTGCTCAGCCAGGCACTCGGCAAACTGTTTGCCCAGTCCGGAAGACGCGCCGGTGATCAGCGCATACTTACCACTGACATCAAAATAATTTTCATGTTTTTTCCTCCTTATAAATTAGTAGTTTTACTACTTTGATGAGACATACCTTGCTTTTTTAGGTTCTCAAAAAGGACATTGTCAAGAAAATATCGAATATGAACGGTGCTTAAATATTATTATTATTTATTACAATATAATTTATGCAGAAATAGGAATTATAAACACAAGTAATAAAAAATACCCGGATACATCAATATTCATTCACTAACAGAATATTAATGCATCCGGGTTTCATGAAAAAGACAAAATTTTTAGCTTAAAAATTATTAAGATTTTCTTAATTTCTTAATTTTCTCTTTCCATTCTGGCCCTGACCGTTTTCAAATAGGTCTCACTATCGACTTCCTGAACCGTGATCCCTTTTGCCGCCAGATTATCCTTGGCAAGGCCGGCCAGGTCCTTTGTCATGATGCCTTCTTCCAGGACATCCAGGCAGGCTTTTTCCAGCTTATCGGCAAACTGACCTAATTCGGGGATGCCGTCCAACTCTCCCCTCTTTCTGAGAGCACCCGTCCAGGCAAAAATAGTAGCGATGGGATTGGTAGAGGTCTTCTCGCCCTTGAGATAGCGGTAGTAATGTCTGGTAACGGTCCCGTGAGCGGCTTCGTATTCATAATTGCCGTCCGGGCTTACCAGGACCGAAGTCATCATTGCCAAGGAACCAAAGGCAGTGGACAGCATATCACTCATAACGTCGCCGTCGTAGTTTTTGCAGGCCCAGATGAATCCGCCCTTGGAGCGGATCACACGGGCAACGGCATCATCGATCAAAGTATAAAAATACGTCAGCCCAAGTTGGTCGAACTTAGCCTTGTATTCCTTCTCAAAGATGTCTCCGACGATCTCCTTGAAAGCACCGTCATAAGTCTTGGATATGGTGTCTTTGGTAGCAAACCATACGTCCTGGCGGGTCGACAGCGCGTAATTGAAGACGCAGCGGGCAAAGCTTGAAATAGAAGATACCTTGTTATGAACGCCCTGGAAAACACCGGGTTCATCAAGGGTCTGGACGGTTTTACGCACAACATTCCCGCTCCGGCCGGTAAACACCAGTTCGCAGGTACCCGGTTCATCGGAACGGATCTCGACGTTTTTATAAACATCGCCGTAAGCGTGACGAGCAATGGTGATGGGCTTTTCCCAGGTGCGCACGTAAGGCTTGATGCAGCTGATCAGGATCGGTGCACGGAAAACGGTCCCGTCCAGAATGGAACGGATAGTTCCGTTGGGACTTTTCCACATCTGATGAAGGCCATACTCTTCCATCCGCTGCTGGTTGGGAGTAATGGTCGCGCACTTGACGGCGACTCCGTATTTTTTATTGGCATTGGCCGCGTCGATGGTGACCTGATCGCCGGTCTTGTCGCGGTTGGGCAGGCCCAGATCATAATATTCGGTCTTCAGATCGACGAAAGGCAGGATCAGCTCGTCCTTGATCATCTTCCACAGGACACGGGTCATCTCGTCGCCGTCCATCTCGACCAGCGGCGTTTTCATTTGGATTTTGCTCATGGCTCCCCCTTACTTATGAATGGTGCGGTAGTAGTTCATCAGACAGCCTTCCAGAAGGATCTGTCTTTCCTCGGCCGACAGGATGCCCAGGTGCAGTTGGATCGGTTCCTTTTGATCGGGATGATCCTTGTCGAAGGCATAGCCCGTGATCTCGGACCGGCCGTCGGCCAGCGCCTGTTTGATACCCGGCACGTATACCAGTGTCCCTACTTCATAAGGGAAGGAGTCCACGGTAAACGGCATCATGCCCCAATTGATGACATTGGAGCGGTAGCGTTTGGTGGCAAAATCAAGGCAGAAGTTTGCTGCTCCGCCCAGGACACGCTGGCAGGAGGCCGCCTGCTCACGGGCACTTCCGTCGCCCGGTTTGTTGCAGAAAATAGCGCTGCCCACGCTGGTCGTCTCTTTGGAAAAGCCTACACTTTCCGGATCCAGTTTTTTGATTTCTTTCGTCCGCCCTACATAGGCCGGGTCGCGGCGGGACAGGGCAAATTCAGACAGCTTGATGGGATTGGACCGGTAAGAGGAAGTCTCGCCGGACGGGATCAGTTCGTCCGTCGTGGTGACCGGATCGCGGATGACCGAAGCCAGCTGGACCAGCAGGTCATCTTTCAAAGGTTCCATGACCGGCCAGTCCTTGATGTTGGGCCCGAATACCAGCTGAGTGTCTGGTTTGGGACCCTCTTTCCAACCGTTATAGCACCGTTTCTGATAAAGCGACCCGTCGAAATGGTAAGCCGGGCATTCAAAATCATATTCGACCTCGTCTGCCCCGGTCAGGACGCCTCCGCTCGCTGCCGTGGCCGCGATCGACCGGGCATCCATCAGGGCAACATAGGCCTTTTGTCCGTCCTGAGGACGGCTGCCCTCCCGGTTGGGGAAGTTGCGCGTCGTGTGGCGGATCGAAAATCCCTTGTTGGAAGGCACATCTCCGGCCCCGAAGCAGGGACCGCAGAAGCTGGGTTTGATGACCGCGCCCGCCTGCAGCAATTTGGTAATGGTCCCGTCTTTGGCCAGTGCCATCTCGACCGGTGTGGAGGTCGGATAAACATTCAAAGTAAAGGCACCGCAGCCAATGTCATGTCCGTCCAGGATGGCGGCTGCCTCTTCGATATTTTCATACAGGCCGCCCGCGCATCCGGCGATCTCTGCCTGATCGCCCCGGATCTGACCGTCGACTACCTTATCTCCCAGACCGATAGGATCCAGATAGCGATGAGGATCCGCCTTCAGCTCGCGGATGGTTACTGCGTTGGAAGGATGGAAAGGCAGAGCGATCATAGGCTCGACCTCGGACAAATTCAACTCCACCACGTGATCGTAGTAAGCCCCCTCCTGCGGCTGCAGGGGGAAGTACTCATTGCCACGACCGTGATCATCCAGGTAGGCCTCTGTCTTGCTATCGGTGGTCCAAATGGAGGACAGGCAGGAGGTCTCGGTCGTCATGACATCGATGCCGATGCGCTGGTCCATGGACAAAGTACTTACACCGGGACCGGCGAATTCCAGGATCATGTTTTTAACGGTGCCAAACAGATTTTTACACATCAAAAGGGCCACATCGTGAGGGCCGACACCTTTTCGAAGGCTGCCGGTCATATAGATCAGCACGACCTTTGGTTTGGTGATGTCGTAGGTATCTCCCAGCAGCTGTTTGACCAGTTCGGGTCCGCCCTCGCCCATGGCGACCGTGCCCAAAGCGCCGTAGCGGGTGTGGCTGTCCGAACCAAGGATCATTTTGCCGCAGCCGGCCATAGTCTCTCTGGCATACTGGTGGATGACTGCCTGACTGGCCGGTACGTAAATTCCGCCGTATTTTTTGGCAGCCGACAGGCCGAATACATGGTCGTCCTCGTTGATCGTCCCGCCAACCGCGCACAGACTGTTATGGCAGTTGGTCAGCACGTAGGGAAGCGGAAAAGATTTCATGCCGCTAGCCCGAGCCGTCTGAATGATGCCCACGTAGGTGATATCGTGCGAAAGCATCCCGTCAAAATGGATATGGAACGCATCCCGGTCGTTCTGACCACTGTCATTGTGACGGTTCAGGATCCCGTAGGCCATTGTCTTTTCGCGGCCCTGAGCCTGTTTTTCCGTTTTCGCGGGACTGTTTTCCGTAATATTGTCAAACTGCGGCTTCGAATCCCGCCACCAGGCGCCTTCCTTGTGATAAACCATTGGTATTCCCTCTTTTCTGTCATGACCGGGCGGTCACATACTATCCTGAATGATCTGATCGGCAGCAGTGTTGTCGATCAAGTGGTTCTTCTCCATGTTGATGGTTACGTTGGCAATATGCTGTTCCATCAATCTGGACGCTTTTTGAGCGTCATGCCGGCTGATAGCCTCGACGATGGCCCTGTGCTCTTTAAGCATTGCCTGGGCCCTTCCCGGTTCTTTCATGGACCGGGTCCTCATACTCTTGGCATAGCTGTGCAGCTCCGTCAGAATCCGTTCAAAAATGCGGCTTCCCGTCATCTGATAGATCAAACGGTGGAAGCGGTCATCCATAACGACCAGACGGTCGTAGTCGGATCGTTCGGTATAAAATTCGGTCAGATCGGTGATCTCGGTCAGCTGGTCGATATCCTCCGGCAGGCATCTGACTGCTGCTTTGGCAGCCGCCCGCCCCTCCATCAGCGACCGGATCTCATAGATGTCCTCGATATCCGACTGGCGGATGCCATTGACAACTGCACCGCGGTTAGGCCTTAATTCGACCAATTCTTCCGCTTCCAGCTGCTTCAGCGCCTCCCGGATAGGGGTGCGGCTGACGTTCAGCTCTTTGGAAAGAGCCAGCTCCGTCAGCGGCTGAGCGTCTTCATATTCTCCGGTCAGGATCTTTTCTTTGATTGCTTCATATACCTGCTCTGCCAGATTGGCAGGCTGTTTATAAGAAGTCATATAGCCTCCCGCGAAAGGCCTTGCATTATTGGATCAGGGATAACATGATCAGAGATCTTTTATCAGGTTGCCTGACCGTTGTGAGCATGTGCATTGATCTCTTTGGTCATTTCGTCCATGATCTTCTTGGCCTGTTCATCCAATTCCTTATCGCTGATAGCGGTAACACGTCCCTCGTCATACTGCTTGTCCACCCATTCTTTCAGGCGGATGACCAGAGGATCATGTTTGTCCAGAGCTGAGGTGCCCGATAAGCGCAGGTGGCTGTTGAGCCAGATGGCAATACCGGAAGCACCGCTGTTTTTCCCGACCAGGACTCTGGGGGGCCGCTTCAGCAAAGCATTGGTATCGAAGATATTATACACCTCTTCGTTCTTTAATAGACCGTCTGCGTGGATGCCGGCCCTGGTTACATTAAAATCTTCTCCGACAAAGGGGGTGCGGGGAGGAATATCGTAACCGATCTCGTTCTTGTAATAGTCGGCTATCTCCGTAATAACGGTAGGATCCATACCGTCCAGAGTACCGCGCAGAGCGGCATATTCCATGACCATAGCCTCAAGCGGAGTGTTGCCGGTTCGCTCTCCGATGCCGAGCAGCGAGCAGTTGACACCCGAAGCGCCGTACAGCCAGGCAGTCGTGGAATTGGTGACCGCGCGGTAGAAATCGTTATGCCCATGGAACTCCAGCAGTTCCGGCGCCATACGTCCGTAATGACGAAGGCCGTAGATGATGCCGGGGATCGAACGGGGAAGCGCCACACCGGGGATCGATACCCCGTATCCCAGTGTATCGCAGGCACGGATCTTGATGGGGACACCGGTCCTTTCCATCAGTTTATGAAGCTCCAGCACAAAGGGAACGACAAAACCGTAGAAGTCGGCCCGCGTGATATCTTCCATATGGCAGCGGGGCCGGATGCCGGCGTCGATGCACTGTTCGATGATTTCCAGATAATGGTCGATAGCCTGCCGGCGGGTCATACGCAGTTTATAAAAAATATGATAATCAGAGCAGCTGACCAAGATTCCGGTTTCTTTCAGGCCCATGCTTTTAACAAGGTCAAAATCGTCCTGAGTCGCCCGGATCCAGGCAGTTACCTCGGGAAACTCATATCCTTTTTCCAGACACTGCTCGACAGCGTCCCGGTCTTTTTTACTGTACAAAAAGAACTCAGACTGACGGATGATCCCTTTAGGGCCGCCCAGCCGATGCATCATGTCATACAGATCCACGATCTGTTTGGTCGTATATGGTTCCCGCGACTGCTGGCCGTCCCGGAAGGTCGTATCGGTGATCCAGATATGATCCGGCATTTTCATGGGCACCAGTCGCTGGTTGAACACGATCTTAGGCACTTCTTCATAGTTGAACAAAGTACGGTAAAGATTGGGCTGATCCACGTCCTGCAGACTATATTCGAAATTCGTCATTTCCAGGAGATTGGTAGAAGGATCCATCTCCAGCTGAGTATGTGAATCATCCCGATAGTTCTGTGTCATCTCTATAACCTCGTTCTTTCTGAGTCGTACAACTGAAAGGTCATCGGCTTGCCGGACCAGGTTGGTTTTGGCTCTGATATTTTTTGCGTTTATGTATCATTGTATACAATTATACTGTATTGTCAATATACAATATGCAGGATTTTGAGGGAATGATTCGAATATCCGTTGTTAGACAGATGATGAAATACTGGTTATATTCCTTATTTTATTGGTATTTTTAAGCCCTTTTACTAACAAGAAGCCCGTCAGGGAACGGGTGCATTTTTGCAGGATTCCAGTTTTTCGTTGCATTTTTACATATTTGCTTGGATAAAAAGGAACTTATATATGCAATGTTTAAGATAAGGAAACCTTGTTTCCTCATCAGCAAGGCAATAAAAAAACAGGTATAAGGACCCTTTTCTTTCGGATCTTTATACCTGTCCGATCATTCTGTCTTCTTCAGGCTTTCAGGCATTTGTCCCCGCACAGTTCTTCCGACCGTTCATCCGGCTGATGATCACCTGCATAATAGGTGATTTTACCGGTTGCAGGGCGGCGGCTCCCGTCTTCATCTACGACACTGATCCAGTAAGGATCGATGGGCATGGTCACCGTCACGCTCTTTCCTGCCTCCAAAGTGACCCGTTTAAAACCGATCAATTGGAAATTGGGTGTACGGACTCCCTCTTCTTCTACCTTTGCATACAGTTCGACCGGCATGGAAACCGTCTGGTCATGAGGATTGGACACCGTGATGACCGCTGTGCTTACGCCTTTTTCATCCTCACTCTTTTCGACCTTGAAGCCGGACAGTTCCAATTTCTTGTACTGCATTCCGTAGCCGAAAGGATATAAAGGCTTTTTATGAAAGAAGCGGTATGTCTTGCCTTCCATATTATAATCGGCAAAATCCCAGTCGACCTGATCGTTGTAATAAAAGGTTTCCGGAAGACGGCCGGTAGGATCGACCCTGCCGGTCAGGACCTCGGCAATAGCCCTGCCCCCTTGAGAACCGGGATACCAGGCCTGAAGGACAGCGCGGACCTTATCATTATAGGGACCCAGCTCCAAAGCTCCTCCGCTGGTCAATACTACAATGACGTTAGAGGTGACGCTGCAGACAGTCTTCAGTAAAGCTTTCTGACTGTCCGGCAGCAGCAGGTCATGTTTATCGCCGGCTGCATACTCGTTGGAAGCGTCTCCCTGCTCACCCTCGATGGTATGGTCAAGGCCGAGAAAGAGAATGGTCACGTCTGCATAGCGGGCAAAAGCGGCTGCTTCACTCAGCCGGTCGCCGGAGCCTTCGGATTCGGCCTGCATGTTCTTTTTATAAAGGTGACATCCGTCGCTGACCAGGAAAGTAGCTCCCGGCATTGCCTTTTTCAGCTCGCTGTAGGGGGTCGGAAGATCCTCGGCCGTTCCGTTATAATTTCCTTCCAAAATAGCTGTAGAGCGGGCCGTCGGTCCGATCACGGCAACCGTCTTACTATGTCCGGCCAGGCTTTCATCCGTAAAAGCCGCATCATTCAGCGGCAGGATGCCGTCATTTTTCAGCAGCACCATACTTTCACGGGCAGCTTTCAGATTCAATTCATTGTAAGCAGGCATAGCCTTGAGCCAGCGGTCGATGACCGGGCGGGAATCCTCCACCGGCTCGTCCAGCTCCAGTTGACAGCGGAGAGTAAACAGATCGGTCACCGACCTGTCGATCCTATCCTGGCTGACATAGCCTTTGACGACCGCCTCGTACAGATACCCGAACATACTTCCGCAGTTGAGCTCCAGACCTGCGTCAGCCGAAGCCCCGGCCGCCTCGACCTTGGTCTCGGTATAGTGATGAAAATCATAAATATCCTGAACGGCTCCGCAGTCGCTTACGATATAGCCGTCAAAACCCCATTTTCTGCGCAGTACATCCTGAAGCAGCCACTTATTGCAGGAAGTGGGTACTCCGTTGACGGCATTGTAAGAAGACATGACACCGGCCGGATGAGCATCTTTGATGACCCTCTCGAACTGGGCCAGATAGGTTTCCGCCATATCTTTGAGGCTGACTTTGGCATCAAAACCGTGCCGGATGGCCTCAGGGCCTGAATGGGCGGCAAAATGTTTGACACAGGCAGCTGCCTGCATGCGTCCGGGTTTATCTTCCTCCTGGATGCCTTTTACGAAGGCCGTACCCATACGGCTGGTCAGATAGGGATCTTCCCCATAGGTCTCATGTGCCCTTCCCCAGCGGGGATCCCGGACAATATTGATATTGGGAGACCAGAAGGTCAGTCCTTTATAAATGATACGGTCCGATTCGCTGCGGGCAATCTCGTTTTTGATGCGCCCCTCCTGACCGATGACCTGCCCGATCCTGCCGACCAGGTCCTGGTCAAAGGTGGCCGCCAGACCGATCGACTGAGGGAACATGGTTGCCAGTCCGGCCCGGGCGACCCCGTGAAGGGCTTCGTTCCACCAATTGTAGGCAGGGATGCCGAGGCGTTCTATGGCCGGTGAGGTAAACAGCATCTGGCTGCATTTTTCCTCCAGTGTCATTTGCGACACGATCTGAGCTGCCTTTTGGCGGGCAAGTTCTTTTTTCATGACTTTTCCCTTTCTTTGCTCTTATGGTTTGCTGCTTTATTTCTGTTTTTTATCCAGGCAGCCGCCTTGCGGATGCCCATTCCGATATAGGCTTCCAGCGTATAGCTGTCGCGCCTCTTTTTCTTATTCGGATCTCCGCTTTTGGATGCCAGCTTCTGAGTGATCCGTGCCCTTCTTTTTTCGATAAAGGTATAAAGGATATTAAAGACCGCCGCGCTGATCAAAGTCATGGCCAGCATGTGGCCCATCAACTCCCAGCTGAGATCTGCCAGAGAAAGTATGGAGGAAAACAGGGAGGATCCTACCAGAAGTCCGCCGATGACACAGCCCAGAAGGATCCCGCGAAGAGGATCAAAGGGTATCGAAATGCGGATCAGCAGACAGATCTCCGGTACGGTGACCGCTACCATGGCCAGTGTCGAAAGCTCTTCTTCCGTCAGTTGATAAGCCGCACCGAAGACGTAGGACAGAAAGACGCCTGCCGCCATCATCACGCCCCCTGACAGGGCCCGGGTGATGATATTCATAAAGAAGTTCCCGGACACTTTCTCTTCATTCGGTTCCAGGGCCAGGATAAAGGACGGGAATCCGATCGTCAGCGCGCTGATAAAAGACATCTGGATGGGCTGGAAAGGATATTTCAGACTGGTAAAGGCAAAGACCAGGCCCGTAATGATCGCATAAATCGTTTTGGTCAGGAAAAGGGAGGCGCTGCGCTGGATGTTGTTGATGGTACGGCGGCCTTCCGCCACTACCTTGGGCATACTGTTGAAATCATCCGTGGTCAGCACCAGCTGAGCGATGCTGCGCGCCGCATCGGAACCGGAAGCCATGGCCACCGAGCAGTCTGACTCTTTCATGGCAAGGACATCGTTGACACCGTCCCCTGTCATGCAGACGGTATGGCCTTCCATCTTCAATCCTTTAAGAAGTTCCCGTTTCTGCTGGGGGGTGACCCGGCCGAAAACCGTATACTTATTGGCAGCCTCATGAAGCTGGTCCGGCGTTTTGAGCTCCCGGGCATCTACGGCTTTTTCGGCACCTTCGATCCCTACCTTTTGGGCGATCGCCTGTACCGTCCCTACTCCGTCGCCCGATATCACCTTCAGATCGACGCCCTGCTCCTTAAAGTAAGCAATGGTATCCTCTATGTTGGTGCGGATCTCGTCCGCGATCAGAATAACGCCTAAAGGCTTTATCTGATCCGGGAGGGAGTTGTCAGGGCCGAAAGGCAGGTCCGATCTGGCCGCCAGAATGACCCGGTCAGCACCGACCTGTTCTTTATATAAAGCTTCATACTTAGAGAAGCGGTCGCCCAGGATCATTTCGCCTGCTCCCATCACGTAGGTAACTCCGTTGGCAAAACGAGCACCGGACCACTTCTTTTCAGATGAAAAATCAACGACCTGGAGAGGCTCCAGGGATGATTCGGAGCCCACATATGCCCGGATCGCATCGACCGTGGGACTATCGTCACGACCGGCCTTCATCAGGGCCCGGAAGGCTTCGACCGTTTCCTGCCCGCTTTCTTCATCAAAATACAGGATCTTTTCAGCTTTCATGGTGCCGCTGGTGATGGTGCCCGTTTTATCCAGGCATAGCACATCGACCCGGGCCAGAGTCTCTATACAGTAGAGATTCTGCACCAGCACATGAGATTTGCCAAGGCGGACCACCGATACAGCCAAAACCGTCGACGTCAGCAGCATCAATCCTTCCGGGATCATACTGATTAGAGCCGCCGAGGTACCGACGACAGCAGACTTTACCGTTGCCCCGTCCAGGGCCAGCTGATTTCGGCACAAAATTATGCCAAGGGGGATCAGCACGATGGTGATGGTGGTGATGATCCGGTTCAGCGTCCGCATGATCTCCGACTGAGGCGCCTGTACTACTTTTGCTTCCTGGCTGAGTTTGGACGCGAAGCTGTCTTTTCCTACCCGGATCACCTGGGCATAACAGTCTCCTCCGGATACGAAGGAGCCGGAAAACAGTTCCTGTCCCGCACTTTTGGTGACCGTATCCGACTCGCCGGTGATCAGGCTTTCGTTCATGTCCACGCAGCCGACTACGATACGGCAGTCCACCGGGATCTGACTTCCTCTTTTGATATGAAGAAGGTCGTCTAAAACGATGTTTTCATTGTGTATGCGTTTCAGACGGCCTTCTCTGACCACTTCCTGCCTGCTTTCGACCATGATCGAGAGCTTATCGACCATCTTTTTGGACCTGAGCTCCTGAACGATACCGATAACGGTATTGGCTGTGACAATGGTCATAAACAAAAGGTTCTTGTAAGAGCCTACCGATGCGATGGCTATGGCCAGAAACAGGTTGAGCAGGTTGAATAAGGTCAGAACGTTTTCACGGATTATTTGTCCCTTTGACTTGGTCTTTACTTCCTGGCCTCGGTTGCTGCGCCCGTCTTTCAGACGCTCCTGAACCTCGGCTTCTGTCAGGCCGTTCAGATTCATTCGCTGCCTCTTTCTGAGTGATTATTGATCGATCTGTTCGATTTTATTGATTCGCCGAATATGACGTTCTTCTCCGGAAAAAGGAGTCGTCAGGAAAGTCTCAATTACCTTCAAGGCTAGTCCGGGGCCGATCACGCGGGCGCCCATGGCGATCATGTTGGCGTCGTTATGCAGACGGGTGGCCTCTGCCGAAAAGCAGTCATGGCAGGTGGCGCAGCGTATGCCTTTGACCTTGTTGGCGGCAATGCCGATGCCGATGCCGGTCCCGCAGATCAGTATGCCCTTGTCGCAGACGCCGGAGGCAACCGCTTTGGCAGCTGCATGGGCAAAATCCGGGTAGTCGCACGATTCGGTACTGTAGCAGCCGTAATCGTGGTACTCATAGCCCTTCTGATCGAGCCAGTTCATGATCTCCTGTTTCAGGCCGTACCCTGCGTGGTCGCTCGCGATTGCTATCATGCTATCTCCTTTCAGTTAAGAAGCCTGCGCTCCGCCGATGCTTTTAAAAACCGATTCATAATGGCCTCGCCCATCCCGGTCCGTTCGAAGGCTTCACCGTAGAACCAGGTAAGGCGGAACTCGTCCGCTTCGCGCAGACGATCGAACAGGTTAGCGGCGATGGCCGCCTTGTCTGAGCGGCTCCCCAAAATAAGGACCGTGATCTTATCGTTGGGAATGAGTCCCAGTTCTTTTAATTCGTCCGCCATTTCCGTGCTGACGATCAGGCCGAAATTTTCACCCGGCCTTTCTTTCATATCGGCTTCCATCCATTCCTTGATCTGAGCGGCCGGCTGGTCGGTCACGATCAAATGCCCCTTGGGGGCGTAATGCCGGTATTTCATGCCGGGGGCTTTCGGTTTTACGTTGGCCGGTATCGATTTGCCGGCGGCCGCGGTAGGATCTTCGACGATGTCCGGAAGGACTTTACGAAGCATCTCCATGGTAATAGCACCCGGACGCAGCACCATAGGCGGATCGACCGTAAGATCTACGATGGTGGATTCCAGGCCGTACTGGCAGGCTCCCCCGTCAAGGATCAGCGGGATCTTACCCTTCAGGTCTTCATAAACATGGTCAGCCGTCGTCGGGCTGGGTCTGCCGGACGTATTGGCACTGGGAGCCACGATCGGCAGCCCGGTCCGGGTCAGCAGGGCCATGGCTGATTTATCCACAGGCATCCGGACCGCGACCGTATCCAGTCCCCCGGTAACATGATCGGAAATGGCTTTATTTTTGGGCATGATCAGGGTCATGGGACCGGGCCAGAAAGCATCCATCAGTTTCTGAGCGCTTTCCGGTATCTTCCGAACGATCCGGCTCAGATCGAAACCGGGGCAAACATGTACGATCAGCGGGTTGTCCGAAGGGCGGCCTTTCGCCTTGTAGATCTTGGCGATCCCCTCTTCCGACATGGCCCATGCCCCCAGGCCGTAAACCGTTTCGGTGGGAAAAGCCACGACCTCCCCCTTTAACAGCAGGCTGTTTGCCAGATCAAGACTTTCATCATTGATCGTTCGAATTTCAGTAACCATCTGTCGCTCCTTTATGATCCGGTCACTCTTTCGCTAAATACGGTTCCACCCGTTTGCGCAGAGCAGGAGGCACTCTGACCTCCATGTGCAGTCCGTCTTCCTGATACTCTTCTTTTACCACAACGGCCTGCCGGTGCAGAGAGTCCGCCAGCGCTCCCTGGTCAAAGGGAAGGACCAGATCCATTGTCGTGTCCCTTTTTTCCAGCTCCGTCTGTACCGCCGCCAGGATCGCGCTTAAATCATCCGGATCGAAAGCCGATGTCTTCAGCACTTTCTGTGGCCGGTAAGGGATCGGGGGCAGCAATTGGATGACTTTGTCCGCGTCTTCGCCCTTCTCCCGGCCGGCTGCCGCGGCCAGGTCCTTTTTATTGAATACGGTAATGATCGGCTTGTCGGCAGCCTTAAGGTCGATCAGTTCCTGATAGGTGACCTTCATCTGCAGCTCGGCCAAAGGCGAAGACATATCGACCACATGCAAGAGTATATCCGCTTCGCAGACCTCTTCCAAAGTCGCCCGGAAAGCATCGATCAGGCCCGCAGGAAGTTTGTGGATAAAGCCGACCGTATCGACCATAAGGACCTTGCGTTTATCCGGAAGCTGTGCTCTTCTTACCGTCGTGTCCAGGGTCGCGAAAAGCTCATCCTCCTCCAACACGTCCGAGTCGGTCAGGCGGTTGAACAAAGTCGACTTACCTGCGTTGGTATAACCCACCAGCGCTACGATCGGGATGCCGCTCTGACGGCGGCCGGTCCTTTCATTATTACGGTCTTTGGCGATCTCTTTCAGCTGTCCCTTCAAAAAAGAAATGCGGGACCGGATGCGCCGTCTGTCGATCTCCAGCTTGGTCTCGCCGCCGCCTCTGGTATGAAGTCCGACGGAGGCTCCCTGTCTGGAAAGTTCGGTTCCCAGGCCGGTCAATCTGGTCAATCTATACTGCAGCTGGGCCAGTTCGATCTGCATCTGTGCCTCTTTGGTCGAGGCGCGCTGGGTAAAGATGTCCAGGATCAGCAGGGACCGGTCGATGACTTTGGTATCGACCAGATCCGACAGATTCTGCAGCTGGGCCGGTGCCAGTTCGTCATCACAGATGACTCCGTCCGCCCCGAGGGTTTTGACCATATCACTAAGTTCCTCTGCTTTGCCTTTGCCTACGTAAAGCTTGGGGTCGGCTGCATCGGTCTTCTGTACGACGCGGCCCGCCTCTTCCCCTCCGGCGGTCTTCAAAAGTTCCGACAGTTCATCCAGCGACTGATCCTCGTCAATAGGATTTGCCGGCCTGTCGATGCCGGCCAGAATAAAGCGCTGCTTTTTTTCCTGTGTTTCTATCATAGGATCCCTCAATATTTACCGCTGGTCATCAGAACGTTTTCGTACACGGTCCAGACCTCGTAATTTTCAAAACCGAGGCTCCAGGCGCCGATCCCGGCTAGGCCGCTGTCCAGGGCCAGCCGAAGGCGCCATGTCAGGCTGGTCTCATCTTCCATCCAGATGCGGTACAAGGTCTCACCGATCATGCCTTCGGCATAGTTCTGGCCGGTAGTGCTGTCATAGGTTTCGGTCAGTCCGTTTTCATCTACGATACTCTGGGCCTGGTCCATGCCGACCGCGTCGGACCGCAGATTATCGATTCCCATCCATACACGAGTGTACCACGGAATCCCCAGAATGAGTTTATCTTTTTCAACATATTTGAGCATGTTGGTGATGGCATCCATGGTGAAGGACTGGCTGGAGGTGGATCCTGCCTCGCTGCCGTCGTAGTGTTCGTCATAGGCCATGACCAGCACATAATCGGACAGCTCACCGATCACATCCCGCTGGATATGGCTTGTCCACTCGCTGGGTACCAGGCAGTCCACACTGAGTATATAGCCCTGCGGACGCAGCGTCATGGACAATTCCCGCAGAAATTGGATGTAATAAGGTTCCGTATCCTCGGTCTGTCCCTCGATATCCACGTTGATACCGTCAAGGTGCATGTCCTGGCAGTATTTGAGCAGCTGCTGGCACAGGGCCTTGCGGTTTTCGGTGCTTTCAAAGGCCGCGGCCGTCAGCGAATCATCGAAATTGTTGTTCAGCATGGCCCACACCTGGTAGCCCTTTTGTTTGACCCAGGCTACATAATCCGCGTTTGCCACGGAATCGATACCTCCCTGGCTGTTCAGGGTGAAATAGGTCGGTACGATCACATTGATATAGTAGCTGCAGTCGTTGATATGCTGGTAGTCTTCGTCGCTTGGCTGGTCGCTGTAGAACTGCTGAAAAGCCAGGGAGACCGTCCCGTCGATCAGATTCTGCTGCCCGGCCTGCAGCGGCTTTTTACGGGATAAGGTAGAGTCCGTTACTGTGACCAGATCCTGTTTCACATAGCCGGTATAGCAGTCCTCGGTAGCGGCAAAGTAATAACCTTCCTGATCACTGTCATAGATCTCGACTGTCTGTCCCCGCTTCAAATGGGCGGTGTAAACCTTCTGATCTGAGGGATCCTGCAAAAGATAGCATGGATCCTGGATCTCGCCTACTTTTCCGTCCGACTGGCGGACCATGACGGTGTAATTTTTCTGGTTTACATAATACTGGGTGCCGAACATGGACTGAGCCGTAGCCGCATTGATATAAGGCTTGCCCTGGTAAGAGATAACATCGGTGCTGCCGATGTCGAATACCTGCTGTTCAGTCTGTGTCGTATACAGGATCTGATCAACGTCTTTTGCCCAAAAGAGCATACCGTCTGCCCATCCTTCGTTGACCACATCCAGATCAAGATAAATGCTTTTATTTTGAACGAGCGCGATGCCCCGGTCCTGCCCCTGATACAGGATCCGGTACTCCCCTTCCTCCAGATTCAGATCGGCGGGGATGCTTTCCTCTGCCTTTTTCATCCCGTAAAAATGCTGGTAGACCCTGACTCCTCCATAGATGGCAAAACCGGCCAGGACCAGTACGGCAATGCTGATACATGCCACTTTCAGAAGAAGCAGGCGGTGCTTGGTGTCAGACTTACCGGGTCTTTCGGGCCTTTCCATACCCGGCTGCGCCTCAGGAAGTCCCTTGTCCGGGTTTTGATCATTTATATCCATACAAACCTCATGTTTCAAAAAATACAATAGAAAGAAAGATAGGTTTTATTATACTATCAGACTTGGGCAGGGTCAAACCTTGCGGCAGCTTGGACATTTGCAAAAAAATACCGCCAATGCTACAATGGTTCACTACTATATTGATCAGAAAGGAAACCCGGACATGTTCAACATTGAAGAGGAACTGAAAAAGATCCCTCACCGTCCCGGCGTGTATTTGATGCACGAAGGCGATCTGATCTTGTATGTGGGCAAGGCCCGGGATCTTCACAACCGGGTGCGCCAGTATTTTCCCACGCCCAAGGGACGCTCACCCTGGATCTATCAGATGGTGGAAAGGATCGAGTATTTCGAATATATCGTGACCGACACCGAGATGGAAGCCCTGATCCTGGAAAACAATCTAATCAAAAAACACAAGCCTCCTTACAATACTCTGCTTAAGGATGATAAGCAGTATCCATATTTAAAAGTGACCATGCAGGAAGCCTATCCGCGTGTCATCAAGACCCGCAAGATCAGCCGCGACAAGGCCCGCTATTTCGGGCCTTATACCAATGTCGGAGCCGTCAACCAGACTCTGGAATTGATGGAAAAGCTGTGGCCGCTGAAGACCTGCAACCGGAACCTGCCCAAGGATATCAGTAAAGAACGGCCCTGCCTGAACTATTACATAGGCAAATGCTGCGGCCCGTGCACGGGGAAGGTCACCCCGGAAGAGTACCGGCAACTGGTCGATCAGGCACTGACTCTTTTGAGTGGACGTCATAACGAGGTCATCAATAATTTAAAAGCCAAGATGCTGGACGCCTCTTCCAAGTTGGAATTTGAGAAGGCTGCCAGATACCGGGACCAGATCGAGTCGGTCCAATTTTTGTCCCAGTCCCAGAAGATCGAGAACGCCGGGTCCGATCAGGATCGGGATGTGATCGGTATCGCTCAGAAGGGTGAAGGCGAAAAAAACAGCGACTCCGCTTTGGTGCAGGTTTTCTTTATGCGGGGAGGCAAACTGATCGGGCGAGAGCATTTTATGATGGAATCCGCCGGTTCGGTAGACCCGGGAGTCATTATCGGATACTTTATTCAGCAGTTTTACGGAGGTACTGCCTTTATTCCCAAGGAGATCGATGTTCAAAAGCTGCCGCCCGATGCGGATCTTTTGGAAGAGTTTTTGTCCTCCAAGCTTGGCTCCAAGGTGCAGATCAGCAAGCCTGTGCGGGGCGACCGGGCTAAACTCGTAGGTCTGGCTGTGTCCAATGCCCAGATCCAGATGAAGCAGTTCGGCGAGCGGCTGGAGGCTGAAGAGAAACGTACCAAGGGGGCCATGCAGCAGCTGGCGGATCTGCTGGGCTTTGACGAGTACCCCCTGAACCGGATCGAGGCTTATGATATTTCCAACACTTTTGGTTCTTTGTCGGTTGGCTCTATGGTCGTTTTTGAGGACGGCAAGCCCAAAAACAGTGATTACCGTAAGTTCCGTATAAAGACTGTCGTCGGTTCGGATGATTACGCTTCCATGCGGGAGGTGCTGACCCGGCGTTTTACCCATGCTTTGACCGAGATCCGACAAATGGCTAAAGAGGGCAAGGATCCCAGCTTCGGAAGCTTTACCAAGCTGCCGGATCTGGTGCTGATGGATGGCGGCCGCGGCCAGGTCAATATCGCGGAAGACGTGCTTAGCCAGGTCGGTCTGGATATACCGGTCGCCGGTATGGTCAAGGATGACCGTCATAATACCCGGGGACTTTATTACCATAATAAGGAGATCGATTTCGGCAAAAACCGGGCGGCATTTCTGCTGATCACGCGCATCCAGGACGAAGCCCACCGCTTTGCTATCACCTATCACCGCAGCCTGAGAGCTAAAGAGCAGGTCCGGTCTATGCTGGAGTCAATCCCCAACATCGGGCCTGCCCGCCGGAAGGCTCTTTTGACGGCTTTCGCATCTATCGATGCTATCAAGAAGGCCGAATTGGCCGACCTGGAGGCTGTCGATGGAATGAATAAGCGCAGTGCCGAGTCCGTGTATAACTTTTTCAGGCAGGAAAAGGCGTTGGATGCAGAGGGGGTTGCAGGAGCAGAAGGGGCGGAAGGAGAAAGCACCCCGGCAGACGGTGACGTAGCTGAACTTCGCTGAGGGGGCTGACGGAACTGACGGCCCGGTTTAGGGCGGCGCCTTAGCTGGAAGACTAGATTTTGAGCGGCAGGATTGGTTGGAAGCCACGGATCATTGCTTGAAAGCTAATGGCGCGTTGTCAAATTCCAGGATTTCGGATTTTTAACAAGATTTGTACGACCTTTTTCTGAATTTCTTGTCAAATATTGCGATTTTGCTGTACTTGACAAGATTTGTCACGCTGAAAACGAGAGCCTTGTCAAATATTGCTTTTTAGGTGTATTTGACAAGGCTCTTTTCGCATTATTACAATACTCGCATTATTATTATTCAAACATAATTCTTGATATGTTGAGATGGCCTAAAAATCGTCTTTTTCGCCCTAAAATTTGGATGACAATTCTTGTCACAACATTCGAAAAGTCGATATTTGACAAGATTTTTCTGTTCTTGGATGACAAATCTTGTCAGCCCTTTGAAAAAATCAAATTCTGACAAGATAAAAAATCGACCTCTTTATTCCATGTCATTTTTACTCTTCAAACCAAAAAAAGAATCCAAGCTTTCTCTGCACTTATACCCTTTCCTTCCCCAATTTTAAAGTCTTTTCCACAATATCTCATTCTACCCAAGCCATTGCATCTTTTCTCGCGATACTCATAAAAGAAGGTTCATAATAGAAAGGACTTCGAACACAATGGCAGAAAAAAAGGTAAATAATACAATCCAACAGATCATCACTTCCCGCCGCCGGGAACTGGAGGAAATTTTATTAGTCGTCAATAAATCTCTTAGGAGGCCCCCGGACGGATCGCTGCGGATTTCAAAAAAGAAAAACGGCCTTATTTACTATCAGCGTCGGTCTGGAGCTGACCATGTTCTTGAACGGACAGACAATCCCAACCTGATCGCTTCTTTAGCTCAAAAAGCCTATGACCAAAAAGTTCAGCGTTCCATTAAACAAGAAATAGCCATGCTGAGGCCATTGGCCAAGTTCTACAAAGCCCCAACGGCTGAACAGATCTACTATTCCCTTTCACCCGAACGCCAGTCCCTGGTGACTCCTTATTGGACGACCGATCAAGCATTCATAAAGCAATGGGAATCCGTCGAGAATCCGGGTTTACTGCTGGATATAAATCAGAAACCTTTCCGAACAGAGAAAGGGGAATTCGTACGATCCAAAAGTGAAAAAATCATCGCAGACCTGCTGAAAAAGCTGAACATCCCCTACCGGTACGAATATCCGCTCGTCGTGGGGTCCCGCACACTCAAGCCCGATTTCACCGCCTTGAATGTCCGTACCCGCCAGGAGTTTTACATCGAACATGTCGGCCTTCTGGATGACGAAAACTACCGCAGCAGCTGCATTCAAAAGCTAAAAACCTACAATTTCGGCGGTCACTACATCGGAAAAGACATTCTGATCACCATCGAAACACAAAATCAAAGCCTGGACGTGGAATGGGTAGAGAAGATCCTGAAAGATAATCTGCTTTGATTCATCCGGTTTCTAGCCAACGATCCCATTATTAATGCCTCGTGCATGATAATACTTCCTGCGGAATTCCAGAGGATCACAGAGGAGTCGCGAAACACTTTTTTTTGAACTTGTCCCGGCTTACTGCCTTACCGGATGATTACCAGTGTAATCCATGATCAGCTTCAGCCCTGCCCGGGGAACACAGAAGCGATCGTCCCCAGCCAGAATAGCCTGATACGTGTCCTCCATATCAAACCAGTCGACCCTTTCGACCTCTTCCTTCTGCAAAGTCAGTCGATCGATATCGACCGGATCCTGATAAAGAAAGACAAAAGAAATCTCATTATCCTTAAACATGGCACCGTGGAATTCCTTTTCATAGCGGATGGTAAAGGTTCCGACAAAGGTAAGCTGGTCCGCAGAAGCCATGATACCGAGTTCTTCGCCCAGCTCCCGCAAAGCGGACTCCCTAGGCTCGTCGCCCGCACGGATATGTCCGGCTGAAGAGGTATCGTACATCCCCGGGAAGGAATCCTTTTGGGCCGAACGCTTCTGAAGCAGGACCTGGCGGCGTCCCTCCACTTCTCTTACGATCCAGATATGAGCCGTCCGATGACGGATCCCCTGCTCATGCGCCTTTTGACGGCTGACGATCCTACCCGTGGGCTGTCCCTTCTCGTCGACTACATCAAACATTTCACTCATATGCATGCCTCCTGCAGCTGAATATGCCAGACATTATATCACACTGGCCTTGCGGCCTGCAGCATCCGCAGCGCGGCAAAGCCGCAAAAGTGTTATAATTAAAGTAATATCTGCAAACGTCCATGATCCGCTTTAAACTAAATATCCATCAGGGAGGCTGCTTTACATGTCTACACTCAGTGATCTGTGTCTGCCCAGACGGCGCCGCTCGCGCGCCGTCAACGCCGAAAATCCCACCGGTCAGAAAGGCAAAGGCGGCATGACCGCCAGCCAGCTGGGCCCTTCGCGCAAAGGCTCCCCATGCCTCAGGGACATAGCTCCCGGCGCCGTCGTCACCCTGGCCGACATTGACGGCCCCGGCATCATCAGCCACATCTGGATCACCGTCCCCTACAAAACCAGCGACGCCGACTGCTTCGTCCTCAGCGATCTGGTCCTGCGCTTTTACTGGGAAAACGAAGATGACCCCAGCGTCGAGGTCCCCCTGGGAGACTTTTTCTGCTGCGGATTCGGGAGAGCCTGCATGGTCGATTCGCTACCTATTGTCGTTGTCCCTAACCGGGGGCTCAACTGCTACTTCCAAATGCCTTTCAAACAGCATGCCACCATCAAGCTTGAAAACCAGCATGCCAATCCCATACCCGCTTTCTTCTACCAGATCGACTATTGCGAAGCAGATGATCTGCCGGATACGATCGAATATTTTCATGCTCAGTACCGGCGGCAAAGACTGACGGAAAAAGGCAAAGACTACACGATCCTGGACGGAGTCTGCGGACAGGGCAAATATGTAGGGACATACCTTGCGCTGACAACTCTGGAGCGGTATTGGTACGGCGAGGGCGAGGTTAAATTCTATATAGACGGCGACATTGATTATCCTACTATCTGCGGGACCGGCACCGAGGACTACTTCGGCGGGTCGTGGAGCTTCGCCAAACAAGTAGACGGCAAGACCGTGGAGCAGCAGTATTCGACACAATATCTGGGCTACCCCTACTATTCATCGCACGATACCGAGCACAACCCTTACCACAACGACGACACCATGCCACAGCGCGGTTTCTACCGCTGGCATATCGAAGATCCTATCTATTTTGCGCGCAACATCCGGGTCACCATCCAGCAGATCGGAGTCGGCTACCGGGGCTTGTTCGAACGGCAGGACGACGTCGGTTCCGTTGCCTACTGGTACCAGTCGCTGCCGCATGCTAAATTCCCCAAGCTGCCCGACAAAGAGTACCGCTGGCCAAGATAAGCTTTTTGATACCCTTTCCAAGAACCCAGTGAACCTCACACGACTAAAGTCGCGTGCTTCAAAGCCGGAAAGAAATACGGGGAGTCTTAGGTCTTACGGCCTTTGCGCTCCCTGTTTCGTTCTGCTTTTCGGCAGTCGATTTGATATTTGATGATAAGGCTTGCTATCCAAATAATCAGGGCGGCAGCGCCGACGACAAAGACAACATATAGATAGCTTAAAAATCCGGTCGCTTTATAAAAAATATGGCTTGGATCCCTTGTGTCGATCAAAATGCTTTTACGGCCTTTTTGAGGTTCCGAGTTATAGGAAGCCGGATCCTTTCCCTGGTACTGGACGCCATTATATTCGTATTGATAGTAGACATAGTATTTCCATACATCGTCGCTGTCATCGTCCTTCTGAAGCTCCCTCACGACCTTTACCATCTGCGGATGTTGGATTTCTGCTCTGTGGAAGAAGTAGGCATTGCTGCTTTTGGTCCATTCGATCAGCAGGCAGAGGATCGACCCGATGATCAAGGCCATCATACCCCAAAAGAATATGAAGGCAATGATCGTGATCACCTTTTCCTTAAAAGATTGTTCTGACCATTTTTTCTCTTTTTTACTCATAAACTGTCTCCCCATCATTTATCATTGTCCCCGGCGATCTTTACCATATCACGCCGCTGTCAAATCAAAGTCAGAAGGAAGACAAGTCTACGTAAAAGTCCGGGCTACAGTGCGCATCTCTCAACCTGTAATCTCTATTTGCGAAACCGGTCCTGCCAAGTCTTTCGGCTGGAAACGATGACCGTTTCTTATAATTTACATTTGCTTTCTTACCTAATTTATGTTTTAATAGCGTTACTGTACTATTCGAAGAAGGTAAGCTGTCCTTCGGTCCATTTTGATCCTGTAGGTTATTTGATCCGCTCATATAAAATCACAATAACAAGAACACAAGAAAGGAAGACCCTCAATGAAAATTGCCGTTACCTATGACAACGAAACCATCTTTCAGCATTTCGGCAAAACTCAGTTCATGAAACTGTACGATATCGAAGACGGAACTGTAAAAAGCTCCGCCGTCTATGAGACCGCCGGGGCCAGCCATGAACAGCTGGCCGATTGGCTCAAGGAACAGGGAGCCGAGGCCGTTATCTGCGGCGGTATCGGTCAGGGAGCCATCGACGCACTGGCTCAAGCCGGCATCAAAGCCATTCCCGGAGCTTCCGGAAGCTGCGACGACGCCGTAAAGGCCTATCTGGCAGGCGACCTTACAGAAGGCGATGCCAACTGCGCAGGCGAAGAAGCTTCCGATGAAGGAGATGAAGGATGCGAGGAAGAATGCGGCCATAACTGCGCCGGATGTCACCATCATCATGAAGTCATCTATCCCGGCAAAAACGCCGGTAAGGTCGTCAGTGTCCATTACCGCGGCACCTTTAACGACGGCAGCGAATTCGACTCATCCTACAGCCGCAACGAACCCCTGGAATTCATCTGCGGGACCGGTATGATGATCCCCGGCTTTGACAAGGCCGTTCTTGAAATGAACGTTGGAGACGAAGTCAAGATCCATCTGGATCCTGCCGATGCTTACGGTGAATACGATCCCAGTGCTGTCATCCACGAAAAGATCGCTAACCTCCCCGGATCCGAAGACCTTACTGTCGGCGAGCGCATCGGATTAGTCGACCAGATGGGCCGCCGCTTCCCCGTAACGGTCACTCAGAAAGATGACGAGACCATCACCCTGGATGCCAACCATGAAATGGCCGGCAAGGAACTCAACTTTGAGATCAAGCTGCTGTCCGTTACCGAACAGGGCTGAAGGTAAAGAAGGCATCAGAAGAATGAAAGTCCTCTTGATCAACGGAAGTCCCGAACCTAACGGATGTATCGCAAGAGCTTTACAGGAGATCCAGAACACCTTGAAAGAAGAAGGGGTAGACTCCGAGATCATCCACGTAGGCAATAAAGACATTCGTGGCTGCATAGGCTGCCGGAGCTGTAAGAAAACCGGAAAATGTGTCTTCAATGATATCGTCAACGAAACGGCCGCCAAGCTGAAAGAGGCGGACGGGATCGTGCTGGGTGCTCCGGTTTACTTTGGTTCGGCCAACGGAACCTTGGTTTCTTTTGCGGACCGGCTTTTCTACAGCACTTCGGCCGACCTTACCATGAAAGTCGGGGCATCCGTCGTGTCCGCAAGGCGCGGAGGCAATACGGCTACCTTTGATGAATTAAACAAATACTTTACCCTGCGCCAGATGCCCATTGTCTCCTCCCAGTACTGGAACCAGGTGCACGGTTATTCGGCCGTAGACGTAGAAAAAGACAAGGAAGGACTACAGTGCATGAGGGTCCTGGCCCGCAATATGGCTTTCATGATCAAGGCCATCGGGCTGGCTAAAGAAAAATACGGCCTTCCTAAAAAGGAAGGCCGCGTGTATACAAGTTTTTCGGACGGATTATAAGATCTGTCTGTCTCATCCTTACTCAGGCAAGCCGTCCAGTTCAAAACCGGCCAGATCGACCTGACCTTCTTTAACAGTGAAGGATAAGGCATGAACCCCCGAACTTGCTGTAAGTTCATCTGCACATTTGGCCCAATCCCCTGAATCTACTGTCAAGGTAGAAGCAACAGGGGATTATTCTTGGTCAAAATGGACCTCAAGGACTCCTCTGCCCCTGGCTTCGATCGTGATCTGATACCGGTCCTGCCCGAAGGAAAAAGAGCGGAAAGCGCAAGTACTGCCCGCCTGCATGTTTTTGATATAGGACTTATTACCTTCCTCGGTGATATAAGGCCAATCGGAAGGAGGATCCGGAGCCTGGGCAGACGGACCGCCGTTCATTACATGACCGATATGGTCGCGGTCCGGTCCCATCAGGCTGCAGGCAATGTAAGCAGGATACCAGTCCCGGTCCTTAAGGGGGCCTCCGTTCAGGCCGCAGCTGGTAAGCCGGGCCTGACCCAGCCTTCCGTTTTCTTCGATCGGTACCTTTTCAGCGATCCCCTGGCGGTTAAATTCATTTCCATGAGTCTGGCGATGTCCGAAAATATATAAGTCCCCATTCAGGCAGACCAAGCCTCCGTGGTTATTGCCCCAATAACAATCGGCGTTTTTATTCCCTTTATAGCCGATATCCGCATTGGACAGCAGGACTCCCTGATAAAGGAAGTGACCCAAAGGGTCTTTGGAGACGCCGTAGCAGAGCTCGTGTCCCTGTAAAGAGGAATAAACAAAATAATACAGATCCCCAAAATGCCTTATAGAAGAGGCTTCAAAAAATGGGTGCTCCTGATAATCAGTGCCTTTTGCCGTATCGCAGCCGTTGGCAACGCAGACCGGTTTTGAAATAACGGTATGCATATCGTCTGCCAGCCGGACGGCCATAGCTCCCTCAAAGACCTGTCCTTCCTCTTCCCCGGGCAGTGCTCCCTCGGGGCAAAAGCCGTAATACAGATAAACGCCGCTTTTTTCCACAAGAATGGCCGGATCGAATTTCCTCCCTTCCTTAGGGACACTGCCGTCAGCATAAGTCACATAGGAAAGGAACTTAAAAGGCCCTTCAGGTTTATCGGCGACGGCCACCGAGATCAGGTTGGAAAAATCCAGGGAATAATACAGATAATAGCGGCCGTCCGGGCCTTCTGCCGCGTCAGGAGCAAACAAAGTATGCGGCCCCGGCAGAGACTGATAATAGGGGTCCAGAGGCGGGATCTGTCCCTGCCAGTCGGCCCCGTTGATGGGATCCTGATCTTTCCGGTAGATCACTCCCTCATACCGCCAGTCGGAAAGGTCTGTCAGAGGAGCGCTCCACAAGACATAATCCAACTCGCAAAAAGAATGACCTCCGTCGTGGCTCCCGTACACGTACAGGCGGTCGCCGAAAATATGAGGCTCCCCGTCCGGGACATGCTCCCAAGAGGGAAGATAAGGATTGAAGACCTGCTTTTTCATTGCTTTTGCCTTTCGCCCGTGGTCCGCACGTTACCGCTCGGCATTTCCGACGGCATTGACCAGATCCACGGCTTCCTGCTCGATTTGATTCCACTGCCCCTGGCGGATCATGTCCTTGTTGGCTAAACGACCGCCGACTCCTACCGCGCAGCAGCCGGCCTTCAAAAAGTCCCCGGCGTTCTGACTGCTGACGCCTCCGACCGCGACCAAAGGGATCTGGCTGAGCGAATTGGTGACCGCTCTAATATAAGCAGGGGTCAGGACTGATGCGGGAAAGACTTTGACAAAATCCGCTCCCGCTTCATAGGCCTTTTCCATTTCCGTGGGGCTGAAGGCCCCCGGCAGGGTGACCATGTCCAGTTGATTTGCCTTTTTGATGATCTTCTTGTTGACGTTGGGAGCCACCATGAAAGCCGCACCGCTTTTATGGGCCGCCTTCAGCTTTTCCTCGCTAATAACGGTCCCCGCGCCTATGATCATCGAACCCTTCGTTTGGCGGCAAAGGAGCTCGATAGTCTTCAGGACAGTTTGGTCCCTTTCCGGACGGGAAGGATCAAAGGCTACCTCCGCCAGACGGATCCCCGCTTTCTGCCAGCTTTGGACCAGACGGAGACTGTCTTCCGGCTCCAGGCCTCTAATGATGGCAATTATTTTAGTTTTCAGGATCGTGCGGACAATATCATCTTTCATTATATCATCTCCTAACAAGCGCCGGGGGACCTTGATCAAGGGGCCCGATCGATTACCTAGTGTAAGCGGTGTAAAGGTTCCCTCCTGCTCAGCGGTAGACCACCTGACTGTTGTCCAGCCTTACGCTCAGCTGCTCTTTATCCGGATAACCTTCGATATCCCCCCGGCTTTCGCAGGCCATGGCTCCGGCCATAGCGGCCATACGGCCGGCCATGGTCAGATCTTTTCCTTCCAGGATGCCGGCAAGAAAAGCAGCATCAAAAGCATCCCCCGCACCTACGGAATCGACCAAACGACAGGGGTAAGGCGGCAGAAAGACCATGTCCTTGCGGTCGGCGGCGTAAGCACCTGCGGCTCCGTTTTTGACGGCGATCCAGGAGGCACCGTTCTGACGCAAAAAGTCAACGATCTGCTTTACCTGTTCTTCCACGGCAACACGAGCGTCAATTTTATCCTCCAGCAGAATCCTTGCTTCATCCATGCCTGTCAGGACGATATCCGCAGATAGAAGCAGATTGCGTATATAAGGCCGGTAATCGGTCTGTCCCCACAGGGTCCTGCGGATGTTGGGATCAAAACTGAAGGCGATCCCCTGCTCCTTCAGCAAAGGCACTAGGCTGTCTGTCATTCGGCGGCAGCTGGGACTGAGGATGGGGGTGATGCCGGAAACGTGAACGATCTTCGCTCCCCTGAGTTTATCCAGGGTCACATCTTCCTCGGTCAAAAAGCTGGCGGCCGAATGTTCCCGGTAATAATAGACAGAAGTATCCTGGGGTCCGAATTCTTTGACCATAAGACCGGTCCGGTGGTCTTTATCCGGCACCACACCGTTAGTATCGACCCCTTCGGCCCGGATCTTTTTCATAACCAGCCGGCCCAGCGCATCATTGCCAAGCCGGCTGATCCAGGAAGATTTATGCCCCAGCTTAGCCAGCCCGATGGCTACATTTGACTCAGCCCCGGCTATACTGATCCGGTAATCACCGACGTACTCCAGCGGTAAAAAATCCTGGGGGATCACTGAGGCCATCGTTTCTCCGATCGTGACAACTTCTGCCATAGTTGATTAACAGCTCCTATCTTCTTCCGTTTGCACAGACCCGAAAGGTACTATCTGCCTATCTCTATCTGCCTGTCAAGGCCGAAATCAGCCATGCCCGGTCCCAAAAGCGAGGCCCCGCCGTCCAGATTGATGGTCTGCCCCACCAGGGAGGCTCCGGATGGCCCGGCCATGAAAGTGACCCAATCCGCCAAGTCCGAAGATTTTACAAAGCGGTGGGCCGGTATCTGATGGTTTTCAATGTCCGGCTGCTTGAATTTACGGTCTCCCATTTCCTCTTCCCAGTCGATCCAGCCCGGGGCCAGGCAGTTGACATGGATCCCCCAGCGGATATATTCCAGACCGGCATATTTGGTAAAACGGCATAAAGCTTCTTTGGTCGACCCATATAGGGCTCCTCCCGGAAAGATCCGTTCGTGGTGATTGGAAGAAATGATGACGATCAGCCCTTTAGTGCCGGTGCGGATCATAAAATCCGCCGCCTTTTGTACGCAGAAGACCGCCCCCCGGTAATCGATGCTGACCAGCTTATCAAAGGTCTCTTCGCTCAGTTTTTCGATGGGGCCTCCCAGAGTGACTCCGGCATTATTGATAAAAACGTCCAGATGATCCATCTTCTCTTCCACCTGGTCAAACAGCCGGCCGGCCGCCCCGGGCCGGCTCAGATCCTCCTCGACCAGAAAACCGTCTCCGCCCTGGCTGCGGATCATCTGCAAAGTCTGGTCGGCGCTCTCGGGATCCTGGCCGGAATGATGGATAGCCACCCTATAACCGGCCTTGGCCATACGAAGGGCCATGATTTTACCGTTATGCCGGCCGGCTCCAGTTATCAAACACGTTTTCTGCATGTCGCCCATATCACCAATCCTGGACAGAACCGTCCAGTCCTCTAAGATGCGGATGTTCCGAAGGCTGGAAAGGTCTCAGTTCGCTTTCGATCAGGTCAACGCCCAGACCCGGCCGGTCCCCCATGGTCAGATATCCATCATCGAATGTTACATCGTAATCCAGCCAGTCCGGATGGGACTGACTGATCCAGTCTTCCTGGCAGTCAAAATTGTCGACCGCAAAATCCACCTGCATAGCCGCCAGGAAGGCCGCGTGATGGACTCCGTGGGGAACCAATTTCATATAATGAGCCTCGCCGTAAGATGCGATCTTTTTCATAGAACTGATACCGCCGCAGTTGCAGATGTCGGGCCTGAGAAAATCGATCAGGTCCTCTTCGATCAGAGTCCTGTAATCCCACAAGGCTCCGAACTTTTCTCCCGTTCCGATCGGTACCCTCGTCCGCTGCCTCAGGGTCCGGAACTGTTCCGGGCTGTCCGCGCGGATAGGATCCTCTACAAAATACACATCGTAAGGCTCCAGAGCATTCATGACTTTTACGGCAGCCGGAACGGTCAGGCGTGTATGGCATTCATAGATCAATTGAACGTCCTGGCCGACAGCCTTTCGGATGGCCTCGGCATAGGAGAGCCCCAGACGGATGTTTTGGTAAACGTCCAATATTCCATCCACCGCCTCCGGGCAGAAGCGCAGGACCTTATATCCCTCTTCGACCCTTCTCTGGGCGTCCTGGGCCACTTCCTCCGGGCTGTTTCCCCGGATGTGGATGTATGCTTTCAGTTTATCCCTGCATTTTCCGCCCAGCAGCTGATAAACGGGAAGGCCTGCCGCCTTGCCTTTGATATCCCACAAGGCCATATCCACTGCCGACAGGGCGCTCATCAGGACCGGGCCGCCTCTCCAAAAGGTCCCCCGGAAAATATCCTGCCAGATAAACTCGATACGGGAAGGATCCTTACCGACCAGGACGGGGGTCAGACTTTTTAGGACTCCGTCCACCGCCATCTGCCGGGTATGAAGGGTCGCTTCCCCTAATCCCCGGATCCCCTGGTCTGTTTCAATGATCACATAATGATTGCTGCCTGAAAAACAGGTCCTGACATTTGTGATTTTCATAAAATCAGCCTCCCTTTGCAGCAGGCGAAAATGCCGCCGCAGGCAGTTTACTCGCTGTCTTCGGATTTTTCCTTCATCTGATCCATGGCATCCTTGTACATCTTATCCTTCCATTCCTGATGCACC
>Ga0256404_1002563_pt1 | contig 39839 bp, 31 predicted proteins | sample RumenRJG_01DNA_FD_185990 | JGI IMG/M metagenome (GOLD analysis project Ga0256404, IMG submission 185990) | Bovine rumen microbial communities from Lethbridge, Alberta, Canada - RJG_01 | ecosystem: Host-associated > Mammals > Digestive system > Stomach > Rumen | place: Canada: Alberta | collected...
TGGTGACCGTGCCGTCCCGCTTTGCCCCGTAGAAGCCCGGGATCACCGCCCGGTCATAGCCGGACAGGTGCTCCTCCACCGTCTTCTGGGTGAACTCCGCGTCCAGGGTGCCGTCGTCGTGGAACACAATCATCTCGGCGGGGTCCACAAAGGGAAAGCCCAGGTAGGCCGCCATGACCTTTCCGCTGAGGTACTCTCCCCGGGAAGCCGCGTAATCCCGGCCCACCTGGTGGACAAAGTTGTCCTCCATCCTCCGGAATTCATCCTCCAGGTTCAGATCCAGTCCCAGACCGGTGATAATCTCCTCAAAGCGCTCCCGGATCTGGGAAAAGATCTTCCCGTAGGGCGCCTTCTCTCCCGCCGCGTCATACATCTGATACAGCAGGTCCGTCACCTTGGTGTCCCTGCTGTTCCGCTTTCCCGGAGCGCTGGGAACCACGTAGCGGCGGCTCTTGTCCGCCCGGATGATGTCTCCCACCTTCCGGAACTGCTTTGCGCTGGCGAGAGAGCTCCCGCCGAATTTGACTACCTTCTTCATAGATAAAAAACCTCGTTCCCGCTCTTCCGTCCCCCGGCGGAACCCGCCGGGGAACAGAAGGGCCCATTCTTAAATCCTGAAATAATCCACGCCGGAGGCAAAGATGCCCATGTCCTGGCGCACCGGGATGTTGATGTTCACGTGGTCGCCGATCCGCTCCGGATGGCCCATCTTTCCGTAAATGCGGCCGTCGGGGCTTAAGATGCCCTCCACCGCCAGGTAGGAGCCGTTGGGGTTCCAGTCCTCGTCCATGGTGGGATTTCCGTCGGGATCGCAGTACTGGGTGGCGACCTGTCCCTTCCGGAACAGCTCCTCGATGGTCTCCTTCGGGGCCACGAACCGGCCCTCGCCGTGGGAGGCCGCGTTGGCGTAGACGCCGCCGAGCTCGGCTCTCTTAAGCCACGGGGAGGCGTTGGAGACCACCTTCAGGTTCACCATGCGGGAGATGTGACGCCCGATGATGTTTGCCGCGAGAGTCGGGGCCGTGGCCGCCTGCTCTCTGATGTCGCCGTAGGGCACCAGTCCCAGCTTGATCAGGGCCTGAAAGCCGTTGCAGACGCCGAGCATCAGCCCGTCGCGCTCATTCATGAGCTTTAAGAGCTCCTCCTTGATCACCTCGTTCCGGAACACGGTGGCAAAGAACTTGGCAGAGCCCTCGGGCTCGTCGCCGGCGGAGAAGCCGCCGGGGAACATGACGATCTGGGCCTTCCGGATCTCGTCCCGGTAGAGCTCCACGGAATCCAGGATGTCCTGGGGCTTCAGGTTCCGGAACACCCGGGCCGTGGCGATGGCGCCGGCCTCCTCGAAGGCCCTGCAGGAGTCGTACTCGCAGTTGGTGCCCGGGAACACCGGGATAAAGACTCTCGGGGCTCCGAGCTTGTTGGTGCAGACCTGCACAGAATCCGCCTTGAACACCGGCGTATCCAGCTTTCCGCCGCCCTGGCCGGTCTTGGAGGGGAACACCTTCTCCAGGGTGCTGGTCCAGGCCTTCTTCGCCTCGTCCAGGGAGAGGGTCATGCCGCCGTGGACAATCGCCTTCTTCTCGGTGACGCAGCCAAGCTCCACGGTGCGGGCGCTGAGGCTGCCGGCATCCGCCGCCACTTCAAGAACCAGGCAGCACCAGCCCGGGGCAAAGAGATCTTTTGCCGGGATCTCCGCGGAGAGCTCCGCTCCCAGGTCATTTCCGAAGGCCATGCGGGCCACCGCCGCGGGCACGCCGAAGCGGTCCAGGGCGTAGGCGCTGACCACGCGGCCGGCCTTGATGTCCTCGTACAGGGCGCTGTACTGCGCCTTCAGGTCCTCGAAATCCGGGAGGTCGTCCTGGTCCCGCTTCACCGGAAGCAGCGCCAGCCGGTTCCCGGCCTTCTTGAACTCGGGAGTGATCACTTCCCCGCTCTTCCCCATGCAGACCGCGAAGCTCACCAGGGTCGGGGGCACGTCGATGTCGTTGAAGGTTCCGGACATGGAGTCCTTGCCGCCGATGCTGGCAAGCTCCAGCTTCTTCTGGGCCTCGTAGGCGCCGAGCAGCGCCGCGAAGGGCTGGGACCAGCGGCGGGGCTTCTCGTCGTCCATGCGGCGGAAGTACTCCTGGAAGGTGAAGTGGATCTTCCGGTAATCACCGCCGCAGGCGGCAATCTTCGCCACGGAGTCCGCCACCGCATACATGGCGCCGTGGTAGGGGCTCCACTTGGACAGGTAGGGGTCAAAGCCATAGCTCATCATGGTGACCGCGTCGGTGTTTCCCTTCGGAACCGGCACCTTCGCCACCATGGTCTGGATCTCGGTCAGCTGGTTCTTTCCGCCGTAGGGCATGGTCACCGTGCCGGCGCCGATGGAGCTGTCAAACATCTCCACAAGGCCCTTCTGGGAGCAGACGTTGAGATCGCCGAGAAGGCTGATCCAGTCCTGCTTCTCCCTGTCGGCATCGGCCGCCTCAGAGGCGGTCTGCTTTAAGAGGCTCTCTGCCCTGACGGGCATCTCCACCTCAACAGAGGCCTCCAGATGGGCGCCGTTGGTGTCCAGGAAGGCCCGGGAGAGGTCCACGATGGTCCTGCCCCTCCACTGCATCCTGAGCCGCGGCTCCTCGGTCACAACGGCCACCGGCACCGCCAGCAGGTTCTCCTCGGCGGCATAGGCCAGGAACTGGTCCACGTCCTTCGGGTCCACCACGCAGGCCATGCGCTCCTGGGACTCTGAGATCGCAAGCTCCGTGCCGTCCAGGCCCGCGTACTTCTTCGGCACCTTGTCCAGGTCGATCTGGAGGCCCGCCGCCAGCTCGCCGATGGCAACCGACACGCCGCCGGCGCCGAAATCGTTGCACTTCCTGATTAAGAGGGACACCTCCGGGCGGCGGAACATGTGCTGCAGCTTCCGCTCCGTGGGGGCGTTGCCCTTCTGGACCTCGGCGCCGCAGACCTCGATGGAGGCCGTGGTGTGCACCTTGCTGGCGCCGGTGGCGCCGCCGATGCCGTCGCGGCCGGTCTCTCCGCCGAGGAGCACGATGACGTCACCGGGATCAGAGGTGGCGCGGATCACGTTCTTCCTGGGGGCCGCCGCCATGACGGCGCCGATCTCCATGCGCTTCGCCACGTAGTCCGGGTGGTAGATTTCCTTCACGTATCCCGTGGCCAGGCCGATCTGGTTTCCGTAGGAGGAGTAGCCCCTGGCGGCCTCTGTCACCAGCTTTCTCTGGGGGAGCTTGCCCTTCAGGGTCTTCTCCGGCGGAGCCGTGGGATCGGCCGCGCCGGTGACGCGCATGGCCTGGTACACGTAGGTTCTTCCGGAGAGTGGATCCCGGATGGCGCCGCCGAGGCAGGTGGCCGCGCCGCCGAAGGGCTCGATCTCCGTGGGATGGTTGTGGGTCTCGTTCTTGAAGTTGATGAGCCACTCCTCGGTCTGCCCGTCGACCTCCACCGGCACTACCACGGAGCAGGCGTTGATCTCGTCGGACTCCTCCTGGTCGGTGAGCTTGCCCTCGGCCTTCAGCTTCTTCATGGCGATGAGGGCCAGGTCCATGAGGCAGACAAACTTGTCCTTCCGGTCCCCGTACAGGGCCTGCCGGTCAGACAGGTAGCTCTCGTAGGTCTTTTCGATGCGGTCCCGGTAGTCTCCCTCCAGGAAGGTGACGTTCTTCAGCTCGGTCTGGAAGGTGGTGTGCCGGCAGTGGTCGGACCAGTAGGTGTCCAGCACCCGGATCTCGGTCATGGTGGGATCCCGCTTCTCCTCCCCGGCGAAGTAGCTGCGGATGAAGCGGAAGTCCTCGTAGGTCATGGCCAGGCCCAGGGAGTCATAGAGGGCGCGGAAGTCCTTCTCCTCCATGCTGCAGAAGTCCTTCAGCACCGGCACGTCCTCCGGCTCCGGGTACTCCGTGGTCAGGGTCTCCGGCTTCTCCTCCGAGGTCTCACGGGAGTCCACGGGGTTGATGCAGAAGCTCTTGATCGCCCGGAACTCCTCCTCAGAGGGGGTTCCGCTCAGCACGTAGGTGACGGCGGACTTGATGACGGCGGAGGAGTGCTCGTTGATGAGCCGCACGCACTGGCCGGCGGAATCTGCCCGCTGGTCAAACTGGCCCGGCAGGAACTCCACGGTGAAGACCCGGTCTCCCGCTTCCTTCGGGAAGGTCTCCTCGTAGCAGAAATCCAGCGGCGGCTCTGAGAAAATGGTCCCCTTCGAGAGGGCGTAGGTGCGGTCCGTCATGTTCTCGATGTCGTATCGGATCAGGACCCGCACGCGGGTGATGCTGTGGATGCCGAGATAGCTTCTGATACTCTCCTGAAGCTCCCTGGCCTTCAGGGCATACTCCGGCCTCTTCTCCACGTAGATTCTTCTGACGCTCATACTTCTCCTTTCCTGTAATGAAGCAGCGATGCTGTTCCTCAAAGCGCCTGCATTGCCTGTTTCATAAGGGTCCTGACTTCCTCCGCGGGAATGCGCATCCGCTCTGCCAGCTCCTCCTCCTTCGGCTCCCGGCCCAGCTGCTCCGCCAGCACCCGGGACACCTCCGTCAGACGGTTGACGCGCTCCGCAAGCTCCCGCTCTCCGCTGAAGCTCTCCTTTTCCCTGGCGGAAAAGGCCCGGAGTTCCTCCGTGACCACTTCTGTTACCGTATCCTTGAGGGACGCCCCGTCCTTTCCCTGTCCGGCGAGGTAGAGGCGGACCGCCTTTACCAGCGCCAGATTGGCCGTCCCGATGAGTTCCATCACATTGACCGGCCCGCCGAGCTCCGGCTTTAAGAGGGTCATGGCGTGCATGAGGCAGCCCTCCGTCAGCCGGTCCCGCGCCCGGGCATCGCCCGCCCTGGCCAGGGCCACCAGCTCCTCCTCGTTGTCCACGGGAGGAATGTTCTTGATTTCCTCGAGGTAGATGGATAAAAGGTCCATCCCCTCCGGCTCTTCCGCCGGCCGGAACTCCTCCGTCGGCTCTCCCATTCTTTTCATCCGTAGTATCCTGTTCTCTCTGTATACAATTCCCTCAGCCCGGGCCTCAGTTCCCCGTCTCCTCCCGCATGGAGAGGCCGGCTCTCTGGAACCACTCCCGGACCCGGTCGTCCCAGGCCCGCTCGGCCCTCCGGTCCGGGAAAAACTGGCTCAGGGCCGCCGCCGTGAAGCAGCGCAGCTTTCCCTCCTCGAACCGGATGTTCACGTAAAACCCGGCCGTCTCAGCGGCCGTCCCGGTGATCCCGCAGGATTCCGCCAGGCGCTCCGATTCCGCCGGCGGCAGCCGGAAGCTCAGCTGGAACTTCAGCGGGGTCCGGCTTCCCCGGATCAGCTGGAAGCACACGGGGCGCAGTTTTCCCCACGAAGTATAATCCTCAACCCGCTCTTCTTCAAGCTCTTCCTCCGTGTACCAGTCCCGCTCGCTCTTCCCGTCCACGGAAAAGCGGCAGAAGGTCACGAAGGAGGCCTCCCGCACCAGGAAGGAATCGAAGCGCTCCCGGGTGAACAGCTCCCTGGTGAAGGTTTTCAGATCCTCACACTGAAATGCTCTCATTGTAAAGCGCCTCCTGAACCGCCCGGAAGAAATCCGGCCCGGTATAACCGCCCTCCAGTCCCTCCCGGGCCTGCCGGAACACTTCTTCGTCCACAAGGACCTGGTTCCGCCTCAGGTACTCCCGGTAGGCCTTCCCGGTCATCTCCCGGACCCGCTGCTCCCTCAAGAGAAGCCGGCGCTTCCGGGTCTCTGCCTCGTCATAGCTGTCCGCCAGGCGGTACACGCAGAACATGCCGTCCCGCTCCCACACGGAGCTGACCTGTCCCTCCTCCAGGGAGAAGACCTCCTCCTCCACTTCCTTCGGCAGGTCGCCGCGGCCCGCCTTCACGGGAACCCCGCGGCCCGCCGCGTAGGTCTGGGCCAGGGCGTACAGGTCGCCGCCCTCCAGGGCCTTGTCCCTGATGGTCTCGGCCACCGCCCGGTCGTCGGTCCGCACCAGCTCCAGGCGGATGACCCGGGCCTCGCTCTCCGAGACCTCCGCGTCCCGGTCCTCCGAGAGCTGCTGCTTTAACCGGAGGGCTGCGGCGTAGTCCAGGAACAGCTGCTCCGTCTCCTCCCGGGTCAGGTCGGAGAGGCGGCTGTCGCCCCGGGCGCTGCTCTCATAGAAGGCCTGGGCCGCGTCAGAGAGCCGCACCTGCTCCTCCGCGGAGAGGCGGAGCCCCCGCTCCTCCGCCATGCCGCCCATGGCGCAGAGCTCCAGGAAAAAGTCCTCCATCTCCTCTAAAAAGGCCTGCTCGTAGCTCTCTCCCTGCTCTCCCAGCCGGACCTGCCAGACCTGGTCCGTGTAGAGCTCCTCCGTCCGGGCCCTGGCGGAGAGCAGCACCAGCCGGACCTGCTGAGGCGTGTAGCCAAGCACCCTCGCCGGCTCCTCCTCCCGCTGCTTCTTTCTCCCGCCGCACCCGCAGAAAAGGAGGGCGGCAAGCAGCACCGGCAGAAGCCGGACAAAGAGTCTCTGCATGTCGCCCTCACCCCCTTTTCTGTAGTAACAAGAGAAGCAGGCACCGAGTCCCGATGCCTGCGAACACCCGGAGACCTGACGCGTTCCGGCCCTGTTTCCGCCCGTCTCATTCAGGTCCCGCTCTGCGGGACGAAATCGCGGCGAAAGGGCCGGGCGCCTGCCAGGTCTCTCAGGCCTGATAATAGAATGCGTTCAGGAGCACCGCGATGAGCACTCCCAGCACCGCCCCCACAAAGACCTGGAGGGGCGTGTGTCCCACAAATTCCTTGAGCCTCATCTGTACGGCCTCCGGATCATCGAAGTTCCAGAAGTCCTCCTCCATCATCATGTTCAGGAGCTTTGACTGCTTGCCCGTCTCCCTTCGTACGCCCATGGCGTCCACCATCACCACGATGGCGAAGATGAAGCTGATGGCAAATTCAAAGGTGGAGATGCCGAAGGCGAGGCCCGTGCTGGTTACCAGGGCGCAGACTGTGGCGCTGTGGGAGCTGGGCATGCCGCCGTTCCCGTAGAGCCGCTCCACGCGGAAGGTGCCGGTGTACCACATATCGATAAAGGTCTTTAAGACCTGGGCCACAAGCCACCCCGTGCAGGCGCTGGTGAGCACCTGGTTTGCAAGTAATCTCTGAAAAATACTCATTCTGCTTTAGTATCCGATCAGCCAGTCGTAAAGTTCCTGGTACTTCAGTGCCGAGGTGTTCCAGGAGAAGTCCACGCTCATGGCGCGGTCAATGATCTTGTTCCAGTCCCGTCTTCTCTCCTGGAAGATCTGCTTCGCGTAGCGCACGGTGCCCAGCATCTCGTGGGCGTTGTAGTTGGCGAAGGAGAAGCCGGTGCCGGTGCCCTCGAACTCGTTGTAGGCCTGCACCGTGTCCTTCAGGCCGCCGGTCTCGCGGACGATGGGCAGCGTGCCGTAGCGCAGGGCGATCAGTTGGGAGAGACCGCAGGGCTCAAAGAGGGACGGCATGAGGAAGGCGTCGCAGGAGGCGTAGATCCGGTGGGCCACCGCGTCGGAGTAGTAGATCTGGGCGGATACCCGGTCCGGATACTTCCAGTCGTAGTGGCGGAACATGTTCTCGTAGCGCTCGTCTCCAGTACCCAGCACGATGAGCTGCAGGTCCTCGGAGCAGAGCTCGTCCATGACGCCGTTGATCAGGTCGAAGCCCTTCTGGTCCGTGAGGCGGGACACCACGCCCACCAGGAACTTCTTGTCGTCCACCGCCAGGCCGAAATCCTTCTGCAGGGCCTTCTTGTTCTTCGGCTTTTCCTTCCGGAAGGTCTTGACGTTGTAGGGCTGGGTGATGAGCTTGTCGGTCTCCGGGTTGAACTCGTCGTAGTCGATGCCGTTCACGATGCCCCGGAGGGAGTTCTGGCGCGCCCGCATGAGCCCGTCCAGGCCCTCGCCGTAGAAGGGAAGCTGGATCTCTTTCGCGTAGGTGTCGCTGACCGTGGTGACCGCGTCGGCGTACACGATGCCGCCCTTCAGGTAGTTGCCGTTCCGGTAGGCCTCCAGCTTGTCTGGGGTGAAGTAGTAATCCGGCAGGCCGGAGAGGCGCTGGATGGTCTTCACGTCCCAGACGCCCTGGAACTTCAGGTTGTGGATGGTCAGCACGGACTTGATGCCCTGGTAGAATTCGCCGCCGGCGAAGCGGTCCTTCAGGTACACCGGGATCAGACCGGTCTGCCAGTCGTGGCAGTGGATCACGTCGGGCCGGAAGCCGATGACCGGGAGCGCGGAGAGGGCCGCCTGGGAGAAGAATGCGAACTTCTCCAGGTCGTAGAGCCAGTCCCCGTAGGGCTTCGGTCCGCTGAAGTAGGACTCGTTGTCGATGAAATAGAAGGTAATGCCGTCCTGGACGTACTTCATGATGCCCACGTAGCGGTCCTGCCCGTTGTAGTACATGTAGAAGTGATCCACGTACTCGAACTTGAAGCGGATCTCCTCCGGGATGCACATGTATTTCGGGATCATGACGCGGACGTCGAAATACCTCCGGTCAAAGCACCGGGGCAGCGTCCCGGCCACGTCGGCCAGTCCTCCGGTCTTGATAAAAGGAACAGCCTCAGACGCGCAGAACAGAATATTCTTCATAACGATTCCTCCCCAGCCTCAAGCTTCTTTTTTGCCTTTCCGGCGAGCGCCTTCATCTCCTCTGCGGTTCTTAGGACGCCCTCCGTAATCTCGGTTCCCCCGATGAGCCTCGCGAGCTCCCCGGTTATTTCACTGTCGTTCATCTCCCGCACTGAGGTGCGGGTCCTGCCGCCCTCCTCCGCCTTCTCGATGAGGTAGTGGTGGTCCGCCATGGCGGCGATCTGCGGCAGGTGGGTGATGCAGAGCACCTGGCGGCGCCTCCCGAGGGCGGCCAGCTTCTCCGCCGCCATCTGGGCGGTCCGTCCGCTGATGCCCGTGTCGATCTCGTCAAAGATCATGGTCTCCAGACGGTCCTGCTCGGAAAAGACGGTCTTCAGCGCCAGCATGATCCGGGACAGCTCTCCGCCGCTGGCCACGTTCCGAAGCGGCTTCATGGGCTCCCCGGGGTTGGTGGAGAGATAGAACTCCGCGCTGTCGGTCCCGTCGGGCCCGAAGCCGTCCCGCTCCGTGAAGCGGACCTCGAAGGCCGGCGCGCTGAAGTTCAGCCCCGAGAGCTGCTCCTTCACCCACTTCTCCAGTTCCCCGGCGGTCTTTATCCGGATCCCGTGGAGGGCTTCTGAGAGCTCCGTAAGCTTCTCCTTCAGCCCGTCCCGCTCCTTAAGGAGCGCCTCCTGGCGCTCGTCGAACTCCTCCAGGAAGGAGAGCCGCGCCTCTTTTTCCGAGAGAACCCGGAGAATCTCCGGAACGCTGTCCGCGTACCGCTCCTCCAGGTGCCTGATGAGATCCAGCCTCTGCCCGATCCGCTCCAGCTCCCCGGGCTCCGTGTCAAGCTCCGACAGGAGGTCGCTCACGCTCCGGCCGGCGTCTGAGAGGAGGCTGTCCAGCTCCTCCGTCTGGGCGACCAGTGCCGGGATACCCTTGTCCAGGGCGCTCACGGAATTCAGCGCCCGCACCGCCCGGGAGACCGCGTCCGTGGAAAGGTACTCCGCAGCTTCTTCCAGGGCCTCCCGGATTCTGGAGGCGTTCTGCATGCGGCGGAAGTCGGATTCCAGCTCCTCTTCCTCCCCTTCCCTGAGCTCTGCCTCCTTGATCTCCTGGATCTCGTAGGCGAGGATCTCCTTCTCCCGCTCCCGGATGGCCTTGTCCCCCTCCTTTTTTAAGAGGGCGCGGATCTCCGTGTAGCGCTCGTAACTCTTCCGGCAGGCCTCCTTCAGGCCCTTCAGCTCCTCCGGGGCCATCATGTCCACGAAGGACAGGTGGCTCTCCGGGTGGAACAGGGACTGGTGGTCGTGCTGCCCGTGGATGTCCAGGAGGAAGGCGGTGGCCTCCCGCAGGGCTCCCGCGGTGACCGCCTCTCCGTTGATCCGGAGCACGCTCCGGTTTTTCATGAGCTTCCGGGACACCATCAGGGTCCCGTCGGCCTCGGGCGGAAAGCCCAGATCCGACAGTCGCTGCCGGTGGGCGCTCTCATCCACCTGGAACAGCAGTTCGATGTAGGCGCTGTCGGTGCCGGTGCGGATCACGTCCTTCCCCGTCTTTTCCCCCAGGGCCGCCGAGATGGCGTCGATCAGGATGGATTTTCCGGCTCCGGTCTCTCCGGAGAGCACGTTCAGGCCCTCCCGGAAGCAGAGATCCGCCTGCTCGATCAGTGCGAAATTTTTGACGTGCAGTTCTGCCAGCATGCCTTCTCCCGCGGATCAGCCCGCAATCATCTTCCGGATCCGCTCCATGAGGTTGATGGTGTCCTCGATGGTCCGGACCGCGCACATCACCGTGTCGTCCCCGGCGATGCAGCCCACCAGCTCATGCATTCTCATGGCGTCAAGGGACGCGGCCACGGCCATGGCCATGCCCCCCACCGTCTTGATCACCAGGATGTTCTGGGCCCGGTCCATGGACAGGAAGCCGTCCTGGAGAATCCGGATGTACTTGTCAGCGTGGGAATCCTGGGACTGCATGACCGTGTAGCGCTGGCGCCCGTTGTCCATGGACACCTTTGTCAGCTTCAGCTCCCGGATATCTCTGGAGACAGTGGCCTGTGTCACGGTGAAGCCGGCCTCTCTCAGACGCTCCGCCAGCTCCTCCTGCGTATCGATTTCATATTTTCCAATAAGTTCAACAATCTTTGAATGTCGCTCCAGCTTCATCTTTTCCCCTTACAGTGCAGTCAGCTTGCTCCTGATTCTGGAGAGAAAGGATCCTCCCTTGAGACAGATAAGACTCGTGTAAAGCTCTGATTCTCCGATGTGGATTCTGGAACCCGGATGTATGTCCCTCTGAACCGCCCCGTCAAAAGACAGGCTGACGCTGTCGGAGGCTGTCTCCGGAATCAGCAGGTCAATCATGTCCTCTGCCTTCAGCACGATGCTGCTGCGGTTCAGGGCGTGGGGGCAGATGGGCGTCAGAATGGTCATTCTGGCCGTCGGATCCACGATGGGCCCTCCCGCGCTCAGGTTGTAGGCGGTGGACCCTGTCGGCGTTGATATAATTATACCATCTGCCTTATATTCATTCAAGAAAGCACCGTTCACCATCACACAAAAATCGACAGCTCCGGCCGTGCTTTTTCTTGATATTACGATCTCATTCAGAGACAGCTGGGGTTCCGAAACCAGCGTGTCCCCGGATGTATATACACTTCCCTCCAGCATCATCCGCTTCTCCGTGGAGCAGCGGTCCTGGAGCAGGGCGTCCAGCAGCACATGAATCTGCGACTGGTCGCTGACCAGGGTGAGATACCCCAGGTGTCCGAGGTTGATGCCGGCAATGGGAATGCTGCTGCCGGCCGTACAGCGGGCCGCGCGGATGATGGTCCCGTCGCCCCCGAAGGTGATGACGCAGTCGTATTCCTTCAGGAGGGCGGCCCGCTCCGCCCGGTCCCCCGGGGCGAGTCCGGCCAGGCTTTCCGTGATCTCCGCCTTTTCCGCCCCGCGGCTTAAAAGGTAGCTCTTCACAAACCCGGCTGTCTCGGGGGCCCGTTCCTTCTGTGCGTTGACAAACAGCAGAAAACGCTTCATTTCTCTATTTCTCCAGCTCCGCGTGCGCCTCCTCCACCACCCGGCGGATCGTTCCGTCGTCCGGCGTGAGGCCTGACCCGGCGTCTTCTTCCCGCTGCCGGACCAGATGATACAGGTACTCGATATTGCCCTCCGGCCCCCGTATGGGGGAGAAGGTCAGGTTCCGGACCTGGAACCCGTTTTCCGCGGCGTAGCCGAAGCAGGCGCGGATCACCTCCGTGTGGACCTGGGGATCGCGGACGACCCCGTGCTTTCCCACCTTCTCCCTGCCCGCCTCGAACTGGGGCTTGATGAGGGCCGCCACCTCTCCATCCCCGGAGAGGAGCGACGCCACCGCGGGCAGCACCTTTTCCAGGGAGATAAAGGACACGTCAATGGAGGAGAACTGGATCTCCTCCGGGACCTGCTCCCTGGTGGCGTAGCGGATGTTGGTCTTTTCCAGGCACACCACCCGGGGATCGTTCCGGAGCTTCCAGTCCAGCTGGCCCCGGCCCACATCCACCGCGTAGACCTTTTTCGCGCCGTTCTGCAGCATGCAGTCCGTAAAGCCGCCGGTGGAGGCGCCCACGTCCATGCAGGTCTTGCCATCCACGGAGAGGCCGAAGACCCGGATGGCCTTTTCCAGCTTCAGTCCCCCCCGGCTCACGTAGGGGAGCACGCTCCCCCGGATCTCGATCTCCGCCTCCTCCGGGAAGGCGGTCCCGGCCTTGTCCTCCTTCTGCCCGTTCACGTACACGACCCCGGACATGATGAGGGCCTTCGCCTTTTCCCTGCTCTCAGAGAGCTGCCGCTTCACCAGCAGAACATCCAGCCGCTCCTTCATTCCTTCTCTCCTGTCCGGAGCCCGTCCCGAACGTCCGGGAAAAAGCGCTCCAGGATTGTCTTCAGCACCGCGTCAGAGTCGATGCCCAGATGGTGCCTCAGCACCGTCACGTCCCCGTGCTCCACGTAGGCGTCGGGCAGGGTCACGGGGAAGAACTCCGTATCGGGCCTGTGCTCCGCGATCCACTCCGCCGCCGCGCTGCCCATGCCGCCGGAGAACACGTTCTCCTCCAGGGTCACCAGGACCCGGTGGGTGCCGCAGAGCTCCGACAGGAGCTCCGTGTCCAGGGGCTTCGCGAAGCGGGCGTTCACCAGGGTGCAGGGGATGCCGAGGGCCTTCAGCTTTTCCCGCACGTGCTCCGCCGTGCTGACCATGCTGCCCAGGGCAAAGAGGGCGATCTCGGACTCCCGGTACAGCACCTCTCCCCTTCCGTATTCCACCGGCGCCCGGAACTCCTTCAGTCCCCGGTAGGCCTGGCCTCTCGGGTAGCGGAGCGCCGCGGGGCCCTCCAGGGACAGGGCGAATTCCAGCATGTCCTCCAGCTCCCAGCGGTTTTTCGGCGCCATCACCGTCAGGTTCGGGATGCAGTTCAGGAACGACAGGTCGAAGATGCCCTGGTGGGTCTCCCCGTCGGCCCCCACCAGGCCCGCCCGGTCAATGGCAAACACCACCGGCAGGTTCTGGAGGCAGACGTCGTGGACCACCTGGTCAAAGCCCCGCTGCAGGAAGGAGGAGTACACCGCCACCACCGGCTTCATGCCGCCGGCGGCCAGGCCTGCGGCGCTGGTCACGGCGTGCTGCTCCGCGATTCCCACGTCGAAGAACCGCTCCGGGTAGTGGCGCTTGAAGGCCGTGAGGCCCGTTCCGTCGGGCATGGCGGCGGTGACCGCCGTGATCCGGGAGTCCTTCGAGGCCAGCTGCACCAGCTTCCGGGAGAACACGTCGGTGTAGTCCATGTGCTCCTTTTTCTTCTTCGGCTTCCCGGTGGCGATGTCGAAAGCACCCACCCCGTGGTAGCGGTCCGGGTGCTTCTCCGCGGGCTCGTAGCCCCGGCCCTTCTGGGTGAGCACGTGGACGATGACGGCGTGGTTCAGCCGCTTCGCCTCCTCCAGGACCCGCTCCAGCTTCCGGATGTCGTGGCCGTCCACCGGTCCCAGGTAGGTGATGCCCATGTTCTCGAAGAGCATGCCGGGAATGAACAGCTGCTTAATGCCGTTCTTCGTGTTCCGGATCTTGGTCACCAGGGGCTGTCCGATCTTCGGGATGCCCCCCAGGGTGTCCGCTACCTGCTCCTTCAGCCGGTTGTAGCCCCGGCCGGTCCTGATGCCGTTCAAGTAGGACGACATGCCCCCCACGTTCTCCGAGATGGACATGTGATTGTCGTTCAGGACGATGATGAAGTTCTGCTTCAGCTGGGCCGCGTTGTTCAGGGCCTCGTAGGCCATGCCGCCGGTCAGGGCGCCGTCCCCGATCACGGAGATGATGTAGTGGTTCTCGTTTCTCAGGGCCCTTGCCTCCGCCATGCCGATGCCGGCCGAAATGGAGGTGGAGGAGTGCCCCGTGTTGAAGGCGTCGCAGGGATTTTCCCGCTGCTTCGGGAAGCCCGACATGCCCCCGTATTTCCTGAGATCCGTGAAGTCGTTCTTCCGGCCGCTCAGGATCTTATGGGTGTAGGCCTGATGCCCCACATCCCAGATGATCTTGTCCTTTGGCGGGGAAAACACCCGGTACATCGCCATGGTGAGTTCCACAACGCCAAGATTGGAGGCCAGATGCCCCCCGTTCACACTTGTGCGTTCAATGAGGAACGCCCGGATTTCTTCCGCGAGAGCCGGGAGCTCCTCGGGCGAAACTGCCCGGATGTCCTCCGGTCCGTTGATCCGGTCCAGTATCATGTCCACCCCTGTCTGCCTGCCCGTCTACGGGCCAGACCAGCGCCAGTTGTCTCAGCGCGCGCTGCGTTCTGAGACCTGGCGTTTTCATTTTTTCCTATTAATCAGAAAATCGATGAGGGCCGCGAGGCGCTCCGTGTCGCCGGGGAACTCTCCCAGCAGCTCCTTCGCCTCCTCCGACCGTCTCAGGACCTCCTTCTCGGCGGCCTCGATCCCGTGGAGGGAGACGTAGGTCGTCTTCTGGTTCTTCTGGTCGGAGTGGATGGGCTTCCCCAGCTCCTCCTCCGTGGAGGTCTCGTCCAGGATGTCGTCCTGGATCTGGAAGGCCACCCCGATGTTCTCCCCGATCCGCTCGGCGATCTCGGTCTCGTGGGTCGTGGCGCCGCCGATCACCGCGCCGATCATGAGGGAGCCCTCGATCAGCGCCGCCGTCTTCAGGCGGTAGATGAAGTCCAGCTGATTGTCGTCCAGCGGCTTTCCCGTCTGCTCCACATCCACCGACTGGCCGCCCAGCATGCCGCGGATGCCGCTCTTCTCCCCGAGGATCTCAATGGCCCGGGCGGCTCTCTGCGGGTTTTCCGAATCCGCGGCGCTCTTTCCCACGAGCCAGAGGGCCTCCAGCATGAGGCCATCCCCCGCCAGGGTTCCCATGCCCTCCCCGTAGGTGTACCAGGTGGTGGGCTTTCCCCGGCGCATGGTGTCGTTGTCCATGCAGGGAAGGTCGTCGTGGATCAGGGAGAAGGTGTGAATCATCTCCATGGCCGCCATAAAGGGGGCGATGTCATTGATCCACTGCTCCTCCTCCTCGCCGCAGGCCGCGGCGAAACAGCGGCAGGTCTCGTACATCAGGGCGGGGCGTATGCGCTTCCCGCCGTTTTCCACGGCCTCGTCCATGGCCCGGATCACAGTTTCCTGGGGTCCCCCCGTCTTCGGCAGGTACTCCCCGATCAGGCGGTTGATTTCCCGCAAATCATACGGCAGCTCACTCATGGCCTTCCTCCTCCAGAACAATCATCTGCTTTTCCACCCTGTCAATCCTGCTGCTGATCTCTCTGACAAGCTTCAACCCCTTCTCATAGAGCGCAAACGATTCTTCCAGCGGAGTGTCCGGATCCTCCAGGCTCTCCATAAGGCCCTCCAGGGAGCGGAGGCTCTCTTCCACCGTCTCCTTTTTCGGACCGCCTGATATGCAAGTGCCGTCGTCCATGCGTGATTCCTTTCCCGCGCCCTGCGCGTTCTGTGCCGGGAGGCGCGCTGTGCGTCCCGGAAATTTGGTTCGTATTTACATTATTCCTTCCGAATCTCCAGGACCGACGCCCTTGCTGATCCGTCGGAAAAGCGGAGATTCACGGTCTGGCCGGCTTCCAGGCGCTCCACGGACCGGACCGCGCCCCCGTCCTCACTCGTCACGTAGGCGAAGCCCCCGGTGAGGCGCTTTAAGGGCGAGAGGAGCATGAGCCGCTCTGCCCCGCTCTTAAGCCGGTCCTTCCGGTCCCGGAGGCGGTCCTTCATGGCCCGCTCCATGGCCGCCCGGCACTCCTCCGTGCGCATGCGGCGCTCCCGTAACAGGGCCCCGGGGGACCTCAGCTTCAGCTTCAGCTCCTGCTCCCGGCACCGGACCCTGGCGGCGGTCACCCGCTGCATCATCAGGGCTCTCAGCCGGTTCTCTCTCGCAGAGAGGTCCGACAGGAAGGCCGTCACGTCCGGCACCGCCAGTTCTGCCGCGGCGCTGGGCGTTGGCGCCCTCAGGTCCGCGACGAAATCCGCGATGGTGAAGTCGGTCTCGTGACCCACAGCGGAAATCAGGGGTGTCTCGCACTCGAAGATGGCCCGGGCCACCGACTCCTCGTTGAAGGCCCAGAGATCCTCGATGGAACCGCCGCCCCTTCCGGCGATGATCACATCCACCCCGTAACTGTCCAGGGCCCGGATCCCGCGGCAGATGCTCTCCGCGGCGCCCTTTCCCTGCACCTTCGCGGGGTACAGCACCAGCTGCACATAGGGATTCCTCCGGGTCGTCACGTTCACGATGTCCCGGATGGCGGCCCCTGTGGAGGCGGTGACAATGCCCACCCGGGCGGCAAATGCCGGAATGGGCTTCTTGTACTCGGGGGCGAACATGCCCATCTCCTCCAGGGAGGCCTTCAGCTTCAGGAAGGCCTCGTACAGGCTTCCCTGGCCGTCCCGGGTCACGGAAAAGGTGCTGAGGCGGTAGCTTCCGTTCCGCTCGTACACCTCCACCGCGCCCTCCGCCACCACCCGCATGCCGTCCTCCAGGCGGAAGGCGAGGCCGTTCCTCTGGCCGGAAAACATGACGGCGGAGAGGGCCGCGCCCTCGTCCTTCAGGGTGAAGAAGATGTGGCCGGAGCTGTGGTACTTCAGGTTCGACACCTCGCCCCGCACCCGGACCCTGCGGAGCAGGTAGTCCTCCCGGAACAGGCTCCCCAGGTAGGCGTTCACCTGGGAGACCGAATAGACCCCTGCCATGGGGCTCAGTCCGCCAGCTTCGCCAGGATGCCGTTCACGAAGGCCGGCGACTCGTCTCCCCCGTACTTCTTGGCCAGCTCCACGGCCTCGTTGATGGCGACCTTCTGGGGCACGTTCTCGTCGAACTTCAGCTCGTAGACCGCCAGCCGCAGGATGGTGAGCTCCACTCTGCCCATGCGGCGGAGCCGCCAGCCCTCGGACACGTCCTGGATCATCTCGTCCACGTCCGGGATCTTCAGGAGAATCTGGTCCACCCGCTGCCGGCACTCGGCCTCTTCCTCCTCAGACAGGGAGACCGCGTGCAGGATCTCTGTGACCCCGCTGTCGTCCGTCTCCTCCTCCGGGGAAGAGTGAAGGTAGTCCTCAATCTGCTCTCCCGCTTCCTCCGGGGGATAAAAATCCGTGCAGAACAGCATCTTGAAGCAGTGCTCTCTCAGCGTTCTTCTGGTCATGGCTTCACCCTTTCCTAAAACAACTTTTTTTCAGCGGAAACCAGCTCGGCGGAAATTTCTCCCCGCCGGGCTGTGTCCTGTACGCGAAGTATACCGCAAAACAGCGGAATCCACAAGGTATGGCCTCCCGGTTACAGCCGGATTTCCCGGTTCAGGCAGAAGGACCAGAGCAGCTGCTCCTTCACCGTCTCCCCGGTCATTTTCTCCAGGGCCTTCCGGTAGAAGTCCAGCTGCAGGCGGTACCGCTCCGACAGCTCCTCCTCCGACCCGACCCGGTCAGTCTTGTAGTCCAGGAGCACGAGGCCGTCTCCCTCCCGGAACCAGGCGTCGATGACCCCCTGGATCATCACCGGCTCCTCCGAGGAGAGGCCCGGCTCGATCTCCCGGGCCGGCAGCGTCATGACGAAGGGTGCCTCCCGGTGCAGGTCGCCCCGCAGCTCCGCCTCCTTCATGCGGGCAAAGAGCCCGGAGTGATAGAAGGGCAGGAAGGCGCGCCCCTTAACACAATCGGCCTCCTCCGGCAGGAAGGTCCCGTCGGTCTTCAGGCCCTCAACGGCCGAGAGGAAGGCGTCCCCGCTGTCGATCGAAGTGTATGGCAGGAGCTCCATGACCCGGTGGAACACGGTGCCCCGGGCCGCCCCGCTTAAGGCGCCCTGCTCGGGACCAGCCTGCTGTTCCAGGTGCTCCTTCAGCCAGTCCGGCGTCTCCGCCCCCTCCAGGTCCTCTTCCATGCCCCGGAATTTGAGCTCCGACACCGACCGCTTTCCGATGAGGCTCACGTCCTCCTGGTACCGGTAGGGCTTTTCCAGGAGGCTCATGAGCTCCGCTGCCGCTTCCCCGCTGGCCTCCTCCGTCTCCTTGAGGAGCCGCTCCCGGAAGGCCTGCATGGCCCCCTCGGCGGTCTCCTGCTCCTGGGAGATGGCCGACGCCGGCCGCACATCCATGCGGATCCCGCAGAGATCCTGGTCCCGGGCCATGGCCTTCAGGATCCAGGCGGCCTGGCTCTGGGCCGAGAGGATCTCCTCCGACGTCACCAGATCCCCGAAGGCCAGGTTTCCCGCCGCCTCCAGCGCCTCCGCAGCGTCCGGAAGGACCGCGGAGAGGATCAGCTTCTCCTTTGCCCTGGTCATGGCCACGTAGAGGATCCGGAGCTCCTCGCCGCACATCTCCGCCTTCTTGTGGCGGGCGAACACGGTTTTCCTTAAGCCGCTGCCCCGGGTGTGCAGCGCGAAGTCGAAGCAGTCGGCGGCGAGGCCGAAGTCCTGGTCCGCAATGACCCGGGCGTTCAGCTCCGTCCGGTTGAACTGCTTGGACAGGGAGGCCGTGATCACCACCGGGAACTCCAGACCCTTGGAGCGGTGGATGCTCATAATCCGGACGGAATTCCCGCTTCCCACGGAGGGGTTGGCCTCGCCGAAATCCGTCTCGTAATCCTTTAAAATGTCGATGTAGCGGATGAAGTCGTAGAGTCCCCGGTAGCCCGTCCGCTCGAAGTCCTCCGCCCGCACCAGGAGCATCTCCAGGTTCGCGAGGCGCACCTCTCCCCCGGGCAGGGCCGACACGTAGCTGTCGTAGCCGGTCCGCTCGTAGACCGCCCGGAGAAGCTCCGGCAGCGGCTCTGTCACCGAGAGGAGGGAGAGCTCCCGGAGCAGCTTAAACAGGGCGGCAAGCTTTTCCCTCGCTCTCCCGGCCCCGTCCCGGGCCGGGGCGGGCGCGCCCGCGGACGCGTGATCATCCGCCGCGTTTCCGTTTTCATAAGTTGCGGCACCGGTATCAACAGCCGCGGCCGCTTCCCCGTCCGGCAGGCACTTCTTAAGTCGAAGATAGAGGCAGCTCTCTTCGTCCTCCGCTTTTAAAAGCGAGGACAGCTCCTCCTCGGTGAGCCCCCCGATGGGGGACAGCAGCACCGCCGCCAGAGGGATGTCCTGCATGGGGTTGTCGGCGGCCGCCAGAAGGGCGAGCACCGTCCGCACCTCCAGGGCGTCAAAGTAACCGGTGTTCTGCTCCGCCTCCGCCGGGATGCCCCGGCGCATCAGCACCTCCACCAGCTGCTCCGCCCGCCCCTTCATGGAGCGGAGCAGGATCACGATGTCGCGGAATTCCGCTCTCCGCACGCCGCCCTTTTTCGGGTCCGAGACGAGAAGCCCCGTCTCCGGGTCCGTGAGCTCCAGGATCCGGTCGGCGATGGTCTCCGCCTCCTGCTCCCTGGATTCCTCGCTGCCGCTGCCGACCTCCGTCACCAGAAGCTCCGTCCGGTAGTCCTCCTTCTCCGATTTGTCCAGGTCCGGGAAGGTTGCCCCAGGGTAGAGGGCCGCGTCGCTGTCATAGACGATGCCCCCCACCGGCCGGTCCATCAGCCGGGAAAAGACCCGGTTGGTGCTGGAGAGCACCTCCGGCCTGCTCCGGAAATTCTTCGAGAGGTCCACCCGGGTATCTGTGCCCTCCGGCACCTCAGTCCCGGCCCGCACCGGCACGTAGGTCTCGTAGCGCCGGCCGAAGAGCTCCGGCCGCGCCTGACGGAAGGCGTAGATGGACTGCTTCACATCCCCCACCAGGAACATGGCGCCCCGGTCAAGGGCCAGGAGCAGCTGCTCCTGCACCTCGTTGGAGTCCTGGTACTCGTCCACGTAGATCTCCGAGAAGCTCTCCGCGTACTCCTCCGCCAGCACCGTGCGCCGCCGCTCTCCCTCCGGGGTCTTCTCCCAGAGAAGCTGAAGGCACAGGTGCTCGATGTCCGAGAAATCTAAAAGGTTCTTCTCCTGCTTCCGCGTCTTGATGCGCTCCCTGAGCCGGGTCAGCACCTGGAGCAGCGCCTCGATGGTGCGGCCCTCTCCCTCGATTTCCTTCGAGAGGGTCTCCTCCTCCGGGCAGAAGGCGTCCCGGAAGGCGCCGGCCCGCTTCTTCCAGAAATCCCGGAGGGCGTTCACCGCCGCCACCTTCTCCTCGTCGTCCGTCTTTTTCTTCGGCTTCTGCTTCGCCCACCCGGTGAGGAGCAGAAGCTGCTCCCGGGCCTCGGAAAGGGTCCTTACGCCCGAGAGGTCCCGGAAGCCCTTCCGCTCTGCCTTGATCACGTCCATGTAGGTCTCGGGCCCGCCCGGGGAATCGCAGAGATCAAGGGCCTTGTCGCAGGCCTGGACGAGTTCATGCCCCAGGGTGCGGAAGCACTGCAGCAGGTAGTCCTGCCAGCCATATGCCGGGCTCTCCCCGGTCTCCGCCATGCCGGCCGCCTCCCTCCGGCAGTCCTCGATCCACTCCTCGGGCCATGGCCGGCTCTCGGCGAAGTTGTTCAGGAACAGCAGCATGGACAGCACCGGGCCGTCCCCCTGCCGGTCCTTGAAGCCCCGCATGAGGCGGAAAAACTCCTGGTCCTCCTCCCCGCAGCACTCCTCCAGCACCTCCGCAGCGGCGTCCCGGCAGAGCAGCGTGAGCTCCTCCTGGTTTCCCACCCGGAACCCCGGGTCCACCTCCAGCCGGTCCGTGTTTTCCCGGATCAGGTTCAGGCAGAAGCTGTCGATGGTGGTGATCTTCGCGCTGTCAAGGAGTCCCGCCTGCCGCCTCAGGTGCTCCAGCTGCCTTCCCCGGGCGCCCGTCATGGCGTCCTCCACACGCTTCAGGATGCGCTCCCGCATCTCGGAGGCCGCGGCCCTGGTGAAGGTCATTACCAGGAGGCGGTCGATGTCCATCGGCCGGTCCGGATCCGTGATCCGCCGGAAAATCCGCTCCGTGAGGACCGCGGTCTTTCCGCTTCCCGCCGCCGCGGAAACCAGCAGGCGCCGGTTTCTCAGCTCTATGGCCAGCTTCTGCTCATCCGTCCAAACCGGCATGTCCTCCTCCTTTCTCCTGCGAATCTGCGCTCGTTTCGACCGCGTTCGTTTCGACCGCGCTCGTTTCGACCGCGCTCGTTTCGACCGCGTTTGTTTCCGCTGTGCCATCCTCCGCCGCGCTCTTCAGCGCCGCGTTTTCCTCCGCCTCGATCTCTGCGAAGGCCTCCTGAGGTTTCATCTTCGCCGCCCTCCGGTAGTGGTACCCGCTCTTCCTGTCGAAGCGGCACACCGGCCGGTAGGGGCAGTAGGTGCAGGCCTCCCGGTTTCCGTCCTTTAAGGGGGAGACCTCCAGGGAGCCCGAGAGAATGGCCTCTCCCGCCTCCCGGACCTTTCTCCGCACGTGGCTCTTCAGGGCGCCGAAGCGCTTCGTGTCTGCGCCGCTGTCCCCGGGGATCAGAATGCCCTTTTTCTCCTTCAGCGGGAAAAGCTCCGCCGCCCGGGCCGGCTCCTCCGCAAGGAGGCGGAGAAGCGCCTCCTCCGGGTTCAGGAGGCCGTTGGGCTTCAGTTCCTTCAAAATCCCTCTAAAGGCGTCCTCGCCGGTCCGGATCCCGCTCTGCTTTAAATAAGGGTCTGCCAGGGGCTCGTAGAACACGGCGCCCGGCACCACCTCCCGCCCGGGGAACTGTTTCCGCACCAGCTCCTCCGCCGCCTCCAGGTAGAGGAGCAGCTGGATCTGGGAGCCGTCCAGCAGGGCCGCGGGATCAAAGCGGGTGCTGCCGGTCTTGTAGTCCACCACCTTCACCGCCAGGCGCCCGTCCGGCGCCTCCGCGAGATCAATGCGGTCCGCCTTCCCCGTCAGCAGGACCCTTCCGCCGTTTGACAGCGGCACCGCCAGCGCCCGAAGGAACCGGGCGTCGAAGCGCTGCTCCGCTGCGTAGGGGCGGTAGCTGCTGAAGCGGAGCTGCTCGGTCAGCACCGCAGAGGAGGTCTCCAGGGTGTGGACCAGCTCCCGGACCATCCACCGGTTCCTGGCGCTTCCCTCGTAGAGCCCTCTCCCGTCTGCCGCCGCGGCCTCCCGGGCGCTCTCCTCCACTAAGAGAAGACGCTGCTCCTCCGTGAGGTCCGGCAGGAAGATGCCGGCCGTATCCGCCTTCCGGAAGAGGATCTGCAGGGACAGGTGGGCCAGGGTGCCCAGGTCCCGGGGCTCGAACACGAAGTTCTGGGTCTCCTTAAGCCTCAGCCCGTACTGGGCGAACTGCCGGAAGGGGCAGCTGTAATAGGTCTCAATTCTCGTGACACTGCCGGAGATGTCCTTTCCGTACAGGCTCTCCGCTGTTTTCTCTGTCAGGGACCGCTTCCCGAAGCTGAAGGAGGCGGCGTCAATGAGCGGCAGGAAGCGCGCCTGCCCACGCCCGGTCTCCCGGTAGCCCCGTAATAGCAGGGAAAGTGGGGTTTCCACTGCGCCGGCGCCGTCCTGCTCTGCCATAAGCCTTGCGTCCCGGAGCTCCTTCACCAGGGCCCGCTCCGCCTGGACACCGGAATAAAACCGGTCGGGAAGGGGACCCTCCGAGAGCTCGGGGAAGAGCCGCTTCAGGTGGTCCAGGATCCCGGCGGGGCGCAGGGCCTTTCCGCCCCGGTCCTGGGCCGCGTAGGAGAGGTAGAGCCGCTCCCCGGGGGAGGTCAGCACCCGGTAGAGGTAGTACCTCTGGGTGGCCAGGTCCTCCTTTGCCGTGGGCGACAGCTGAATGCCAAGGTCCCGCAGGGCCTCCTTCTCCCGGTCCGTCACCAGGCCCCCCGGCGCCCGGAGGGACGGCAGCATGCCGTCGTTGGCACCGAGGAGGAACAGGGCCCGGACCTCGCCGAAGCGGGACCGGGTCAGGTCGCCGGCGGAAATGCGGTCCGCGAAGGCGGGAATCTGTCCCACCCGGATCTCTCCGATGCCGGCGTCCAGGACCCCGCTCATCTCCTGCCCGTTCAGCCGCTCATCCGGCAGGAGCTCCTCCATCTCCGTGAGGACCCGGTTCATCTCCGGGAAGACCTCCTCGTACTCCCGTGCCCGGGCCGCATTTCCCTCCTGCAGGAACTGCTCCCTTAAGAGGGAGAGGCGCTCCGCGGCGCCGGTCTCCTCCATGAGGCCCTTCAGGGCGCCCACCACCTCCGCCACAGAGGCGGTGCCGCCGGTGAAGGCCTCCCGCAGGGGAAGCAGCAGGCCCATGGTTCTCTCACGAAACCGGTTCAGCTCCCCAAGCTCCTCCTCCTTTAGCCACGCCGGCAGGTACTCCCAGGGCGATGAGAAGCGCTGAAAGCCCCTGATGCCGCACTGCCGCACGTAGAGCTCGGTCTTCCACACCAGCTCCCGCTCCTCCGTCACCAGGCCGCTCTTTAAGAACCTCAGCCAGCTGCGGTCCGAGAAGCGGTCCGTGATGCAGAACATGGCGGACCGGAGCAGCTCGGAGAGCGGGTTCGCCGCCACGTCCATGTTCCGGTCCAGGTAGAGGGGCAGGCCCTGGAGGGCGAACTCGTGGGCCAGCAGGGGCTCGTAGCTGGCGGGGTCCGCGGTCACCACCGCGATCTCCCGGTAGCGGTAGCCCTCTGTCTTCACCAGCCGCTGGATCTCCTCCGCCGCGTTCCGGATCTCACCGGCGGGGGAAACCGCGGGCCGCAGGAATATCTCCCCGGGCGTTCCCTGGAACACCTCCCCGTCGTAGCGGAGCAGGTGCTTCTCCAGGAAGACCAGGGAGGGACTCCCCGCGAGGCGGAGGGCCCTCGGCAGGAACACATCCTCCCCGTGTACGCCCCCGTTCTTTCCCGCCAGGTCCGTGATCCGGGCCGTCATCTCCGCGCTCATGCGGAACAGGGTCTCCCTGTCCGGAGACCCGTAGGGGTCCTGCTCCGCGCCGGTGGTCACCGTGAAGAGAAGCTCCGAGGCGCAGCCCATGAGCTGCCCGATGAGCCGGTACTGGACCGGGGTGAAGCCCGTAAACCCGTCAAACAAAAAACAGGCGTCCTTCAGAATGGCGCTTTGCGGAACCACACGGGAAAACACGCTCAACAGCTCTTCCTTCGGAATGCCCTTATCTTGAATATGACTCTGAAACCCCTCGAAAATGAGGCGAAGCTCCTTAAGCTTCTGCCGCAGCGTGAGGCTAAGGGGGCTCTCCTCCGCTTTTTTCAGCATCTCCGCCGTGACGCCGTACTGGTAAAGCTCCGACACCATGGACTTCACCTGCTCCGTGAAGCCCGCTTTTTTAAGCTTTCCCCGGAACAGCTTCAGCTCCTCCGCCCGGTCCCCGGCCACCTTTCGCAGCACCATGGCCTTGCCGGTGTCGTCCAGGATGTCGGGCACCCGCACCGAGAGCTCGGCAAACACCCGCCACGCCAGGCGGTTGAAGCTCATGACCTCCACGTTCCCCGAGGCGTGGGCCGGGTGCAGGAGCAGGAACTGCTTCTGCAGGAGCATGCCGTACTGCTCGGGGGCGATGATGTAAAAGCGCCGGTCCGGCTCCTCCGCCGAGCGGCGGATGAGGCGCAGGAAGGCCTCCGTGGTCTTCCCGCTGCCGGATGGTCCGAAATAGAATGCGTACCGCATCAGTCCTCCGCTTTCCGCGCGGACTCCTCCGCGCCGCTGCCGAATCTGCCGTAGAGATCCGCCGGCACGTTGGCCCGCACCAGGATCCCGTTCTCCGTGTACTCCTCAGAGAGGAGCTGTCCCTTCTGGCGGATCAGCTGAATCTGCCCCGCCTCGCTGTAGGGGAAGCACTTCTCCAGGTACCGGCGCTTCTTCCCCGCCGCCTCCGCGATGAGGGACAGAAGCTCCTCCATGCCCGCCCCGGTGAGGGCGGAGACCCGCACGCTTCCCGAGGCCCCCGGGTCCCGGGGAAGCCGGTCCGGCACGGTAAGGTCCGTCTTGTTGTAGACCGTGATGAGCTCCCGGTCCTCCAAGGCGTTCAGGTCCTGGAGGGTCCTCCGGACCACCGCCATCTGGGTGTCCGCCTCGGGGTTGGAGGCATCCACCACGTGCAGCAGAAGATCCGCGTACCTGGTCTCCTCCAGCGTGGAGCGGAAGGCCTCGATCAGGTGGTGGGGCAGCTTCCGGATAAAGCCCACCGTGTCTGTCAGGAGCACCTCCTGGCCCCCCTCCAGCGTGAGCTTCCGGGTGGTGGGATCCAGGGTGGCGAAGAGCTTGTCCTCCGCCAGGATCGACGCGTCCGTCAGCCGGTTGAAGAGGGTGGATTTCCCGGCGTTGGTGTAGCCCACCACCGAGACCACGAAGGCCCCCTGGCGCTCCCGGGACTTCCGGGTCACCTCCCGGTGCCGAAGGAGCTCCTCCAGCCGCTCCCTGAGGAAGCTGATGCGCTCCCTGATGAGACGCCGGTCCATCTCCAGCTTCTGTTCACCCGGTCCGCGGGTGCCAATGCCGCCGCCGAGGCGGGACAGGGATGCCCGGATGCCCTCCAGGTGGGCGGACCGGTACCGGAGCTGCGCGAGCTCCACCTGCAGCTTTCCCTCCGCCGTCACCGCGTGCCGGGCGAAGATGTCCAGGATCACCATGGTCCGGTCCATGACTTTCAGGTCCAGGGCCTCCTTCAGGTTCTTCATCTGGGCCGGGGAGAGCTCGTCGTCCGCCACCACGCCGGTGGCGTCGGTCTCGAAGACCAGGGCCCTGAGCTCCTCGATCTTTCCCTTGCCGAAATAGGTGCCGTTGTCCGGCTTCTCCCGCCTCTGGATCAGGCGGCCCACCGTCTCGGCCCCGTCGGTCCTGATCAGGTCCTCCAGCTCGTCCAGGGACCGCTCCGCCTCGTCCTGCTCCCCGTCGGTCACCGCGATGAGGATGACCCGCTCCAGGGACTCCTCTGTGGAAAAAAGCTCTGCCATCACTTCCCCCGTGTGCTGAGGAACTGAAGCTCGTGCAGCAGAGCCTCCGTTTCCCCGTACTCGTTTTTCACCGCCTCCAGGATCCCGGCGGCCTCCTCATACTGCTCCAGGTGCTCCAGGCAGACCGCCTGGTTGAACAGGAGATGCTCCCGGAGCTCCTGGGCCTCCGCGACCTTCTCCTCTCCCGCGTTTTCCTCCGCCAGGACGCTGTCGGCCAGGGCCTCCCCGTCCCGGAAGGACTGCAGGGCCGCCTCGGTCTCGCCCCCCTCGAAGAGCAGCTTGCCGATCCAGAGGGACAGGGCCGGGCTCTGGCCCTCCTTCTCCTCCGCCTCCCGGTACAGCTCCAGGGCCGCGGCCTTCATGGTCTCGTCTCCGCTCCCCGCCAGGACCTCCCCGATGGAAAAGAGGGCGTCCCGGTGGCTCCCGGAGGAGCCCCCCGCCTCGCCGGCCTCACGGTAGCATGCGAGGGCCTCCTCCAGGCTCCCGCCGCCCCGGGCCAGGCAGACCGCCTTCATATCCAGGTAGACCTGCCGCTTTTTGTCCGTCTCAATCAGCTTCTCCAGCGTGCCGGCGGCGGAGGCGTAATCCCCCGTCTTCATCTCCGCCTCGCAGAGGTAGCGGAGGATGTCAATCCCCGTGCCGTCCTGCCTCGCGGTGCCGTAAAACGCCATGGCGTGCCGGAAGGCGTCAACCGCCGCCGGGTAATTTTCCTCCGCCATGGCCTTTATGCCCTCCTCCCGGTAGCTCCGGATCTCCTTGGTCCGGCCGGTGCAGGCTGTGAGCAGCACCGCCAGAAGAAGCGGCAAAAGCCTGATCAAACCCTTTCTCATAAGCGCTCCCCTCTTCTCACTTCAATCGGGATCGGCTTGCCGATCCCGCGCGGTCAGGACAGCGCGCTTGCGCGCCTTCTTCTGTCCTGACCTGCGATCCGCCGGAGGCTCAACTAAGTGGGGGATTGTCACCCCCCACTTAGTTGAGCCCGGTGCTGCCGAAGCCGCCCCGGTTCTCCCCGGAGAGCTCCTCCCGCTCCACGAACTCCAGGGCCGGCTGGTGCTCCATGATCCGGAACTGGCAGATCCGGTCGTTCTTCCGGATCACCGTGTCCCTGAGGGCGTAGGCCGGGAAGTACCACTGGTCCTCAGAGCCGCAGTAGCTCTCGTCGATCACCCCCATGGAGTTGGTCTGGATGATGCCGAAATTCTTAAAGGTGGAGCTCCGGGGCACCACGTGGGCCTCGTAGCCCCTGGGCAGCTCCATGGCGACGCCGAGGGGAATCAGGCGGAACTCCCCCGCCTTCATCTCCACCGTCTCCGCCGCCCGGAGGTCGATCCAGTCGCTCCTGCCGTCGATGTAGCGGAGCCGCTCAATGTCGCTTCCAAAGTACCTGATGGGTATGTTCACGCCTGCTCCTCCTGATTCTCAGCCGCGCCCTCCGGGGCCGCCTGATTTCCGGTCTCACCCTCCGGCGCCTCCGAATTCTCTGCTGCGCCCTCCGGCGCCTGATTTTCGGCCGGCTCCTCCGGGGCCTTCTGCTCCCCGGTCTCGCCCTCCGGCGCCTTCTGCTCCTCCGGGCCGAGGGCCCCCGCCTCCGTCCCGAAGCGGTAGTTCATCTCCTTCTGCACCTCGTCGGCGATCTCCGCCTCCTGGTCCGGCGTCACCTCCGGGAGGTCCGCCTTCGAGTCCACCCCGAAGCGCCTGAGGAACTCCTCCGTGGTGGCGAACTGGGCCGGCCGTCCCGGGGCGTCCAGCCGCCCCGCCTCGTACACGAGGCCGTATTCGATGAGCTTGTTCACCGCGTGGTCCGAGGAGACGCCCCTTATGCGGGAGATCTCCGACTTGGTCACCGGCTGCCGGTAGGCGATGATGGAGAGGGTCTCTAGCACCACCTGGCTCAGCACCTGCTTCTTCGGCGCCTTCGCCACCCGGATCAGGGCGTCGTAGTACTCCTTTTTCGTTCCCAGCTGCCACCGGCTCTCAAGCTTTAAGAGGTTCATGCCCCGGTTTTCCTTCTCGTAGCGCTCCTTCAGGCGGGCGGCCGCTTCCGCCGCCTCCTTCGTGCTGCACTCCAGGGCCGCCGCCAGCTCCTCTGTCTCCACGGACCTTCCCATGGCGAAGAGCACAGCCTCCACGATCGCCTCCTGCTCTTCCGGTCTTCTGTCTGCCATCTCTCTTCTCTCTCTCAGAACTTTCTATCTCAGAACTTTCTATCTCAGAACTCGTCCAGATCAGAGAAATCCACCGCCTCGTCGAAGGCGTGCTCCCTGGTCTCGATCTCAATGTCGTCAAACAGGTTTTCCTGCACGGTGGTGAGCTTCCCGGCCTTCATGAACTCCAGCACCGCGAGGAAGGTCACCACGATCTCCGTCCTGGTGCTGCTCTTTTTAAGGAGCTCCCGGAACGAAAACCGCCGGTGCTTCTTCGCGTACTCCGCAAGCCCCTGCATGCTCTCCTTCAGGCTCACCGGCTCCCGGCGGATGGTCCCGAAGCGGCTTCTCTGCGGGTCCACCCGGTACTCCTGCCGCCGCAGGACCTCCCGGAACACCTGCCCCAGCTTCACCAGGTCCACGCCCTGGAACAGCTGGTCCAAATCCACCGGGGGCACGTACTTCGCCACCTCCTCCGGCAGGTCCTGGCTGTGATAGAGCCGCCGCACCGCGTCGAACTCCCGGTCCGAGAGCTCCTCCGCCATCAGGCGGTACTTCTTGTACTCCAGCAGGCGCTCCACCAGTTCTTTCCGGGGATCCTCCTCCTCGCCGGTCTCCTCATCCACCTCCTTCGGAAGCAGCATGCGGGCCTTCAGGTCCAGGAGGGTCGCCGCCATGACCAGGAAGTCGGACACCATGTCCAGGTCCTCCTTCTCCATGGCGTTCACGTAGGCCATGTACTGGTCCGTGATCTCGGAAATGGGGATGTCGTAGATGTTGATCTTGTTCTTTTCAATCAGGTGAAGCAGAAGGTCCAGGGGACCCTCAAAGGTTTCAAGCTTGTAGGACAGCTCGTTCTGCATACGTTTTTATCCCTGCCCCTCCGGCAGGAGGCGCACAGCCACCAGCTCCGGCGGGTTGTTGAGTCTTAGGTTGATGCTGTGGGTGCCGAGGCCCGCGCTGACGATCAGCGACGAAACCTCCCGCTTTCCGTCCCGGAGCACCCTCCGGTCGTGGCGGCCCCACACGTCTCTCCGGAGGAACTGGAACTGGGGCGTCATGAGCCCCGCCCCGCCGGGCAGGCGGATGGTCCCTCCGTGGAAGTGCCCCGCCAGGGTGAGGTCGGCCCCCCACTCCCCGTAGGCGTCAAAAAACAGGGGCGAGTGGGCCAGCAGGATCCGGAACTTCTCCTTCTCCGGCTCTCCCAGCCGCTCTCGTAAGTACGACACCGGCATCTCCGGCGGGCAGACCTTCCGGTAGTAATCCTGGGTGATGGTGAGCCCTGACACCGTGACCCCGGGAAAGAGCTCCGCCGTGGCGTCCGTAAGGTGCAGGGCCCCGGCCCCGCGAAGGCCCTCGTCCAGCTTGTCGTAGAGGTCCCCGTAGCGCCCCCGGTCCCGGTTCAGCCTGGTCTCGTGGTTCCCGTCCGCATAGCAAACGGGCCACCGCCGCGCCAGCTTCTCTGCCAGCGAAAGCGTCAGCCCGATTTCAGCCGTTTTCTTGACCACCATCATGTCCCCGCCGATCAGCACTGCGTCGGGGCGGAAGGCCTCGATGCCCTCAAGAAGCTCCTCGTTTTCCGCGCCGAAGACCTTGTCGTGAAGGTCCGACAGGAACATGAGCCGGATCTCCCGGGAGAGCTTCCCGCTGCGCACGGTGTAGTCCCGCCGGGTGAGCGCACTGCACTCCCTGCGGGACTCCTTCAGCGCCAGGGCGGTCAGAAGGGCACCGGCCGCGCTGCCGGCCATCAAAGCTCCCCTCATGAAGGCTGTACCAGCTCCACCGCCGGGTGGGTCTCACCCGGTCCCTCATGCTCCGCGGGAGATGTGGGGAAGGCCACGCTCTCTCCAGGAGGCGCCTCCACCGTTGTCTGCTCCGCGGCGGTCACCTGACCGGTGCCGGCGGCCGTGGACCCGGCCTGCGCGGACTCCGCGGGGGCCGAGGTCTCCGTGGCAGTGGTCTCCGCGGGCGATGCGGTCTCAGATGCAGCGCTCTCAACGGCCGCCGGGCTCTCCGCCGCGGTCTGCAGGGCCGCGCCGGGGCCGGTCAGGGCCTCTCCGGAGGCGCTCTGCACGCCGGGGCCGGCGGCCTGGGAAGCATTCTGGGCCGCTGAACCGGTCTCCTGGGCCGCCGCGGAATTTGCAGCGCTGGTTACATCGGCCGCGGGCTGCACGGAGGCGCCGGTCGATCCGCCGGCGGCCTTCTTCTCCGCCTCCAGGGCGAAGCCGTAGTCCAGCAGGGCCTTCGTGTCCGTGTAGTGGGTGGACGCGCTCTTCATGACGCAGACCACCAGCCGCACGCCGTCCCGCTCCACGCCGGTCACCAGGGTGTTGCCGGCCTTTCTCGTGTAGCCGGTCTTTCCGCCCAGGATTCCCGGGTAATACTGGGAGTTCCGGGGATTGATCATCTTGTGGCCCATGGTGAGGGTGGTGCCGTCCGGACGCTTGATCGTGGCCGGGAAGTGCCAGGTCACGTTCTTGTCGATCTCAAGGAAAGCCGGATTGGCGAAGCAGGCCGCGCCGATCAGGCACATGTCCTTCGGCGTGGTGAGGTGCTCCGCGTTGTTCAGCCCGTTGGGATTCCGGAAGCTGGTGGACTTGCAGCCCAGCTGCCGCGCCCGCTCGTTCATCAGGTCCGCGAAGGCGGGCACACTGCCGGACACGTGCTCCGCAAGGCCGTTTGCCACCTCGTTGGCGGACTTTAACAGCAGGCCGAAGAGGCAGTCCCGCACGCTGATCTGGTCACCCTCCGTCACGTCCAGCGCCACGGCGCCGGCCTCCAGGTTGGTGGTGGCGGTCTTCGAGAAGACCACAGTCTCGTCCTGGCTGCAGCGCTCCAGCACCAGGAGGGCGGTCATCAGCTTCGTGATAGATGCGGGGTAGAACTGCTGGTCCCCGTTTTTCTCGAACAGGAACTCCCCGGTGGTGGCGTTGTAGAGCGCGGCGCCCTGGGCCGCGACAGAGGGCTTCGACGCCGCAAGTGAAGCAGAGGACAGAAGAAGGCAGAACAGCGCCGACAGCAGTACCGCAGCTGCCCTTCTCCTGTTTCCGCCTGTTTCAGCCGTGTTCATCATGGCAAATCCTTCCTTTGACTGCGTGATCCTTACGATTGGTTTCTGTCCCTTATTTTAGCACACGTTTCTGAAGAAACCTTTACGGGCGGGTTACGGTCCCCAAAAGATCCGCCAGCGTCCGCCGGATTTCTTCCTCTGTCCCGGGGACACTGCCCTGCAGGTACTCCCTGCTTCCGCCGCAGCGGAAGCCCTTCGCCCGGAGCTCCCCCGAGAGGGCCTTCAGGTCCGTGCCGGCGCTTCCCATGGCGAAATTGAAGCCGCTCTCCGGGTTCCCGCTGAACACCGCCGTGACCCCCGGGTACCTCTGCACCAGCTCGTTCACGGTCTGCCGCATGGCGTTTCCGTCGGCGCCCTCCGTGAAGAGGAAGGCGTGCTCCGAGGCCTCCGGCCCCGGCAGCAGGTCCGCGAGGGCCTTTAAAAGGCGCTTTCCGAGGACCGACGCCCTGTGCTCCGCCTCGCCCTCCTTTTCCTTCAGGCGGCGGACCGCCGCGGCGGTCTCGTCCCGCTTCGCGGACAGCATGACCGACACCGCGTCGTTGTTCTCCTGCTTCTCCCGGTAGTCCCTAAGGGCCCGCAGGCCGCAGCAGATGTGCAGCCGCACCCCGCCCTTGTAGTTCTGGGCCTCCGTGATCTTCAAGAGCCCCACCAGCGCCGTGCTGTCCACGTGGGGCGCGCAGCAGGCGCAGCGGTCAATGCCGGGGATCTCCACAATCCGCACCGGCCCGGTGAGCTCGATCTTGGAGCGGTACTCCAGGTCCTTTAAGACCTCCTTCTCCGGCCACTTGATCTCCACCGGCAGGTTCTGCCAGATAGCCCGGTTGACCTCCTCCTCCAGCTCCTGCAGGACTTCCGCGGAAATCGGCCCGTTAAAGTCCAGGGTGGTCTCCCGCTCGCTTAAGTGAAAGCCCACGTTGTCGTAGCCGAAGCGGGCGTGCACCCTCCCGGAGAGCATGTGCTCGCCGGTGTGCTGCTGCATGAAGTCGAACCGCCGCTCCCAGTCCACCTCGCCCTCCACGCTGCTCCCCTCCGCAAGGGGCCCGTCGGTCAGGTGGACAATCTCCTCGTTTTTGATGTGGGCGTCCAGCACCGCCCGGCCTCCCAGGGTTCCCCGGTCCGCCTTCTGGCCTCCCTGCTCCGGGAAAAAGGCGGTGCGGTCCAGCACCACCTCAAAGGTCCCCTTCTGCTTTCCCTCGCTGCAGGACAGCACCCGGCCGGTAAACCGCGTCATGTGGACGTCCTGGTAGTAAAGCTCCTCAGTCTTCATCCTTTGCGTCTTTCCTTAGTTACTTCTTTTAATGATTTCTTTTCTGATTACTTCTTGCCTTTGGCGGCGTTCTTCCGGCTCAGCGCCTGGAGCTGCTGCTGCAGCTGCTTGGTCTTGCCTTCCTTGTTGCTCTTTTTCTTTCCGAGCTTGCTCATGGCTCTCTCCTCTCCCGGGCCCCCTCTTGCCGGAGCCCATAATCTGTTCTAGAATATCAGCTTTGCGCCCGTTTTGCAATTGCTGAGACCGCCCAGCGAGCGCCTGGCGGCAGCCGGCATCCTCCGCTGAGACTCCCTGACCGGGCCACCCGGTGAGCGCCTGGCGGCCGCCGGCATCCTCCGCTGAGACTCCCTGACCGAGACAATCGCCTCAATCGGATTCCTGCATGGAGAGCACCATCACGGACCGGGGCTTTAAGAGCACGCCGCCGTCAAAGCTCCGCGCCTTCTTCCGGCCCCGCTGGATCCCGCCGTCTTCCTCCGAGGTGTCCGCTTCCACCCGCCAGGTCTTTCCCCGGGGCACGGGCGGCAGGCCAACCCACTGCTCCTCCCAGTACACATTGATGAGGAGGGCGATGCAGTCGTCCGCGGTCTGCTTCTCGTTCCGCCCGGCGTAGACGATCCCCATGGCGCGGCTGCCGCCGGCGGGCTCCAGCACCAGGAGCTCCGGAAGGCCGAAGGAGCAGGTCCCCCAGGGCTTCCTGAGGACCGGGTGCATCCGCCGGAAGTGGATGAGCTGCTGGACAAAGAGGGCGAATGCCCGGTTCTTAAGGAGCTCGTCCCAGTTGAGCCAGGAGGTCTCGTTGTCCTGGCAGTAGGCGTTGTTGTTTCCCCCCTGGGAGTTCAGGAACTCATCCCCGGCGAGGAGCATGGGGGTCCCGCGGCTGAAAATGAGGACCGCCAGGGCGTTCCTGCAGAGCTTCCTCCGAAGGGCGAGGATCTCCGGGTCCTCCGTCTCCCCCTCCGCGCCGCAGTTCCAGCTCCGGTTGTCATCGGTCCCGTCCGTGTTGTCCCAGCCGTTCTCCTCGTTGTGCTTCCGGCTGTAGGAGTAGAGGTCGTTCAGGGTAAAGCCGTCGTGGCAGGTGATGAAGTTCACCGAGGCGTTTCTCCCCCGGACCTCCGGGTGGTAGATGTCCCTGGAGCCGGTGATCCGCTCCGCGGCGCTTCTCCAGAGGCCGAAATCCCCCTTCAGGAAGTCCCGGAGCTCGTCCCGGTACCTGCCGTTCCACTCCGCCCAGCGGCCCCGGTAGGTGAATCCGCCGATCTGGTAGAGGCCGGCGGCATCCCACGCCTCGGCGATCAGCTTGGTGTCGCCCAGCACCGGATCACAGGCCAGCCGCTCTAAAAGCGGCGGGTTCTTCATGGGGTTCCCCTCCTCATCCCGCCCCAGGATACTGGCGAGATCGAAGCGGAAGCCGTCCACGTGGTAGGCGGTGGTCCAGTAGCGGAGGCAGTCCAGGATCAGGTCCTGCACCACCGGGTGGTTGCAGTTCATGGTGTTTCCGCATCCGCTGAAGTTGTAGTAGTCCCCCTCCGGCGTAAGCAGGTAGTAGATCTGGTTGTCGAAGCCCTTGAAGGAGAAGACCGGGCCGGCTTCGCCGCCCTCCGCGGTGTGGTTCAGGACCACGTCCAGGATGCACTCGATGCCGTTCCGGTGCAGCTCCCGGATGAGCCGCTTCATCTCATCCCCCTCCCGGTTGAACTCCTTTTCCGCGGAGTAGCTGGTGTTTGGCGCGAAAAAGCTGACGGTGCTGTAGCCCCAGTAGTTATAGAGGGGCTTGCCCCCGTATTCCCTCATCTCCGCCGTCTCGTCAAACTCGAAGACCGGCATGAGCTCCACCGCGTTGACGCCCAGGGCCTTGAGATAGGGGATCTTTTCCATGAGCCCCAGGAAGGTGCCGGGGTGGTCCACCCAGGAGCTTGCGTGCCGCGTGAAGCCCCGCACGTGGAGCTCATAGATCACCAGGTCCTCCATGGGAATCAGCGGCCGGGTCTCCTTCCCCCAGTCGAAGTCGTTCCGGACGACCCTGGCCTTGTAGAACTGGTCGTTCTTCACCCCCCACACGCTCTGGCCGGTGACGGCCCTCGCATAGGGGTCGAGGAGGATGTTGCCGGGATCGAACCTGAGCCCCTCCTTCGGGTCCCACGGCCCGTCCAGGCTGTAGGCGTACTCGAACTCCTCGATGTCCAGGCCGAAGACCAGCATGGACCAGACATGCCCGATCCGGTAGTGCTTCGGGAAGGGGATTTTCGCGTAGGGCTCCCGCGCCTCTCTCCGGAACAGGAGCAGCGTCACCCCCGTGGCGCCGGAGGAGTGCACCGTGAAATTCACGCCGCCCCGCAGCGGCAGGGCGCCGTTTACGCCGTAGAGACCCGGGCGGATCTTGTAGCCCGCCGCTTCGTCCATCGCCACCAGGCGCACGCTCTGGAATTCGGAGTACCAGGTGCTCTCCCACTTCTCCTCCTGCTTCCTGCCGGAGCTCTCCGGGAGATCCCTGAATTTCTGCAGTGCCCGTACCGAGGGATCCTTCCTGTTCTTCTTTGTCTGCGGCATATCGTTTCCTCTGGGAGTTGTAAATCTGTGAATGCTTGGAGCGCTGGGAACCTGGACCGGCCTGGCGATCCGATGAAAGAGATGTCATGTGTCGCTGAGTTCAGTATAGCACAGAGGGGCAGGGCACCGCACCACCTCCTGCGATGCAGCTTCCTTGTCGCGCCCGCCAGGTCATTCCGATTTTTAGCGCATTTGCTAATGTTTTCATGCATCCCTAAATGTATCTACAGACACGAAAAAACCACGGAGCCAAGCCGTTTTTGGCTTATTTCCGTGGTTTTCTCTTCGTGGAGACGGTGGGAGTCGAACCCATGACCTCTTGAATGCCATTCAAGCGCTCTCCCAACTGAGCTACGCCCCCAGCTTGTCGGCCGCTCTCCGGCCGACCACGCTAATATAGCAGAGTTCTTCCGATCATGCAAGTCTTTTTTAAAAAAACCTGCAACTTTTTTCTCAGTCCATGGCGCCCTTGATCGCCTGGAGCAGCTCGTCGTAGGTCTCGAAGGCTTGAAGGTCCGGGTTGTCCGCCTTGATCTTGTCGGGGCTCCGGAAGAGGAAGCCCGCCTTGCTGGCCCGGATCATGGCCAGGTCGTTGTAGCTGTCGCCGCTGGCAATGGTCTCGTAGCCGATGGACTGGAGGGCCTTGACGGTGCTGAGCTTGGAGTTCTCGATCCGCATGCGGAAGCCGGTGATCTCCCCGCTGTCTGCCACCTCCAGGGTGTTGCAGAGGATGGTGGGCCAGCCCAGCTTCTTCATGAGGGGCGCGGCGAACTGGGTAAAGGTGTCGCTCAAGATCATCACCTGGCCGATCTCCCGGAGAGAGTCCAGGAATTCCTTGGCGCCGGGCATGGGATCGATTTTCGCGATGGTCTCCTGGATCTCCTTCAGGCCCAGTCCGTGCTCCTTCAGGATGCCGAGGCGCCATCTCATCAGCTTGTCGTAGTCCGGCTCGTCCCTGGTGGTGCGGCGAAGCTCCGGGATGCCGCTGGCCTCGGAAAAGGCGATCCAGATTTCGGGGACAAGAACTCCCTCAAGGTCCAGGCAGGTAATATACATCTTGTTCAAGTCGTGCTCCTTTCAGGCCTGTCTGAAAGCGGGTTCCAGAATCGGCTGCTGTTTTTTAAAAACTGCTTTTTGCTATTTTACCATATGGCTCCTGATTTGATAAGGAAATCCTTGGCGGCCTGCCGTTTTCCTTTGAGTGCCTGTCGAAAAAAACGCTTGACATTTTCACAGATCCTGTTCAATGGCTTAAATCCGTGGTTTTTCGGGGTGCTTTTTCCCCGTCCCCTTTCCTCCCGCCTGCTCCTTCCCCTTTGAAAACCCGTGACACCTCCTTAAGTTCTGCTATAATAAAGACATGGCTGACTTACATATCGCAATCTGCGAAGATGACAATCAGGAGTATGACCTGCTCTCCCAGATCCTGAAAGAGAGCAGCGTCGATGTGGAATGGGAACGCTTTTCGGACGGCCCGTCTTTTCTGGCCCAGTTTTACCAGGGGCGCTATGATCTCATTCTGATGGACATTTACATGACCGGCATGACCGGGGTCGAGGCGGTGTCCCATATCCGCGAGCAGGACAGCATTGTCCCCATCGCCTTTATCACCACCAGCCTGGACCACGCCATGGACGGCTACCGCTACCACGTGAACCGCTACCTGCAGAAGCCTCTTCGTCGGGAGGATATCGAGGAGGTGCTGCTTCTCGCGCTGAAGGAGCAGAAAAACGCGCCAGGTGTGCAGGTCCGGACCCCGGAGGGGCAGCTGAACGTGCCCTTCTCCCACATCCGCTACGTGGAGCAGGTGAACCATGACCTGAATTTCATGCTGACCGGCGGCAGAGTCTATTCCATGCGGGGCAAGCTGGACGAGGTTGCTCCCCGCTTTCCCGCGCCGCCCTTTTTCCGCTGCCACAAAAGCTATCTGGTGAATCTCTCCCAGATCAAACGTCCTGACAGGGAACTCTGTGTCTTTGAAATGAACGAAGGGGGCATGGCCTACATCCGCCGCGACTCCCTGAAGGAGGCACTGAGCGCCTACGAGCGCTACATGTTCGACCAGGTGAGAAGGAGCGGCCTATGAAACCACCCAGTCGAAAGGACAGGCTGTATTTCGGCAGCCTGGCTGTCATCATCTCCTTTCTGATCTTTGCCCTGATCATCTCCTCCGGCGGGTACCGCCAGGCGCCCACGGACCGGGTCCAGCTGGCGGCTGAGCTGCATGACGCGGACCGGGCGGTGGCGGGCGTGCACCGGGGAGCTGAAGAGGGCCAGGGCGCTGAAGGGGCCCTGAGCGTGGCAGACGGGTCCGCCGGAGGCCGGGAAACCGGGACTTCCGTCGAGGCGCTGCCTCCGGCGACGGCAGTACAGACAGCAGAACCGGAGGATGCCGCCGAAGAGGAAGATCCTGCCACCCTGCTCCACGCGGAGGACCTGAGCCGGGAGACCTTCCCGGTGCGCACGGTTCTCGCGGCAAGGGACGGCCAGGAGAAGGAAATCAATCTCCCGGACCGCTTCGGGCCTCTGCCGGAGGGCACGCCGGTCACCCTGACCTTCCAGGTGATCCCGGGAAGGGCGCGGGACATTCTCATGAAGTTCGCGGGAACCCCCTGCCAGGTCTATATCAATGAGGTTCTCTTCTACGAGGGCGGCGCTCCGGGCACCTTCCCGTCCATGCTGAAGGATCCGCCGGCGGAGCTTCTTTCCCTGCCGCTGCCCGACACGGACCTGCCGGTGGATGTCCGGATCGAGCTGACATCCCCCTCGAGCTCTAAGAACCTGATGCTGTTCAGCCCCGTGGTGGGAACGGAGGAGGCGATCCTCAGGCACCTGCTGAAGACCAGCGGGATCTCCCTGATCCTCGCCATGGTGTTCCTGATCTCCGGCGTGTTCCTCATGATTCTGTCCATCGGCTTCCTGGTCACGGAAAACCGGGGCACGCTGCTCCGGCTCTCGGGCCTCTTCGCCCTGTGCGCCGGAATCTGGCTCTTCTCCGGAAACGACCTGGCACTGTTCCTCATCCGCCAGCCTGCCCTGATGCACCTGGCCTCCTACATCGGAATGTATTTCCTCACGATTCCGCTGTACCTGTTCTCCATCCGACTTTTAGACCTGGATGATTCCAGGGTGCTGAAGATCTGCCTGGCTGCGCTGCAGCTGGGGGCGGCGCTGGGGCTTCTGCTCCAGGTGACGGGCACCGTGCCCTTCTCCCGCTCCTCCTACTTCTTCGCGGGGCTCATCTTCGCCTCCCTGTCTGTCCTGACGGGCTTCGTCCTGAAGGAGGCGCTGTCCGGGCACGACACCGTCAATATCTGCTTTTTCTTTTCGCTGCTGATTCTCCTGCTCTCCATGCTGCTCTACTGGTTCGGCGCCGTCCGGAACGTCTCCGGGCAGCTCTCCCTGGTCTACGAGGCGGGATTCATCCTTTTCTTCGTCCTGATGCTTCTGATCTCTTCCAAGAAGATGGGAAGCCTCTACTCCCTGAAGGCCCAGAACGTCCGGCTGCAGGATGAGCTCCGGCTCATGGAAAAGGTGATCGACGCCCAGAAGGCCCGGAACCGCATGCTGGTGGAGCACGCCAACGCGGTCAAGGAGCAGCGGCACGACCTGCGGCACCACCTGAACGTCATGAAGGTGCTGCTGGATGAAGGAAAGCCGGAGGAGCTGTCCTCCTATCTGGACAACCTGACCTCCCAGATCCCCGTGGACCGCAGTGTCACCTACTGCGACCACGAGGTCGCCAACGCGCTGCTCTCCTACTACGCCTCCCTGGCGGCGGCGGAAAAGATCCAGCTGGAGATTCACGCCCAGATCCCGGACCGCACCCCGGAGATCAGCGACGACAGCCTCTGCGTCATCATCGGAAACCTCCTGGAAAACGCCGTGGAGTCCTGCCGGCGCATGACCGGCGGGCGGCGCTTCATCCGCTTCAACACCAAGGCCCAGGGGGACATGCTCTTCATTGCCCAGGACAACAGCTACGAGAAAGAGCCCGCGAAGCGGGAGGGCTACTTCCTCTCCAGCAAGCGGGACGAGGTGGGCACCGGCCTCCTCTCCGTCCAGTCCGTGGCGGAGCGCTACGGCGGCAAGGCCTACTTCGAGGCGAAGGACGGGCGCTTCCGCTCCGAGGTCTATGTGCATATGTGAGGCGCCGGCAAGACCAGCCACTCCTACGATTTTAAAAAGCTTCCCCTGTCAGACCACATCGGTCTCACAAGGGAAGCTTTTTCTTGACATACAAGTCCCGGCCCGCGGGACGAAAGAGCGATGCACGGGATGCCGGCAGGTTACAAGTACATTCCCTGTGTGCCTGAGATCAATCCGCAAACCGTCCGGCCGCTCTCTCCAGGAACGGCCCGTTCTTCACGATGAAGCGCTCGTGAACGCCCTCTCCCACCTTTCCGGCGTCGTCAAAGACCTCCGCCCGGAAGGTCAGCTTCTTCCGGTCCACCGCCGTAAGCTCTGTCACACAGCGCACCGTTTTTCCCATGGGCGTGGCGGCCAGGTGCTTCACGTCGATCCGGGTCCCCACGGTCCCCTCGCCCTCTTCCAGGGCCTCTGCTACGCTTTTCCAGGCGGTTTCCTCCACCAGGGCGATCATCCTGGGGGTGGCCAGCACCGGCAGCTCTCCGCTGCCCAGGGCCCTCGCTGTGCAGTCCTCTGTGACCAGCAGGGTCCTCTCTCCTTTGATTCCTTCCTTCAGCATCTGAACGTCTCCTTCCTGATTCTTACGGCTTATTTTCCCGGCTTGTCGGGCGCCGGCAGGCCGGACCCGAGTCGTTTCCGATCTGTGCCCCATTGAACCAAATCGCCGCCCTGCGGCGATAGCCTGCCGACTTTATCGGCGATATTGAAGACTGTCTCTTGCCAAGGCAGTCTTTTTTGTTTACTCTCATTTTGCTCCTACATACAAAAATCC
>Ga0256404_1002566_pt1 | contig 39800 bp, 37 predicted proteins | sample RumenRJG_01DNA_FD_185990 | JGI IMG/M metagenome (GOLD analysis project Ga0256404, IMG submission 185990) | Bovine rumen microbial communities from Lethbridge, Alberta, Canada - RJG_01 | ecosystem: Host-associated > Mammals > Digestive system > Stomach > Rumen | place: Canada: Alberta | collected...
TTCACATAAGGCACTTGATAGTAAAGTGCAAACTTGTCCATACTTTGTCACCTCATAAGAAATTCAAAAAATACAATTTTCACAGTCAGGGAGGCTGACTGAATCAGCGACTGGAATGTCTTGACCGCTCTGCGTCTCCGCAGCGCGGTCAAGGCATTCCAGTCACTGATTCATTCAGTCTCCCGTCCGCATCGCACTATTTTGTGATGGTCCGCGTCACTTCGCGAAGCCACTCCAGTCTCTTCCCGTCGAAGTACGGTGCCAGGGCGTCATATACCTTCCGGTGGTAAGCATTGAGCAGTTCCACATCATGCGGCTCCATCAGATTTACGTCTATGCCATCCAGGTCGATTGGCACCATCGTGAGCGGCTCGAAACAAAGGAACCGGCCATAGGCATTTTCCTCCTTCACCTTGCAGAGCGTGAGATTTTCCGTGCGGATGCCGTGTTTTCCTTCGATATAGATGCCAGGCTCATCGGACGTGATATTGCCGGGCTTAAACGCCGCGTTATCCGTCCGCTCCGGGATATAACGATAGCGGATGCCATTCGGCCGCTCATGGACATTCAGAAGATAGCCGACGCCATGACCAGTACCGTGATTAAAATTGAGGCCCTCGCGCCAGAACACCTCACGCGCTGCATAGTCGAAGGTCACACCGATCGAGCCCTCGAGGATCACCGCGTCGCAGAGACGAAGATTAGCCATCAGCACCATCGTGAAATGCTTCCGTTCCTCCTCCGTCACAGGGCCCATCACCATCGTACGCGTGATGTCTGTCGTGCCTTCGAGATACTGTCCCCCTGAGTCTACGAGATAGAGACCGGCTGGCTTTACTTCCGCATCCTGTACGTTCCGGACCGGTGCATAGTGCGGGAGGGCAGCATTAGCTCCATAGGCACTGATGGTCGTGAAGGACGGCTCAAGGAAGCCATCCTGCTCCCGCCGGTAACGCTCGAGAAGGTCTGACGCAGAAATCTCGGTGAGCTTGTCCGTGCCGAGGAGCTTCTTTGCATCCTCTGTAAGCGTTCCATCTGCAGAAAACGCATGCTTCATAAAATAGAAGAATTTCGTGACCGCGACGCCATCCTTGATGTGTGCATTCCTCATATTTGCAATCTCGGTCTCGTTCTTCACAGACTTCCAGTTTGATGTCGGAAGCATCTCATCGATGACGGTGATGGAACTGTCAAGTGCCATGATGATGTTGTAGTTTGTCTTCGCCGTTTCCAGCATCACCGTCTGATTCCGGAGCTGTGCAACGCTCTCATAAACCTTATCATAAGGAACGAGCTTTACCCCGAGCTCGGAAAGATAGGACTTCGCCATCGCATCAAAATCAGCTTCATTCGCAAAAAGGTATGCACTCTGCAGGTCGACGATCAAATATGCGAGAAAAACAGGATTGCACGGGATATCATCGCCTCGAAGATTCAGGAGCCATGCGATATCATCGAGACTTGTGATGATGTGCACGGAAGCACCCTCATTTTTCATAAACTCACGAAGCTCAGACAGCTTGGTCATGGCATTTTTCCCGCACCATCTGTCCTCGAGAATCCAGACACGAGAGGCCGCGAGGGCAGGCCGGTCCTTCCAGATCCGATCAACAAGATCCATGGAACCATCGAGTACCGCACCCTTCTCTTGAAGAAGATCCCGAAGTGCTGCGCCATGGCGGAAGTCCACCACGCGGCCATCAAACCCGAGCGTGCCATCCTGCGGCGTTACGTCATTGATATATTCGTCAAGCTCCGGCACACCTGGTTCGCCCATCTTCATGAGGTCCGTATCCCGACCCGCCATCTGCTGTTCCGCCTGGATAAAATACCGGCCATCGGTGAAAAGCTTTGCCTCATCCTGTGTGACAACGAGGCTTCCTTCACCGGTAAAGCCGGTGAGATATCGAATCGCCCTGAAATATTCTCCGACATATTCACTCTGGTGAAAGTCCTCCGTCGGAATCAAATAGGTATCTATATTTTCCTTCCGCATCTCCGCCCGGAGCGCGTCAAGCTGTTCGTTCATACTATTTTACTGTGCCTCCTTGTTACTTTTTTAACTCTTTTATTATGACATATTAAATGCATTTCTTCTACCAAAAAAGCCGTCGCGCATTTGCGCGACGGCATACCTTGCCTATCATCACGTGCTCTCCCGCACGCGTAAATCTCCTTCATAGATCACATGATGCTTCTCTGCTTCAGGATCCTGTATCGCATCAAAAAGAGCTGTAGCCGATTCATAAGCCATCTTCTCGACCGGCTGCTCCAGCGTCGTCAGCGACGGAACAAGATATTTCGTAAGGTCTAGTCCATCGAAGCCAGCGACTGCAACATCCTCAGGCACCCGAAGTCCGCTGTCCCGAAGTGCCCGCGTAGCACCAACTGCGATAGAATCCGAGATGGCAAACACCGCATCAAACGGTGTTTTACTCTTCAGAAGCTTTTGTATCCCTTCATACCCATTCTCATGGGTATACGTCGTCTCCGGATTATCCGGCCGAACGATCAATGAAGGATCAACGGCAATCCCCGCTGTCCCGAGTGCATCACAATACCCGGCAAGCCGAAGCGAACCAATACTCTCATCCGTATCCACTGCAGACAATATTGCAATTCTCTTTCGACCCGCCTTGATAAGGTAATTCACAAGCTTTCTTGCTTCCTTCCGGTCATCGATTGCCACATAGCTGTACTTTTCCATCGCCTTTTTATCACTGACTGCGATGGAGCAGAACACATAGGGTGCCTGAATCTTCGAAAGCTTCTCCCGTGACTCCATCGGATTGCCGCCGAGAAAGATGATACCATTGAGCCGCTTCTCCTTTTCAAGCGAAGCCGCGACATCCACCTCATCCGCCTGGTCTTCGACATGCTGCAGCACCAGCGAATACTCATGCCTGCTGCATTCCGCTTCAAAAATCTTCAGCATGCTCGTGAAGAAGGGGTTCGTGATGCCCTTTACCAGCACCGCCACATTTCTGGAATCATTGAGCTTCAGATTCCGTGCGCTGTTGTTCGGGACATAGCCATACTTGTCGATGACCTCCTGCACCTTCTTCTTGGTCTCAGGATTGATATCATAATGGTTATTGATCGCGCGCGATACGGTGGAAACGCTGATGCCGCAGAGCTTCGCGATCTCTTTAATTGTCAGCTTTTCCGCCATGCCACTACACCTTCCTACCACATCACTTCTTCCGCCAATGCATACATTTGCGGCTTATACCTTCGATTAATTCTGCATTTACATTTTCAGAATATCAAGTCCATGTAAAGCTGACACCGGGGACGGTTCTCTCTGTCAACTTTTTCATAAAAACATATATATCCGAAAATGCTGTCGCAAAAAGTTGACAGGGAGAACCGTCCCCGGTGTCAGCTTTGGCAACTCGGGAAGTGTCAGACACGCCCGGACTTTTCTGTCCGTGCGAGAATATCCTTCTGCAAAGCGTCTGTGAAGTCCGACGACAAAAATCGGAAGGTCCAGTTGTTTCCGAGCGTTGACGGGAAATTGATTCTCGCTTCTTTTCCGAACTTGCAGTAATCCGCCATCGGAATCACGACGGTCTCCGGAGCACTGCCGAGCGTTTCATCGAGAAATCTTCCCACATAATCGCTGTGTGCAAGCTTCAGCACAGTCGTATGGAAATATTTCGCAACCATTTTCCGATCTTCCTTGGAAATTTCCAGGAACCAGGCCTTCAGTGTCTGGTTATCATGCGTTCCGGTGTAGCCGATCGAATGCGCCGGCCACTGATCCGGTGTCATACTCTCTTTATCCCGCGAATCAAACGAAAACTCAAAGAGCTTCATGCCCGGATATCCGGTATCCTTTACAAGCTGCTTCACGGAATCCGTAAGAAATCCAAGGTCCTCCGCGATAATCTTCGCACCCGGAATCTCTTTTTCAATTGCCTCAAAAAGCTTGAGCCCCGGTCCCGGCATCCACTTACCATTCCGCGCAGTTTTATCACCTGCAGGGATGGAATAATATTCATCGAAGCCCCGGAAATGATCGACACGCACAACATCATAAAGTTTAAAACAATGTTTCATGCGTAGGATCCACCACTGGAATCCTGTTTTCTCATGATAATCCCAGTCATAGAGCGGGTTGCCCCAGAGCTGTCCATCATCTGAAAAAGCGTCCGGCGGACAGCCGGCAACACGTGTGGGATGGCCTTCACTGTCCAACTGAAAAAGCTTCGGATCGGACTCGACATCTGACGAATCACCGGAGACATAGATTGGGATATCCCCGATGATCTCGAGGCCCTTCTGATTTGCATACTGACGAAGCTTCCACCACTGCGTAAAGAACTCATACTGCAGAAAGCAGAAAAAATCCGCCGGTCTCTTTTCCTTCTTCGCCATAAACGAAGCATAGCCAGGTAGCCAATAATCGTTTTCCTTCAGAAATTTTTTATATTCCTCTGTTTCCTGAAACCGTGCATGAGCCTTTTCAAGCAGCGGATATCGTCCAAAGTAGAGCCGGTCATACGCGATGTGTCTCGAATCTTCGCCGAAGTCCACATCATCGCACTCGTCTCTCGTGAGAAGTCCTTCATCCTGCAATGTTTCAAGATCGATGAAATACGGATTTCCTGCAAAGGTCGAGAAGCTCTGATAGGGTGAATCTCCATAGCCTGTCGGACCAAGCGGCAGGATCTGCCAGTAATGCTGCCCTGCTGCCGCAAGAAAATCTACAAATTTATAGGCTGCTTTTCCGAAGGTGCCGATGCCATATTTTCCCGGCAGGGAAAACACCGGCATCAGTATTCCAGCCTGACGTTTTGACATGACGATACCTCTTTCATAGTTATTTGCCGCCACCTGGTCTCTGCTTCACACCGAATCGGTGAAAGAACCTTCCGGGCAAAGCAGAAATCTTCCGGTAGTAAGCATTGGCGCATATGGAAATACCGGAGGGATCAGCCCTTCACGGCACCAGCCACAACGCCCTCGATGATGTAGCGCTGACAGAACATATAGAATACGATGATCGGGATGATGGAAAGTACAAGCACACCCATCATGGCGCCCATATCCACGGAACCGTAGCCGCCCTTCAGGTACTGCACGGCAATCGGGATGGTCTTATACTTCTTGAGATCGAGTGTCAGATACGGAAGGAGGTAGTCGTTCCAGATCCACATCGTCTGGAGAATCGCGACGGTGATACAGGTCGGCTTCATGACCGGAAGCACGATATTGAAGAAGGTTTGAATCGGTGTACAGCCATCAATCATCGCCGCTTCCTCGATTTCAATCGGAATCGACTTTACGAAGCCTGTAAACATGAAGACCGCAAGGCCGGCGCCGAAACCGAGGTAAATCACGATAAGACCGACCGGGTTAGAAAGATGCAGCATGTTCGCAACCTTGGACAGAGGGAACATAACCATCTGGAACGGAACGATCATCGCGAAAAGGCAAAGATAGTAGATTGCACTTGTTACGACGTTATGTACACGGGTGATGTACCATGCGCACATCGAAGTGCAGAGAATGATCACGGCTACACTGCAGATCGTGATGAACAGGGAGCAAAGAAAGGCCTGGAAGAAGCCGGTCTTTGCGATACCATTCACATAGTTCTGAAGTCCCACAAACATCTTGCCCGTCGGAATCGCGAACGGCTTACGGGATATATACGCCTTCTTCTTAAAGGAGTTCAGGAGTACAAGGAAAATTGGATATACATAGAACAACGAAATAATCGTGAACACAACGGTCAGAATGTTGTTTGTTCTTTGCTTCTGCGATGTCATGCCTGTACCTCCTTACTTCTTGTAAGTCTGTTCTGGGTAATTGCGATAATGCCAACGATGATGAAGAACACAACTGCCTTCGCCTGGCCGACGCCCTCCCAGCCGGGACGTCCGTAGAAGGTGTTAAAGATGTTGAGGGCAAGCATCTCGGACATATCCGACGGCTCGCCATTGGTGAGTGCCAGGTTCTGGTCGAAGAGCTTGAAGCCATTTGTCAGCGTAAGGAAGGTGCAGACCGTTATAGAGGGCATAAGCATTGGAATGGTAACGTAGCGGAGCTGCTGCCACTTGTTTGCGCCATCGATTTCCGCTGCCTCGATAAGATCGCCTGGGATGTTCTGGATGCCGGCGATGTAGATGATCATCATATAGCCGACCTGCTGCCAGAGCATCAGGATCACGAGACCCCAGAAGCCATAGGTTGAAGAGTACGTCAGCGTCTTATCCCAGAGTGCGAGGATACCGTTTAAGAGCAGGTTCCAGATGTAGCCGAGGATGATACCGCCGATCAGGTTCGGCATGAAGAAGACGGTACGGAAGATGTTCGTGCCCTTGATCTTCCTCGTGAGAAGCATCGCTACGATAAACGCAAGCAGGTTAATGAGCACAACCGTCACGATGGTGAACATCGTCGTATACCAGAGCGAATGCACGAAAGTGCCGTCCGTCCAGATCTTCAGATAGTTTGAAAATCCGATGAACTTCGCATCCGTGATCGTCGTGAATTTGCAGAACGAAAGATAAATACCTGTAATAAACGGAATGATAAATCCGATCGTAAATGCGACGAGCGTCGGCAGTACGAAGATCGGGAAATATCGCTTGATCGCCTTCTCCATGATGACTCCTTTTGTGAAAAAAGGGCCTTCGGCCTGCATAGACCGAAGGCCCTTACCAACTCTTATTCAGCCTTAACTAAACTTTAGGAATTTGCTGCTGCGTACTCTGTCTTCCAGTTGTCTACAAATGCAGTCTTGACAGCGTCCCAATCGCCTGTGCCCTGTGCATACTCAAGCATTGCAGAACCAAGCTTGTTCTTCCACTCTTCAGAAGGCATCGTCGTGAAGTTCCAGGATACCGGTGTCTTATCCTTATCATATTCCTGCTCAGCCTTAACGAGCGGATTCTCCGGAAGATAATCAGCAAAGGTTGTGAACGGTGTGACGAAGCCCATCTCGGAGGAAAGGGATGTGCGGCCCTCATCAGACTCAACAACCCACTGCAGGAAGTCATAGGTTGCCTTCTTGTCAGCGTCGGAAGCCTTTGTGTTTACACACCAGTAGTTCTCGGAACCTGTGCAGAGGCCCTGATTCTCTTCGCCGTCAGCACCGATGTAAATCGGAAGCATGCCGAGGTCTTCATCAGCGACTTCGTTGTCCTTGATATCGCCGTAAGCCCAAGTACCATTCTGATAGAAGACTGCCTCACCAAGTGCAAACTCGGAAGCTGCATCCTCACCGGTCTTCGAAGAAAGAACGGTCGGCTCGCAGGTTGCATCTGTGATGTAAAGATCGAAGATGTTCTTGAAGTTATCAAGGTATGTGCCTTCGATGGCGTCTGTGGAGGAGATACCCTTCTCCTTGTACTCATAGTAAATCGGAAGGTTTGCAAGGTGTGTCTTGAAACGCCAGTCAGAGGAGGAATCGAAGCCTGCGGAGGTGAAAGCGCCTTCGAGGCCGAGGTCACCCTTCTTCTTCTGGATGTCGTCTGCAACTGCCTTCAGTGTAGCGAAGTTGTTGATCTCCGAAGCGTCCTTGATAACTGCGCCATCGGTAGCGATGTAGTCTGCGAGAAGCTTCTTGTTATAGATGATGCCGTAGGACTCGATAACGTATGCGATGCCACGGATTGCACCATCCGCATCCTTCAGTGCATAATCATCAGAGGAAAGATCCTTATAAACTGCGGAATCCTTCATGTCATCGCAGTAATCCTTCCATGTTGCAAGGCCTACAGGTCCGTTAACCTGGAACAGTGTAGGAGCATCACTCTTTGCCATCTCGGACTTCAGTGTCTGCTCGTAGGTGCCGGAAGCTGCAGTCTGTACATCAACCTGTACACCGGTCTCTTCTGTATACTTCTTCGCAAGGGCTGTCCACTGATCTGCCTGCTCAGGCTTAAAGTTAAGGTAGTAAACCTTTCCGCCTGCTGCATCATCCTTAGCTGCTTCTGCAGCGGCTGCTGTTGTCTCTGCTGCTGCAGCTGTTGTAGCAGCGGCTGCTGTCGTGTCAGCAGGTGCGGCTGTCGTTGCCGTGGAGGATGAGCCTCCGCATGCTGCGAGTGATGAGATCATCGCTGCTGTCATACCCAGTGCTGCGATTCGTTTCATGTTTTTCATAATAGAACCTCTCCTTTAGCTAATGCTATTTTTGATTCAGAAGTAAATTCCGTTTTTGGATTTACTTCGGTATCATGTTCCGTGATCGATAGCGGCAACGTTGTCGGTAACGTTACCGGTCGTTGATTTATATATAGCACCTTCGACGGAATCGCGCAATAGGGCAATTTCGCTCGGGTGCTATTTTTGTTAATTTCGTCTAGTTTTTGGCTTTGTTTTTGTGCAGGTTTGCTAGTCTCGGGGCGTTGGTGGTGTGGAGATTCTGACGAATCTCCTATGATGGCCGGGAACGGCGAGCGAAGCGATGCCGGCGCTGTCGATTGGGAGGACTACGCCTGTCACGAAGGAGCTACCCTTCGGGCTTACGAGGTAGAGGAGTCCACCGACGAGGTCTTCTGGCTCGCCGTATTTGCCCATCGGAGTCGCGGCGACGATCTTTTTGTTTCGTTCGGTCGGGGTACCGTCCGGGTTGAACTGCATATGGCGGTTCTGGGTTGTGACGAAGAAGCCGGGTGCGATAGCATTTACGCGGATGCCGCTCTTTGCGAAGTAGATGGCACACCACTCTGTGAAGTTTGTGATGCCGGCTTTTGCGCTGCTATAGCCCGGGATTCTCGTCAGCGGGTCATAGGCGCTCATCGATGAAATGTTGATGATGTTGGCATTGTCCTGACCGACCAGGCACTTGCCGAAAACTTGCGTCGGGAGCATCGTGCCGAAGAGATTTAAGTCAAGCTCTTTGTGTACTTCGTCAAGGTTATGGGTAAAGAAATTGTCCAGATCTTCTTCGAGACCGGAAAACTGGTCCTGCGGGATCATCGCAGATTTTACTGCACCACCGGCACAGTTCACGAGGATGTTAATATGGCCGAACTTCTCGAGGATCTCATCCCGCGCAGCCTCAAGGCTTGCCTTATCGAGTACGTTTCCGGCAACTGCGATCGCATCACTGCCTGCTGCCCTGATATCATCGACGACAGCCTGCCCGTGCTCCACATTCCTTCCGAGCACCGCGACCTTCGCGCCACACATACCAAGTGCCCGCGCATACATGCCGCCGATGACGCCGGTGCCACCAGTCACAACTGCTACTTCACCTGAAAGATCAATTTTAAATGGTAATTCCATGGTATTTTTCCTTTTCACAAATCAGAACGCAGCCTTGAAAATCTCGATGATATCGTCCTTTGTGAGTGGTACGAAGCAGCCTTCGCAGCCGGCAGCAGCCTTCTCAGCCATCTTTTCAAAATGTGTCTGATCGGTAATGCCAACCGCGCGGAGGTTCTCCGGCATTTCCATCGTCTTAAAGAAAAACTCGCGCGTCCTTTCGATGGCTTCCTTCGAAACAGCCATATCGTCTGTACCTGTGAGGCCAAGGGCATTTCTACCATAGGTTGCGAAGATTGGTGCGGTCTTGTCAGAAAGCACATGCTCCATCCAAACCGGTGTTAAAATCGCGAGGCCCTGGCCATGTGTGATATCATAGAAGGCGGATAGCTCGTGCTCCATCGGATGCACGCACCATGCCGGTGCATTGCCGACACGTGTGAGGCCATTGATTGCATGCGAGGCAGCCCACATGAGATTTGCTCTGGCATCATAGTTTTCAGGATCATGTAATGCAATCGGGCCATACTTCATCATGGTCATGAGGAGACCTTCACCGAAACGCTTCGGCACATCCGCACCTTCCTCAAAACTGAAATAATTCTCAAAGGTGTGGCTCATCATATCGGCAGTGCCTGCCGCCGTCTGCTTCTTTGAAACGGAGAAGGTATAGGTCGGATCAAGCACAGACATCGTCGGCTTTAAGCATTCCGCTGCGGTGCCCCATTTCTCGTTCTTCGTCATATCGGAAATGACGGCGAACTCATCCATCTCGGAACCGGTTGCAGAAAGCGTTAATACCGAGTAGATCGGAAGCGCTGCCTTGATCTTTGTCGGATCCAGCACGAGATCCCACGCATCGCCGTCATATTTCGCACCTGCTGCGACGACCTTTGCACAATCGATCGTACTGCCGCCTCCAATCGCAAGTACCATAGTTTTCTAGTAATAAACTGCCAAGCCCCATTATAGTGTATAAAATACAAAAAAACATCAGGCCAAATGACCTGATGTCTGCATTATTTTAAGTTATCTAATTTAGTCCTTTTTGGATGCGCCGTTCTGACTGCTTTCATCCGCATAATCGTCTACCATCGTCTTCAGATCCGAAAGCTTCCCGTCATTTTTCTCCCGATAGTTGTTTGCGGCGTCCTTTACAAACATCTCTGCCATCACGCCGTTATCACCTGCAAGCGCTGAAAACAACTCCTTGTTATTCATCTCAGTTAACTTCTTATCCATCCGGACCCCTCGCTTTCCATACAATGCCTACATTTGGCTGCTATCCGTACTATACCTCTTTCGAAGTTATGGTGCAAGCGCCAGCCATGCTATTCAAAGCTATATTTTGATCAATTCAGACGATTTCTCAGTAATATATTAATGCTTCCATTAGGCACTTTTTCTATTTTCTTCTATATCGTATTGATTTATCCGCATCCATACTTTGTGCAATCATACCGGTCCTCTGCATGTTATCCACAGTTGTGCGGAGCTTCTTTGTGATGCCTTTATAGCCCATCTTTCTTGAGAGCTCTGTCAATGTCACATCACTTGAATTCTTCGGCGTTCACGATGGTATCACAGTAGGCGCAGCGGTACAGTGCACGCTTCCGGTCGACGATCTTGAAGACCTGCGGGAGCTCCTGCTCAGTCGAGCTGATGCAGCGCGGGTTCCGGCAGCGGAGCACGTTTGTGAGGGTCTCCGGAAGGCTAAGCGTCTTCTTCTCGACGCGCTTGCCGTCTTTTATATAGTTTACAGTGATGCCCGGGTCGATATAGCCGAGGACATCGAGGTCAATGTCGATGGCCTCGGAGATCTTCACGATGTCCTTGCGCCCCATTTTTTTCGATGAGCAGTTCTGGATGAGTGCGACCTGCGATTTTAAGTTCTCGAGTCCAAGATATTTATACACGAGCATGGCCTTGCCTGCCGTGATATGGTCCAGTACGATTCCGTTTTCAATGCCGTCTACGGTCATGTTTCATTCTCCTTTCAAAAGCTGCCGCCTCATGTCCGGTGCGTGAGGATGTGTCGGACGAAGGCATTGGCATCCCAAACGATCAATCAAGTCCAAGTAGATACAGAATCAGCGCCATCCGCATCTGCTTGCCACAGAGGGTCTGGTAGAAATACTTCGCGCGCGGATCCTTGTCGACTGCGACGGAGATTTCGTTGACACGAGGGAGCGGGTGGAGGATTGCCATATCGGCCTTTGCGGTAAGAAGCTTCTCCGGTGTGAGCACGTAGGTGTCCTTTAACCGGAGGTAATCCTCTTCATTAAAGAAGCGCTCCTTCTGGACACGCGTCATGTAAAGAATATCGAGCTTCGGAATCGCGTCCTCGAGGGACTTGGTCTCCTCGAAGCTGGCCCCGGCATCGCGGAGCTTGTCAAGCTCGTACTCTGGGAGGCGGAGCTCATTCGGTGAGATCAGGATATATTTGTTATCCGGGTAACGGAGCATCGCATCGATTAACGAGTGTACGGTCCGACCAAACTTGAGGTCGCCGCAGAGGCCGATCGTGAGTCCCGACAATGTTTCCTTCGTGCGCTCGATCGTCAGGATATCGGCAAGCGTCTGGGTAGGATGGAAATGTCCGCCGTCGCCGGCATTAATGAAGGGGACATGGGTGTGGGCGGCTGCTACAACCGGCGCGCCTTCCTTCGGGTGCCGCATCGCGATAATATCTGCATAGTTCGAAACCACCTCGATCGTATCCGCTACCGACTCGCCCTTCGACGCACTCGAGTTCTGCGCGCCGGCAAAGCCAAGTGTCTGTCCGCCAAGCTCGAGCATCGCCGCCTCAAAGCTAAGCCTTGTCCTGGTCGACGGCTCATAAAAAAGCGTCGCGAGCTTCTTATGCGCACAACGTTCCTGATACTTCTCCGGATTCTTCTCAATGTCATTTGCGGTCTTAACAAGATGCGCAACCTCATCCACCGAAAGATCGAGAATATTGATGATGCTTCTGTTCTTCTCCATTTCTCCTCCTCTATATTTTCATGGCATTTTCATGCCAATGCTCACATTTTGTGCATCCAGGACTCATCGGACGGGTTATCGCGGAACTTAAGGAGCCGCGCCTCGTCCTCCGGGTTGATGTATTTCTCATCGACAGCCACCTTCACGAGTGTGTCAAGGTCGCAGAGCGAAACGTTCTTCACGTGGTCTGCCGCGAGACGGTCGAGCCCCTTCTGCATACCGTAGGTGAAGATCGATACTACACCAAGCACATCCGCACTGGCCTCACGCAGTGCGTCTACACACTCAAGTACCGAGCCGCCGGTCGAGATGAGGTCCTCGATGACAACCGTCTTCTCGCCCTGTCTCAGTACACCCTCGATCTGGTTCTTGCGGCCGTGATCCTTTGCAGATCCCCGGACATAGCCCATCGGCATCTTAAGAATCGATGCTGCGAGGGCTGCGTGTGCGATACCCGCCGTACTCGTGCCCATGAGCGTCTCCGCCTCCGGATACTCTCTCTTTACAGTATCTGCGATCGCCTGCTCGACGAGGTCACGTACCTCCGGATAGGACAGAACCAGGCGGTTATCACAGTAAATCGGCGACTTGATGCCGCTTGCCCAGGTAAACGGGTCGTCCGGCTTCAGAAACACCGCCTTGATACTGAGAAGTCCCTTTGCTACATCTTCTTTTGTTGCCATATTTTCCTCCCTCTAAGTTATGTCAAACCGTTACAAACTCTTCCACCGCTCGTCTATAAGCCGCTACAGGGTCCGCGGCTTTGGTGATGGAGCGGCCGACGACGATGTAGTCGGAGCCGATTTCCTTTGCCTTTGCCGGTGTCGTCACGCGAACCTGGTCGCCCTTTGCATCATCCGCGAAGCGAATGCCCGGGGTCACGGTCACGAAATCCTTGCCGACACCTTCATGGATCATGCCGGCCTCCAGCGGTGAGCAGACCACACCATCGAGGCCGGCGGTGTGTGCATTCTTCGCATATTGAAGAACCACTTCGTTTAGCGGCTTCTCGATGAGAATTTCCTTCTCCATGCGTTCCTGTGAGGTGGAGGTGAGCTGCGTCACAGCGATGAGCAGCGGCCGCGTGCCATCCGAGCGAGTCAGCCCTTCGATGGCTGCTTTCATCATATCGATCGTGCCGGCCGCATGCACGTTCGTCATGTCGACACCGAGATTACGAAGAGACTGCATACCGCCTTTCACCGTGTTCGGAATATCATGAAGCTTGAGATCCAGGAAAATCTTATGTCCTCTCTTCTTGATCTCCCGTACGATCGACGGTCCCTCCGCATAAAAAAGCTCCATGCCGATCTTCACAAAAGGCTTTTCATCCTGAAAAAGATCCAGAAACCGAAACGTCTCCGCCGCCGATGGAAAATCCAGCGCGATGATCACATCCTTGCCCATATTTTTCCTCCTTATTTCACACATCCGATGATATCCGAAAGCTTCTCGATCCCGAGCCGCCCGCATACCTCCGGGAGCTCCTCGATGATGTCTCGACACGCATACGGATTCACGAGGTTGGCCGCGCCGACCTCGACGGCACTCGCACCAGCCATCATCATCTCGATGACATCCGATGCTGACGACACACCGCCCATACCGATGATCGGGATGGAAACCGCATGCTTCACCTGCCATACCATCCGTACCGCCACCGGGAAAACTGCCGGTCCCGAGAAGCCGCCGGTCTTGTTGGCAAGTACCGGCCGGCGCCTCTTGATATCGATTCGCATCCCAAGCAAGGTATTGATGAGCGCGAGTCCATCCGCGCCGGCGTCCTCTGCCGCCTTCGCAATCGACACAATATCCATCACATTCGGCGACAGCTTGATATACACTGGCTTCTTCGTGACCTCCTTCACCGCCTTCGTGACCGCCGCAACATTCTCGCAGCTCGTGCCGAAGGCCATGCCCCCGCCATGCACATTCGGGCAGGAAACATTCACTTCGAGGATGCCTACCGCATCCACCTGGTCCATCGCCTCAGCGAGCTTCACATATTCCGGAATCGAAAAGCCCGAAATATTTGCAACCAGCGGCTTATGAAAATGCTCTGCAAGCGCCGGCAACTCGTCGCTGATGACCTCCGCGAGGCCGGGATTCTGCAGGCCGACAGCATTGAGCATACCCGACGCACATTCGGCGATCCGTGGAAGGTCATTGCCATAACGTGGCTCGACCGTCGTCCCCTTAAAGGAAATGGAGCCCAGGATATCGAGGTCGTAAAGGTCCCAGAACTCGCGTCCATACCCAAACGTGCCGGATGCAGGAATTACAGGATTTGACAGCTCGATGCCCGAAAGTGTTGTTCTCAAATCTGCCATTCGATTTCCTCCCATCTATTGAGCATGCAATCAGACCATGTCATGCTCAACTTCACCATTCGATTTCCTCCCAACTAAGCACCGGACCATCCTTACAGATCCGCTTGTAGCCACCCTTTACCTTCGTGCTGCAGCCCATGCAGGCGCCGAAGCCGCAGCCCATCCGCTCCTCGAAGCTAAACTGTCCGCCATGCACCTTCCCGTATACCGCGCGAAGCATCGGCATCGGCCCACAGCAGAACGCATAATCATGATCTCCGAGAATGTCCGTGACAAACCCCTTCGCCCCGACCGAGCCATCGACCGTCGCGACATTGACGGGAACCCCGAGCGCCCGGAATTTATCCACATAAAACATGTCCGCTTCCGTATTGAAGCCGAGTGCAACATACGGATGCTTCCCGGATTCCACAAGCTTCTTCGTGAGCGCGTACATCGGCGGAATGCCTACACCGCCGCCAGCGACGACAGGTCTTGACGGCGACAGCGCTACGTCATAGCCATTGCCGAGCCCTGACAAGGCCTTCAGGTACTCGCCCGCCTCCATATAGGAGAGCACCTCCGTACCCTCCCCTACTACCTTGTAAATGATGGTGAGCTTTCCATCCTCCCAGTCACAGACACTGATCGGCCGCCTGAGGAACTTCCCCGGAATCGTGATATTGATGAACTGCCCCGGCTTCGTGATATCCCGTGTATCGCCGTCCAGCACCATCTCAAAAATATCCTCTGTCAAAGGCTCATTTATTAAAATTTTATATTCTATTTCGTGCATGCCGCCTCCTTAATGATTCCTCTCTCCCGGTCATATACTTCATGCCCGCTGACGAAGGTCTTTACGATTTCACCCTGCAGCTTCATCCCCTTAAACAGAGTGCTCTTTCCCATCGAGTAGAACTTGTCCGGGTCTACCGTCCACTGTTTTCCGAGATCAACGACCGCGAGATCCGCGTCGCAACCATCCTCGATGTACTGTGGTCCCGGAAGATCAAACACTCTCCGCGGGTTCACACACATGAGCTCGAGAAGCTTCTCCAGCGTGATAGCGCCGGTGCAGGCCTTGTCCTTCTCCGGATCATGCAGCACGAGTTTCTCGTACATCGCCGCGAAGCAAGTCTCGAGACCGACGATGCCAAAGGCTGATTTGTCAAGACCGCGGGCTTTTTCCTCCGCGCTGTGCGGCGCATGATCCGTGATGATACAATCGATCGTCCCGTCCTTGATGCCCTCGAGCAGAGCATGCCGGTCCTCCGCACTCCGAATCGGCGGGTTCATCTTCCAGTCGCCAGACTCCTGGAGATCCATATCCGTAAACATGAGATAATGCGGTCCTGTCTCGCAGGTCACATGTACGCCGCGCTTCTTCGCCTGCCGGATGATCTCGACCGATTCCTTCGTCGACACATGGCACACATGATAGTGCACACCCGTTTCCTCGGCGAGCTTCACATCCCGCTCCACCTGCTTCCATTCCGATGCCGAGTTGATGCCGACATGCTGATGCGCTCTTGCATATTCTCCGTCATGGATGCACCCGCCCGGTCTAAGCTCCCGGTTGTCCTCGCAATGCGCCGAGATCAGCTTCCCGAGCCGTGCAGCTTCAACCATCGCCTGCCGCATGACCTCTTCTGTCTGCACGCCTGTTCCGTCATCCGAAAATCCGCATACCTTCGGTGCCAATGCCTCCATCTTGCTAAGCTCACCGCTGCCCTTTCGCTCGATTGTGATGGAGCCGAAGGGATACACATGCACCAGGGCGTCTCGGTCGATGATGTTCTGTTCGATCTTCAGATTTTCGGATGTCGATGGAACAGGATTCAGATTCGGCATGGCGCATACTGCGGTATAGCCGCCGTGCGCCGCTGCCTCGGTGCCTGTTTTTATCGTTTCCTTATACGAAAAACCGGGCTCTCTGAGATGTACATGTACATCACAGAGGCCCGGAATGATTAATAGACCGTTCAGATCATAAACGGCATCCGCGGAATATTCATTTTCAGGAATGTCAAAGGAAACGTGGGAATCACAAATGAGAATATCATGCCTTATGAAGCCGTCTCTTGTGAAAACCGATGCATTTTTAAGAAGTGTCCTCAACGCTGCCTCCTTTTCAAACGCCGTCCTAAGTCCCCGATACTATACCATAGCGGGCCGGTGGAATCAAGGATATTTTGTGAAGCAAGTACCTGCGAAATCGATGCTGTGCCGTACAGCTGGAGTGGTCCGCATGATAGCATTTGAATGCCATAATGCGGACCACTCCAGCTGTACGGCACAGTATCGGCGTGTCAGCACTATTCCAGCCAGTCGTTGTGCATGATGATCTGGATGAGGGTGACCTTTTCGCCGGGCTGCTTGTTGTAGTCCGCCATGACGGTCTGGAGGGGAAGGTCGTTTCCTTCGGACTGCTCGATGTGAATCCATTCGAGGGCGGCTTCGCGGGCGTCCTGGAGAGCTTCTGATTCGGTTTCACCTTCACCGTAGCAGCCGTCGAGATCGAGGAAGTCGACGTGGTATTTTTTACCTGGTTCATGTTTTCTGATCACTGCTGGATAATAAAAGGTCATTTTTTCTCCTTGTTCTTTGTATCGATGATCGTCTGGTTAAAGTTTTTCCGATAGGCCATCGGTGTCTGGCCGATCTGGTTCCGGAAGATTTTCATGAAGTTTCCGACATTGTGGAAGCCGGACATTTCTGCCACCTCATAGACCTTGATATTCGTGGTCCGGAGGAGCTCGGCTGCCTTTTTGATGCGGTAACGGTTGATGTAATCAAGCGGAGATATGCCGGTCACATTGCCAAAGAAACGTATAAAATATTGTTCATTGAGGCCGGCGATGTTTGAAAGATCATGAATATAGATTTTATTCATGTAATTATCCCGGACGTATTGAATCGATGCCTTCACCGCCTCAGTCTGCTTTTCCGTGTCCTGCGCTGTACGGCTGCGAAGCATGCCATAGGCATCTGCAAGTGAAAGGACCTGAAGGAGTGTGGCTCTTAAGTATAGCTGGTCCGACACAGAGTTCGCCACGAACGCATGGGATGTCGGTGTTCCTGTATTTTCCTTCGTGCTGACCCGCCGGAAATGACGGATAGACTCATTCAGCACCTGCAGAACATCCAGAAAGCCAATATCCGAAACGGTAAGAAATGTCTTGAACAGAAGCTTTGACTTCATCAAAGGAACCAGCAGCTTTTCATTGATAGGGTCAGCCGGATCCTGAAACAAAAGCTCTGAAATCGGGATGTGCACGGCATATTCCACAGCCTTACGGCTGTCCGCTTCAAGCTTACGGATCTGGCCGGCATTGACAAAGCAGATCCGCTCATCCGTGATGTCATATTCCTTGAGGTTCAATGTGAGCCGAAACTGTCCGCTTTTAAAATACAAAAGCTCCGGATCATCATGCCAGTTCAGCCCGACCTGAAGCTTCTCCTTCTCATCACTGATGGATTCGTACAGTCTCATCGCCATGCCCTGTCTTACTGAAGAGAGCCGCATAACCATCTATCCTGATGCCAATGCCTCCCTTGCGCGCTGCCTCCAAAAACAATGTCAGTATATCATACTTTTTAAACGCTATAAAACAGTTTTTATGCCAAAAAAAGACAGAAATTTATGCTTTTATGACTGTCAGATGTTATACTGTAAAAGATGGAGGTAACAGTATGATTTTATGCGTCGACTGTGGCAATACACTGATTAAAATTGGCAGCCTTGAGGACGGAAAAGTAATGGCCCCGATCATTCGGATTGAGACAAGTCTCAACAAAACGATGTATGAATATGCATCGGATATCGACCGGATCCTTAGGCTTCTGAAAATTCCGGTGCATGATGCCGAAGGGGTTGTACTCTCTAGTGTCGTGCCACCGCTCACGGATATTCTATCGGATGCCCTTCATCTCATCACAGGGAAGCGTGCACTCGTGGTCGGTGTCGGCACGAAAACCGGGCTTAAGCTTCAGATTGATGATCCGGGCACGGTCGCGGCGGATCTCGTCACGGCGGCAGTCGGCGCAAAAAAGAGCTGTCCGCTGCCGGCAATCATTGTCAGCATGGGGACAGCTACGACAATCACTGTCGTCAATGAAGCTGGTGCCTACATCGGCGGTGTGATCATGCCGGGCGTCAGCATTTCGATGCAGGCGCTTGCGCGGGAAACATCTCTTCTGCCATCCATCGAGATCAGTGCACCGAAGAAGGTGATCTGCACGTCGACGGCGGATTCGATGAAGGCCGGTATTGTCTATGGTGCAGCCGGTGCGATTGATGCTGTCATCGACCGTTTCGAGCAGGAGCTCGGGCGTCCGGCTGCCTCGATCATCGCGACCGGCGGGCAGGCCCGCACCATCACCCGCTACTGCCGCCATAAAATCCTGCTCGATGAGAACCTCCAGATGGAAGGCCTCGGCGAGATCTGGCGGCTGAACCGGGGTTAACAGAAAAGTCAATATACAGAAGCGAAGCAATATCAGAAGGAAGGCCGGCACAGGGGCACCCGTAGCAACAATAAAGCCGAAAGTCTCAGCTAGCCAGACAGCCAGAGCAGGGTAAAAAATCCGGGTTACAACCCCGGATTTTTTAGGCCCATTGAAGGAAAAATCCCTTCAAGGATTTTTCCTGAATTGGGCCGGCCCAGCTCTGGATGGCTGGATAGCGCTAAGACTTTCGAGCCGTTGCCTAGGGTGCCTCTGTGCCGGCCTTCCTTCTGATATTGCTTCGCGTCGTCCGACATCACGCTAGTGGTGCGAAGAATCGGAGGATGCACTGCCAGATGCGGAGGGAGGTGGAGCGGCCGGTGCTGTATTTTTCGGTGACTTCGCGGCACTTTGGGAAGGTGGCCTCGAAATCCTGACGGATTTCATCGAGGCAGTCGCAATTATACATGTAGACGGCGTTCTCGAAGTGGTGGAAGAAGCTTCGGTAGTCGAAGTTTGCAGTACCGACGACGGCGACCTTGTCCGAGAGGAGCATCTTCGCGTGGCAGAAGCCCGGTGTGTATTCGTAGATGCGGACGCCGGCACTGGCAAGGGCTGCATAATAGGAGCGGGTCATCTGATAGATCAGCTTTTTGTCCGGGATGCCCGGTGTGATGATACGAACGTCGATACCGCGGCGAGCAGCAAGCTGAAGTTCCCTTGAAAAGTCATCGGTCAGGATGAGGTATGGTGTGATGATCCAGGCCTGCGTGTTTGCGTTTTTCAGGATGTTCTGGTAAACGTCTTTTGCGGTATGAATCTCGTCGAGCGGGGAATCGCCGAAGGGGATGACGTAGCCGGTGGCATCGGGTGCTGGTGCTACATCAACCATGTACTTCTTGTAATCTTCAGTCTCTGACTTTTTCATGGCGTTCCACATTTCGAGGAACAGTAGCGTCAGTGTCTTAACAGCCGGGCCCTCAAGTCGGATGCCGGTGTCCTTCCAGTGGCCGAAGGGATGTGTGATGTTGAAATATTCATCGGCAAGGTTGTAGCCGCCGGTGAAACCTACTTTTCCGTCGATCACGGTGATCTTACGATGATCGCGATTGTTCATAAAGACATTGACGATGGGAACGATTGGATTGAAGACGCGGCACTGGATGCCGAGCTCTTTCATTTCCCGGATGAATTTTGTATTGATGAAGCCGATGGAGCCGATGTCATCATAGAAGAGTCGCACCTCGACGCCGGCTTCGGCTCTTTCGTGGAGCACGTCCTTTAGTTCCTGGAAGGACTGCTTGTCCTGGATCGCGTGGTATTCCATGAAGATGAAATGCTCTGCCTTCCTGAGATCCTCAAGCTGTGCTGTTAAGCCATCCGAGGCATCCTTATAATAACTGACCTTTGTCCCGTCATAAACCGGGAAGCCGGACTCATGCTTGAGAAAATACGCATGATGTGCGATCCATGGGTCTTCTTTCTTCAACTTCTCATAGATTTCCTTATTTTCCGGATACAGCGGAGCGAGATCACTGTCAATAACCTTGAAGCGGTCGTGCATGGTATGCACGAAGTTCGATCGGGTCGACAGAAGATAAAGTATCATGCCGAGTAGTGGAAACATTAAGATAAGAATGATCCAGCTTAGCTTCACATCCGGCATGATATGCTTTCCGAAAATGGTCAGTACACAAAACGCAGAAATCAGCCTGGCCACTGCTGAAACGGCTGCGTAATTTTCCGTCAGCTTCATGATCGTCAGCACGAACCAGCCGACCTGCGCCAATACCGCAAGTCCCACGAAGATCAATCTGCCGACTGAATCCTTGATATCCTCTTTGTGCATCTTTTGCTGCATACTCTCACCTCCTCAAAAAATCATTCCTCTCTGTCATAGGTCTGTAGCTTGTCCAATGCCTCCTGCTTCCAATCATCCCAATTTCCACCACGAATGACTGTCCGGATTTCTTCGGTCAGGTGGTTGTAGAAATACAGGTTATGGAGTACACAGAGGCGCATACCGAGCATTTCCTTTGCCTTCAGGAGATGACGGATGTAGGCGCGGGAATAGCCGCCGCTTCGTGTGCCGTCAGGACGCATCATGCCGGCGCAGACCGGACACTGACAGCCCTCCTCGATCGGACGGTCATCCATCTCATACTTAAGATTAAAGAGGTTCATCTTACCCTTGTGGGTATAGACATGACCATGGCGGCCGTTTCTCGTCGGGTAAACGCAGTCAAAGAAATCGATACCGCGGTCAACGCTCTCGATGATGTTTGCCGGTGTGCCGACGCCCATAAGATAGGTCGGCTTTTCCTTCGGAAGATGCGGTACGACGACATCGAGGATATGATACATCTGCTCATGTGTCTCACCGACCGCGAGTCCGCCGACGGCATAGCCATCGAGATTCATTTGAGAAATCGTATCGGCGTGCTGTATCCGGATGTCTTCGAGGATGCCGCCCTGGTTGATGCCGAAGAGAAGCTGGTGCGGATTTACCGTATCCGGCAGACTGTTCAGCCGTGCCATCTCTGTCTTACAGCGCTCGAGCCAGCGGGTCGTCCGCTCGACAGACGGGAGAATATAGCTCCGGTCTGCAAGCGCCGGCGGGCATTCGTCAAAGGCCATAGCAATCGTCGAGCCCAGGTTCGACTGAATCTGCATCGATTCCTCCGGTCCCATGAAAATCACGCGGCCATCGATATGGGAATGGAACGTAACGCCTTCTTCTTTGATCTTTCGACCCGTACCGGCAAGGCTGAAAACCTGAAATCCACCGGAATCGGTCAGAATGGGACGATCCCACTTCATGAACTTGTGAAGCCCACCCATTTTTTTGATGAGCTCATCGCCGGTCCGTACATGCAGGTGATAGGTATTTGAAAGCTCGACCTGTGTCCCGATGACGTGAAGGTCATCGGTCGATACCGCACCCTTGATCGCGCCGACGGTGCCGACATTCATAAATACCGGTGTCTCAATGCTTCCATGCACGGTCTCCACGTGGGCTGATTTCGCACGGCCCTGTGTCGCTATAATTTCATATTTCATATTATTCCTCTTTCTGAAAAAGGCTGCCGCACATTCGTGCGGCAGCCCCATTATATCATGACAGACCGAAGTTAAACCACTGCGCCGTCATTTCTTCTCTTTGCTTCTTCGATGGCCTTCTTCTTTGCGGCCTTCTGTGCAGCCTTTGCTGCCTTTTCCTGCGCCTTCTTTGATTCAGCCTTACCCTTTGCCATGCGGGTGAAGTCATACCAGAGCGGTCCGGCGATACATACGGAGGACCATGCGCCGGAGATGATACCAACCATCAGCGGCATCGTAAAGTCACGGATGGAGGATACACCTAGGATGTAAAGCATCAGGACGGTGATGAAGGTCGTGAGAGAGGTATTGATGGATCTCGTGAGGGTCTGGGAGATGGCATCATTGACACAAAGGGCAAGATCCTTTCTCTTCGACGGATCGGCGAGGTTCTCACGAATACGGTCGAACACGACGATGGTGGCATTGATCGAATAACCGACGATCGTCAGGATGCAGGCGATAAAGGTGGAACCGACTGCCCAACGAAGGCCGGCATAGAAGGTAATCGTCACGAGACAGTCATGAACGAGTGCCAGTACCGATGCACCGGCAAATTTGATGTCGCGGAACCGCACCCAAATGTAGATCAGCATGCAGATAATGGCAATGATAAATGCATACACAGCATCTGCCTTCATCTGATTCGATACAGCACCGGAGATGTTCTCTGTCGTGATCTTATCTTCATCAACGCCGAAGTTATCGGCAATCTTCTGATAGAGGTCCTTTCTCTCTTCGGTAGAAAGGGTTCTGGTCTTGATGATAACTTCATTGGTACCGGCTACCTTCGAAGCCTGTACCGAAGCGTTGCCTCCGGTAACTTCCTTAAAGATCGGAGCTACCTTTGCATCGATATCCTCAAGAGTCATGTTCTCATTGAACGTGATGTTCGTGGAAGAACCACCGGAGAAATCGAGATCATAGTTAAAGAGGTTTCCAAGGGAAGCCTTGTTGATACCCATGAAGATGAAGCCGGCTACAATGATGGCAAGAGAAACCGGATAAGCGATCTTCCGGAACTTGATGAAGTCGATGGTCTTTGTCTTTTTCTTCGAGCCATAGAGCTTCGGGTTATCGAGACCCATCTGGTAGAAGCCCCAAAGGAGTGCACGTGTAACATACAATGCAGTGATCAGGGAGATCACGATACCGATCGCCAGGGTCGTCGCAAAGCCCTTAACCGTACCGGAGCCTCTTAAATAGAGAACTGCTGCTGCAATGAGGGTCGTGATATTACCATCGAGGATGGCAGACAGCGCCTTCGAATAGCCTGCCTTGATCGACTTCCCTACACTATTGCCGAGGCCGATCTCCTCCTTGATACGGGTGAAGATGATGACGTTTGCATCAACAGCCATACCGATGGAAAGGATGATACCGGCGATACCCGGCAGGGTAAGTGTAACTTCAAACGCCTGCAGCAGGAGCATCTCAAGGCCTATATACATCACGAGGCCGATGGCTGCTGTAAGACCCGGCAGATAGTAGACACAGATCATGAAGAGCATCACGAGGCCGACACCGATGGCGCCTGCCTTCAGGGATGTCGAGATGGCTTCCTGTCCGAGTGTAGCGCCGATTACGTTAGAACGAAGCTCTGTCAGCTCAACCGGCAGGGCACCGATACGAATGGTGGAAGCGATCCTCGTCGCTTCGTCATAGTCCGTGAGGCCTGTGATGGATGCCTGACCGCCGGAGATCTTCTCCTGGACGGTAGGATAGGAAATGACGTTGTCATTATAAATGATGTAAAGAGGCTTGCCGACGTTCGCTTCCGTCGCACTCTCGAACTTCTTTGCACCTTCATCTGTGAAGGTCAGCTCGATGATGTACTTCTTCGTGCCGTTTTCATCGGTCATACCGGCGGTCGCGTTCTTCACGTCGTTACCGGTCAGAAGGACTTCACCGTTCGAATCACAGAACTGGAGGGTACCCGGCTTACCGAGCTCCTCGAGGATCGCGTTTGCATCGGTGGCACCCGGAATATCGATGTTGATCCGGTTGTTGCCCTCCTGATATACCGCGGATTCTGTGGAGTAGCTCTGGGCCTTCAGCTGGAGCTTATAAACGGTATCGGACATTTCCTCCGCCGTCGGGTTTTCTTCGACAGTCTGATAGGTGATGGAAACACCGCCGTTCAGATCCAGGCCAAGTTTGATATCCTTTGCGCCGTGTACACCGAGGATGCAGAAGCCGGCTGTGAGTGCCAGAATCAGAAGCACTGCCAGTGCTCCCTTTACTTTGTTGTTCATTGGAACATCTTCCTTTTCTTACTAAACTTACTGTGCTGCGCGGGCAGACTACGCCCGATGGCAACAGCTAAAGTATTATATCAAATGGGCCGGCCTATGGCAATATTTAAAACAAGATGGATTGACACCGGAGTGAGGCAAAAACGGCGGTGTCCGGAGGGCACCCTAGGCAAGCAAGGGACGCCGTCGTTTTTGTCTCACTCCGTCCTTCAGTCTTTATTCCTCTTTATCAGGAAGTAATAGAGATATACCATACAGTAATCCACCTGTGTAGATGGCGAGGTCGCCGATGTTGACGATCAGCGACTTCAGCGGGCCGAAGCGGATGTTGAGATAATCGGTCACCTTGCCGTTTACGACGCGGTCGATGGTGTTTGAGAGCGCGCCGCCCATGACGGTCGCCATGCTAAGCTTCCGGAGCTTATACTGGCCCGGATAGAACGTACTTAAAAACTGGAGTCCGCCGGCAATGAAGGCAACGGCTGCCGTACTCGCAAGCTTCACGGCCTCCGGAAACTGTCCGAAACGTCCACGTGTGAAGCCCGGATTATGTGCCCGCATGATGCGGACCTTACCCTTCGTCTTCGGCATATCGCGTGGAAAATTCTCTACCGGCTCGGAGTCGATCGAGCTTTTCAGCATCTGATCGAGAGATGCAATGATCCCGGCGATCACAAGGTAATGCGTGAATTCACCGGTGCTTCCCCAAACATGTCTTGCACCCGCTAAATATTTCATGGTTTTCATTCTGCTGCCTCCTTACTTATCAAAGTCACGACTTCGTGAAATGGTTTTACATCCGCTTATTTTTCCTACGTCTATTATCCTGTAGTCATCTATTCTTCCGAAGCTTCCGCCGCACCCGATTGATATGCCGCTCGAAGTCACCGCTCCGGATGAACTCCGCGATGACCATCTGGTCAAAGACCGGCACCGTGCAGGCATAAAAGTTGATCTTCTCAAGCAGTACCTCGCTCTTCTCCCGCGGCAGCACCATATAGCCTGTCCGGACGGAGCTCGAGATCGTCTTCGTAAAAGTATTAAGATATATCACCGTCCGCTCCGGCTCCAGCGAAAAAAGCGTATCCTCCGCTTTCGTCGACGGGGAGAACTCAGACGCATAATCATCCTCGATGATGTAGGCATTCCGCTCCTGTGCCCACCGGACATAGGTCTGGCGCCGGGACGCCGAAGCTGTCACACCGCTCGGATAGCTGGAGAACGGTGTCACATGCAGCACCGTCGCCTGTGAACGCTTGAGCTCGCTTCTGTGAATTCCCTCCGTCCCAAGCTTCAAATGCTCACATCGGGCGCCGTTCGCCTGGTAGACCTTTTCGATCTTTTCATAGCAGGGATCTTCCAAACCGTATATCCGGTCGCGGCCAAGCATTTGGACGATGAGCCCGTATAGATACTCCGATCCGGCGCCGATGACGATCTGCTGCGGTCCCACTTCCATGCCACGACTTCTTCGTAAATACTCCGCGATACTCTGACGAAGACTAAGGAGCCCCTGATCCGGTGATTTCTCGAGGATCCTGCTGCCCTCCTCACTAAGCACCCGCCGCATCGTGCGTGCAAACGCCGGGAAGGGAAACTCCTCGACACTCGCTTCATACCGGTCGACCGTCGCCACATCTCGCTCCGCGTCCAGACCCGTTTCTGATTCCGTCCCCAAGTCACTCATATCTTCACCGACCGGAAACTGATCCGCTGCCTGATACGAAACGAAATAGCCGCTCCGCTCTCTCGCCTCGATATAGCCCTCTTCGACGAGAAGATCGAAGCTGTGCTCGACCGTGATGACCGATACACCCGCATCATCGGCAAGCGTCCGCTTCGACGGGAGCCGCGCGCCATATGGATATTCTCCGCCGGTGATGGCCTCCCGAAGGATATGGTACAGCTGGAGATATGCTGGCTTTTCTCCGTTTTTTTCAATATGATAGGTCATAAACACAGTATACTATTAAAAAAGATTAGCCGAAAGAGATATTTGACCCGCATTCGTCTACAAAGGAGCTCCTGATGTTCGATCACAATAAAACTGAATTTTCCGCTGCCCTCCTCTACTGGTACGACCAGCATCGCCGGCATCTCCCCTGGCGCGAGGATCCGACCGCGTACCATATCTGGGTGTCCGAGATTATGCTCCAGCAGACCCGGGTCGAAGCCGTGCTCGGATATTACGACCGCTTCATGAAAGCATGTCCGGACATCCGTTCCCTTGCCGCTGCGTCCGAGGACACCTATATGAAGCTCTGGGAGGGCCTCGGCTATTATTCCCGTGTCCGTCACCTCCACGATGCCGCCGTCCTTCTGGTCGATCAGTATAATGCGAACCTCCCGGATACCTATGCGGCTCTCCGTGAGCTTCCCGGCATCGGTGATTATACCGCGGCTGCGATCGCATCGATGACGTTCGGAGAAGCTGTGCCCGCAGTCGACGGAAACCTCCTTAGGATCTTTGCCCGACTCACGGAATATCCGTCTTCCATCAAGGACAGCGCCGCTAAAAAAGCCGCCTTCGCCTGGTATCAAGAAAGAATTCCGAAGAATCGGCCCGGTGATTTCAACCAGGCACTCATGGACATCGGCGCGACCATCTGTCTCCCGCACGGAGCACCCGAATGTGCGCATTGTCCACTTGCAGATTTCTGTGCCGCAAAGAAAAATGGAACCTGGGGAAGCTACCCGGTGATGCCCGAAAAAAAGGCACGGCGCGTCGAAAACCGCACCGTGCTCCTGATCCATGATAAAGTTCATATTTTGATCGACCAGCGGCCGGAGAAGGGCCTCCTCGCCGGACTCTATGAATTTCCGAATGTAGAGGGACATCTCTCGGAGGAAGCATTGCCCGAAGCACTCTCCGCGCTCAAGCTTCCGATTGTATCCATCCGAAAGGCTCCGGATGCAAAGCACATCTTCACCCACCTCGAATGGCACATGATTGGATATGATATCACTGTAGCTTCTTTAGATGCGTGGCAAAAAGCCAAAAAGCATGCGAAATTCGAATCCGACTTAGAAGCAGCTGATCATATTAATGTCCCCGCCGCAAAACAGGTTTTGCAGTCTCTGCTGCCAGTGCACTTTGAAAAGCTCTCTACAGAATATGCAATTCCATCTGCCTTTGCGATTTATAAGAATTATATTGGCAAGATATCTTAAAAAAAATTACATATGGCTGATGAAAATCTCCAGCCCGATGGCGACGAGGATCACCCCGCCGAAAATCGAGGCTTTGCCGGCGAGCTTCATGCCAAAGTAGCGGCCGATGCGGATGCCGGCGAGGCAGATGAAAAGCGTGACAATCGCGATGATGACCGAGGCAAGCATGGCTTCCATCAGCTGATAATTCGCAATGGTGAAGCCGACCGAAAGGGCATCGATGCTGGTCGCGATGGCCTGCATGATGAGTGTACCGGTGGCGACCGCCTTCTCCTCTGTTTCGAGCGTTTCCTTCCCGTCGTCACCCTTATCCGTGACACCCTCATAGATCATCTTTCCACCGATGTAGCCGAGCAGCAGCAGTGCGATCCAGGGAATCAATGCCTCAAATGCATGAAAATAGGTAACGATCGTGTGAACACAGATCCAGCCGATCATCGGCATCAGCCACTGGAAGAAGGCAAACATCCCCGCGATCCGGAGCATACCGCTCTTTTTCATCGACGGATTCTCCAGTCCGTTTGCCATCGACACCGAAAAGGCATCCATCGCGAGGCCGACGCCCAGCAAGATGCTATTAATGACAAAGTGTAATCCCATACGCTACATACTTCCTATTTATCTACTCTGTTTATCCTACTATATTGACATATAACTGCAAATAGGGAAATCGTCAGGACTTGTCTACCTCCAGTCCAAACTCCTCCGGCAGGAATCGCGGACAGACATTTTCCTTTGTCGAAATGACGCTCGATGCAAGCCGCGTCGCGATACGGCAGGTTTCTGCGAGTGTCTTTCCGTATGTCAGTCCGATTGCAATACCGGCGAAGAAGCCATCGCCAGCGCCGGTTGTGTCGATGACGGCAACATTGATGGAAGGACAGATGCCATAATTTCCATCAATTTCTGCGAAGACAGCACCCTTCGGTCCCATCGTCACGACCATCTTCGGAATGTTTGCAGAGATGACCTTCTTCGAAAGAACCGGTGCAAACTCCTCCGGCGAAAGACGCTCGTAATCATCCGAGAACAGAAGTCCCGCTTCTTCGAGATTGCAGACCAGACAGCCGGTTTTCTGCATAAGATCACGTCGCTCCATCGCGATGGACATATTCGAAACGACGGCATAGACCTTCTTATCGTACTTCTCTGCCAGACGGAAAATCTTCTTTAAGATGAATGCCTCCATGTCGATCTCCACGGCAACACTATCGCAATCGCGAATGATTTCATCACCCTTCTCATCGAGTATATTGCCAATCTCTGTGAGATCCGGCCTCTTCGAAATAGATGCGACGACATCACCGTCATTATCAAAGATGGCAAGCCAGGTTCCCAGCCCATCCTTCGTCGTACGGATATAGCTTGTGTTGACCTGATGCCGGTCCAGCTTATGAATCACATCCTGACCGGTGCCGGTATCATCGACGAGCGAGACAAACGTCGGCCGGAGCTCCACATTGGCAATGTCCTCGACCACATTCCGGGACACACCACCGTGCACCTCCAGCACCCGCCCCGCATTACGACCGTTCGGCACATAATTCGTAAGCGGATATCCCTTGATATCCACAAAAGATGCTCCAACCACGACGATTCCATTCTTCATGCGATCAACTCCTTCACCGGTTTCCCTCTAGATGTTATAAGTTCTACACTATATCGAAACCTCTGCGAAATACAAGAAGAAAAAAGGCTGTGACACCGGGGACGGTTCTCCCTGTCAGCTTTTTATGTTGCTGGGGCTGCCTGTGACTTTCCCAAAAAGCTGACAGTGAGAACCGTCCCCGGTGTCACAGCAAGTCAATGATATTTCCGTGCAGAAATCTGAAAGAAATGTTAAAATGTAGATATCACTTATCAGGAGGATCCCGATGAAGGAGCATTTTAGAGCTTTCACAAAAACAGGACGCGAGCTGAACAGCGCTTTTCAGTGGCATGATGATGCGCTCTTTATCGGCTTCGTGGAAAAGGGAAGTGCAGATGTGCAGCTCCCCGGTGAAAAGCTGTCTATCGACGAAGGGGAAGGCTTCTTCGTGAACCAGGGTGCCTTCTTTTCTGTGACCTCCCCGGATGAGACCGACGGTTGCATCCTTCACGCGATTCTATTCAGTCCGGAGGACATCAGTGCGCCCACCGAGCCTTTCTATGAGACCTATCTTTCTCCGCTGATTAAGAACAACATGCAGAAGGGCACAGCACTTCACCTCGATACGCCGTGGCAGAAGGAGGTACTCCGTCTGACGGAGCAGGTCTTCGAAAAGCTTTCCGAGGAACAAAAGAAAAAGGAAGCGCCACTCCCGCGCCGGCTGTCAGCATTGGAATCCGACGAAAGCGCACTGCTGCAGGCCCTCCGGGACACACTCTGCCAGGCCATCTTCCTTCTTTATTCAAACGGTCAGGGCACCCAGGCACCGGCTTCTGCCAGAGAGGCGCGAGACAATGATCACATGAAGACGATGCTCCGGTTCATCGACGAAAACTTCCACGATGAGATCGACGCGGACAGCATCGCCGACAGCGCCGGTGTCAGCGCCGCCGAGGCCATCCGCTGCTTCCACACGATGCTTAACACGACCCCGATCCAATACCTAAAGAGCTACCGCATCCGGCAGGCAGCCTATTTTCTCCGGACCACCGACGACCGCATCGTCGACGTCGCCGTCCGCTGTGGCTTCCTCGACATCAGCTACTTCGCCAAGGCCTTCCGCCTCGCCCGCGGCGCATCTCCGACCGATTACCGCATGCAATTCCGCAATAATTCATAATTTTATCAACACAAAGGGGCTGCCGCTTTTGCGACAGCCCCGTCATGTTTTATATGAAATTAGAACTTGCCAGCCTTAGCAGCCTCTGCGACAGCGACAGCGACAGAAACGGTAGCACCGACCATAGGGTTATTGCCCATGCCGATAAGACCCATCATCTCTACGTGTGCCGGAACGGAGGAAGAACCTGCGAACTGTGCATCGCTATGCATACGACCCATCGTATCGGTCATACCATAGGAAGCAGGACCTGCTGCCATGTTATCCGGGTGAAGTGTACGACCCGTGCCGCCGCCGGATGCAACGGAGAAATACTTCTTGCCGGCTTCGAGTCTCTCCTTCTTATAGGTACCTGCAACCGGGTGCTGGAATCTGGTCGGGTTCGTAGAGTTACCAGTGATGGAAACATCTACATTCTCCTTCCACATGATGGCTACACCTTCCGGTACGGAATCAGCGCCGTAGCAGTTAACCTTTGCTCTAGGACCATCAGAGTAAGAAGTTCTGGAGAGCTCCTTTACGGTGTTGGTATACGGATCATACTCGGTCTCTACATAAGTGAAACCGTTAACTCTGGAAATGATCTTGGCAGCATCCTTTCCAAGGCCATTTAAGATAACACGAAGCGGCTTCTGACGAACCTTGTTCGCGTTGTTCGCGATACCAATTGCACCCTCAGCGGCTGCGAAGGACTCATGACCAGCCAGGAAGCAGAAGCATTCTGTCTCCTCGGAAAGAAGTCTTGCACCGAGGTTGCCGTGGCCGAGACCAACCTTACGGTTGTCTGCTACAGAGCCCGGGATACAGAAGGACTGAAGTCCCTCACCGATTGCTTCGGCAGCTGCCTCAGCGGTTCTAGCGTTCTTCTTGATTGCGATGGCTGCACCTACGGTGTAAGCCCATGCTGCGTTCTCGAAGCAGATCGGCTGGATACCCTTAACCATGTTGTAAACGTCAAGGCCGGCATCCTTGGTCACCTTCTCGGCTTCCGAAATGTCCTTCATGCCATATTTATTTAAAGCTTCATTGATCTGCTTGATACGTCTCTCGTATCCTTCAAATAATGCCATGTTTTTGTCCTCCTTCTCGATTATTCCTTACGCGGGTCGATGAACTTTACTGCATCCTGGATGCGGCCATACTGACCCTTTGCCTTTTCCCAAGCCTCGTTCGGTGTGAGACCCTTCTTGATGAAGTCGGTCATCTTGCCGAGGGAAACGAACTTATAACCGATGATCTGGTTATCCTTATCGAGTGCGAGGTCTGTTACATAGCCCTCTGTCATCTCGAGGTATCTCGGGCCCTTCTTAAGAGTACCGTACATCGTACCAACCTGAGAACGAAGTCCCTTACCGAGATCCTCAAGACCTGCGCCGACTGCGAGACCGTCATCCGAGAAAGCGGACTGTGTACGGCCATAAGCGATCTGCAGGAAGAGCTCTCTCATCGCTGTATTAATAGCATCACAAACGAGGTCAGTGTTCAATGCCTCCAGAACCGTCAGACCCGGAAGAACCTCTGCTGCCATCGCTGCAGAATGTGTCATACCGGAGCAGCCGATCGTCTCGATGAGGCACTCCTGGATCACGCCCTCCTTGACATTCAGGGAAAGCTTGCAGGCACCCTGCTGCGGCGCACACCAGCCGACGCCGTGTGTGAATCCGGAAATGTCCTTGACTTCCTTGGCAGCGATCCACTTTCCTTCTTCAGGAATCGGAGCGGCACCATGATGTACTCCCTGTGTTACAGGGCACATGTTTTCAACCTCACTTGTATAGGTCATATAAATCTCCTTTCAACGGTTCATGCCATCTGCACGAACCCAATAGACTTACCGTCCGCAGGCGCTCTGACCGTAGCCCGCGAACCTTGTTTATTTTCCCACAAAGCCGGCTAACTTGCAAGGGTATTGTTTAACTTTTCACAAAAATTTCAAATATAATAGCCAAAGCAGAAAAGTGAAGTGAAAGTGCCCCGGCCGTTGGCATTCAAATGTTAACGACCGGGGCACTTTCACTTCACTTTATGTGTCAGCTGAATATATTTTACTTGTTGCTCAGATATTCGTCGATGCCCTTTGCGGCAGCCTTGCCGGCACCCATTGCGAGGATGACGGTTGCAGCGCCTGTTACGGCATCACCGCCGGCGTATACGCCCTGCTTGGTTGTCTCACCGTTTTCTTCCTTCGCGATGATGCAGCCGTGCTTGTTTGTATCGAGGCCTTCGGTTGTGGACTTGATGAGCGGGTTCGGGGATGTACCAAGGGACATGATCACCATATCGCAGTCGAGCTCATAGACATCACCAGGAATCGGAACCGGCTTTCTTCTTCCGGAAGCATCCGGCTCGCCGAGCTCCATGCGCTGGATCTTGACGCCCTTTACCCAGTCATTCTCATCCGTAAGGATCTCAACCGGATTTTGGAGAAGATCAAAGTGGATGCCCTCCTCCATCGCGTGGTGAACCTCCTCACGTCTTGCCGGAAGCTCTGCCTCGGAACGTCTGTAGACGATATGTACCTCAGCGCCGAGACGAAGTGCGGTTCTCGCAGCATCCATCGCTACGTTACCACCGCCGACGACAACCACCTTCTTGCCGACCTTGATCGGGGTATCAGAATCACTTCTGAAGGCCTTCATGAGGTTGTTTCTCGTGAGGAACTCATTTGCAGAATAGCAGCCGTTTGCGGTCTCGCCCGGGATGCTCATGAACTTCGGAAGGCCTGCGCCCGAGCCGATAAATACCGCATCGAAGCCCTCTTCCTTCAGAAGATCATCGACCGTCAGAGATCTGCCAATGACTACATCGGTCACGATCTTGACGCCGAGCTTCTTTACGTTCTCAATTTCCGGCTGTACGACTCTGTCTTTCGGAAGACGGAACTCCGGGATGCCGTAGGAAAGAACGCCGCCGGCCTGATGGAACGCTTCGAAGATCGTCACATCATAGCCAAGCTTTGCGAGGTCACCGGCACAGGTAAGGCCTGAAGGACCGGAGCCTACGACAGCGACACGCTTACCGTTCGGTGTGCCCGGCTTCGCAGCCACATAGTTGTTCTCTCTTGCCCAGTCAGCAACATATCTCTCGAGCTTACCGATGGCTACCGGCTCACCCTTGATACCACGTACGCAGACGCCCTCACACTGTGTTTCCTGCGGGCAAACACGGCCGCAGACTGCAGGCAGTGCAGAGGAAAGTGCGATAACATCCGCAGCACCCTTGATATCTCCGGCTTTTACCTTCTGAATAAAGTCAGGAATGTGAATCGATACCGGGCAGCCGCCTACGCAGCGCGGATTCTTACAGTTCAGGCATCTCTCAGCCTCAGCCTTTGCTTCTTCATCATTATAACCGAGGCAGACCTCGTCAAAGTTCGTCGCTCTTACCTTCGGATCCTGTTCACGAACAGGTACTCTCTTCATTGCATCCATGATTGTCCTCCCCGATTATCTTTTGTCTGCTTCACAGCCGCCCGAATGGGTTGCACCCTCTTCAAGCTCAAGAAGCGCTCTATGCTCTTCGTCTGTGTACTGTCTCTGACGCTTCATCGCAAGATCGAAGTCTACGAGGTGTCCGTCAAACTCAGGTCCGTCTACACAGGCGAACTTCACCTCGTCACCGACGATCAGACGGCAGGCACCGCACATGCCGGTACCATCGATCATGATCGGGTTCATGGAAACGACTGTCGGGATATTGAGCGCCTTTGTGGTAAGGCATGCAAACTTCATCATGATAACCGGGCCGATGGCGATGCACTTGTCATAGTGCTTGCCCTGCTCGTTCACAAGCTTCTTAAGAATATCGGTTACGACGCCCTTGTCACCGTAGGAGCCATCATCTGTGCAGACATAGACATTGGCCGCAACCTTACGAAGGTCATCCTCCATGATGAGGAGATCCTTGTTTCTCGCACCGAGGATGACATCTGCCTCGACGCCATGCTCATGGAGCCACTTGACCTGCGGATAAACCGGTGCAGCACCGACGCCGCCGGCGATGAAGATGATGCTTGTCTTCTTCAGCTCTTCGATCGGGGTAGCAATGAGATCGGACGGCTTACCAAGCGGTCCTACAATATCGGTGAACTCGTCACCAGTTTTAAGATGGCTCATCTTTTCGGTGGATGCGCCGACAACCTGGAACACGATCGTGATCGTGCCGGCTTCTCTATCGTAATCTGCGATGGTGAATGGGATTCTCTCACCAAGCTCACCAAGACGTGCGATCATAAACTGACCGGGTTCACATTTCTTTGCAACATATGGTGCTTCGACAACCATGAGGAAGTCTTTTCCTACCAGGTGCTCAGCCTTTAAAATTTTGTACATGATCTCCTCCATGTCTCAATAGTTTTGCTTGCCGCTTCGTGTTCGTCCGCGGCACACTGTTACTATTATATCATTCTGACGGAATCCTTCAACTGTGAATCCGCTTTCACTGTGCATTTTGCCAATGTCTGCATCGGGCGTAGCCCGGACGGAGGCCAACGCAGTGGATGTCGGATGTCCGGTCGGGCGTGACAGAGGGGCACCCTCACTCGCTGCTCGAAAGTCTTAGCGCTATCCAGCCATCACGAACTGGGCCGGCCCAATTCAGGAAAAATCCTTGAAGGGATTTTTCCTTCAATGGGCCTAGAAAATCCGGGGTTGTAACCCGGATTTTCTACCCTGTCCGTGCTGGCTGGCTAGCTGAGACTTTCGGCTTTAGGCTCGCTATGGGTGCCCCTCTGTCACGCCCGACCGGACATCTGGCATCCACTGCGTTGGCCTCCTGTTTTTCGATGCAATAAAATTGAAGTGAAAAATCGGGGAGAGGTTTTCACCTGTCCCCGGCGTAAGTCAAAGGTTGAATCAGAAATCAACGTCCTGGTCGTAGTAGCAGGCTGTGAGAAGCTTTGCCATCTGATCCGGATCGATCTTTCTCGGGTTCGTGAGTGTGCAGGCGTCGCCTACTGCTCTTTCTGCGATACCGGCAAGTCTCTCCTTGAAGACTTCTTCCGGTACGAAGCCCTGCTCGGTCGGGAAGGAATCCGGGCCGTAGTTCTTGATGCAGTGCGGGATGTTGAGTTCGTCGTTCATATGACGGAGCTCCTTGATGAGGGCTGCTACCTTCTCATCAGCGGTGGAGCCTGCGAGGTGCATGTAGTCAGCGATGACTGCATATCTTGCCTTTGCTGTCTCGTCCTTAGCGTTGTAAGCGATAACCTTCGGAAGGTACATAGCGTTTGCTGCGCCGTGGATAATGTGTGCGCCGTAGTCTGCGAATACAGCACCGGTCTTGTGTGCCATGGAGTGTACGATACCAAGGGAAGCAGTGGAGAATGCCATACCGGCAAGGCACTGTGCATCATGCATAGTGTCTCTTGCAGCCATATCGCCATTGTAGGAATCGATAAGGGTCTTCTGGATAAGCTCGATTGCGTGAATTGCAAGGGAGTCTGTATACTCGCAGTGTGCTGTAGAAACATATGCCTCGATGGCATGTGTCATAGCATCCATACCTGTGTGTGCAACGAGCTTCTTCGGCATCGTCTCTGCAAGGTCAGGATCTACGATAGCGACATCCGGTGTGATCTGGAAGTCAGCGATCGGGTACTTCGTGCCCTTCTTATAATCTGTGATGATGGAGAATGCAGTAACCTCTGTAGCGGTACCGGATGTAGAAGATACTGCACAGAAGTGAGCCTTATGACGAAGCTCCGGAAGTGCGAATACCTTGCACATATCTTCGAAGGTGATATCCGGATACTCATACTTGATCCACATTGCCTTTGCAGCATCGATCGGTGAACCGCCGCCGATGGCTACGATCCAGTCCGGACCGAAATCAAGCATAGCCTGTGCGCCCTTCATAACAGTATCAACGGACGGATCGGACTCGATACCTTCATAGAGCTTAACTTCGAAACCGGCTTCCTTGAGATAATCTTCTGCTCTCTGCAGGAATCCGAATCTCTTCATGGATCCGCCGCCTACGCAGATCATAGCCTTTTTGCCCTTCAGGTTCTTCAGCTCCTCAAGTGAGCCCTTACCGTGATAAATGTCTCTTGGTACTGTAAATCTTGCCATAATGAACATCTCCTTTGTGTTTTATCTGAAGCGTCAAAGCGCTCAAGTTATGTTGTGCTACGTTAAAACATTTGTTATTTTTTTAACGTTTCCTGCGTCATTATAGCATTGCCATGCACTATTTTCAACATATATTTTGTAAATAATTTATGAACTTTAGTGCAAATTGTACATTTTTAAGTACATGCGTGGGAAGTCTTGCAAAATAATCGAATCGTGTTCCACCAAAAATTGGCAGCTACTGCCGTTTGATCCGCACAATGCCTACACCATTCGCAATGAGCGTCAGGATATCGAAGGCGAAGGCGCTGTAATTCATGAGGATGAAGTCATAGAACACCCATTCGATTGTCGTGAGAATAATGATGATCTTAAGAAATACATCACTGTCCGTATCGAGGAACCAGGTGTACACGCAGGCGGAAATCACCGGAAGCCAGCCGAGAAGTCCTTGACGGTTCACGATGAGGCACATTCCGACCCATATTGCGATAAAGACAAGCTTCACGAGCATCGTGAGGCGTGACCGCATCGTGACGAAATTCCGGATGAGGCTGAGTGCATTTGTGATGCAGCCGGTGATGCCGCCGAGCATAAGATTCGAAACGCCCATGACCACGAACTGCGCGCTCTGCACGATCAACACATTCCGCTTCCGCTTGATTAGCCCGGTGCCCACCATCATGAGCGAGCCGATCAGTGAAATGACATTTGCGATAATGACAATTTTCAAGAATTGAACCTGTTCCTTTCCTCTGCCAGCTTATTTAAACGTATTTATTTCTTGCAAGAATATTTATTCATATTTATTTTTATTTATTTCGATTACGCTTTCACAGAATCATTCATCAAAAAAATCATGGATCTTTGTTTCCAGCTTCGTAAGCGCATCCCGGTCATTAAACAGAAGCGTTTCCCAGCCGACGCGCTCCGCCTTCTCAAGGTTCGCCGGATTATCATCCGCAAAGAAGATGTATTCATAGCCCTGCCCGCGGACAACCTCATCGACATGCCGAAACCCATCCATACCATGATACTTGCAGCACCCTTCCCGAAGTGACTGAAAAACAAACCGGTATGGTACCTTCCCGATGCCGATCTGTCGATTCTGCCGGTTCAAATCAAGGAAGCCGACATCCGAAAAAATGCCTACATCATGCTCCGAAGTCAGTTTTTCAAGATAAGCCGCGACATCCTCGCGATAGGTATTGGTCTTCATCTCCTCACGATGTGCCTTGATAAATTCATCCGCGGTGAAGGTATATCCTGCTTTCCGAAATGCCTTCACCAGGAACGCTCTGGCCTCCTCTTCGCCTACCTTTTCCACCTGGTCGTCATCAGCATAAAACGCGAGACGAAGCTTCATCGGGTCGCCGGCATTAAGCTTCTTTGCAATGTTCGCCCATTTGATGTCCCACTGCGGAGAATGCTCAACTACACCGCCCCAGTCACTCAGAAAAAGTCTGTTTCCTCTGTTCATTCGATCCTCCGTATACTGCGCTTATATCTATTGAGATATGGCTGTATCTTAGCATATTTCTCTTTACTGTTGGTACAAAAGCTTTTTCTCAGGGCTTCCTGTTCAAAGCATAAATCGCCACAGAAGTGATCTACCCGGTGGCCTCCAAATGTCACTGGCCAGATCGCTTCTGCGGCGATGTACTACACCTGTGTCATGCCTGTATCTTCACCGCGTTGTCCCTCACCGCGTTGATCGAGTCGAGAAGCTCCTTCTGCTTTGCCGGCGGGAACATCCGGACGAAGCTCACCGGCTTATCAAAGGGCGGCTTCAGAAGCTCCGCCGGGCTTTCGATATAGCCGTTCTGTTCGATGTAGGCGATCACCTTCTTCACGAAATTAATCTGACGATCATTGAGATTCTGATCATTGATGAAGCTCGAAAATGCCTCCATCGCCGCACCATGATCGAGCTTCGCGATTCGCCGAACGAGAAGGCCAAAAGGCGTATCACCGAACTCCCGCTTGTAGTCCGCCTCTGTTCCGAGTTCGGATGTGAGTACATGATTCAGCTCCTGATAATCTCCTTCACTAAGCGGCTTGTTGTGCGTAAGCTTATAAATCGGCAGCACATCGCGCACATAGCATAGGAGCTATAATATACCTTCTCCGCTTCCACTGCTGCCTGTGCAAAAAGCGCATATTCCGATTTCCCCAGCAAAAACTCGAAATTCGTCATGGCCGTACCTCTGAGAAACAGGACATTACAATACGAACTAATACCCCATCTATAACGACAGAAAATGCTTAATCTCGCTATATTCTGCTCTTGTTAAATCTGCCTTAAAGTATATCAAAAAAGCAGAGAGGCATAAAGCCTCCCCGCCTTTCAAAATAGTATTCAACTCACATACCAGCCAGTTTCAAGTATTCGTCCGCTGTCGTCGCATCGAGCCCAAACTTCTTCATAATATTGCTCTTGATTTCACATACAGAAAGTCCAAATTCATGACTCACCTCGATATTCTCAAGTATCGCACCTTCCCGCTTGCCTTTTTCCATACCTTGTACCACGCCTTTTTCAATCCACTCATCTACGATTGAAGCCATATTATTCGGAACCTCCTCTCCGCTCTTTGTTATATTATCCAGGCTAAATCTATCGTCCTTTAAAGCATACTTAAAAAGATCCATGATTTCCTTCACATGCACGATTTCAAGTCGCTTCGGCACATCCACCGCTTCTAAAAGACGCAACGGCCTTTTCCACTCCTGCTTTCCAAAATAAACCACGATACTAACCACTGGATACCTGGGATTTTTATTACGCCGGATACTTCCATCCTCAGTCTTTATCGTAAACAACTGCCCTCGATACTCCGCCCCATCATATCCGATGATGCGAAGCGGCATATCGGCATCGATCGTCGCCTGGTTCTCTATTCCAAGTAACGCAAACCGCACATTTCCGTTCGTCCAATGCTTACATATGTCACGATCCTGCGCCAACAGATCACCGTCAAACATATAATCAGAATGCTCTTGTCCTGCAGTGAGTTCGTCCTCCCGAATGATCTTGTCTCCGTCAAAGAGTGTCACATTGACAATATCCGAGAATACATCATTAAAATCCTCTAGCAGCTTATCCGTGTTATCAAGCTCGCCCATTCCACTTCCTTTCAGTTCTTTACAATGCTTACATCAGGCATCATAACAGAGCCTTCAAGAAAATGGTAGTTGTCAGATTTTGTACTAGTTATCGGTTTATGGCTCTAGGGATTACCATTCCAGATCTTGTCAACCTTGTTTTAATCGCTCCTGTAATCATTGGCTTCTCCCTCTGTATTGATAGGAAAAGTATAGCAAAAAGCGGGAAGGTCGAAAGCCTTCCCGCCGTTTTCATCATTCTGTTGAATTCACAATGAGGTCAGCATGACACCGGGGACGATTCTCTCTGTCAGCTTCTTGAAAGGTAAAAAATGACTTAATGCCAAAAAGCTGACAGAGAGAACCGTC
>Ga0256404_1002567_pt1 | contig 39793 bp, 33 predicted proteins | sample RumenRJG_01DNA_FD_185990 | JGI IMG/M metagenome (GOLD analysis project Ga0256404, IMG submission 185990) | Bovine rumen microbial communities from Lethbridge, Alberta, Canada - RJG_01 | ecosystem: Host-associated > Mammals > Digestive system > Stomach > Rumen | place: Canada: Alberta | collected...
TTTTGCGTTTTACCAATGAGGAGGTACTTCATGATATCGACGGTGTATTAGAGGAGATTTCTGATGCATTGGAGGAGTACAAAACTAATCAAGCCCCCCTCCCCTCGGGAGGGGTTGGGGGTGGGTTTCGTGTCGGCATGGGTTACGACGTCCATCAATTGGTGGAAGGTCGCGACCTCTGGCTGGGAGGCATCAAGATCAGCCATACGCTGGGATTGCTGGGCCATAGCGATGCCGACGTGCTCATTCATGCCATCAGCGACGCGCTGCTCGGGGCTGCCAACATGCGCGACATCGGCTACCATTTTCCTGATACTTCCGACGCTACGCTCAACATGGACAGCAAGATTATTCTGCGGAAGACCGTGGAACTGCTGCGCGAGCACGGCTACGAGGTGGGCAACATCGATGCCACCGTCTGTGCAGAGCGTCCGAAACTGAATCCCCACATCCCGCAGATGCAGCAGACGCTGGCCGAGGTGATGGGCACTGATGTCGACTGCGTCTCCATCAAAGCCACCACCACCGAGCGCCTGGGTTTCACAGGCCGTGAAGAAGGCATCTCGGCCTATGCCGTGGCCTTGATTTATAAAGTCTGACAGGCACAGGCCTGATCTCCTGTAACTCCAATTCGGAATGGTAAATTGATGTAGGGACGCGGCGTGCCGCGTTACTTGGGAGGAAATACCAACCAACGTAGCGCGGCACGCCGCGTCCCTATATTTATTAGTTAAACAATACTCCCGCTTCTCCATGGGCAATGTGCCAGAGAAGCGGGAGTATCGTTTTTCTTGTGATGCCGTATGCGGGCAGAGTCTTTTTCCTTACATATACCCCAGCCAGCGCAGGATGTCGTTGAGGTTGGCCACTACCATCAGCAGGATGAGGATGCCGAAGCCAACGTATTCGGCGCGGATCATGAAGTTTTCTGAAGGCTTGCGGCCCGTTATGATCTCGTAGATGAGGAACAGCACGTGTCCACCGTCGAGGGCGGGGATGGGCAGGATGTTCATGAAGGCGAGGATGATGCTGAGGAATGCCGTCATCAGCCAGAACATGTGCCAGTCCCAGACGGGCGGGAACAGGCTGCCGATGGCTCCGAAGCCACCCAGCGACTTCGCACCGTCGGCCGAGAACAGGTATTTCAGGTCGCCCACATAGCCACCCAGCACGTTCCATCCATAGAGGATGCCGGCCGGGAAGCTCTCAAAGAATCCATACTTAATCTTCGTCGGCTCGTAGTAGCTGCGAATGCTGGTCATACCCACGCCGAGCTGCAGTTCGGGAGTGAGGACAACGGTGGCGGTGTCAGCCGCAATGGCTGCAGCAACGCTATCCTTGCCGGCGGGTAATGCTTCCTTGTGAGCAAACACCACGGTGGCCGTGCGCAGACGCAGGCTGTCGACCGACGTCTTGGCTTCCGTCATCTGGTCGGCCAGGCGTCCCGTCTGCTCCGTGAATTCGTTCCAGGAGTCGATGGCCGCACCGTTGATGGCCAGAATCTTGTCGCCCTTGCGGATGCCAGCCTTCATGGCTGGCGACTCGGGCAGCACACTGTCAATCTCGGCCGGCACAAACGGGCGGCAGAAGTTGGGCGTAGCCTTCAGCATGCCCAGCAGATTGATGTCGCCCGGCAGACTGATGGTCATGGGCTTGCCCTGACGGATGATGCGCACTTCGTGGGCCACGCTGATGTCGCGGAACAGGTCGGCCGAGAAGTCTTTGAAGTCGCCCTCCTCGGTGCCCAGCAGGATGTCGCCGTCCTGGAATCCGTAGCTCTTGGCTTCCTGATTGAACTTCATACCCATCGTCATATCCTTCGTGGCGATGTATTCGTCGCCCCAGGTGTAGAGCACCATCGAATAGATGAACAGGGCCAGCAGGAAGTTCACCAGCACACCACCGATCATGATGAGCAGTCGTTGCCATGCCGGCTTCGAGCGGAACTCCCATGGTTGTTCGGGTTGCTTCATCTGGTCGGTGTCGAACGACTCGTCGATCATACCCGATATCTTGCAGTAGCCGCCCAGCGGCAGCCAGCCCATGCCGTACTGCGTGTCGCTGTTCTTCGGTTTGAACTTGAAGAGGGAGCCGTCCCACTTGCCGATGCCGATGTCGAAGAACATGTAGAACTTCTCGACGCGCACGCCGAAGAGTTTTGAGAAAAAGAAGTGGCCACCCTCGTGCAGGAGCACAAGCAATGAGATGGCCAGCAGGAATTGCAGGAGTTTAATCAGAAATATTTCCATGTTGTAATTCTATAAGCAAATCATAAATAGTAAAAATGAGCCAACCACCAATGAAAACTTCAATCCCAGTGCATTGGAAATGAGCATGAATGTAGACAATTGCATATCGGTCTGTCCTTGTTCCAAGGCAGATATATATTCACGCTTCTTGCCGATTCGTTCACCCAATTCTTTCTGCGTGATTTTCTGGCGTTTGCGCTCTTCACGGAGAAGCTCTGCAAAATACCATGCCTCGGCTTTCGCTTGAAACTCTTTGCGCGATGCAGACCCTACCGGACCATATTTTTCCGACAGGTGGTCTTCAACCTTGGGTAACTTCTCCCATTTTTCTTCACTAATCTTTATCATAGGTTTTCCTCCCATTGTATTAATAACCTTTGTGCCTTTTTAATTTCTGCCTGATATTGTTTTGAACTTTTTTCAATAAAGGAATTCAGCATGACCATTCGCTTACATTCCATGAAATTATCGGCATCAATGGCAAAGAGTACCGTTCGGTGTTGATTGTTACCCAAAGAAACACGCATCTCATAGAACTCCGTCTTTTCCAGGCGTTTGACGAATTTTGTGCTAACTACATATTTTGTGAACATGATTTCGAATACATAGTCATACTTTTCCCTCACTTTTTCGGGCAAGTTCAGATAGTATTCTTCAAATTCTTTGGTATATGTAGCTTCTCTTATTCTATCTTTCACGTTGCAAAAGTAATGTATTTATTACGTACTTCCAAAAATAAAGGAAGAAAAATCTTACATTTTATGTTTATTTTGCAATCAGCACCTACTGTAGCTCTTTGGCTTACAGTAATTCACTTGCGATGCGGCGGGCCTCGCTGTCAGTTTGCAGATAGGTGTCGAGGGTGGGGGTGGCACTGAATGTGGCGCGCTGCATGGTTTCGCCGATGACGTCGGCCATCTGGGGGAACGAGCAGCGGTCGTGGCGGAAGGCCTCGTTCACGATTTCGTTGGCAGCGTTCACGATGCAGGGCATGTTGCCGCCGCGGTGGATGGCGTCGAAGGCCAGTTGCAGGCAGCGGAACTTCTTGACGTCGGGCTCCAGAAACTCCAGCGAGTGGCTCTGGAAGAGGTCGAGGCGCTGACCGTTCAGATGCAGTCGCTCAGGGAACGAGAAGGCATACTGGATGGGCAACCGCATGTCGGGCACGCCCAGTTGTGCCTTCACCGAGCCATCGATGAACTGCACGGCCGAGTGGACAATCGACTGGGGATGGATGAGCACCTGGATTTTCTCAGCTGGTACGCCGAAGAGCCAGCGGGCCTCCATCACCTCGAAGCCTTTGTTCATGAGCGTGGCCGAGTCGATGGTGATTTTCGCACCCATGTCCCACGTGGGGTGTTTCAGGGCGTCGGCAGCGGTGACGGTCTGTAGCTGCTCTTTCGTGAACTTGCGGAACGGACCGCCCGAGCAGGTGAGCAGAATCTTTTCTATTTCGTTGTCGCCCTCGCCCACGAGACTCTGGAAGATGGCCGAGTGCTCGCTGTCGACGGGCAGGATGGGCACGTGGTATTCGCCCGCCAGCTGGCAGATGAGCTCGCCGGCCACGACGAGTGTTTCCTTGTTGGCCAGGCAGATTTTCTTCCGTGCACGAATGGCGTGGATGGTGGGTTCCAGACCTGAGAAGCCCACCATGGCCGTGAGCACCATGTCGATGGGGCCGGCCTCTACGATGTCGCAGAGAGCCTTCGCCCCGGCGTAGACCTTGATGTCGGGGCGGTCGCTGAGTAGCGAGCAGAGTTCGTCGTAGCGGGCCTCGTTGGCAATGACTACGGCGGCGGGGTTGAATTCGTGAGCCTGTTGGGCCAGCAGTTCCACGCGGTTGTTGGCCGTGAGGGCATACACCTCATATCGGTCTCGGTGCTGCGAGATGACGTCGAGCGCCTGGGTGCCGATAGAGCCGGTGGAACCGAGTATACATATTGAGTTCATAGTTAAAGTTCAATGTTCAAAGTTCAAAGGTTAAATGTTTAAGGTTTAAAGATCAAGAAGACCTTCGGGAATGGTCATGGTGATGGTTTGCGATTCGGTGTCGACGTCGGCGATGAGGTCGTCGCTGGCGGGTATGAGCACGTCGCGGCCGTCGGGGGTGCGCAGTTCGAACAGCGTGTTGATGGTGCTGTCGTCGACGGCGCTGATGGTGCCGATGCTGCGGCCGCTCTGTTCGTCGATGATACTGAATCCCACGATTTGCGCCCACGTCAGTTGGTCGTCGTCTTCGGGCACCTCGCTGCGCAGGAAGTACACGTCGCAGCCCGTCAGCTCGCGGGCTTCCTCCTGCGTGTTGATGTCGCAGAAGCGCACGAGCGCTGTCTCGTCGCTGCGGAACCGATATTCCTCCATGAAGAAGGGCACGAGAATACCGTCGACTTCCAGTATCAGATATTCCGACTCTGTGCGGTCGAAGACGTCGTCGCTGAAGTGGAACAGCACCTCGCCCTTCACGCCGTGCGGTTTGCCGATGCGTCCTATCTGGTAGACCTCTTCTTTCCTAATCATTGACACGTGTTATTTTTGCGCCGAGCATGTTCAGTCGCTGTTCAATGTTTTCGTAGCCGCGGTCAATCTGTGCGATGTTGGCAATGCGGCTGGTGCCGTTGGCCGAGAGGGCGGCAATGAGCAGGGCGATACCGGCGCGGATGTCGGGACTTGTCATGCGGCGTGCGCGCAGCCGTATTTTCCTGTCGTGTCCTACGACGACGGCACGGTGAGGATCGCAGAGAATGATCTGTGCACCCATGTCGATGAGTTTGTCTACAAAGAACAGGCGGCTTTCGAACATCTTCTGATGAATGAGCACGGTGCCGCGTGCCTGGGTGGCTACGACGAGCAGCACCGACAGCAGGTCGGGCGTCAGTCCCGGCCAGGGAGCGTCGGCCAGCGTCATGATGGTGCCGTCGATGAACGATTCCACGGCATAGTGTGGCTGGCGCGGTATGTAGAGGTCGTCGCCGTCCTCCTTGATTTTGATGCCCAGTCGGCGGAAGGCATCGGGGATGATGCCCAGGTTGCGCAGCGAGACGTTCTTGATGGTGATGCCGTCGCCCACCATGGCTGCCATGCCGATGAACGATCCCACCTCGATCATGTCGGGCAGGATGGTGTGGTCGGCCCCGTGCAGCGACTTCACGCCGACGATGGTGATCAGGTTCGAGGCGATGCCAGAGATTTGTGCTCCCATAGCGTTCAGCAGGTGGCACAGTTGCTGTATGTAGGGTTCGCAGGCAGCGTTGTAGATGGTGGTGGTGCCTTCTGCCAGCACGGCTGCCATGATGATGTTGGCCGTACCCGTCACCGAGGCCTCGTCGAGCAACATGTAGCAGCCCTTCAGTCGGCGGGCCTCGATGTCGTAGACGTTGCGTTCCTCTTCCCTCACGAACTTCGCACCGAGCTTCTTGAATCCCAGGAAGTGGGTGTCCAGTCGGCGACGTCCTATCTTGTCGCCGCCGGGCTCGGCGATGACAGCCTTGCCGAAGCGGCCCAGCAGGGGACCGATGAGCAGCACCGAGCCGCGCAGTGCCGAGCACTTGCGCACGAACTCGTCGCTCTGCAGAAATTCCAGGTTCAGGTCTTTAGCCTGAAACGTGTAGTCGGTGCGGTTTTCCTTCGTCACGCTGACCCCCATGTCGCGCAGCAGCTGTATGAGGTTGTTTACGTCCAGGATGTCGGGCACGTTCTTGATGTGCACGGCATCGCTCGTGAGCAGTGTGGCACTGATCACCTGCAGAGCCTCGTTCTTGGCGCCCTGCGGGGTAATGGTTCCGCTGAGCAGTTGCCCGCCTTCAATGATGAATGATTCCATATATTATAGTATCGGGTTCTTTTCTGGATGGTTAGCGTTTCTTTTTCTTGCTGCGCGGCTCCATGTCCTTCATCGACACCTTCTCAAACTTGAACGTGTCGAGGTCCAGCTGAATCTTGCCGTCGGTGAAGCGGGCCAGGTCGCTGACCACCTTCTCGTCGTCCGACGAGCCGTGGCTCCACTGCACGAGGTTGCGCTTCATCTGGTTGGCCGTCACGCGAGCCAGTTCGTCGCGCTCCTTGCCGGGCTCCATCTGCTTCAGCTTCTCGAACAGTTCGAACATCATGTAGCCATAGTGGCGCACGGCAATGTCCTTCATGGGGTAGGCCAGCGGCTCGGGCTTCGTCGTGATGGTGTGGGCCTGCTGAATGTCGTAGGGCCAGTCGATGTCGAGCTTGAAGTCGGACATCAGTGCCAGGTGGTCCCACAGCTTATGCTTGTAGTCGGCGTTCTGCCGGTTCTGCGGGAACATGCGGTCCATGATGCTCACGATGGTTTCGGCACAGCGTTGGCGCTCGCTCTTAGTGGGCAGCGTCAGGCAGTGGTCCACCATGCGCTGAATCTCTCGACCATATTCGGGCAGCACCAGATGCTCGCGCTGCGTGTTGTAGTCTAATCCTTCGATTTTCATTTGAAACCTCCCCCGACCCCTCCGAAAGAGGGGAGTGCCTGCCGGTTTCAGGGGGATGGCGCAGGCTTGCTATGATTTTTTTGTTATAGTAGTTTCTTGGGCTGTTTGGCCACGAAGTTCTTCAGGTAGAAGGGCACGAAGTAGGCCACGTCCTCAAACTGCTCCCGGAAGAAACGGCGCTCGGCCAGCGGGAACATCCACCGTGCCAGCGGCTTCACGTCCTCAATGAGGTGGGCGTTGGGGTGGTCGATGGTGTCCATGCACTTCGCCGCGCCGTTGCCGAAGAAATAGACGGGCCGCTCGTCCAGCCACTCGCGGTAGGTGTCGGCCGTCACCACGTCGGCCTGCGTGGGGCGCACCTCGCGCAGGGCGCGGTCGTAGAGGGCTGCGTAGACCTCCATGCGGCGCGCGTCGATCATCGGGCACAGCAGGGCGTTCTCCTCCTTGGCCTTCTCGGCCAGCAGCACGGGCACGCAGAGCAGTTCCAGCGTGGGCACGCTGATCAGTTTCAGGTCCTGTCCGTAGCAGATGCCCTTGGCAATCGATGTGCCTACGCGCAGCCCTGTGTAGCTGCCCGGACCGCAACTCACGGCCACGGCATCCAGGTCCAGCAACTGGCTGTCGGTGAACGACAGTGCCTCGTCGACGAACACACCCGCCGTCACCGCACTGCCGCGGTGCTTGGGGGCTGTTGCGTCGGCTGCGGGCTTGCCGCCGAATCCTGTGTATTCCTCGCGTTCGAAAATGCATTTTCCGTCCTGGCTGACGGCCACCGAGCACACGTCGGTGCTCGTTTCTATATGCAATATTGTCGACATATTTTACTTTTTCGTCTTAAATAAGTGCAAAATTACTGATTTTTCGTCGGAAATTAGTACTTTTGCAGAAATTTAACGCATAAAAAGCATTATGATACTATCAATGACGGGCTACGGCAAGGCTGTCGTGGCATTTGAAGACAAAAAAATCAATGTCGAGGTGAAGTCGCTCAACTCCAAGCAGCTCGACCTCTCGACGCGCATAGCACCCCTCTATCGCGAGAAGGAAATGGAGATTCGCCAGCAGGTGGCCAAGAGTGTGGAGCGAGGCAAAGTGGACTTCTCCATCTGGGTTGAGAAGGATGCCGGTGCCGACGCCACACCCATCAACGCTGCCATCGTGCAGAACTACTACCAGCAGTTGCGCCAACTGGTGGATCAGGCCGGCATTCCCGAGCCGCAGGACTGGCTGCAGACGCTCATGCGACTGCCCGATGTCACCACGCGCACCGAGGCTGAGGTGCTCACCGATGCCGAGTGGCAGGCCGCCTCGCAGGCCATCGCCCAGGCCCTGGACCAGCTGGCGGCTTTCCGTCGTCAGGAGGGTGCCGCCCTGCAGCGCAAGTTCACTGAGAAAATCGACAATATCGCCTCACTGTTGCAGCAGATTGAACCCTACGAGAAGTCGCGCGTGGAGAAAATCCGCCAGCGCATCGTCGACGGTCTGAAGGAGATTCCCGAGGTGGAATACGACAAGAATCGCCTCGAGCAGGAACTCATCTACTACATCGAGAAACTCGACATCAGCGAGGAAAAGCAGCGCCTCAGCAACCATCTGAAATACTTCCGCGAGACCATGCAGGAGGAGGGCCACGGCGTAGGCAAGAAGCTGGGCTTCATCGCCCAGGAGATGGGTCGCGAAATCAACACCACCGGCTCGAAGTCCAATCAGGCTGATATGCAGAACATCGTCGTCATGATGAAAGACGAACTCGAGCAAATCAAGGAGCAGGTGCTGAATGCACTTTGAAGACCTCCCCCGACCCCTCCAAAGGAGGGGAGGGCCTAGCGGGGTGAGACAAATTCAAATGAACATATATAGTTTTTATAGCTTGTTTGAATAATGGATGTAGAAAAAGGTGGAGAGTGGCGGCGCCCAAGGTATGAGACTACCGATGCTTCTACTTACGATTTACTGTTGAGGAATGCAAAGAGCCATCGCCGCTATGCAACCGAGGCTGAAACAGTGTTGTGGGAGTATTTGCGAGGAAGACAACTGGGCGTTCGTTTCCGCAGGCAGCACCCAGTGGTTGGTTATATTCCTGATTTTGTCTGTATCAGTAGAAAACTCGTAGTTGAAGTTGATGGCGGCTATCATTTTATGGGAGACCAGCCAATCAGCGATGAAGAAAGGACTCGTTATCTTGAGGCACGGGGATTTAGGGTTGTTCGCTTCACCAATGAAGAAGTAATAGGAAATACAGAAGGAGTTATAAATGAAATAATATCAGCATTGAATAATATGGAAGATATTTATGGCAACAATGAAAATGTCCAGCAGGAACAGCGTGTAGAACCCCTGTGCAATCCGGCAGGCACTCCCCTCCTTCGGAGGGGCAGGGGGAGGTTAATCATTGTCAGCGCACCTTCCGGTTCGGGCAAGTCTACCATCGTCAACTGGCTCATGCAGGAGCACCCCGAACTGCAGCTGAGCTTCTCTATCTCCTGCACCAGCCGAGCACCGCGCGGCCAGGAGCAGGACGGCGTGGAGTACTTCTTCCTTACGCCCGAGGAGTTCCGCGCGAAGATTGAGCGCGACGAGTTTCTGGAGTATGAGGAAGTCTATCACGACCGCTTCTACGGTACGCTGAAGGAGCAGGTGGAGCGCCAGCGCGAAGCAGGACAGAACGTCGTCTTCGACGTCGACGTGAAGGGCGGCATCAACATCAAGCGCCACTATGGCGACGAAGCCCTGTCGCTCTTCATCCAGCCCCCGTCGGTGGAGGAACTGCGCCGCCGCCTCGTAGGTCGTGCCACCGATGCCCCCGAGGCCATAGAGGAGCGTCTGGCCAAGGCCGAGTACGAGATGACCTTCGCCCCGCAGTTCGACCGCATCCTCGTCAACGACGACCTCGACGTAGCCAAGGCCGAGGCTCTCAGCATCGTCAGCGAGTTCCTAACCCACCCCCAGCCCCTCCCGAAGGGACTGGAGTCTGAATAGTATTGGAAATGGAAGAGGATATTAATCATTCAACAGCAAGAGCAACTACCCCCCCCACCTTTCGGAAGGGGAAGAAGGTTGGCATCTACGGAGGTTCCTTCAACCCCATTCACCGCGGCCACATCGCCCTGGCACGGCAGATGCTCCGCAAGGCCCACCTCGACGAGGTGTGGTTTCTCGTGTCGCCGTTGAACCCCTTCAAACAGGCCAGCACCGACCTGCTCGACGACCAGACGCGCCTCCTGCTCACACGCCAGGCCCTGGCCGACGAGCCGCGCCTCGTGGCCAGCGACTACGAGTTCCACCTGCCGCGCCCCAGTTATTCGTGGGACACGTTGCAGGCGCTCTCCCGCGACTACCCCGAGCATGAGTTTGTGCTCGTCATCGGTGCCGACAACTGGCTGGCCTTCGACCGCTGGTACCACGCTGAGGACATCCTCGACAGCTATCCTATTGTTATATATCCGCGCGAGGGCTGTCCCATCGATGCCGCCACGCTGCCCCCCACCGTGCAGCTCATCAAGACCCGCCTCTACAACGTGAGTAGTACCGACATCCGCCGCCGCATCCGCGAAGGTCGCCCCGTGCGTCGACTGCTGCCCCCCGCTATCCACGATGCCGCCGTCGCCGCCTATTCTGCCGGACGACTCGATGCCACTCTGTCCTCAATACCTTAGTGTCGCCGAGTGGCTCCTTTCAACCCCTATAGCACTACTTTCCTCATGCGAAGCAGTGCTTTTTTTATGCTTGAATCCATAAGCCTGATGCCTCAAGAGCATGAGTTGATACGGCAAATCCAATTGAATTGCATGGCAAATTAACTTGAATTGCATGGCAAATTAAGTTAGTTTTGTTTTGTAGCCAAATAATTTGGGGGAATGGAAAAATGTTTGTACCTTTGCGTGGAAATCTATTTTTATAACAAGACTATAATACTGAAAACGATGGCAAGAGCATTTGTATTTCTGGCCGACGGCTTCGAGGACATCGAGGCGCTGGCTCCAGTAGATATCCTGCGCCGTGGCGGCGTGGAAGTGACAACCGTGAGCGTGATGGACGAGCAGGTGGTGACGAGTGCGCACGGCGTGGGCGTCGTGGCCGACGCGCTGTTTGCCGAGGTGAGTGGCGAACTGGCCGATGCCGACTTGCTGGTGCTGCCGGGTGGCATGCCCGGAGCAAGTAACCTGTTTGCCCACGAGGGACTGCGCGAGGCACTGGTGGCCCAGAGCGAGCGGCAGGGACGCATCGCCGCCATCTGTGCTGCACCGGCCGTGGTGCTGGCGCCGTTGGGACTGCTGGCAGGCAAGCGCGCCACGTGCTACCCCGGTTTCGAGCAGGCCTTCGACGACTGCGACTACACGGCCGAACTGGTGACTACCGACGGACTCGTCACGACGGCCTGCGGCCCCGGTGCTGCCATGGCCTTCGGCTACGAGCTGCTGCGCCAGCTGGGCCTCACCGAGGCTGCCGATGCCCTGCAGGAAGGAATGCGGTATAACCAGTTAAAAAGTGAAAAGTGAAGAATGAAAAGTGAATAGTGAAGAGTGATGAGTGAATAGTTTATGATTACTCTTTCTTCTGGTTCGGATCACGCTTCTTGGTTCTCACTCAAGCAGGCAAGGATTCCAACAGCAAGGCAAGCCACTCAAGCAGGCAAGGATTCCAACAGCAAGGCAAGACACTCAAGCAGGCAAGGCTAATCATACGCTATTCACTATTCACTATACACTATTCACTATTCACTACACGCTATAAACTAAAAAGATGAAGTACTACGCAATCATAGTGGCGGGCGGCAAGGGTCTGCGCATGGGGGGCGACGTGCCGAAGCAGTTTCAGCTTGTTGGCGGACGGCCAGTGCTGATGCACACGCTGCAGCAGTTTCGCAATGCAATCGCAGACCTGCAGATCATCCTCGTGCTGCCACGCGAACAACAGGACTACTGGTGCGAACAGTGCCGGCAGTACGAGTTCGGCGTGGAGCACCGCGTGGCCGACGGCGGTCAGACGCGCTTCCACTCGGTGAAGAACGGACTGGCGCTGATACCGGACGGCGAAGAGGGCATCGTGGGTGTACACGACGGTGTGCGCCCCTTTGCGTCGGCAGACCTCATCCGGCGCTGCTATGCGGCTGCCGTTGAGGCTGAGGCCGTGGTACCGGCGGTGCCTGTGGTGGAGTCGCTGCGCCATGAGGAGCGGGGAGCCATCGACCGCAAGGGCTATCGGCTGGTGCAGACTCCGCAGACGTTCAGCATCCCGTTGCTGAAGGCGGCCTACCGCCAGGCCTACCGCGAGGCGTTCACCGACGATGCCTCGGTAGTGGAGGCCTACGGTCATGGTGTCGCCATGATCGACGGCATTCGCGAGAACATCAAGCTCACCACTCCCTTCGACATGGTTGTGGCTGAGGCTCTGCTCGCAGAGAGTGAAAAGTGAATCTACCTGCTCGCTTTCTAAACGAAGTGGAGAATAAACTCTCCGCTCGGCGCGCAGCGACGCTTTCGTCAGAAAGAACTCTCAACTGTCTTTCAACTCTCCGCTCGGCGCGCAGCGACACTTTCGTCAGAAAGAACTCTCAACTCTAAACTCTCAACAGTCTCTCAACTCTCAACTCTCAACTCTCAACTAATAATTGAATATCCTCGACCAAAGCATCAAATACCTGCCCGGCATGGGACAGCGGCGCACCGAACTCCTGCAGAAGGAGCTCGGCATCTCGACGTGGGGCGAACTGCTGGAGTACTACCCCTATAAGTACGTCGATCGCAGCCGCATCTACAGCATCGACCAACTGCAGGCCGACATGCCGTTTGTGCAGTTGAAGGGCAAGATACTGTCGTTCGAGGAATTCAGCATGGGCGCCCGCAAGAAGCGCGTCGTGGCCCACTTCAGCGACGGTCACGGCGTGGCCGACCTGGTGTGGTTCAACGGCACGAAGTACGTCTACCAGCAGTACAAGGAGAAAGTGGAGTACATCGTCTTCGGCAAGCCCACCATCTACGGCGGACGCTTTCAGATTTCGCATCCCGACATCGACCTGGCCAGCGAACTGGTGCTGTCGGAGATGGGGCTGCAACCCTACTACATGACCACCGAGCGCATGAAGAAAAGCGGACTGCAGAGCCGTGGCATGGAGCGCATCATGAAGGGCCTGCTGGAGCGCATTAGCCTCTCCTCGGGCAGCGACGTGGTGAAGGGCGTCATCAGCGAGACGCTGCCGCCGTTCATCACCGAACCCCGCCACCTGTGCTCGCGCGACGAGGCCATGCGCTGGATTCACTATCCGCGGACACCCGACGAGATGCATCGCGCCCGCGTCAGGCTGAAGTTCGAAGAGCTGTTCTATGTGCAGCTGAACATCCTGCGCTATGCCAGCGACCAGCGCCGCAAGTATCGCGGCTACGTGTTCCAGCACGTGGGCGAGGTGTTCAACACGTTCTACCACCAGCACCTGCCCTTCGAGCTCACCGGAGCCCAGAAGCGCGTGATGCACGAGATCAGGGCCGACATGCGGTCGGGTCGCCAGATGAACCGACTGCTGCAGGGCGACGTAGGGTCGGGCAAGACGCTCGTGGCGCTCATGTCGATGCTTATCGCGCTGGACAATGGTTTCCAGGCCTGCATGATGGCTCCGACGGAGATTCTGGCCGAGCAGCATCTGCAGACCATTCGCGACTTCCTGGGCACGATGCCCGTCCGCGTGGAACTGCTCACAGGCATCGTGAAGGGCAAACGGCGTACGGAGATACTGCGCGGGCTCATGGACGGCAGCATACAGATTGTGGTGGGTACCCACGCCCTCATTGAGGACACCGTGCAGTTCCAACGGCTGGGCATGGCTGTCATCGACGAGCAGCACCGCTTCGGCGTGGCTCAGCGCGCCAAGCTGTGGGGAAAGAGCGAGAATCCGCCCCACGTGCTGGTGATGACCGCCACGCCCATTCCGCGCACGCTGGCCATGACCATCTACGGCGATCTGGACGTGAGTGTGATCGACGAGCTGCCGCCCGGACGCAAGCCCATTCAGACCATCCATAAGTTCGATACCCAGCAGACATCGCTCTATCAGGGCATACGCCAGCAAATCAACCTGGGGCGACAGGTGTACATCGTGTTCCCGCTCATCAAAGAGAGCGAGAAGATGGACCTGCAGAACCTGGAGGAAGGCTTCGAGGTGCTGCGCGCCACGTTTCCCGAATACCGGCTGAGCAAGGTGCACGGAAAAATGAAGCCCGCCGAGAAGGAGGAGGAAATGCAGCGCTTCGTACGGGGCGAGACGCAGATACTGGTGGCCACGACCGTCATCGAGGTGGGAGTGAACGTGCCAAATGCCTCGGTGATGGTGATCCTCGAGGCCCAGCGCTTCGGCCTGTCGCAGTTGCACCAGTTGCGCGGTAGGGTGGGGCGCGGCGCCGACCAGTCGTACTGCATCCTTGTGACCAACTACCAGCTCTCGGCCGAGACGCGCAAGCGCATCGACATCATGTGTGAGACCAACGACGGCTTCGAGATTGCTGAGGCCGACCTGAAGCTGCGCGGTCCCGGCGACCTGGAGGGCACGCAGCAGAGCGGCATGGCCTTCGATCTGAAAATTGCCGACGTGGCCCGCGACGGCCAGCTGCTGCAGATGGCGCGCGACGAGGCCCAGCGCATCGTTGACGACGATCCCACCTGCCAGAGTCCCCAGTATGAACTGCTGTGGAATCGCCTTCGCCAACTGCGCAAAACCAACGTCAACTGGGCCGCTATTTCGTGAGACGGCAAAGCCCGTCTTCCTTCCCTTCAGGGAGAGGCTGAAGGCTGGCTTCCCAAAGGCATCTACATCCATCGAGGACGGAAAATGGTGGTTCGGTAAAGCCTTAAAAGATGATAAAAACCGTTAATTGAGGGTCTGATATACAACAATTATAGGATTTTTTTGTTATCTTTGTGGCGGATTTTTGTTGATTGTGACGAAAATCGACACCTATCTCTATCAAAAAACAAGAAAATATGAGTTTTAAAAAAATAGTAAAATCATTAGCAATTACGGCAATTCTCACTCTTTCGGGCCAACACGCTTCGGCTCAGGATCTGCTGGCCAGTCAGGCCCCGATCGACAAGAAGATGAGAACCGTTGATACCCTCACCTACAATCAACTTCTGGAACGCGAATACTCCGGTCTGCCTGCAGAGGATTTGTATGCCGACTGGAACAACATCTACGCCCACCGCGCCACGCAGCTGCCCGACCATTACAAAATTGACCTGCGCGACTTCTGCATGCCTACGCCGAGCCGCGTGATTACGTCGAACTTCGGTGCCCGCTGGGGCCGCCAGCATAAGGGTCTGGACATCAAGGTGTATACGGGCGATACCATCCGTGCTGCCTTCTCGGGCATGGTGCGCATGGTGAAATATGAGGCAAAGGGCTATGGCAAGTACATCGTGATTCGCCACGACAACGGCCTGGAGACCATCTATGGTCACCTGTCGAAGCAGTTGGTGAAGGAGAAACAGGTGATAAGGGCCGGCGACGTGATTGGTCTGGGAGGTTCCACAGGCCGCTCGACGGGTTCTCACCTGCACTTCGAAACCCGCCTGTGCGGCGTGGCCCTGAATCCGGCCGTGCTGTTCGACTTCCGTGCTCAGGACGTGACGGGCGACTTCTACGTCTATCGCAAGGCCACCTACGATCGCGATGCACGCGAGGCCACTCGCCTGCGTGGTGTGCAGGGCAATGGCAGCTACAATCCTGCCGACGTGCACAGCACAGCCACTGCCCAGAACCGCCAGAGCGAGAGCAAGCAGCAGAACTATGCTGTGAAGTCGGCATCGCGTAAGGTGCATAAGGTGAAGAGCGGCGAGACGCTCTACCGCATCGCCACGAAGTATGGCGTGAGCGTGGAGGAACTGCGCAAGCTGAACGGATTGAAGAAGAGTTCCAGCATCCGTCCCGGACAGCTCATTCGCTACTCATAAGCGATTGACAGGAACAATTTTTTTATTATACAAAGCAAGAGGGACGCGGAATTCCGCGTCCCTCTCTTTTATGCTAATACTGTCTCAAACATGTAGGGATTACGGGCGGAGTTTAATCTCTGCGTGGCGTATGCGTTCGCGCCGCCAGGTGTAGGTGATGTGGATCGTTCCGTCGCGCCCCACGATGACGGCCGGATAGGAATACTCGCTGATGGGGCTATCCTCGAGGGTAGCCAGGTGCTGCCAGTGCTCGCCGTCGTCGCTGATGGCCACGCAGAGCGGCGTGCGTGGGGCCCGATGGGCGCCAGGCTGAGTGGCCGTGGGATTGTAAACGAGCAGATGACGGCCGTCCTGCAGCGTCACCGCATCGGTGCCAGAGTTGTTGTTGGGCAACGTCGTAAGAGTCACTGGGCTCCACGTCAGGCCCTGGTCGCTGCTATAGCTGGTGGCCAGACGGCCGTTTTGCGAGCGGCAGAGCACCTTCAGCCTACCATCGGCCAGACGCAAGATGCTGGGCTGGATGCAGCCAATGGGCGAGCGCGTGCCTTGCTCGTAGGTCTTTTCAGCCTGTTCGGCAGCAATGGGACCTATCAGCGTGGCATGGGCGGCAAGGTCTTCCTGCTTGGGGAAGTGCTTGCCATCGATGAGGGCATAGCGCTCGAAGTGAATCTTCCACCCTCCCTTCTCCGTGCTCGACGGACATAGCAGATAACCATCCATCAACTCAGGTTTGTTCTTCACGGGGCCGAGGAATCCTTTGGGCAACGGTTGCTTCTCCGACCACGTCAGCCCATTGTCAGTTGAGCGCACCAGCCAGCCCGTCCAGTCTTGCACGAAGCGACCGACCTTATAGAACAGCAACACTTCGCCGTCAGGCATCTGGCAGAGCACGGGATTATAGCACGCCTTCCGGCCGTGGTCGGTGCTGTCGAGACCGGCGATACGCGCCTGCTCGGTATCGGGTTCAAACGTTCCGTTGGCAGCAACGACGGGCTGTGTCCAATGGTCGGTCCCCTTTGTCTTTCGCGCTGTCCAGATTTTTACGTCGGGATGTCCCTCGTACTGTCCGGCAAACCACGCCGCCAGGAGGTCGCCGTTCTGCAGTTCCACGATGGTGGAAGCGTGGCAGGAAGGCACTGCCGGCATGTCGTCGATAAACTCCTGTTCGGCCAGGCAGTCGGCGGCAAGGGGTGTCACTGCCTCAAAGGTGTAGGAACCTGAGCCAATGGTTTTCACGGTGCCGTCAGCCAGATGAACCTCTGCCGTCGTATTGGCAGGAATCATCACGTGCCACGTGACATGCCGCCCGTCTTTCTTCCACTTACTGGCAATGGTTCCGTAAGCCGACTCGTAGGTGGCATCGACGCCGAAGCAGTCGGGGATGGTGAAGGCAGGAGCAAGGAGGAAGGAAGCAGAAGACCCACCCCCCTGCCCCTCCCGTGAAGGGAGGGAAGTAGATACTTTCTCAGCTTGAAGGTTCGCAGTTTGCAAAGGCATTTCACTCCCCTCACTGATAGGGAGGGGCTGGGGGGTGGGTCGCTTGGGCTTGAGCCCCGCCAGATACTGATAGCACCACGTCAGCAGGTCGCCAAGCAGCATCACGTGGTTGCCGCTGTTCATGGCGGGGTTGGCGGTGTCGCCATTCCAGAGTTCCCAGATTGTTGTTGCCCCGTGTTCGGCCATATAGCCCCACGACGGATAAGTTTTATTGGTGGCGATGCGCCAAGCCAAGTCGGCGCGCCCGTTGTCGCTGAGCACCCGCAGAAGCCACGAGATGCCGATGACGCCACACGACACGTGGCACTGGTTTTTCTCCACGACATTCTCGACCAGGCTTCTCACTACCGTCTCACGGCTGCCGTCGGGCACAAGGCCGAAAGCCAGGGGCAGCAGATTGGCCGTGGCGGTGTTGTTGCCGTAGTGGCCGTCATGGAAGAAGCGGCGGTTGAATGCCTCCGACATTCTCTGCGCCTGCACCACGAACGAGTCAGCCTCGGCGGTGAGTCCCTGCTCAAGGGCAAAATCGCGAAGCAGCTGCAGGACGCGAATGACGTAGGCCGTAGAAATAAGCGAGCCGTCGGTCTTGCGGGCAGGGTCTTCGCTATGAATCAGGTCGAGGCGCTCGGGTGGCACGCACCAGTCGCCATAGGTGTCTTTGGCGATCAGCCCGTCGTCGTCGCTGAAGGTATCGACGAGATGAGCAATCCATTTCTTGATGGCCGGATAGCTTTCACGAAGAGGCCTGCTATTGCCATATTGTCGCCACAGCATATCGCACGTGAACGGCAGGGCGGCAGGCCAGGTGACGTTGTCGGTAAAGTAATTCCAGAACAGCGGTGCCACATCGGGCAGGCAACCGTCAGAGCGCTGTGCCTCGCAGATGTCGCGCATCCACTTGGCATACAAGCGTTCGTTCTGGAAGAGGTAGCTCTCACCCAGCGAGCCCATCGTGCGATCGCCGAGCCAGGGCATGCGCTCGTCGCGCTGCGGACAGTCCATGGGCATGCCGTGATAATTGCTGCGTATGCCCCAGCGGGCGTTCTGAACGATGCGGTTCAGGATGGTATCGGAAGTCGTCAGCTGGCTCTCGGCAACCATATCGTCGCTCACGGTGAAGACTTGGAAGTCGGCAGGCTGCACGACGGGCATCCCCTTCACCTCCACATAGCGGAAGCCATGCGAAATGAATGTCGGCTTCCACCAGGTAGCAGCCGTCTCCTGACCGCTGCAGACATACACATCCTCACACAGGGCGGCACGCAGGTTGTCGGTGTAGAGAGCCGTATCGCCCTGCAGTCGTTCGGCAAAGCGAAGGCGAATGGTGTCGCCGGCATGGCCTGACGGACGGAAACTCACCACTCCAGAGAGGTTCTGGCCGAAGTCGAGGATGACCGACTGGCCATTGCCCGTCGTAATCTGCCTGACGACCTGACAACCACTCTCCCTGACTACTACGGGCGGCGCCGTCTGCCCACGCAGCGTGCCAGTGGGAAGGGCTGTGCGCTCGGCCTGCAGCCAGGAAGAATCGTCGTAGCCCACGCGGCTCCAGCCCGTCATCTCGCGGCGCGCATCATACTCCTCGCCGTCGTACTCGTTGTTGGCACGAATAGGTCCGTCGGGCGTCACGCGCCACGTCTCGTCGGTCTTCCACACCTCGCGCGTACCATCGGCATATTCCACCACCACGTTCACCCTGCATTTCGGATAGCCGAAGTGGGTGTTCTTGTAGGGCTTGTCCTGCCGGATGGCATAGTAGTAGCCATTGCCCAGCACCATGCCGAGGGCATTTTTCTCGCTGAGCAAGGGAGTCACGTCGTAGGTGTTATAGAGGATGGTCTTCCTGTAGTCGGTGGGCAATGGCAGACGCGTGTCGGGGTTCAGGCAGGTGCCGTTGACGTAGAACTCATAGAATCCCAGTCCCACGACGTAGGCCGTGGCACGCTTCACGCTGGCGCCCTCTTTCAGCCTGAACTCTTTGCGCAGATAGCGGGCTGCCATGCGCGAGTGGTTGCCCATCTGTTCGCCTGGCATCATGCGTTCCAACCCTATCCAGCGGCCTTGCCAGTCGCTTTCGTAGAGCAGTCCGATGCTGAACGTCTGCACATCGCTCCACGAAGTGCGACCCTTATTGGTGTTCACCAGCAACTTCCAGAACAGTCGCTGTCCGCTTCGCAGCTTCGGCCCGCCATAGGGAATCCAGAGCTGTTGCCGCGAGACAACGTCGCCCGAATCCCACAGGTCGCCCTTGCCACGCGACAGCATCTCTTCCGACGATGCCACCAGGATGCGGTACGATTTCTGCACGACGCCCTGCGCCTCTGAAGCCAACTGCCACGAGAAGCGGGGTTCGGGAGTGCCAATGCCTAACGGATTGGTAAGGTTTTCCACTCGCAGGTTCTGCACGCTGACCTGCTCTTTTCCAAGCGGTTTGGCATGAACGCCGATGGATACTAACAATAAGAAAAGAAAAAGACGATTCCGCATAGCAGGTAATTAGGTGATAGGTAATAGGTGGGGGCGGTTTTTACCTAAAGAGGAACGTGAAGTGCTTCCAGAGCGTCATGGGCAGCCCGTAGTGGTGGCTCATCACCTGGAAACGCTCGCGCAGCGAACGGCGGTGATTCTTCGTCGTGAGGCCGCCATCGAGATAGTTGACGACCACCATGCCCACATACTTCAGCGGCAGCCCCTGCCGTTCGGCCTCCTTCATCACGCGAATACACCAGTCCACATCGGCGCTGAAACGATACGACAGGTCGTAGAGGTTGCGCTTGGCCAGGTCGGTACGGGCGTAGAAAGCCTGATGGCACACCAGCATGCCCTCGCTGAACGAGCGCCACGACAGTCCCTCGGCAGGCGGTGCCAGGCGGCGGTGGCGCAGGAATCGCCCTGCGTTGTCCACGATGTCGGTGTCGCCGTATAGCACACCGGGTAGCGCCTCGCCGTCGCCCACCGACCCTGCGATGAGTTCCAGCGTGTCGGGCGAGGGAAACACGTCGCCGGCATTCAGAAACACCACATAGTCGCCCTTCGCCATGCCGATGCCCTTGTTCATAGCATCGTAGAGACCGCTGTCGGCCTCGCTGATCACCACCAGCTCGTGGTCGTTCTCAGCCTCCTCCGACTCCCGTTCGTAGGCGCGCACCAGTTGCATCGTGGCATCCTTCGACGCCCCGTCGATGATCAGGTGTTCCACGTGGTGGTAGGTTTGGGCCAACACGCTGTCGAGCGTGCGTCCCACCTCCTTGGCCGCGTTGTAGGTACAGGTGATGATGGAAAATTTTATCATAACAGTCTTATCCTAAATGTTCAACATCTTATGGGCCATGGCCTCGTAGTACACCTCCGTGTAGCGCAGAGCCACGCTCTGCTCAGAATAGCTGCTGTGCACCTTGTGTACGGCGTTTCGGCTGAGCACGTCGCGGTCGGCTTCGTCCAGCACCCAGCGAATGCCTGCCGCCAAGTCGTCGGCATCGCGATATTTTGCCACGTAGCCGTTCTGCCGGTGGTCAATCTCCTCGGGTATGCCGCCCACGTTGAATCCGATGCTCGGCACGCCGCAGGCCATGGCCTCCATGATTGTGTTGGGCAGGTTCTCCGACAGCGACGGCAGCACAAACACGTCGGCGGCGTTGTAGACATCCACGATGCGGCGGGTGTCGTTGACGTAGCCCAGCGCGTAGGTCGGCCACGGCAGCAGGTCGGCCATCTCCTCGGCATGGCCGCCCAGCACCACCACACCCGTGTTCTGCGCCATCTCAGGATGCAGCGCAGTCAGCGTCGTACAGGCATCGATGAGATACTGCATGCCTTTGTTTTCGTTGGTGACGCGTTGCGACACGAACAGCACCAGCCGCTTGTCTTCGGGCAGTTGCAGCCGTCGCCGTGCCTCCGCCTTGTCTTGTCGGCAGAACACGCGCGTGTCGATGGGGTTGGGAATGTTGGTAATGCTCTGTCCCTTCAGCAGCCCACTCTTCTTGGCCTCGCCGGCCAGCCACTTGCTGCAGGCCACAAACCAGATATTGCGACCGCGCAGCATGGCCTGCTTGCGCTGCCACACGCGGGCCGACAGGTCGTTGTCGCCGCCCTTGCCCGGCAGGTATTTGCATCGGTGGCACTGCGACTTGAAGTTCTGACAGCCCAGTGTCAGGTGGCAGATGGCCGTGGCGGGCCACATGTCGTGCATGGTCCACACCACGGGTTTGCCCGAGTCCAGAATATTGCGGATGCTCTTCAGCGACAGCATGCCCTGATTAATCCAGTGCAGGTGTATGATGTCGGCCTCCTTAAACTCCGGCAGCCGCGTGATGTCGGCTCCCGTGTTGGCAATGTCAATCTGAAACAGTTGCTGCGTGCCGAAGTGGAGTCGCCAGAACACGCACCAGCGCTCCCACAGGAAGCGCCACTGCTGTCGCCACGAATGGCCCAGCCCCACCACGGTGAGGTCGTCGGTCTCCTTATCGCGCACCAGCATCTTGGCCTTCTCGCCACTGTTGATGAGCGCATCCTTCAGGCGGTTGGCAGCCACTGCCGCCCCTCCCGTCTGCTCGCTTGTGTTTACAATGAGTATACGCATATTTTTTTAGGAGTTCATGGAGTCCAAGGAGTTCATGGAGTCCAAGGAGTTCATGGAGTCTAAGACATTTGTCTGGTTATCCTCCCCCTTTATTTCTGCAAATGCCTATAGTACTCGCAGGCAGCCAGCAGGAAGGCACCGGTGCCGAAGTTCGACGTCGACTTCTGGTCGACCACCTGTCCGGGGATGGCTTTCTCGCCGATGGGCTGCACATAGCCCACGGTGCCATCCGGCTGTAGGGCAATCGTGGTCAGGTACTGCCATGCCTTGTCGGCCACGGGCTGATAATACTTGGCATCGAGGATGCCGTTGTTGATGCCCCACTGCAGACCATAGCAGAACAGTGCCGTGCCTGACGTCTCGCGGCCGGGTGCCTGCTCGGGGTCGAGCATCGAGCGGGTCCAGTAACCCTCTTCCTGTTGGCAGGCGGCCACGGCGGCAGCCTGACGCTGGTAGAAGCTGACGTACTCCTTGCGGTTCTTATGCTTCTTCGGCAGGTCTTTCAGCACCTTCGCAAAGGCTGCCAGCACCCAACCGTCGCCGCGGGCCCAGAAGTCCTTCTTGCCGGCAGCGGTCTTGTGCTTCGGATAGACGTATTTGCCGTCGCGGAAGTACAGGCCCGTCTCCTCGTCGTACATGATGGAGTTGGCATACTTCCAGTTCTCATACATCTTGTCGAGATACTTCTCGTCGCCCGTCAGCTTGTACATCTTCGTCATCACAGGCATCACCATGTACAGAGCGTCGGCCCACCACCAGAAGTCGTCGGCCTCCGAGTCGGCCTCGAAGCCCATTACCTCCTTGGCGCGTGCCACCTTGTATTCGGCCGGGAACACTGTGTTCAGGTCCAGATAGGTCTGGAAGCAAATCTGCCAGTCGCCGAACAGCACGTGCTGCATCGACTCGCCGTACTGCTTGTACTTCCACTTCGACGAGTCCTTCTCGCGGGCGCCCTGCCAAAGGTTGCGGTCGGCCCACTCCTTCGAGTAGTTCATCCACGCCACGTTGCCGAATGTGAAGAACGCCTCCATGTTGCCCGTGTGATAGACGGCCGGGTCCCAGAACGAGCGTTCCTGCTCATGGTTCATCTGCCACGTGTTATTCACCTTGTAGACGATGTCGCGCACCTCCTGCGAAGTGGTACCTCCCCCGACCTCTCCGAAGGAGGGGAGCGTGATGACCGTTGCCAATAGTGCTAATACAGTTTTTATCTTCTTCATGCTGTTTTCTATTATAACATTATTATATTTCAAAATGATAGCTCAAAGTCTTTTCCCTATTTAGTCCTTCCTTCCTCACACCCCGTTAGGCCCTCCCCTCCTTCGGAGGGGTCGGGGGAGGTCTTCCACCCCGTCAGGCCCTCCCCTCCTTCTTGCTCCGTTTCTCTACGCAAGCGTCCCTTTGGACCGAGCGCGGAGGGGTCGGGGGAGGTTCTACCACTTATCCTTCGTCTGGATGTCGTCGCCCCAGCGGTGGTCCTTCGGGAAGGGCTTGCCGTTCCAGGCCTTCACCTGCGTCCACTCCTCGGCCGGGCAGGTCCAGAAATCGTGGTCGGCGGGCAAGCCGAGCGGCATGAACGTCAGCGACGCCATGTAGAGCGAGCCGTTGTTGGTGTACCAGTCGGCGGTGCCGGGCTGCGAGCCGCAGAAGCCGATGGTCAGATAGCCGCCCTCGTTGTAGTTGTTCTGGTGGTCCCACATGCGGTGGAGCACTGCCGTCAGCGCGGCGCGCACCTGTCCGTTGGTCAGGTCCTTCGGCAGCGTCTGATACCAGGCCATCAGCGCCAGCGGCTGCATGGCGGCCGTGCGGTAAGGCGTAGAGCGGCCGATGACGGGGAAGGTGCCTTCGGGTGAGATGAAGCGCTCGAGGATGATGGCAAACTTCTGTGCCCGCTTCAGCTCGCGGTCGTAGTATTTCTTATATTCCAGTCGCGTGCCTTTCTGGTTGGCATCTATCATGTTCTGCAACGTCTCCAGATACATGGCATGGAAGACGTACGACGTGTAGTAGTCGAAGGCGAACACGGGGCCGTCGGCATACCAGCCGTCGCCCACATACCATTCTTCCACCTTGCGGATAGGCATCATCACGCGGAAGTCGTCATACTCCTTCGTGCCGAAGGCCTTGGCAATGAACGACTCTATCTCCGACGAGAACAGGAACCAGTTGGTGTAGGGAGGCTCCACGCGGCGCAGCTGCTTGAATTCTTCCAGATAGCGCTGCTTCGTCACGTCGTCGAGCGGCACCCACAAGGCCTCGTAGCCTCTGACGAACGACTCCGCCACGTAGGCCGCATCCACCAGCGCCTGTCCGTGGCCGCGCCACGCCAGGTAGTCGGGACTCTCGGGGTCAACGGCATTCTTGTAGGCCTGTAACGCCCACTCGCGCAGTTGTCGGCGCTGCAGGCCCTCAGCGGTGTCGTCGTCGGGCAGCGACAGCCACGGCGCAATGCCCGCCATCAGTCGGCCGAAGGTCTCCATGTAGGCCACCTTCTTCGACCGTCCGTCCCAGTTGGGACTCACTTCCAGCTGCATGTTCTTCTGCAGTTCGCCTTTCGCCATGTTCTCCAGCACAGGCTGAGCCATCTTATAGGCCTGCGAGCACCAGTACTCGCGGTCGGTCATCGGTTTCGGTTGTTTCTTCTTCGCCATGGCCGTAGCCGGAATCAGCATGAGCATAGCCATCCACAGGGTTTGAAAAAGGATTCTTTTCATGATTCTCAGTTTTATTAAAAATAGATTTCCACGCAAAGGTACAAACATTTTTCCATTCCCCCAAATTATTTGGCTACAAAACAAAACTAACTCAATTTGCCATGCAATTCAAGTTAATTTGCCGTGCAATTCAACTCAATTTGCTGCATCAACTCAATGCTTTTGATGCAGCAAAAGCAGGGACCGACAGACCTGTTTTTTCCCGAAAGCACTGCTTTGGGTACCAGAAAGATACTGGTGGCGGGCATTTGTGAACAATTTGTGAACAAGAATATTTGGCGTTATCGTTTCTTTTTCCTTATTTTGCAGCACGAAAACGGCTGAAAGACATCAAGAAGGAAAACGAAAATGAGAAAACTCATCATACTGCTATTCCTCATCGGAGCACTCGGGCCGACGGCCCGGGCGCAGCAGCTGGTGCAGGTGCAACTAGCCGACGGTAAGGCGCCTCAGACACTGAAGGTGTTTGAGGGCGACACGCTCTGCTATGAAGCCGTGGACAGCATGCTGTTCGTAGGCAAGGGTGCCGTGTACAAGGTGGGCCAGATTGCCGACATCAGCATTGGCGGTGAGTATGACGACAGCAGGAAGGTGGGGTGGTACAACGCTGAGCAGAACGGCACGTCGGTGTTTGTGCCGCAATGGAATGACCCAAGTAAAGATTATACGTGCTATTATGTATTGGAGGCGAAGAACGGTCTTTGCACCGGACTGCGCTACCGCGTGGAGTCAGACAACGAAGCTCTGTTGGATGAATATTGGATGAATAACTACGATGACAAAAGCGAACCTACCGGCAGAAACGGGCGACATGGCTACACGCGCCGCACGCTGTCGCGGCAGCGCCGACTGCGCCTGACCAGCAGTGCGATGTGGCTTGGCAATCCCGAGACTGCCGACTATGCGCTTTGGACGAGCAACCACGAGATCAGCATTGGCTTCGGCTCTCTGCTGGAAGGTAGTCCCCTTGATGAGGCGCGCCTGCTGCTGATGTGGTGGAACGGCGAAGCGACCCGCTTGCCGGCATCGCTGCTGCCACGCCAGCTGCCCTTCGGCACCTACGATGCAGCCACGTCAACCTATCACGCCTGCAGCAACTGGCTGCGCAGCGACTGCACGATCAGTCTGAATTGGAACGACGACCACACGCGGGTCGTGGGCAGCACGATGGTGTGGGAATGCCAGTGGGAGGAAGTTGCACGATGGATCTACTCCGATGTGGCAGGCTCTGCCGATGCCAACCTCAGCATCAGCATCGACGGCAGGCGCATTACCTTCACCGAGCGCTACACCGACGGCGACGGACAGCCCGCCAGCGTGAGTTTCGAGCAGGCATGGCACGACCTCATGCTCTTCGACATGGACTGGATGAATCCTGAACCTGTGAGATGAAAAGCGACAATGATTATATATTAAAAAGAAAATACTCCCGATGAAACCGACGATTTTTGACATTTCACGTCTGCTCGCTACCGTGCTGCTCGCGGTGCTTGTCGCCTGTTCGGCCGACGACCGCGCAGCAATGGATGCCCGGCTGCAGCGGCTGTGCGATGCCGACGCGCGCTACGAGCAACACACGTCGGACAAGGAAGCCCGGGCACTGGCTGCCTACTACGAGCGCCACGGCGACGCCGCCCATCGAGCCCGTGCCTTCTATCTGGCGGGCCGCGTGTGCAGCGACCTGAAGGATGCCCCGCAGGCCCTGGACTATTTCCAGAAGTCGGTGGAGACTGTCGTGGGCAAGGCGTCGGGACGGGAGGAGATGCTCCGTTCGGCTGACGAAGGTCTGCTGCCCCTGCTTGCCACCACCTACAGCCAGATGGGGTCGCTGTTTTTCGAGCAGCAGGTGACCGACGAGGCACTCGACGCCTACCGTCAGGCCTACCGCTGCGACTCGCTGCTGGGCGACACGGCGGCCATGGTCTACGACCTGCGCGACATTGGCAACACCTATCGCGGCGGCGAACCCGAGGACAGTTGCCTTCATTACTTCCAGCAGGCGCTGTTGCTGGCTCAGACCATCGGCGACGATACGCTGGCTGCCGACGTGCAGAGCCAGTTGGCCGCCTACTACGTCTGGCACGACCAGTACGACCGCGCACGCCAGTTGCTGGAGCCTGCGCTGGCCATCGACGACGAGGCGGCCCGCAGCGGCATCTACAGCATAGCCGCCGAGCTCTGCATGCGAACGGGACAACTCGACTCGGCGAAGCACTACTACCGCGCACTGGTCAGCGAGGGCACCATCTTTGCCAAGCAGGGTGCCTACCGCGGTCTGGCCGACATTGCGATGAAGCAGAACCAACCTGGCGAGGCACTGCGCTGCCTACGGCTCTTTGAGGAGGCCACCGACTCGGTGACGGCCATCACCGACGGCGAGGCCCTGCGCCGCATACACGCCCTCTACAACTATCAGTTGCGCGAGCGCGAGAACCACGAACTGCGGCTGAGCAACGCCCGCGGCAGAATGATTCTCATCGTCGCCATCGGTGCGCTTGTCTTGCTCGTGGCGTTGCTCGTGGCGGGTGTACAGTTCTATCGTCGCAAGCGGTTGCTCTTTGCCCTACGCCTAGAGCGGCTGGAGCGCCTGCTGGAACAGAAGAGCCAAGCCGTGGCGCAGGTCGCAGCCCCGGCACGACCCGACCTCAGAGGCTCCGACGTCTATCAACGCTTCGACCGCATGAGCCAGCTGGGCAGCCTGCCTGCCGACGGCGACTGGCAAGAGCTGGAGCAACTGGTGAACAGGGTGTTTCCCGACTTCACGCAACGGCTGTTCTCGTTCTGCCGGCTGAGCAGCCACGAGTACCACGTGTGCCTGTTGCAGAAGTTGGGCATTCCGCCTCAGAGCATCGGCTTCCTGACGGCTCACACGCGGCAGAGCATTTCGAACACACGCGCCCGTCTCTACCAGAAAGCCTTCGGCCAGAAAGGCAGAGCCGCGCAATGGGATGAATTTATTGATTCACTTTAATAAAAGATACTGTTATGAAAAAGTTTTACCTACTACTGACCAGCCTGCTGCTCACATCGGCAGGAGCATGGGCCGCCGACACACACCGCCCGATGCTGCAACAGCACAAGACGTGGTACTACATCTACCACCACTTTGAGGAAACGGGTGAGGGCGACCCGGAGGAGACCATGTGGACCGTGACCTACACGCTGATTGGCGACACCGTCATCAATGAGCGCCAGTACATGAAGATGTATCGTTCGGAATATGATGAGCATGGCCAGACCAAGAGCCATGCCTACTATGCTGCCTACCGCGAGGACGACGGCAAGGTGTATGCCGTCAATAAGGAAGACGGCACCCTCGAGCACCTGCAGATAGATTTCTCGCTGCAGTATGGCGGTGAGGGATTCGAGGATGCTGAGCCCGTGGAAGAGACCATCAAGGTGAACGGGCAGCAGTACATCCGCTACCGCTATCGCGACGTGCGCCCCGACGGGTCACCCTACATGCTGGGCTTTCTGGGCGTTGAAGGCGTGGGCTTCAAGGACTACGGACTGGTGCGCCATCTGCTGGATCCCGACCCCAACTGCATCTGCGACTACGAGTCGTTCGACTATGTGCTGAACGATGGTAATTTCTTCTCCAACCAGGACTTCATGGCGCCGAAGCAAATCCAGCTGAGCGAAGCTCAACGCGGGCTGGTGGCTCAGAACAACGACTTCGCCCTGCGCCTGTTCCGCCAGGCCCGCAAGGAGGAGAACCTGCTGCTCTCGCCGCTGAGCGTCACCTGCGCACTGGGCATGCTGAACAACGGAGCCGCCGGACTGACGCAGCAGGAAATCTGCCAGGTGCTGGGTTTCAGCGATGCCGGGGCAGAGGCCATCAACCAGTTCTGCCACAAGATGATGACAGAAAGTGGCGAACTCGACGGGCAGACGCGCGTGGACATGGCCAACAACATTTTCCTGAACAAGGACTACGTGCTGCGGCCGCACTTCGTGGAGCTGGCTCAGCAGTACTACGACGCCACGCCCGAGACGCGCGACTTCAGCGACGGACTGACGAGGGACGTCATCAACCAGTGGGCCAGCGACCACACCGAAGGAATGATTCGCGAAGTGCTCAGCGAGGACGACTTCAAGCCTGAAGCCGTGAGCTATCTGCTGAATGCGCTCTACTTCAAGGGCGCATGGGCGTGCCCCTTCCAGGCAACGAACACGGCCGACGAGGTGTTCGGCGATGGCGACAAGATGCCCGTCATGTGGATGCCGTTCGGAGAGTTTGAGTACATGGACAACGACACCTATCAGGCTCTGAAACTACCCTATGGCAACGGTGCCTTCGTGATGACCGTGCTGCTGCCTCGCGAGGGAAAGACCGTCAGCGACGTGCTCGGCGTGCTCGACGGCAAGAACTGGCAGTTCCAAAGCCAAATGCACCAGACCGACCTGAAGCTGCCGCGCTTCGAGACCGAGGTCAGTGTAGACCTGAAGCCGGTGATGTGCGAACTGGGCATGCCGCGCGCCTTCGACTGGCAGTTGGCCGAGTTCCCCGACTTCTGCAAACGCGACACCTACATCGGACTGATGAAGCAGGTGGCACGAATCAAGGTCGACGAGCAAGGCACGGAGGCTGCTGCCGTGACTGTCATCGGAAGTGAGACCACCGGCATGCCGCCACATGCCACGTTCCACGCCACGCGGCCGTTCCTCTACATCATCAGCGAGCAGAGCACGGGAGCCATCTTCTTCGTCGGACAGTTTATGGGCAACACCGCAGCTGGGGTGGAAACCCTCACACAGCCGCAGCGCCGGCAGGGTGACGCCGTCTACAACCTCAACGGCCAGCGCGTCGGCAGAACGCAGGCTCGAGGTATCTATATTCAGGGAGGCAGAAAAATCGTCATCAAGTGACGCACGGTCACCAGTGTGGGGGTGCGGAATAGAACTATTTCTCGTTTTTCTTGCATACAGTGGAAAAAAGTTGTATCTTTGCAATGGAAAACCGACGAATCGTCAAAAAACGACCCTGACCCTGACATGCACATTAGAGAGTTTTTCTACATGGACAAAAACCAACGCATAGTGCTGACGGTACTGCTGGCGGTGGCACTGGTGTGCGTGGTGCTCATCAACTTGCTGGGACAGGGCAGCCTGAGCGACGACGAACTGTTGGCGTCGCCGGCAGCGGAGGAGCCTCTCGGCGCGGACGGCACGGCGGCCGCCAGGGCCTATGGCGCCCTCGGGGAGGGCATGGCCGATGTGGCGCCGCTCGAGGTGCAGAGCGCGAAGGCCGAACGGTTTGCCTTCGATCCGAACACGGCCGACTCCACTCAACTCCGACGGTTGGGGCTGCCGCCGTTTCTGGTGAGGAATATCTATCGCTATCGGGCTCACGGCGGCGTGTTCAGCCAGCCCAGCGACTTCGCCCGCCTCTACGGACTGACGCAGAAGCAGTATCGCGAGCTGTTGCCCTACATCCGCATTTCGGCCGACTATCGGCCTGCGGCTGAACTGTATCCCAGAAATGCGTCACGCAACTATTCCACCCGATCCGAAAGGGGCTTTGCGGAGCAAAACGGAGCGGGAACTCTCAACTCTGACCCCTCCACTCTCCATTATAAGCTCTCTCCCGGCGAGTACGTCGTGCTGAACGAGGCCGACACCACCATGCTGAAGCGCGTGCCGGGCATCGGCAGCTACTATGCCCGCCGCATCACGAGGTACGGCGAGCGGCTGGGCGGCTTCGTCAGTCCGGAGCAGTTGCTGGAAATAGAGGGATTCCCCGAGGACGCGCTGCCTTACTTCCAGGTGGACGCCACGGCCGTTCGTAAGCTGAATCTGAACACGCTGTCGCTCTCGAAGCTGCGCCAGCATCCGTATGTGGATTTCTACATGGCGCGCGCCATCAACGACTACCGACGTCTGAAGGGTCCGTTGAAGAGTCTGGACGACCTGCGCCTGCTGCCCGAGTTTCCGCCTGAGGTGCTGGAACGCCTGCGCCCCTACGTCACTTTCTAAACTCAAAATAAACTCACGTCCAAACATCTCCTACCGCTGCTGGCTATCGCCGCGCCCTCGCGCGCCTGCCTCATCACCCGCCAGCTGATGCGCCAGCTCGCCAAGTACCGCAAGAAGTTGCAGGTGAAAGAGTCTTGAACAAATAAGGTATCATTTGTATGGATTTCCCAACACCGCGTTTGGCAAGAAGGAATTCGTGACATTTGCCCCAAAACGCTATGTACCGTTAACACAAAAAAGCAATCGGAATACCGATTGCTTTTTCTGTTGTCGGGCTGATGCGGCCTTTGGCTTAGGCCCCTGCGTCCCTAAAACAAAAAAGGATTTCTGGAGAAATCCTTTTTGAATTGTCGGCATCGCAGACAAATTATCGAACATAAAGTTCATTGAGGACGTAGACGTTATCTCTATTACTCAAACAGCTTCTTGAGTTTCAAATTAGTTGGGACAACCAATAAGACAGAACAGGAGTTCCTTCTCTCCGCTTGCATTGCGTCACATCTATCTTTTTGGCAATATGAAGTCCATACTTCTTATTCAGCATTTCTGCCATATTATCTATATCCCTCTATTCGAGAACCATTGATTGCTACCCCTTTCATGTGTTCCTGCAAGTAGCTTTTGTACTCTTTTTCGTTTTCCAGTTTTGGTCCAAGCACTATCTCTTTTATTTTAAATGGTAGCTCATCCTTCTTCACATCAATATAGTAGTATGGAATGTTATCTGGATGCCAGTCCATTTTAATATCATCTTTTTGTGAATCTCCTTGACTTGCATCTTTTCGCTTGATAAAGAGAACTCTTATCTCCTCTTCATCCTTGTAATAGTCATATTTAAAGAAGTACTTCCACAAATGCCAATAACGTAACACAAATTTATATCCACCTATATCTTCATTCAGCAGCTTACTTAAGAAATGAAGCAACTCACACTTGTCTGTTTGGGAACAATAAACAACAGGGGCAATGAATACATCTGTTGAACACTCCTTTTGGGGTTCTGCAACAAAACAAACTCCTTTAGCCCTATCCCCATACATATACCAATTAAACAGTTCGTCTTTTCGCTGAATCGAAGTGAAACACATGATAAAGCCCTTATAGATGTATTGCGACAACTCGGTATTGACCTTACCTAATATTTCGTCCTTGTCTATAACCTTCGTTTCCAATGTGTCGTTCATCGCTTCAACACTGCAAACTCTAAAAGCTTTGTTTATTGAGAGAAAAAAAGATTTCGCTGATGTGTATCTGCAAATATTATGATAGTCCTTCAATGAAGATTGTTGTTGTAGCAAATCTAACATTAGGCTTATCTCTTCTTTGCTGTCAAAAAAGATATTCTTACCGTATCTTAAGAGGGAGTCTTTCTTTAAGTGTTTTTTGAATGTATCTCCATTCTCACCTTTCTGTACTTTTTCATTGAATTCATCCAACAAATCATTGCATTTAGTTGCATTGTCATATATGCTTGCGAGAAGCATTTCGAACAATTCATACTCTGACTTACCAATCAATTCTTTTCGTTTGTCATCGTAGTAATAATAGGAATCCCCAACTAAACCAAAGAAGAACTTGACTGAGTCAAAACTATTTTGTACCGTTTGCAACTGAGCTCTCAAATGCTTCTCCAGCACTTCTTTTCTGTTATTATCTTTAATCTCAACACATGCAATTGGCATTTCTGCATAATAGAGAACAACATCTACGCGCACAGTTTGATTTTCTTTGGAGCCTTTAAGTTCTGTGTCAACCACAAAATCTTTAAAGCCAGAAAAGAATCCGGTAAATCTACTCTCTAGTTCACTCATAACAATTAATATTGATTACTTCTTTAGAAATCCAATTTTCTACCACCAATAAACTCTTCATTCTGTATAACTCCACTCTGAGGCGTCTGGCTTAAAGAAGCACTTACAGCATTCTCGTTCGCCCATGAACGGATTTTGGTAAACTCATCCTTACGCATCTGTCCCATAGGGACAACACGTTTGATAGTTGTCTCAAAGTCTTTCATTGACAAGTCTGCGCGGTTATCGCCATCAATCTTTCGTGAGAATGATTGAATCAACGAATCTGCCACCCATGCTTCAAGCTCTGCACCTGCTAATACAACATCCTTTCCAAAAGTCTGTTCACCACTCAGAGATGCCAATTTGTCTAAATCAAACTTGCTTACGTCGCGTCCCAACTTAGAAATATGAATACTCAATATCTTCTTACGTTCTTCTGCTGTAGGGAAGTCAACAAAGAAGATTTCATCAAATCTTCCCTTGCGTAACAACTCCGGGGGTAATCCATTAATATTGTTTGCTGTAGCAAATACAAATACAGGTGCTGTCTTTTCCTGCATCCATGTCAACAAATTTCCGAACACACGGGTTGACGTACCGCCGTCGCCACCACCGCCAGAAGCACCAGACAAACCTTTTTCTATCTCGTCTATCCATAAGATAGAAGGAGAAATTGCCTCTGCTGTCTTTAATGCCAAGCGCATATTCGATTCCGAAGAACCAACAATGCCTTGGAATATCTTACCCATATCCAGCCTCAGCAAAGGCATATTCCAAGCAGTTGCCACACACTTTGCAGTTAATGACTTACCACAACCAGGAATACCAGTCAGTAAGACGCCTTTTGGAGGCTTTACGCCAAACTTCAAAGCCTCGTCACCAAAGCAGTGACTACGCAACTCCAGCCATTTCTTCAACGTCTGCAAACCGCCAACATCATTTAGGTTTAGTTGGCTGTCAATATACTCAAGAATACCTGTCTTCCTAATTATCTGTTTCTTTTCAGAAAGAATTCCTTTCAAGTCTGAAGCATCTATCCGCCTATTGGAAACTAATGCCCTTGCAAAACTATTATCAATTTCCAGTTTCGTTAATCCAACAGAAGCATCAACAAATTTCTCAAGCAGGTCATTGTTTACATCTATAGTTACTCCCTGCATCCCTTTATAATTGTTCAAGAATGACGATATGATCTCCTTTACCTCTTCTCTTGATGGGAGTGGAAAGTCCACTAACGTTATTTCCTTTTGCAGGTCTGTTGTTATTTCAAAGGTAGGAGCAATGATGATGCAATTGCTAACATACCCTTTTTTCCGAATATTAATAGCAAAGTCTCTGAGTCTTCTCCGATTAACTGCTGGAGCTTTACTATTTAAGTATCCGTCTGCATCACAGAAAACAAAGATGTTTCTGCTTCCCTGCTCTTTTGCTCGATTCTCGCAGAATTTCAATGCAGCAGTGAAGTCAAGAGTTTTGTCTTGACTTGCACTACTACCATTTGCATAGGTTACTCCATCAGTAGAGTTCCAAATATACAACTCGTGATTAATACTTTGAGCGATACATTGAAGTTCTCTTAAAACTCGTTCTTCCTCAAAAGATTCTATTACCAAAACCGCATAGCGGGCTTTGATGTAATCTGTAAGATATTTATTAAATGAATGGTTCATAGACTATATTTTAAAAGCAATTAAAATTCTAAGACTCTGCCTGCTTCTACCTGCGTAGCTTCTTTTAGCCCTTGCAAAACTCTATTATCTATTTCTATATTCCTTCCTTCATCAACTTTCTCGGTCTGTTCCGTATTAGCTGGAGATTTATTTATTGAAATTCTTCTCCGAGAAGATATCTTTTCATCAACAGTTCCTAACAAAACAGAATCTAATACTTCAAGGAACCTTTTCAAGAACAGAGTAGAATTACTTGTTAATTTATCAGCAATTTCCATATGGAGTATTATAATGGTATCGTCTGAAAAAACTAACTCAAAGAATAATTCTTCTTCAGTTCCTGTGTATCCAATTCTTGAAAGTTCGTCAATCTTTTTAATAACATAAGACCAATGATTCTGTTCATAATAGGCGAAATAAATTTTTTTGTCAGTAACCATCATAATATTGCAGCCATCCTCTATGTTAGTGGCATTTGAAGAATCAAAATTCTGATAAGTTATTTGTATTTTTTCATCATTTTCAACTCCAATGATTTTTTCCATTTCAGACGATGAAACAAAATCTATATTTTCATGAACTTCAAATGATTTATTCGTATAATAAATAAAGCCAGCAATTACAACAATTCCAACTATTCCACGATAATAAGTACTTACACTGGTTCCTTCTGGACTTAAAAAAGTGAACAAAAGAAATAAGCCTATAAAAATAATACAAGCCCCACCACAGTATAGTGTAATTACTCTTATTTTCTCTTTTGATTGCCTCAAAAAAGGAAAACTTTTGCCTGGTTTATATACTGTCTCTCTATTAATAAGCCAACCTCCTATTCCAAAAAACAATACACCTGTTAATCCTATAGCTTTAGTGAAAGGACCTTCACCGTAAATGACCATAAGAAGACTGGATATAATAAGCAAGGGTATTCCTAAATAAAAAAGGGTATAAGTTTTGAACTTGCCTCTTGCAGCGGCCATAATCTCCAATGGCTTAATTACATAAATTGTATCCATAACGTTTTTTTTTTAAGTTGATTGTTTAATATTTTAAAAAATCCAATTTTAGTTATACTATTATTATTTATTACATGCTCTACTATTTGTTTCGGTTTGAAGTAGTCAATGTATATTCTGTCTGAAGTTAGAACAATTTTTCCCAAAATAAGGATGTGGTAAAGAAGAATCATACCGTCCTATTATTGACAAATCTGCGAGTTTTGATATAATCTGTTAGGTTTTTGCTAAATGTCTGTGCCATAAACATGAATATATTAGAATTCCAAAGTTCTACCTGATTCTATCTGAGTAGCATCACGCAAATTCCTAAGAATTGTATCACTTATATCTATCGTTCGTACACTAGTGCCTTCATAATTATCACTTACTGAAGGCTTAGGGTCATTATTTACGGAAACTCTTCTTCGAGAAGCAATTTTTTCGTCTGTCTTACCTAATAAAAACGCATCTAATGTTATAAGGAACTTCTTAAAAAACAAGTCGGGATTACTTGTAAGCTTGTTTCCTAAATCCATTTTTAACTCAACACTTGTTGAATCAGTAAACATTAGTAAGAAATATAAGTCAGTATTAAAGATACTTCCCATCATCATAGGCGTATAAACGCCAATAGTTGAAATATCGGCTATTCTTTTATTTAGAACACTCCAATTATTATCTTCCTGATACGCAAACAAAATTTTTTTATCAGTAAGAAGGAATATAATATCTTTTTTCAAATAAGAAGCCTGAACCTTTTCATCGACTTCCATTCCAACAATATCTGCAAGCTCCTGATTTGCAACATAATCCACATCTTCATGAGCCATAAATGATTTCGGTACATAATATAGGGCAACTAACACGACTACCAAAGTAACTAGACCACTTAGCTTAAACTCGTATATTAACAAAAGAATACATATTACTACTACAATGACAGCAACTATCTTGTAAATTAATAGCATTTTTTCTTTTGTCAATCTCCACCAATAGAAAGATTTCCCCGGCCTATATTTTCCACCTGCAATAATCCATTTGATCCACAAAAAACAAGAAGATATAACTAATAGGCTAATCAAACATTGCCAAAGATTAATACCCGCCCCATCAGCGGGAGCAATACCAACACTTAGGGAAGTAATTCCTAAAATAAGGATAATGACAGGAAAAATCAACAGGCCAAATTTAGCTATACACCCCATACAACCACTTACAACGGGTATCTCTATTGGCTTTTCTGTAGTGATTTTGTAAATGTCCAACGAAATGGGTCTAATAATTTTAACTTCCTTCATATTTTGTTGCTCTTTAGATTGTTAATAATATTGTTTTTAAAAATTCCCGTTTTTGTAATTGTTTCTTTGTTTATTACATACTCTACTATTTGTTTAGGCTTGAAATAATTAATGTCAATCCTACCTGAAGTTAGGATAAATTTCTTCCCATAATACGGATGAGGTAAAGATGAGGCATAGCGTCCTATTATTGACAAATCTGCAAGTTTTACGACATTCAACAAAGCCTTATTTGAAATGACATCTTTAAAATGATAACCAGAATAGAGAATTGACGTTATCCGTTTTTCAATACCAGTCAATAACAATTGCATCTGGTTCGGATAATCTAGCGGTTCGCCTCCAGAAATCGTAATGCCTTCTATACTCTTGTCTTCGTTAATCATTTTCACCAAATCAACAACATCTACCAAATGCTCTTTCGTATAAGGATGCGTCTCAGGATTGAAGCATCCCTTACAATTGAACTTGCAACCCTGTACCCAGATAACTAAACGATTACCTGGGCCATTGATGCGGGAGTGGCAGATATTATTAATTGGTAGATACATCGTTTCAGAAACTAAGACTTAACACTTGCAGAACTTCATCATCAACTTGCATTTCTACTTCTTGCTTCCATTCTGTCTTCAGTTCTGACGTTGGCTGGGAGAGAACATCTTCTATGTCTTCCGTCAACTTAGTACAGAAATCACCCTTTACCCCTTTTACATCCTCTATAATCTGATTGTTCTCAGACAGGACAGATAGAGTGTATTCTAGATTAGGACCGAAGTTAACTATCATTCCATTAGGTTGCTTGTATACTTCGTACCTCGTAGCGTTTAAATCAAGTTTACGCAAGACTTTATCAACCGCCACTTCAATATAGGCATTTCGGAATTGATCAGCAATAATCTTGTCTTCTGATGGATTATAACCTTGATGGTGTTCTACAAGGAGTTCGTATTTATCTTGTTCAACCCTGCAGACAAAGATATGTCCTCTTTCTATCTCCCCAACAATAGCCCGATATTGCTTATGACCAGCATATCCTAACCTTCCTAATATTTGCTTTCCAAAGTCAGATGAAAACTCAGATACCATTTCGGTTGAGCACTTGATGTTCATTTTCCGAAATGCCTTTACTATGGCATCCTCACTCGTATATGAGAAATCGAATTTTGTACAATGTGACATAATGACATTATTAAAATTAGGTTAGCCACAACAAAACAGAAGTGTGAGCCTGTCAGCTAATCCGCTGATAGGCCTTGGACTGCCTGGAGAAAGATTAGTAAAACAGCTCACACCCTTGTATGTAGTAATTGGATACAATCCACTACTATCATTACAAAGGGAAGAACGTCTTTACCTTTCCATATCTCCAGATGAGGGTCCAAGTTCATCAGCATGGAAAAAGCTAAACGCTTCCTATGTCATGTCTGCGACGGATTTCCGCCACGGTGCAAAGATAAGAATAATTTAGCAAAAAACGTTCAGTGTGAGCTGTATTTTTTTGCAAAAGTAGTTCTTTTTTCTGAGAATCATCCACTTCGCATACTTTTTTCCTTTCTTTTTGGGTTATTACAATCCGTTTATCGGGTGCGAAGATAGGAAATTGTGAAGAAAAATGGAAGAAACGGGGCGACCATTTCTTCCATTTTGCTCTTTTTTATTGTTTGTTGCCGTTCTCGCGCATCTTATTGAACACGTAGGCAACCAAATGCTGGAAACGAGTTTCTGCTTCCTGACGGATATCGCTCTCAAGCAGTTGAGGATAATTCTTCACTAACTGGTCGGCAATGGCTGTGGTGCGGCGATGGAATTCTGTTGACTGCTCTGCCCATCGCTCACCCGTAGTTGGCGAGGGAGAAGGAAACAGCGAGTCGCAGAAGTTAGCGATGGTGGCGCGATAAGCCTCGTCCATCATGCGTTTGAAATCTTTCTTCATCAGCGCCTGAGGGTCTTTCGGTGTTTTTTCGGCTGATAGAGGAACATCCGTCACAGGAGAAAGAGACTTCACCGTTGCATCCGTCTCCTGACGAACGGGCTGAACGGGCGCCTGCACGGACGTGTCTTGAGCGTTGACTGACGATTGTTGAGCATTTTGCTGCGCTGGTTGACCAGACAGTAAAAAGATAGCAGCGCCCAGGATGACAATGCTGATGCCCATAGCAATCAAAGTGATTGAACGGCGGCGACGGTGAGGCATTACGGCCTGCAAAAGCTGTTCAGCCGTCTGATATCGGTTGGCGGGGGCTGGGGCTGTACAGCGGGCGATCACTTTACTGAAGTGCTGATGGCAGGGCAACTGCTCCAGAATTTTTCCGATGGCATAGATGTCAGTACGCTCATCGGGCTTTCTTCCATCCAACTGCTCTGGTGCGGCATATTTGCTGGTACGCCCCTGCGTGTCGGCATAGGTGTCGGTGTAGCAGCAACCCAGGTCGACAAGTTTTACGTCGTTGCCGATGCGGGTGAGCAAGATGTTGTCGGGCTTAAGGTCAAGATGGACCACCTGATGATTGTGCAGATAGCCGACCACCTCCAGCAGCTGGCGGAGGAGTTTCTCGGTGTTCCGCTTGCTGAAATACTCGGGATGGTCTGCGAGGCGCTGGCTGAGTGTCTCGCCGTCGACGTATTCCATGAGGATGGCGCCATCGGTCAGCGAAAGATAGCGCACAAGATTGGGATGCTCCAGCCGATAGCCAGTCTCAAACTCCTTTTGCAAAGCCTCCTGACGGCGAATGTCGCCGGAATATTCAGGCTTTAGCCGCTTCAGGAAATGCAGCTTGCCGAACACCTTCACTCGGAAGGCATCGCACGTGGCACCCTGCGTGTGGAGTTGTTCAAACGCCTCATAGCGAGGTTGGAGGTCGGAGAATTGTGACGAATCAATCATGCTTCAGGTAGTACTTTAATAGATGACAGCCCGGAAATGCGGCCTGCCGTGAACTGCCCCAGCGACATGCTGTTTCGCCAAACATTGAGCACAAGCAGCGGATGATGGAGCACGAAATTGAGGATTTCTACCTCGTCGCCATCTGAGAGTTTGCTGTTCACACTACTGACGACCTTAAAACGGCGATTGCCCAAATACCGGAATGTGATGGCACGGTCGGGCAGATAGGACACTTCCACCAGCGTGCCTGCTTGTAGGTCGTCGGCACGCAGTTCGTCGTCATTGGCATCAAAGTCGGAGTTGCCTTTGTCTTCAATCTTCATTAGCTGTTCCCAGTTGGCAAACCCCAGGTAGCGGGCAATGACCTCGAGTGTGCTCTGATGGGGGGTGCGCTCGTCGTGAGCCAGCCCTATGAGCCGTTTCAGCGTGGTGGCACCTAGGTGCACGCCCGTCTTGCCCTCGATGTCGAGCGATAGCACCTCGCAGTCGGATGGCAACCGCAGCTCACTGCCCGACTCTTTTTTCAATAGTTCAATGATGTGAAAAGGCAAAGTCATACCTTGTTATATTATATGGGTGATTAAAATAAAAAGGATTTCCGAAGAAATCCTTTTTGCAAAGTCGGGATGAGGCGACTCGAACGCCCGACCCCTACGTCCCGAACGTAGTGCGCTACCAACTGCGCTACATCCCGAAAACCTCTGTGTGGCAGGGAAGTGTAACTTCCTCTACGAGAGGTGATTT
>Ga0256404_1002568_pt1 | contig 39792 bp, 40 predicted proteins | sample RumenRJG_01DNA_FD_185990 | JGI IMG/M metagenome (GOLD analysis project Ga0256404, IMG submission 185990) | Bovine rumen microbial communities from Lethbridge, Alberta, Canada - RJG_01 | ecosystem: Host-associated > Mammals > Digestive system > Stomach > Rumen | place: Canada: Alberta | collected...
CCCGAACATACCGACTACGTGATTCCTGTAGGCATATCGGCCGGGAAACTGCTTCAGCCGATCATGGAGCAGTTTAATCGGCGCCACCATACAGACCACCGATTTATCCCGGTAATCAATGATTTTTTCGGTCACTCCATCAATGTTACCGGACTGCTGACAGGAACCGATATCCTGGCCCAGCTTCCCAAGGATAAGCCTGTCATTTTGCCTTCCATTGTGCTGAACCAGGATAACCTTTTCCTGGATGACATGTCCCTGGAGGATTTTATCAGCCAAAGGGGGCACTCAGTCAAAATCGCCAAAGGAGCCACTGAACTGTACAGGCTGCTTTTATCCCGGCCATTGCCCCATAATGGCACGGCTGCCAGAAATTCCGTTCCTGAAAAGGGAACGATAACCGCAGGGAACAATACGGAATACGTAAAACATTTTTAAAAGAGGTACAGAACGATGAAAGACTTTGGAATGCTGCATGTATATACGGGAACCGGGAAAGGGAAAACTTCCGCAGCACTGGGCCTTGCCCTCCGGGCAGCCGGTCACGGGGCCAAAGTAACCATGCTCTGCTTCATGAAAGGAGACCCGACCTATGGGGAAGCGCAGGCCTTCCGTTTCGTACCGAATTTTATAATAAAACAAATGGGACGGGACAGCTTTGTAAATTTCAGAAATCCGGATCCCATTGACGTGAAAATGGCACAGGAAGCCTGGGAAGAAGGAAAAAGGATCCTGCTGCAAAAAGAAACAGACGTGCTGATTCTGGATGAAATCAACCTGGCGATGGCCAAGAACCTGATCGATACATCGGAGGTGGTTTCATTTCTCCATGACCACCGGGGTAAAACCGAAGTGGTCTGTACCGGACGGGAAGCGCCACAGGAACTGATCGACGAAGCGGATCTGGTAACGGATATGCAGGAAGTAAAACATTATTTTACACTGAAAAACATCCCCATACGGGACGGCATTGACCATTAGTGAAATGCTGGCCGATCCTGTAATTTATTGAAATAAAAGGCCGCAAACCATCCAAATAGTAAAACTTAAAGTAATACGTAAGAATTAACCTAAGAAAGTCAGAGGAACCACTTATTATGGCAAAACCAGTTGTAGCGATCGTAGGCAGGCCTAACGTGGGAAAATCCACGTTGTTCAATGTGCTTGCCAATGAACGCATATCCATCGTTGAGGATATTCCGGGAGTTACCCGGGACCGGCTTTATGCGACAGCAGAATGGCTGGACAGGGAATTTGTAATCATCGATACCGGCGGTATTGAAATCGCAAACACAGACCAGATAGCCGTTTCCATCAGGGAACAGGCACAAATCGCCATAAGGGAAGCAGATGTAATTCTTTTTGTCTGTGACGCCCGAACCGGCATTACAGATGAAGACGCTGAAGTAGCAAAATTGCTGCGGAAATCAAAAAAGCCCATTATTCTGGCAGTCAATAAGGCAGATTCATTTAAGCAGGAAATGGAAATTTTTGAATTCTATAATCTGGGACTGGGCGAACCGATCCCCATTTCTGCAGCAAATCATTTGGGACTGGGCGACATGCTGGATGCTCTTATGGATAAGGTACGGCAGACCGTTCCCCAGCTTGATGATGAAGATGAAGACGAAATCAAAGTAGCTCTCATCGGGCGTCCCAATGTGGGCAAATCGTCTATTTTTAACGCGCTGGTAGGGGAGAACCGATCCATCGTCAGCGACATGGCGGGCACCACACGGGATGCCATCGATACCCCGGTAGTGAAAGACGGACAGCGTTTCCTGTTTATTGATACGGCAGGTATGCGCCGCAAGGGAAAAATAGAAGAACTGATAGAAAAATACAGTATCGTCCGCTCTCTTCGGGCGGTTGACCGCTCCGATGTCGTACTGATGGTCATCGATGCTATCGAAGGCGTTACCGAACAGGATAAAAAAATCGTAGGCTACGCTCACGAAGCAGGGAAAGGAATTATCCTTGTAGTAAACAAATGGGACCTGTATAAAAAAGATACAGGATCTACCATCCATTATACGGAAGAACTGCGGAAAGAGCTGGTATTTTTGCAATACGCCCCGGTAGTCTACGTTTCCGCCGTAACCATGCAGCGTATCCACCGCCTGCCGGAGGTTATCAAATATGTGGCGGAACAGAATTCCATGCGCATCTCCACCTCCGTCATCAACCAAATCATCGAAGATGCCTGCGCTGTAAATCCGCCGCCTACCGATAAAGGCCGTCAGCTGAAGATTTATTTTGTTACACAGGTTAAAATCAAACCGCCTACCTTTGTCCTCTTTGTCAATAATCCTGAGATCATGCATTTTTCCTATCAGCGGTATCTGGAAAACAAACTGAGAGAATCATTCGGCTTTGAAGGAACGCCTATCCAGATGATCGTTCGCGCGAAAAATGAAGAGGGCGAATAATTCAAACGAAATTCTCACGAAAATATTTTTATATAGGGAGTCTTTTGGATGGATTTTATGTTAGGTATCGGAGGATTCATTCTTGGATATCTGTTTGGCTCTGTTCCCTGCGGATTATGGCTTGTACAGGCGCTGCATGGCATCGATATCCGGAACTATGGAAGCGGAAATATCGGAACGACCAACGTATTTCGTACAGTGGGCCCGAAAACAGCAGCCGCGGTACTGCTGGGCGACATGCTTAAAGGAATTGCCGCGCTGGTCATTTTATCAAAGTTTACAGGTGAACCTTCCCTGATTGCAGTGTCAGCCCTTGGCGCTTTGCTTGGCCACAACTATTCGCTTTTTTTGGGCTTCAAAGGCGGCAAAGGCGTAGCGACAGGACTGGGCCTGTTCCTGTATATGCTCCCATGGGGGGCGATGGCAGGACTGGGCGTATGGATCGTTATTGTACTGATTACACGGTATGTATCGCTGGGTTCAGTAATTGCTGCTGCGGTTGCGGCAGCAACAGGATGGTATCTCGGTTACCCGGTTCCTTATGCGGTCTTCGGGACACTGGCCTGCCTGTTTGTCATCATCCGTCATAAGGACAACATAAAACGCCTTTTGGACGGTACGGAAAGTAAAATAAAACCAGGTCATCTTAATACAAAATGAAATATAATTATTATTAAGAAAAGGAGAAAAGACATGCCACGCACAAAAGCAATGGTTTCCAACAGTGAAGCAAAAAAAGCCGATTCCGAGAAAACAACCTTTTACCTCGTAAAAGAAGACATCCTGCCGGAAGCAATTAAAAAAACGATTAAAGCAAAGGAATTTCTGAAACTTGGCAAGGCAAAGACAATTAACGACGCGGTAGCACAGTTAAACCTCAGCCGCAGCGCATATTATAAATACAAAGATTTTGTTTTTCCTTTCTATGAAGCCAGCAAAGATAAAGTCATCACCTTATCGTTGCTGCTGGAACACAAGCCGGGAACCCTCTCCAAGGTATTGAATGTCATCGCTACCGATTCCGGCAGCATTATAACCATTAATCAGGGCATCCCCCTGCAGGGCGTTGCCAATACTACGATTTCCGTCGAAACCAAAAATATGACCGTAGACCTGGAGGCCTTGCTGGACAAGCTTCGCATGATCGACGGGGTAAAACGCCTGGAAGTATTGGGACAGGGATAAGCAATCCCCTGAGCGTTTACATGTTACGCAAATTATAACCTTAATCGTTTATAATGTTTTTTTAATGATTACTTTGTCATGCCGATGAGGGAGAAGGGTACCATGGAAAAAACTGTAAAAATAGGCCTGTTGGGCTGCGGCACCGTAGGCGGCGGTGTTATTATCGTTCTGAATGAAAACAAAGAAGAGATAGCCAAAAAGGCTGGCTGCAACATCGAGATCAAAACCGTCCTGGTTCGCGACAAAACTAAACTGAAACCGGAAATTACCAAATATAATATTGGCTGCACGGACAACCTGGACGATATTCTGAATGATCCGGAGATCGACATCGTTGTAGAGCTGATCGGCCGCGTCCATCCGGCCAAGGAATATATTGAAGCAGCTATCAATCATGGCAAAAGCGTTGTAACGGCAAATAAAGACGTACTGGCGGATTACGGGAAATCGTTGTTTAACCTGGCCGCGGAAAAGAAAGTGGATTTCCAGTTTGAAGGCGCCGTAGGTGGCGGCATCCCCATCATCCGTCCTCTTCGCGCCTGCCTGGCCGCCAATAAAATTTCCAGCATTATGGGCATTATCAACGGCACAACTAATTACATGCTGACCAAAATGAGCGAGGAAGGCCTGTCCTACGCCCAGGCTCTGGCGGAAGCCCAGGCAAAAGGATATGCGGAATCCGATCCTACCGCCGATGTGGAAGGCATCGATGCCGCCCGGAAGATCGCGGTACTTGCCTCTCTGGCATTTAATACCGCCCTTACCCTGAAAGATGTACACGTAGAAGGCATTGATAATATTGAAGCCTGTGATATCGAATATGCCCGGGATCTGGGCTATGTTGTAAAACTTCTGGGAATCGCAAAGAACGATCCGGAGAATGGCATCACTGCCAATGTATATCCCGTCATGTTACCGAAAAGCCATCCCCTGGCCAGCGTAAACGACGTGTATAACGCAATTTATGTAAACGGCGACGCTGTAGGGGACGCCATGTTCCTAGGCCGCGGCGCAGGCCGGCTTCCCACCGCCAGCGCTGTCTGCGGCGACATTATCGACACCGTGCGCAATTTGAACAATCATGCCTGCGGACGGATCAGCGGCAACCTTTTCGAGAAAAAGAAAATGTGCCCGCCGGAAAAAGAAATGGCGCCCTGCTATTTCCGTCTGCTGGTTACAGACCGTCCCGGCGTACTGGCTGCCATTGCCTCTACTTTTGCCGCCCAGCAGATGAGTATCGCATCCGTCATCCAGAAAAATGTAATGGAAAACGGTATGGCAGAACTGGTCATCATCACCAATAAGGTCAGCAAGCTGAGCATCGACCTTTCCCTGCGCACCCTGCAGGTGTTACCGGTGGTAAAAGACGTCTGCAGCGTACTTCGGGTAGAGGATCCCAACCTGCCGTAAGTTTTCACAAAATTACTGTTCCGCAAATTTAAAAATAATAAAAAATTACTGATCGTTTCTAGCGCATTTGTCTTATTCAATCTTTACCGAAATGAGGGATTCCATGAAAAAATCCGTTACCGTCCGCGTTCCTGCCACTTCGGCAAACTGCGGTCCCGGTTTTGACAGCCTGGGCCTGGCGTTGACATTATATAATGACTTCACCTTCACTATCTCCGACGAAACATTTGGCTTTTCACTGGATGTGGAAGGGGAAGGCAAGGACAGCTTCCATGCTTCCGGACGCAATATGGCCTTTGCATCTTTTCTGGCTGTCTGGAACAAAATTACAGACCGGAAGCGCATCGGGATCCATGTGAGAATGAATAATCAGGTTCCCAAAAGCCGGGGACTGGGCAGCAGCTCCACAGCCATTGTGGCAGGGGTTACCGCCGCCAGCATACTAAGCGGTGCAAATCTCAGTCAGGATGAAATACTGCAGGAATCCAACAGGCTGGAAGGGCATCCCGATAATGTAGCGCCTGCTATATACGGCGGCTTCACGATTAGCTTTCAGGAGAACGGCGTGGCCCATACCCTTCGAACCGTTCCCAAAATGCCGCTGCAGTTCATCGCTGTAGTTCCGGACATGCAGCTTTCCACCCATATGGCGCGGGAAGCCATTCCAAAAGAAATTGCCCATCCCGACGCAGTGTTTAACGCGTCCCGCACAGCGTTGCTGACTGCAGCGCTGTTGGAAGACCGGCCGGAACTTCTTCAATACGCACTGGAAGACAAACTGCACCAGCCTTACCGGGCCGGGCTGATCCCCGGTCTGCCTGAAGTATTTACTGCGGCAGAAGAAGCCGGCGCGTATAAATGTATTATCAGCGGATCCGGTTCCACGCTGCTGGCCTACGCGTCACCGGAAAAGGACGGCGACGCCATAGGCAAAGCCATGGTTGAAGCCTTTGCCCGTTGCGGGCAGGCCTCCCGGTATCTTATTCTGCAGTTAAATACAAAAGGAACGGAGATCCTGCAAACAAATTTATAAAAACAATGTAAAAAAAGGTTGACAGAACCGCTTTTATATACTAAAATATCCTATGTATTCGGGGCGTGGCTCAGCTTGGTAGAGCGCTTCCTTGGGGTGGAAGAGGTCGCTAGTTCAAATCTAGTCGCTCCGACCAATTAAAAAAGGACGGGAACTCGTATTATTGGCGGGTTCCCGAATTTTTTATTTGTGAAGCAATCAATGAAATCAGTATCCCGCTTTCACAGTTTTGCCACTATTAAACAGTTTTCTATACAAAAAGGCACTTCCAGCTTGGAAGTGCCTTCTTTTTGTTTCTGTCAATATAAGAAGCTCATGGAATATCTGGCCAGGGAGAAGCCTTTGTGAGTTCCATCCTTGAAAATGAGTACAAGTACCAGTTCGTCATCAGCAACATCGGTTTTGAATTCAATCTGCTTTTCCTTAAGCTCACTGGCAGGCATAATAGAGTAATGCCGGATACCGGAAACTTCAAACTCATAATCCCGGTAATCATCTTTAAGGCTGGACAGAATAAGAACTGTCGGATTTTTCAATAGTGATTCCTCCTTTGCAAAAAACTGCATTATTAATATTATTATAACTGATTCTGTCTGAACAGATTGTGAAAATTTTACAAACAATTGAATATAGCGCCGGTTTTGTAATAATGAGGCAGTCTATTATAATAACCTGATTAAAATCCCCACTTGCATCAATTATGTGGTAAAATAAAATTATAGTTGATATTATTGCGATAAATGAAGGCGGGCTGACACATTTAGCTTCGGGCATGGTGTCCCAATCGGGAATTACGTCAGGCCAATCACCTTCATCATAAAGAAAGAGCAGAGACTTTTAAAGCCTCTACTCATATATTAAGAATCAGGATTTAACGGAGTGAAGAAATAATATCATGAACATAAATACGCTCAATATACTGGCAGACGCAATATCTGAAGTCGGGTCGTGGCATCGGTGGCTTATAAAAGATGACATGGTCCAGATGCAGTTTTGCGATATTATGCTCTATGATGATGCAAAACCGGAAAAAGAAACACATACGACGGATGTGTTAGCGGTTCGTTTTTATGGTCATGTCTTTGCAGTTTTTCTGGATAACCTGGATGAATGTAATTGGTATGAACATTTTCGGGTTGATGGTTCAAAACTCTATCCTGTCGATACATACGATCTGGCCTTTGACGATATAAAAGAAGCTGAGTTATTATTAAACGATTATAAGCATAGAATACCCGTCAAAAACTTTAGTGGTTTGGAAACATTTTCGTCTGCAAAACATCTCCTTTATGCCAGATGTGGCGATGTAGGCTTTATAGTAGGAGGAGACAGAATAGAGGTTGTAGGGAAAAAAGGAAAATATACGGAAGAAGAAATAGAAACAGGTGCCAGGAAATGGTGGGATTATTGGAAAATTTATTGGAAACTGAGACGAACAAAGGACGCATATCCGAAAGATTATGCGTGCGAAATAACGATTCCTGTCAATGGTAATTAACGCCGGGCCTGAACTGTTGAAGAAACTGGCGGGGATAAAATAATAACATACATTTTATATCGAAAAAGGTTGAAACGCAGATTACATTTGAAAACGCAGAATAAAGTTAAGGTGGAAACGAATAGTCGCAGTTTGCAGGTGAAAGATATGTATGAGCTGAAAAATGATGCACTCGATAAAATCTTAGAAAAAGAAGAACCGGAAGGCGTGGAGTTCTTTCTTATGGCGGATGAAAGGCCATATAACGGAATAGAATCACACAAGGCCGCCATTCTTTTTGCAATGCATTTGGTAAATGAAAACGAAAAGCAGACTATAAAAAAAGCGGAAGAACTTTTCGGGAAAGAGTATGCGGATCGACTGCATCTGTTTACCTATGATATCAGCAAAGCGGAAGCAAAAAGCCTCGACCCCAAAGAACTCCTTTTTGTTCCAAAAGTACTGCGTAAAGATTATTACGGAAATAAGGAATACGACAGTGACTGGGTTCCTAACGATGAAAACTTCGGCAAAGAGGTTCCTTACTGGTATGCCTTTCTGGAACCGCCTCATGGAACAGCATACGGACCGGAAGACCTCCGGCGGATCAATGCGTTCTTGTTCCCGGACGGTGCGGACGGCCTGGAAGCGTATGAATGGACAACGGACTGGTCGGATGTTTTTGATGACGGCCATGAATGGTGGGGCGCATCGTGCTGGAGCGTATACGACGGCCGCAGGGACCGGTATGTCGTATTATTGGCTTCGGCAACAGACTGATATATTCCTGTTTGTGGTGAAAAATAAGAAAAATCAAGTTACGCCTTACTGGAGGTAACTATAATGAGTAAGGGAAATAGATCGATTCGATAAGGATATTCCTATAAAACCGAGGTAATAAAAGCCCCGGTTCTTTTTTTTGCGGCTGTTTTGATATTTTGATATAATGAATAAAACTTTGAGAAAAGAGGAATAAGAGATGGAACGAAAATCTGCCAAAACAGGCAATGTTAAAAAGATCACAATCGAAATCGACACGGAATTTATCCCGGCAGTGTCCCTTTTAAAATTAGCCGGCGTTGTGGAAAGCGGTGGCCAGGCTTCGTATGAGATAGAACAGGGACGGGTGACCATGGATGGTGTCCTGTTAACCGAAAAAAGGAAAAAAGTAAGGCCGGGCAGTACCGTCGTCCTAGATAACCGGTTTGCAATTTATGTCAGCCGGAAAGAATGATAAATCAGTTACCGGTTACTCATTTTAGGATAAACCCATTAAAAAAAATATAAATAACTGAACCCAAAACCTTCGCATTTCATTTTACCCACGGTGTTGGTATCACATTGCAAAACAATATTTATCGTAAAGCCGTAGCATTTTCAACGTATTTTTGCTATAATAGAAAAACTGGTTAATAAAACGATTTTAGGGAATCCACTTGTTCATTCTGTATTCCGGAAAATAAAAACCCGGTTCAGCCGGGGGAAAGGATCGGTCCGGCCGCCAATCCCAGGACCGGATCATACATGTTGCTATGATTCGTACTTTAAATCTGACCTGTTCCCGCTGCGGAAAGGAAATCAGCGCCCAGGGTCATTTACATTATCAGGACGATTTTTCAGTACAAAGCTTTCAGGATATCAAGCTGGTCTGCGATCAGTGTATCGCAGACTGGAAAAACAAATGGCAGATCGCTGACGCGAAATTTGAGGAGCACAATTATGTGCTTTCCGTAACCATCACTCTGCAGGACGGCACTGTGTATAAAAACATGGACTGCACTCCCATTGAGGATACAGAGTCGGTCATCACCGGGGAAGATATTCCGCCGGAAGCACAGCATGAACTGTATAAATACTATGTGGCCTTCGCAGAGGAAAAAGAGTCCCAGCAGCTGAAGGATTGCTTCTTTGAGAAGCTGGAAGAAAATAAATTTTCGGCGGATATTACCACCAATGGCGGCGAGCATTATGAAAAACTTCTTTTTTCTGTGGAAGAGGGCTATCTGAAAACGGAGCAGGATGTACCGGACTATATTATGGACGGCCTGGTGAATGCTTATAAATCCTACCTGGCCCAGGAACAGATGCTTTCCATGTCCACCCAGCCCGCGCCCCGTCCGCCCCAGCGCCGCGCCATGCCGGAAAGCCAGTGGAACACCGGCGGCGGTTTCGGGCGGAACAACAAAAATCCATTTGGGGATTTTTAAAAGGAATTAATAAGGTATAGAAAAATAATTGCATCAGGAGATACCATGAGTGAAGAATTGAAAGAAAAAATTGAAAAGCGGCGAACCTTTGCCATCATCTCGCATCCGGACGCCGGTAAAACCACATTGACGGAAAAGCTGCTTCTGTACGGCGGCGCCATCCACCTGGCCGGCAGCGTCAAGGCAAGGAAAGCAAATAAACACGCGGTCTCCGACTGGATGGAAATTGAAAAGCAGCGTGGTATCTCTGTAACTTCATCTGTATTGCAGTTTGATTACCAGGGCTACCGCGTCAATATTCTGGACACCCCGGGCCATCAGGACTTCTCCGAAGACACCTACCGGACCCTCATGGCGGCGGACAGCGCCGTCATGCTTATCGACGCGGCAAAAGGCGTGGAACCCCAGACGAAGAAACTGTTCTGGGTATGCCATCGCCGCCACCTGCCCATTTTTACATTTATCAACAAACTGGACCGCTTTGGCCGGGAACCCCTTGATCTGATGGAAGAAGTGGAAAAAATTTTACAGATCAAAGTATATCCCATTACCTGGCCCGTCGGGCTGGACGGAAAATACAAAGGCGTGTACAACCGCCTGACCAAAGAAGTCTCCCTGTTTAAAACCGACGCCAGCCACGGCAGCAAACAGTTGGAAGAATTTTCTGCAGACATCAACGATCCCCGTATCAGGGAAATGATAGGGAATGAACTGTTCGAGGCCCTGTTGGGTGATATCGAGCTGCTGGATATGGCAGGAGAAGAATTTAATATTGAAGATGTGTTAAAGGGCGAACTGACACCCATGTTTTTCGGCAGCGCCATGACCAACTTCGGTGTTCAGGAATTTCTGGAAAAATTTCTGGAAATGTCTCCGCAACCTCAGCCCCGCACCTTGTTGAACGGCGACATGATCCAGCCGGACAATCCGCTGTTCAGCGCTTTCGTCTTTAAGATCCAGGCCAATATGAACCCGGCCCACCGGGACCGGATCGCTTTTATGCGCATCTGCTCCGGTGAATTTGATAAAGGCATGACGGTTTATCATGCCCAGACCGGCAAGCCTGTGAAGCTGGCCCAGCCCCAGCAGTTCCTGGCTCAGGAACGCACCATAGTGGAAAAAGCGTACCCCGGCGACATCATCGGCCTGTTCGATCCCGGTATCTTCGGCATCGGGGACAGCCTCAGCGACGAAAAGCTGAAACTTCGTTTTGAAGATTTCCCTGTGTTCCCCCCGGAAATTTTTGCCCGGGTACAGCCGAAGGATTCCTTAAAGCGCAAACAGTTTGAAAAAGGCGTCATGCAGTTGTCCCAGGAAGGGGCCATCCAGGTCTTTCTGCAAAAGCATGTGGGACTGGAAAGCTTTATTGTAGGCGTGGTAGGCCAGCTGCAGCTGGAAGTGCTGGAATACCGCTTAAAGAACGAATACAACGCCCAGCTTGTCATGACCCAGCTTCCTTTCACCGTAGCCCGGTGGGTCTACGCAGATAAACCAGAAGACATTGAAAAGCTGCGTGGCCTGGACAACGGCATGCTGGTCTACGACAAAAAAGACCGGCCGGTAATTTTGGTCAACAATGAATGGGCCCTGAACTGGATTTTACAGCGGAACCCGGGACTGGAATTTTTATCGGTACCTTCCGACAAGGCACGGGTGTAAGGGGACCATACAGAGTCAAATATAGAATGCAAGACGCAGATTATTTTCAAATTTTGAAAGGCACCGTCAGTGTGCAGAGGAATTAACGATTAGTTCCTTAAGGATTTTCCTGCAACAGAAGGTTAGTGAAACGTGAAAGAGATTGCGACGATTTTAGGCGTTCCAGTAAATCCGTATACCATGGATGAGGCAGTGGAGAAACTGACTAAGGATACGCTTGCGAAAAAAATAAATTTTGTAGTGACCGCCAATGCGGAAATCATTATGATGGCCCAGCAGGATGCGGATTATAAAAAGCTTCTGCTGGAAAAAACGGATATGATCCTGCCGGATGGCGCCGGTACCGTATGGGCCGGCAATTATCTGGGGTATACCATTCCGGAGCGGGTGGCAGGGTACGACCTGTACCTGCGCCTTCTGGAAGAAGCCTCGAAGAAAGAGATCCCCGTTTTCTTTTTCGGCGGCAAACCGGGCATTGCGGAAGAAGCTGCAGCTGAAGGGAAACGCCGCTGGCCCGGATTGAAGGTGGCCGGCTGCCGGAACGGATATTTTTCGGCCGAAGAAGAACCTGCTATCATCGAAGAAATCAACCGCAGCGGTGCCGCCATGCTGTTTGCCGCCTTAGGGGCGCCCAAGCAGGAAAAATGGCTGTGCAAGTATTCAGACTTGCTGAAGCCCTGCCTGCGAATGGGCATCGGCGGCAGTTTTGACGTACTGGCAGGTAAGGTGCAACGGGCGCCGAAATGGATGCAGGACGCGAAACTGGAATGGTTCTACCGTCTGGTAAAACAGCCCAGCCGGTTCGGGCGCATGCTTGCGCTGCCGAAATTTGTTATGGCAGTACGAAAAGAAAAGAAGTAATACGTCAGTAAAAGAAGTAATACAATATATAGTCGATTTATATAGACAAACAACAAATTGTGTATTATAATGTTTTAGTTAATGGTCACCACGATGTTAAAACAGGTTCTGCAATATTTTTCCCGGCAGGATTTTCAGCGTGATCCAGTCAAAGCAATCCAACAGTTATCTGTTTCCGGTTATAATTAAGAGAAGGGAGGCCACCATGCGTATTGTCAAACAGGGATATCCTTTTATTTTTGCCGCGTTGCTGCTGGCAGTGATCGCGTTTGCGGTATTTGGAATCCGTATTGCAGTAATCCCGCTGGTGCTGGCCTGCTATTTCGCTTATTTTTTCCGTAATCCGGAACGTATCGTAGAAGAAAACAAGAACCTGCTGTATTCTCCGGCCGACGGTACGGTCATGGGTGTGACAGAAGTTTTTGACGACGAGTTCTTAAACGCCAATGCCAAAAAGGTAACGATTTTCCTGTCGGTTTTTAATGTCCACGTAAACCGCAGCCCTGCGGAAGGAACCATTAAATACCAGCGGTACACAGTAGGTCATTTTCTTCCTGCTTTTAATAAAAATGCAGCCTTTGAAAACGAACGCTTCGCCATGGGCATTGAGAATGGCCGGATGAAAATGCTGGTCATCCAGATTGCCGGCATTTTGGCCCGCCGTATCGATAACTGGGTGAACCTGGGGAACCATCTGGACCAGGGCGAAGTATACGGCATGATCAAATTCGGTTCCTGCACGGAACTGATAGTGCCTGCGGATGTAGAAATCCTCTGCAAAAAAGGGGATAAGGTAAAAGGCGGCATTACCGTATTAGGGAGGGTTAAAGCGTGAATTATAAACGCATCGTTCCTAACACCATCAGCGGTATCAGTCTGGTGTTAGGAGTTTTTTCTATTTTCTATACCCAGGAGCAAAATTATTTCATGGCAGCCATCTGCATCATCCTTTCTGTGGTGGCTGATTCCCTGGACGGAAGGGCAGCCCGCGCGCTGGGAGTTTCAGGTCCCTTCGGGGTGGAAATGGATTCCCTTTGCGACCTGGGCGCTTTCGGCGTAGCGCCTGCCATTCTAATTTACCAGTTTGCCTTGACAGACCTGGGCTGGTGGGGTAAAATAATCGCTGGATTGTACGCTTTCTTCGGCTGCATGCGGCTGGCCCGTTTTAACGTAAATACCTCGGTGGTGCATGGTTACTTTCAGGGTATGCCTATCCCGGCCGGCGCCTGCTGTATTGCTACCTACGTGCTTTCCGGATTTCAGTTCACGCCTTTTGTTTCGGGCATCATGACGCTGGCTGTCGCTCTCATTCTGTACAGCAATGTGAAATTCCCGGACTTTAAAGGAAAAGGGAATCCCATGTACCGCTATCCTGTGATCCTTGCGGTATTGATCGGCGGATATCTTCTGGCGCAACGGCCTTCCGCCTGGCCTTTCGTAGGCATGTTTACTTATTTTATCGCCGGAGTAATAAACGCAGTGTACTGTGCTCTGTTTGTAAAAGAACAGAGTTGAATATAAATCGCAGTAAATCGGGGAGGTCCAACTCATTTACTGCTGCAGCGATTTCTGTTTTAAACGCTGTTACAAAATGATCTGATGGTGTATTGCAAATCGTCCGATCATACATGAACAGTCCCAGCATAAAAGAAAGGGAAAGGTGCATAGGTCCAAATGCATTTCAATTTTGATGTGGTAATGATACCACTGCAGCTGATCATCGTATTTTTTACCATTTATTATTTTGTGGTTTCCTGGTTCGGCCTGTTCGGGAAAATGAAGGAAACAAAACAGTTTCCGGAAAAAAGTACTTTCGCGCTGATCGTCTGCGCTCACAACGAACAGCAGGTCATCGCCCAGCTGGTAGAAAACCTGAAGCAGCTGAATTACTCGGAAAAGCTGTACGACATTTTTGTAGTGGCCGACAACTGCGTGGATAAAACCGCGGAAGTTGCCCGCAATGCGGGGGCTATCGTTTATGAACGGTTCAGTGAAACAGGGAAGGGCAAAGGGTTTGCCATGGACTGGATGTTTCAGCGCCTCTTCGGACTGGAACGGCAGTACGACGCAGTCTGCATATTCGATGCAGACAACCTGGTCCATCCGGATTTCCTGAAGATCATGAACAACCATCTGTGCAGCGGGGAACGCCTGGTCCAGGGTTATCTGGATTCCAAGAATCCCGAAGACACCTGGGTATCCGGTATGTTTGCCATTTCCTTCTGGATCGTAAACCATATCTGGCATCTGGCAAAATACAACATCGGCCTGTCCTGCGTACTGGGCGGAACCGGCATGTGCATCGATACCAAACTGCTGAAACAGTATGGCTGGGGCGCAACCTGCCTGACAGAGGACATGGAATTTACCATGAAGGCCCTGATGGAAAATATTCCTACCACCTGGGCTCACGACGCCGTTATTTACGACGAAAAGCCCCTGACCTTCAAAGCTGCCTGGAACCAGAGAAAGCGCTGGGCTCAGGGACACTTCGACGTGGCCAACCGCTACATTCCCAAAATGTTGTGGAAGGGCATTACCGAACGCAATATCGTAGTGCTGGACGGCATGATCAATTTAATTCAGCCATATTTTCTGCTCGTCTCTACATTTTTTGTTATCTGCACTTACATTTACAACCTGGTTCCTTTCTACACCAACATTCTGTATGAAGTCATGCCCATCCAGGTATGGCAGATCATCGGTGTAGGCCAGTACATTTTCCCGGTAGCTGTCCTCTGGAAGATTCGCGCTTCCTTTAAATCTTGGCTCTACCTGCTGGCATATCCTATCTTCATTTACAGTTGGATCCCCATCGTTATGCTGGGCTTCCTGCACCGGAACGAACACGAATGGTGCCACACCCTCCACACCCGCAGCATCAGCTTCAGCGATGTGATTATTCCTGAAGACGTGGTACAGATGGGGCCGAAACAAGTGGCTTTCAGAAAAAAATAATTGCAATGAAAATCCCTCTCGACTGGAAACAGAAGAGAGGGTTATTTTTATGTTGAGATATATTGAAGTTTATCTGATTTAGCATTCAGCCGTCAATTCCTTTAACGCAGCAACCAATTTCTGAACGGATTCTTCTTTTGTGGCCCAGCTGGTTACAAAACGTACGACCGTTTTGTCCGGTGAATTTTTTTCCCAGAAGCGATAGACTATATTTCGTTCCGTCAGTTTTTCCAGAATGCTGTCCGGCAGCTCCACAAACTGCTGGTTAGTGGGAGAGTCGATGTATAATTTCAGGCCGGCTTCGGCAAAACCCTGACGGAGGACCTGCGCCAGTTTAATTGCGTGTTCTCCAATTTTGTAATAAAGACCGTCGGTAAACAATGTATCAAACTGGATACCAAGGATATGTCCTTTGGCCAGCAGCGCACCATGCTGCTTTACCCGGGTCACAAAATATTTCGGCATATTTTTCCGGGTAAACACTACCGCTTCCCCGAAAAAGGCGCCGCATTTGGTGCCGCCGATATAAAACACATCGCAGAGGCTGGCAACGTCTTCCAAAGTCACATCTGTACCCGGCGCCATAAGCCCATAGGCCAGGCGGGCGCCATCCAGATACAGAGGCATTTTATACCTGCGGCAGACTGTTGCAATATCTTCCAGCTCTTTTTTGGTGTACAGGGTTCCGTATTCTGTAGGATGGGAAATATACACCATACCGGGAAACACCATATGCTCATGGTTGCCGTCCTGCCAGAAATTGCTGGCAAAAGCCTCCAGTTCGGATGCGAAAATTTTTCCCTCATGCTGTGGAATCTCCAACACTTTATGCCCGGTAAATTCAATAGCTCCGGCTTCGTGGCTGTTCACATGGCCTGTCTTGGCAGAGACTACCCCTTCATAAGGAGCCAGCATCGTATCGATAACAACCTGGTTCGCCTGCGTTCCGCCCACTAAAAAGAAAACTTCTGCATTGGGGCAGCCGCATTCCTTTTTTATTTTATCTGCCGCTGAAGCGCAGTATTGGTCGCAGCAGTAACCGGAATTCTGTTCCAGATTAATTTCCGCCAGCCGTTTTAAAATCAGGGGATGGGCGCCTTCGCTGTAATCGTTTTCCAAAGCGATGCGGCTGTTCTTTTCCAAAGTATCCATAGGATATTTCTCCTTTGCGTGTTTAATAAATTGAAGTTTGTGTGTGCCTAAAATTATGCGGCATGGAAAAGGCGTGAGCAAACCGTCGGAGGCGATTGCGTGATTCCATGAGATGAAATTCGCCGTTGTGGCGAGACTGTCTGAGGGACGCAGTCCCGAGTTTCGAAGCCACAGGCGAATGAGTCCATGAAATAGCAATCGGTGACGGGTTTGCGATGCCTTTGCCTGACAGCATAACTTTGGCATATAAATTCTGATTTAATTTTACCGCAAAAAAGATATTTCGAAAAGAGATACGCATAACTGAAAGATAATTGAAAAAAATCTACATAACAACTAACGTTTAAAGCAGGAATATGATAAAATAAATTTCAGGAAGTTTATGCTTTTTTAAAGCTTGTCAGCAACTTTTACCACATGAATCAATTCGTTTAAATTCGAGGAAACTTATAACATGAAAATTATTTTGGCATCCGGTTCCCCCCGCCGCTATGATTTACTAAGGCAAATGGGCTGGGATGTAAAAGTTCATTCGCTTCCCTTTGCAGAAGTTGAAACCATTAACGACGCAAAAGCGCAGTTTGAAAATCTGCGAAAACAGTTTCTTCTTCCAAGGCAGGGCAGCCATATTTTTTCCGAAAAAGATTTGGCCCTTCTTTCTCCATATCAAAACGCTGATCTGGTCTGTGCTTATAATGCATTAGGGAAGGGAAAGGCAACTGCGCTGGAAAGCGGAACAGAAACTCCCGTAGTCTCAGCGGATACGATCGTAGTACTTGAAAACATTATTTTAGGAAAACCGTCGGACAAAGCCGATGCAAGGCGCATGCTTGCGATGCTGTCAGGCAAGTCCCATCAGGTTAAGACCGCTGTGGCGGTACGGTATCTGGATAAAACTTTATTACAGGTGGTAACCACTGAAGTACACTTCCGCATACTTACTGCGCCTGAAATTGAATGGTATGCGGGCACCGGGGAACCTATGGATAAGGCGGGTGCCTACGGCATTCAGGGCAAGGGTGCCGTCCTGGTGGAAAAAATTGAAGGCAGTTACGATAACGTGGTAGGCCTTCCCCTGACGACCGTTTACGAAATGTTCCGCCGGTTAAATGTGCCGGTGTGACCCAATAACAGCAAAAATCTTGTTAAATATTTTAAAAGACTGAATTATATGGTTCAGTCTTTTTCTTTTTGCCCCACAGTATGATATAATAATTATAATAATAAATGTATATTTTCCATCAGTGAAATACAGGTTTTGTTGAAAATGGGAAGCTGTATCATGTTAAAAAAATCATCGGTATCGTACTGGTCGTAATCGGTGCAGGCCTCGGTTTTTTACTGTTCCGGGACGACGGAGACAAAGTGAAAGCGTCCATGATGAAAGATGCGGTATATGTAGAAAACGGGAAAGTCCTGCCGGCTAACGAGGGCAAGGTGGTTATCGTACCCGGCAAGCCCGTAATGCTGGAGCGGGCAGTAGACAAAGACCTGAATCTGGCTTTTAATACGCCTTTTATCAAACGCCATCTGCAAATTTATAAAAACGTGGGAAGCGCCAGCGAGAGAAAAATGCGCTGGACTACTCCTACCTCTGTCAAACGGGGCAATGTAAAAATTTCCAATAACACAAACTTTTACGGAAGCCTTAAGATCGGTGATTTTATCATTGGCGGCACTTTCCTTGCCAATTTGGGAACCAGCCCCTTTACTAACTTTTCCGAATCGGCGGCCCGCCGCCTGGGTTTCAAAATACAGAACGACGCCGGGAACCAGTATCTGACGGAAGCCCTGGTTAAAGACCTGGACAGTTTTACGTATGAAGGACGGATCCGCATCCGTTACGATTATCTTGACATGAACAAAGTGGGGGAGAAAACCTTTGTGGGTATCCAGAAAGGAAACAGGCTGCTCTTTAAAGACGATACCTTTACCGGTGAAATCCATGACGGCATCCTTGTTAAGGACAGGGTATTACAAAACAGCGGCAGCAACTCTACCGCGGGAAATATTTTCGGATATTTCTGCTGCGCCCTTATGATAGCAGGAGGCGCATATCTCGTTGTAAGATCGGATTAACGGGACTTAAAAAACCGCGGATTCATTCATCGACACGCTTATCTGTTTTTTTTGCGGATGACTTCGTTACTGTCTCAGTCAAGGCATAAGCGACCGTTAAGGCGCTGAAGCGCCAAGCGTCTGCTTATCGACACAGCACAGCTTACGATTTAAATGAACTTTAATCAGCCATAACTGTAAATATTTTGATTTGAAATTTTGGAAAGGGGCGAGACGCCATGGATGAAAACCGAAAGAAAAAGAATCCCCTTCGTATTTTCTGCAAGAACTGCGGCGCTCCCGCAGGCTTTGACATTATCCGGCAGACTTACAGCTGTCCTAACTGCGGGCAGGTTTCCGGCATCCAGGAAGTGGAACGGAGGATGAGCCAGTGGCGATCCCTGAACAAAAAAAATCTTAAAGCCCATTCCGCTGGTCAGACTTTGGAAGAACATTCCTGTCCCACCTGCGGGGCCCAGGTTGTTTTCAAAGCAGGAGAGGCCTCCGGTACCTGCGACTTCTGCGGCAGCAAGCTGATCCGGAAAGACCTGATCAGACCGGAACAAATGCCGGAACTGATCATTCCTTTCTTCATCACGCCGGAAGAAGCCAAAAAGCGGATGCTGGAGTGGGCCCATGAAAATGAAAAAACGCCGGAAGGCCAGGCTGTCCTTTCCAACATGGATAAATTCAAAGGCTACTACCTGCCTTACCAGCTGGCCCGGGGACCTGTATGCGCCAGTGTGTTCCGGGACGAAACCGACCGTAAATATTACTGCGACGGGTATCTGGACGGCACGGCTGTCAATACCTCCAAACAGTTGGACAACCTTACGCTAAACGCCATGGAGCCCTTCGACTGGTCGGAAGCCCGACCCTTTGAATACGGGTATATCGCCGGACAGAATGTAAAGCTGTCCGATATTTCCGATGCCCAGACGGAAAAACGGATCCTGGAGGAAGTGGAAGAAGATTTCCTGCCGGAAGTGGAGCGGGTCATGCAGACCAGCGGCGTAGACATCCGGTTACAATCCGGCAACCTGCTGACCATGCCCGTACTGCTGCCTGTTTATTTTATCAAAACAAAAAATCTCACCGCTGCCATGAACGGGCAGACGGGACGCATCGCCGTTTCCACCGGCCGGGAGAAAAAATCCCGTCCCTGGATTTTGCAGTGGTTTCTGTACACTCTCGGCACCTTCCTCCTGTTAACATTTATTTTCGGGAATGCATGGATGGGCCTGTTTATCACTTCCGTACCCTTTATCGTTTACGGAGTTTTATTTTCACAACGGAGCGGCCAGCTGGTGCGTCCCATTGTCTTAAAAACGGAGGCGGCCAAAGCGGAGCGCAAAGGCAACGACCTTTCCATAGAGGAAGGGGAAGAAGTTCTGGAAAATCCCTACGATAACACGCCGGTCTTCCGGGAACGGAACGACGAAGGCCAGCTTGTGCCGGTGCACCTGCGTTTTTATCCTTTGGGCCGCATGATTTCCATTTTCATAAATACGTTTGTTACCGTTTTTTTGCCCGCCATCATTGCTGCCTTTTTACGTTGGGCAACCATGAAAGAAGGGGAAAAGTTTTTGGATGGCTTTGCGCCCCAGTACGGCGGCGCCTGGTACTGTATCGCCTTCATCATTGCTCTGTTGTACCTGTCCAAAGGCCTTCGCATGGACGCTTTTGATCATCCTTACATTTATGAAATTCTGGAAAACGGCAAAGAAAAATTGGTAGGCGACAGCGATTCCCGTAAACTTACCGTACTTTCCATGTTCGGCATAGGGGTAAAAGACAAAAACGGAGAAAGTTGGGGACTGATTAAGACCCTGCGGATGATGGGCAGCGAAGGCCTGCTTTTTGCCGGCTTATTTCTGTTCATTTTGCTGGGCAGCGTGGCGGCGATTATCGGTTAAAAGCGGTAAACAATTTTTTACCATTCTGTCAAAACATACCTGCCATAGTTTCCTTAACACCGTAAATAATGATCTGTTATTGAAAAAGGAGTTTGCACGATGAATTCTTTACGAAAAACAATAACTGCATTTACACTGTGTACAGTACTGCTGTGCCTTTTCTCTTTCCCCTCCTTTGCGGAAGTGCGCCGCGTGCCTGCCGATGCGATAGTCGAACAGGGACTTACGGCCATGACGGTAGACGCAGAAGGGGCGGAAGATTTCCGTTACGCAGGCCAGAAAGATAAGATGCATACCTATGTGGGAAAAATCAAACCGGAAAGCAAACTGAAATTAGTGATCCGGGGCTCCCTTAAAAATGAAAAAGAACTGCCCATTACCGGCCGTTCCCTATTGGTACGCATGCAGGTGGTTGCCAAAAAAGGAGATACGGTCCTTAAGACGCAAAACTTCCGTAAAGAAAATGTGAGCAACCTGTACCTGAACTACACGGTACCCAAAGACGCGGATACACTGGAGGTCATCGAAAGTTTTGTACTGACCAACAAAAGCCAGGAAAGCAAATTCAACCAGAAGGTCACCACCCTCAACAAACTGATCCTGTCCACGAAGGATGAAGTTCTGGCAGCCGCTTTGGGAAACCAGGGAAAGAATAACGATCCGGAAAACAAGGACAAATCTGACCCGAACGATAAAAAAGAAAAAGGCGACAAAAAAGACCCCATCAATGCAGAGAAGAATACAGGCAGCGCCGATAAAAATAAAAGTAACGGAAACAGCGGAAAGGAACCCGAAATAAATCCGGAGGCAGAAGCAAACCAGCGTCTCACGCGCATTGTGTCCGGCAGCGCGTTTCTCATTTTGCTGGCAGCCGTAGGGGGCCATTTCTTCCTGAAGAACCGGAAGAGCAACCAGATCGCAGCGGAAAGAAAAGAGCGTAAGGAACGGCTGCGGCTGCAGGCCATTGAACGGCAGAAACAGCTTCCGCAAAACAATGTAACGGAAGAAGCGGATCCATACGGCCTGCAGGAAGAATTGCCGGAAGAGACGCCATCAGCAGATGGGCCCCAACAGGAAACGTTGCCTCAGGATGACCAGCAAAATATTCCCCAGGCAGGCGGGTTGAACCCGGCAACAGCGGCTGCAACCGAAACGCCGGAACCACGCTTCTGCCAGAACTGCGGCGCGCCCCTGAAACCCAACAGCCGGTTCTGCGAAAACTGCGGCAACAAAGTTTGAATAAATTATTCATACAAAATTACATATAGCTACCGACGCAAATAATTTCGACAAAATAATTTTTTTACAAAATACAAAAAGTTTTCTGTAACGCAAAATGCAAAGAGTAAAGTTGCTAATATAACCACTAGGAGGGCGTACGTCATGAAAAAACTGTTACAGCTCCTGTTGGCCGTTTTATGTATTGCTTTTTATGTGTTCGCTGGAACAAAACCGGCAACCGCCGCCCCTGCCATCAGCAGGGAGACCTATCAGAACAGACAGGCCCAGGCTGCCGGTGATATAAAGCAATGGCCCATTGCCCAAATGTACCATAATAATGGGGAAGAATGGCCGCCGGTCCCGGGAAAATACGTGCGGACAAATGCAAACGGGCTGGTAAATGCCTATATAAACCTGACCCTGCTGCCGGACCAGTGGCCGGTGATCAACCTCCATGCCTGCGACTATGACGGCCCCAACAATGAACATGGATTGGAAGCTCTGGATACCAACCCCGGCATCTGGCTGGGAGGAACCATTACGCCTGCCCAGATGGGTCTGGCGCCCCGCTTCGTCATCGGCGGAAAGACCGTCGGCATGTACCGGGGCAACGGCGTCCGGGAAGCACTTAGCTATGAGACAATTTCCAGACTGTTGGGCAGCGTTACGTCCTTAAAGGACAGAATCATTATTGATTTCCGGGGCGAAAACCCCAAAGGTCTTCCGGATATCCGGGGCGAATATGTACTGAGCAAAAATGACCGGCCTTTTGCCGACGAATATTCTGTTTACGCTATGCTGGAATTTTTGCCTCGAAATGAAACAAAAACCGATTTCTTTGATAAAACCCTGCAGATTAAACCGGAAGCTTTAACAGGCAGCAACGCAGCCCCATACCGTCATTGGATCGGTGACTTCGGTTACGCTGTAAAAGTTTACCAGAACGGGTCGCTGCTCCGCACGTTTATTGTGCCGAAAGATTTAAGCGCCGTGTACCGTTTTGACAGCAACGGAAACAACGTTATGATCTACAACATCGACGGAAGCAAGGGATAAGTTTGTAACAGAAAACCACAAAGGGAGGGAACCCGAAATGAAAAAAGTCTGGCAAATTATTTTATGCGCAAGTCTTTTTATGACAATGATTTTCAGCAGCATGCCGGCCTTTGCGGAACCGAAAGCCATTGATGACTGGCATCCTGCGGAAGGCCTGTATTTGCGTAAAAACGCCAACGGCATTCCCAACGGGCGGATCGATGTCATTATCATAAAAGATTTCTATATGAATCCGTCCGTTCTTGTGGGCGTGGAAAGCCGCAACTATACCGGCAACAGTCACGAAGGATCGGACATGGCCCCGCGGATTTATATAGCCGGTACCATGGATGCTTCCCAGGTCGTGCTGACTAAGGGTTACAGCGACAAGCGGAACCCCGCGCCGGATCCCCGGATACTTCCGCCTATGACCTGCGTGGTATATAACGCAACGGTCAATAATAAATCCATTACATTAACGCCACAGTATTTTGACGGGGCGAAGACCAAAGCCATGCGAACCGATCCGGACCTGGCGGGGACTTATGTATGGCAAGGCGATTATGCTTCGCCTTCTGCCTTTATGGCCATGACCTGGGTACGTCAGCAGAATCCGCAGCTGACCGGACTGGAACCGGGGGTGGATTACCGTTTTGAAGATAATTTTGTAGGAGACGGCATAGAGAAAAATTATCCCGGCATCGGCGCTATCAAACCGTCTTATGAATTAAAAGCTTATGACGGCAACAGGTTGATTATGGCTTTTCTGGTAAGTCAGGATTTCAAACAGATTTACAGAATTAAACCCGATGGCGATGCGTTGCTGATCTACAACAGCGAAGGCGGGGTAGGGTGAATGAATTGTTAAGGTTTCGGCAGGCAAGCCTGCGACTTTCTTCTGTAACAAAATAAATAAATGAAATTTACCGACGGGGAGGGAAAAAAATGAAGACAAAAAAATTATTTGCACTTACAATCGCCCTGGCGGCAGCGCTCAGCCTTACAGGATGCGGCGGAAGCAGCGGAGGAGGCGGTGAAAAGAAAGCCGAGCTTCCTAAAAAATCCGTACCTCCGATTGTGGAAATGGTACAAAAAGAAGGCGTAGAGCTCAAAAATCAAAATGTCAGCATCAAAGCCCTCAAGTTGGAGAGCGATGTGAAAGCATTGTCCACCGGCGCCTACATGCCCCAGATGTGTTATATGGACGGCGCGTTCTACGCCATTGCAAAAAATAAAGATATGATGAAGCTCGTTCTCAAAGATAAAAAGCTTGTGGTTGGCCAGCCCTCCCTGGCAAAGAACGTCAGCTTCCTCACCGGCGTTGCAGGGGACCGCTTATTCTTCCGCCAGCAGGCGCAAGGCAAGATCCGCACCCACGGGCTGGAAAAAGACAAGGACATCGGAGAGATTTACGCCAATTTAGGTTATTTGACGCCTACCACCGATAAAAACAACGCGCTTGCCTGGACGAACAGCGGCGCTTTCCTAAAAACACAGGCTAAATCGGATGGAACTTTCCCTGTGCCCAATGTGAAACAGGCAGGCGGATACCTGCCTCAGAACGATCCCTATATCACCTGCGGCTGGTTCAGCGTACACGGCAACCGCGCTCTGGTCAAAGGAAGCCTTAAGAGCGATGCCCCCAACACCATCTATATTCGCGAGCACGAACTGGATATGCGCCAGTTCAAAGCCTACGGTCCCAACAAAGATTTTAATTTCGGCAGCTTTTACCTGACGGACGACTATATGGTGCATGCTCGTTCGAACAGCAAAGGTCTGGACATTTATTCCCGCAAGGATGCTAAGCTCTTGGCGAATTTCACGCCTAAGGAATTAGGCATTAACTCCACCTATGGCTGCCAGATTGACGGAAACACAATCGCGCTGCTGGACCACTGGACCGGCAATCCCAAACTCGTGTTGATCTCGTTCAAATGACGACAACCAAGCTATCAGTAATTACACTGGTAAGCGACTGATCCATTATCATTTTTATGGCAAATAGAAATACAGAGAACTGTTTTGGGCAGGAAGAGACATAATGAGCCATTGCACGCTTAAGCTGAAATTGTAATGGGGGGTGTTTTTCATGGGATTTTTCAGCAATTTATTCGGAAGCAAGAAAGAAGAAAAGAAACCGGAAGAAAAACGGATCTGCCCGGTCTGCGGTAACAACTTTACCGGCAGAGGCATGGATGTTCACGACGGCGTCATCTGCCTGGACTGCTGGGAACTGGTGATGGATGACTTTGAGATGGGCAGAATGGACGACGACAAAGAATTGTACATTGCCCCCATCAAAGCAGCCGTACTTGCCAAAAAAGGAGAACTGGCCGCAGACAAAGCAGCCAAAGCGAAAAAGCCGGAAGCCTGCCCCATCTGCGGCGGCAAAATGCCCGGCTTCCTGACGCCGGAAGTGAAAGACGGCTACATCTGCGACGAATGTTTCAGCAAATTTAACCGGTTGGAAGAAGACGGCGAAACCGACAAAGCCCTGGAAGATTATACACTGAAAGAACTTTCCACCCTGATTGCCCGTGCTGATAAACAAGCCGCAGCAAACGAACAACGGAAGGAACAGGACGCCTGTCCCGTCTGCGGAGCCAACGTGTCTGAAAAATCAACCGGCTCCCTGTGGGGCGACATCAAACGGTCTGTTAATGAAGAAATTCCGACTTTCGTTGTGCTGAAGGACAACCAGAAAATCTGCACCGGGTGCGCGGAAAAAGTCCGCCTCCTGTATCCCATCCAGTATGCGCGAAAATATGTTGGAGACGGTGAATATGAAGGGGTGCATATTGACACGCTGAACAATATTACTCTGGCAGAATTCCACAAAGCCCTGGAAGAGGTAAAGGTTAAACATCAGCAGCTTGAGGAACAGTATGGCGGTTGCGAAGGAGTTATCTCTGTTGGCAGCGTGGCCAGGGATTTTGTTAATGCACGGACCAACCCCAATAAAAAAGAATATTGCATCCGGGGTAAAATCCTGTTTGGCAAAATTTCCACAGGCGACCTGATCCATGCGGGCAGGGACGGTTCCGGCAGCGCCATGCGGATCGAACGGTTGCAGCAGACTACCGGCTTTGAAGAATACTCCGGAAAAAAGGTAGACAGCGTCGGGGAAGGATATCATGCGATCGTAACTGTGTCAGAAGATACTTCCTGCATTTATCCGGGCGACACCCTGATCGTCGTGTAATCGAGACATCCTGAAGGGTTACATTTAATTCACTAATGCCGTAAACCATCTGCAGCAAAAGGGAGGGCAGTAAGGGTAATAAAAAGAACGCAGCTTTATTTTTGCCTGGCAGCTTGACGGAACGGCACGGGAAGGATATCCTTTCCAGTTCGCATTCACCAACAAGAATCTGCCTGTAGAGGCCGGGGACCTGATCGTAAAATAATACGGCTGCGTCACAGGCTTAAGGAAACTGAATGAATGCGCTTTTATAATAAAGCGGGGAGGACACGATTATGAAACGGATTATCTTATTTTTAATTACAGTATTGACCCTCGCCTTTGCCGCCACCGGCTTCGCCCACACAATGCCGGAATCCGAACTTTTCCTGCGAGGCGTGGGGCCCGGCAAAACCCTGGAACAGGCAAAGATTGCTTTCGGAGAGCCTGCCGACAGGCAAATTTTTAAAGGCGACGGCATACGGGCAGTGACCTATGTTTACAGCCCCCTGTTCGAAATTATTGCAAGAACCGGCGCCGACGATGCTACGCCGGAAGAAAAATTAAAAATAGTCGGCTATTCCATAAAAGACAAAAACATAACCACCCCCTCCGGTTTCTGCGTGGGCGCGCCCTACCAGAACGTACAAAATAAATTCGGCGCCGGAGAAAAATTTACCGAATATGACGGACGAATCGGTTATATTTACAGTTTTAATAACGGCCTTACCACGCTGACGTTTTATGTTGACGGAAATAACGCCATCACGGAAATATACCTTGGCACCGAATTTTAACGATTCGTTACCAATTTTAAAGAGGGACGGTGATACGGATGAAGAAAAAATTATTTACTTTTCTTTTGCTTGCGGCAATGACCGTTCAGTGCGCAGCCTTCGCCGGGAGTTTTTCGCGCGAAGCGGAGGAAGGGAATGCAAATAAAAATTCTTACGGTGCGGAACAGTACGCCCACACCGGCGCCCCTGATGTGCCCCGGGAAGCAAAACATTACGGGGCTGCAGATAAAATTTTTCTGGGTACATGGGAGTGCACCAACGATACAAATTCCAGGCTGACGATACAGGAAGCCGATCCCCAAACAGGGGGCTACCACGCGGACTTTTTCTTTTACCGTATTGCCAACGCCGATGCCTATGCCAATATTAATATCAATGGCAAGCAGCTGGATATCAACCAGGGAACTGTCAACGATAATTATGATTTTCGCGGCATATTTACACAGATTCCCGGCGGTATCCGCTTTACCCTTACCGAATCCGCGTTTACCTATCTGAAGCCGGGCCAGGTGTTTGAATACAAGCGGATGCAGGGGCCAAAGATTAAAGACTCGGACATCCTGGGTCTTTGGTCAAAACGCAGCTGGGTGGATTCAAAAATTGTTGGTTACGAATTCATGAAAGGAAACCAGTGGATTGCCTACGGGCCCAATTACAATCCCAGCCAGAACACCAAATACAGCGGCATGGCACCGGTGGCCGCCGGTCATTACCAGGTGCAGCACGAAGGAAGTTATAATCCGTCCTTTAAGCTTTTCGAAGCAAACGGAAGCTTTCACGCATACATTGCCATTGAAACAGACAAGAATGACGGAAGCACCGGCCTGACAGTAAATGGCATGGGGCCGGATTTTTATAAAGACTGAAGTTTTGTACTTATGATTTATCTGACAATATTTTGCTTTCCATTTTTTCTGCTCACATGATAGCATAATTATTTTGACATTTCCGAAGCGAACCTGTTTCGCTTTTTGAGAGGACACTATGCAAATCACAACGCTGGATCATTTTGTAATTACAACTAAAAATTTGGAAGAATGCCTGCAGTTTTATACGGATACTCTGGGCATGGAGAAAAGAATTTCAAACGGCCGCTATTCTTTATGGTTTGGTTCCCAGAGGATAAATATCCACACCCGCCCGGCGGAATTTTTGCCCGCCGCCGCCCAACCGACGCCCGGCAGCCTTGACTTATGTTTTGAAATTGAAGGCGACATAGAAACGGCCCTGGCAGAACTGAAAAAGAAAAACGCCCCGCTGGTCACCGGTATCGTGGAACGTAACGGGGCAAAAGGGAAGATGCGCAGCATTTACCTGCGGGACCCGGACGGGAATTTGATTGAGCTGGCGTCGTACCGGTAACAAACTGTCGCACAAATTCTCAGGAGAGAAGAACTTATGAAAAAATACAAAGCAGTTATTTTTGATTTGGACGGAACACTGTTAGACACATTAAAAGACCTGCAGGAAGGAACCAATTACGCCCTGCGGGTAAACGGCATGCCGGAACGGACCCTGGATGAAATTCGCCGGTTTGTAGGAAGCGGCGCCCGAAAGCTCATCGAGCGGGTGATCCCCGGTTGCGAAAAAGAAGGCGTCTTTGAAAAGGTAATGGAAGATTTCGGCGTGTATTATAAAGAACATTGTAAGGATAATACGGCGCCTTATCCCGGCATAATGGAAATGCTTACGGAACTGAAGAGCCGCGGTTACGCCTTGGGCGTTGTTTCCAACAAACCGGACTTTGCGGTGCAGGAACTGATCCCGGAATATTTTCCCGATACCTTCGCTTCCGTTTCCGGGGAACGGAAGGGCGTTGCCAAAAAGCCGGCGCCGGACCTGATTTATGAAGCCATAAAAAAGCTGGGCGTTACGAAAGAAGAAGCCATCTATGTAGGGGATTCGGAAGTGGACCTGGAAGCCGCAGCCAACGCAGGCATTCCCTGCATCAGCGTTTCCTGGGGATTTAAAGGCCGGGAATTTCTGGAAGAGCATAATGCCAAAATCATTGTGGACACACCGGAAGAAATTCTTGCGTATGTATAAGTAAGGAGAATGGATAAAATGCAACAAAAACCGCATCTACATATCATCGCAACCGGTGGAACCATTGCCGGAACAGCCGGGGCCGCATCGGCCACTGTAGGATATAAGGCAGGGGAGTTGACTGTGGACCAGCTGATCGCTTCCGTCCCCGGACTGGAAGGCCTGGCGGAGCTCTCCGGGGAGCAGCTGTGCAACATTGACAGCAAAGACATGCAGGAAAGTATCTGGCTGAGGCTGGCAAAGCGTGTTTCTGAAGCAGCGGCACGGAAAGATGTAGACGGTATCGTCATCACTCACGGTACAGATACCCTGGAAGAAACCGCCTTTTTCCTGCAACTGGCGCTTAACACGGATAAGCCGGTAGTCCTGACCGGTGCCATGCGTCCCGCAACTGCAATCAGCGCGGATGGTCCCATGAACATCTGGCAGTCCGTTCGGGTCGCTTCGGATAAAAAGGCAACAGGCCGTGGCGTGCTGGTAGTCATGAACGGACAGATCCATTCGGCAACAAGCGTCACCAAAACCGACATCAACGCCCTGGAAGCCTTCCGTTCCCCCGGTAAAGGTCCTGTCGGCGTTATCGTCAGCAACACCGTTTTCTGGCATACGGACAACACCGATGGTATATCTTGCAAAAACAAATTTAAATTTTCTACCGAGGGACTTTCCCGGCTTCCCAAGGTACGAATCATTTACGGTCATGTAGGATGTGATGACGATCTGTTTGTCAGGGCCGCCCTGACAGACGGGGCAAAAGGACTTGTATATGCGGCCTGTGGAAACGGAAGCGTGCCGGAAAACCTGAAGGAAATTTTTGAATCCGTAATTGCTTCCGGGGTACCGGTGGTCATCGCCACCCGCTGCGGGGAAGGGATCGTCATGCTGCCGAAACCGATGACCAAAGACGGATTTATAGCCAGCGGCCCCCTGAACCCGCAGAAAGCAAAAATTTTACTGCAGCTTGCCCTTACAAAAACCAAGGACGTAAAAGAGATTCGTAAGCTCGCCGAGTCCATGGGCGTAGCGGTACTGTAACAATTTGCTTGTAATAATTAAAACGACTCCCTGCTTAGGATGAAAAATCCCGGCAGGGAGTTTGTCATTACATTAGGTAAGAAAGGCAACAAAATGTCAAATACTACATGGGAATGCGATAATTGCGGATTTGAAAAAAATACGGGAAACTTTTGCGGTATGTGCGGTTCTGCAAGAACGCAACGCAAGGAAGGCAGGTTACAGAAGCTGACCTGCGAAATGTGCGGCGGGAACGACATCGTCAAAGAAAACGGTTTATATGTCTGCCAGCATTGCGGAACGAAATATTCGGTGGAAGCGTGAAAGAAGAATAACTCGTTATTGCAGGTGAGTAATGAACGCAGGAATTTTTTGCATAATTAAAGAAGCCGTTTAGGGGCCACGGCGTAGTGACAGCTTGTTCGAACAAAGCGGTTAAAATGTACGCATGATATGTTAATAAGAGACAGACAATATAGCCTATGTATTATTATAACAACAAGCAGGTTCAGAATCCGCTCTGTGACTGGAGTTGCGAAAAAAATCGGGTTGTAAAAACAACCCGGTTTGCTTTTGTACAATTACCTACTTTAAACTGTACACAAATTCAGATTTAATTCAACAGCCGTAGATTTTTCTGCGGCTGTTTTGTTATAATTAAATGAGTCGATGATAATCGTACAAATCGATGTTTATTTACTACTAAGAGAGAATTTCACATATGGATTGCTATACAGATAAAAACAAAGAAACGATAACCCTTGGTGTCCAGCGTTGTAGCAACTGCGGCGCGCCTATGTATCCTAATCCGGCAAAGCAGGCGTTTTATTGTCCTTTCTGCAATCATGAACGGCCTTACGGGCAACATCTGCCCCGCATGCGTTACCAGCACCGGAAGCTTGAGATCTCCCCTGAAGGATATGTGAATCTTAAACGCGTAACAGTTCTCAGCGCGTTAAAAGGCGATGAGAAGCTGCTTGCCGAACGGAGATGGAGAACCTTTGACGAACTGGTACTGTTATTTGACAGGAGAGCCTTTGTCACCTATAAAAACAGGAAAGAGTTTTCGTTTTCCTGTCCTGCCTGTGGAGCGGAAGTGAACGGGAATTCTACTATGAGCATGTTCCAATGCAAATATTGCGGAATGAAGTACAGTTTTGAAGACGCAGCTGAACACGGCTATATCAAAATTGCACGTATCATCGGCTATGAGGGCATGCTTCCCCATCAGTGTCTTCCTTATGAGGTTACGCCAAACCAGGCGGCAGAGTTGGTACGCCGCTTTGCGTCCCATTTTAGCAGTGAACTAGGCGGATTTCCTGTAAAACAATTGTTGCAAAAAGGAAAATTGCTGGCAATCTATGCACCGGGCCGTCTCTGGGACAGGCAGTTCCTGCTGGAAGTCAGCATCGGCGACGGTGTTCCGTCCAAATTCTACGTGGAATGGATTAACTGGGTAAGCCTGTGTAACAGCTTGGATGGAGAAACCTTTGACCGCCTCCAGCCATGGAGCTTTGAAAAGGCCGGACCGCTGGTTCCCGAATATATTGAGGGAGATGTCCGCCTGATGGCCACGCTAAACGATAATGATGAACTGGAACTCCGGCAGGCATTGCTAAAAAAGCGCCTCACCGAAGAAATCAGCGAAGCGTATCACGTAACCAGTGCCAGGATCACGAAATGGGGTTATGATTTTACAAAGCATAAAAACGGAAGCATTGCCATGCCAGTGTATTATATGGAATATCGGGACAAAGAAAACCAACGCTATATGAATATCCTTGTAAACGGGCAAACCGGAAAGACGGCGGCGTCTGTGAGTATAAACGGAGAAGAACATTGTTTTGAATGGATGCCAGACCCGTTTGTTTCCATGGCAGGGGAGTGCTCCATGCACGCAAAACCTGTGCTGGTAAAATATATCAAACCAAATTTCTTTTATGAAACCATACCGTATGAGAAATATGATATCCTGTGAGGATGATGCAAATGGCCTATAAGGTAATTGACAGAGAGACGTACTATAGAAAAGGTGTGTTCCGCCACTTTTCGGAAGATTGCAAGTGCTCAACTTCCATGACGGCGAGAATTGACGTCACTGATCTCGTTAACTATTCCAAAGAGGCAGGGACAAAGTTCTACATTAATTTTCTTTATATCCTGTCAAAAGTTCTCAATTCCCGCGAGGATTACAAAATGGGTTATCTCTGGCAGACGGAAGAACTGATTTGCTATGATGTGATCAACCCAACTCAGTATGTTTTCCATGAAGATACGGAAACTTTCACACTGGTTTACACAGAATACCAAGTGGACTATAAGGCATTTTATGCGAACGCTCTTCAGGAAATGGAAAAGGCAAAGAACACACGGGAATACGGACTGGACTTGGAAAATCATCCGAACTGGTTTGATGCTTCCTGTATTCCATGGCTTTCCTATGATTCTCTTCATATTGAGTTGCCAGACGGGTACTTGTTTTTTGCGCCTATTGTGAACTGGGGTCAGTATCGTAAGGAAAACGGAAGGCTGTTGATGCCGGTAACTGTACGCTTGAATCATGCGATAGCAGATGGATTTTTAGTTGCCAATGTTTTTCGCTTGCTGCAGCTTGAAATTAAATCGTTTGTACAGAAATAAGCATATAAATCGCTGTTTGTCGGGCTGATTTATTAAGCATTTGCAACAAACAAATTCCTGTTTTTTTACAGCTGTAGATTTTTCTGCAGCTGTTTTGCTATAATAAAAACATACGAGAGATAAATGATTTAAAATAAAACGCAAAATTTAATGAATCTGTATTAACTGAAGGTGAAGTCTGTGTACCCCTGTGTGGAATGCAACAAAGAAAAATTATTGCAGAATATTGAAACATTATCCCGGATGATGCATGCTGACGGAAAAATCATGTGCGCCGTCATCAAAGGATTCTGCGCAGACGATTCTGTCATGGAAGTTTTAGAAGAAAGTTCCTGCGACTGGTTCGGGGATTCCCGCATTGAAGACCTGGCAAAATTAAAAACAAAAAAGACAAGATTCCTGATCCGTCTTGCCCAGCAATGCGAAATTAAAAACGTTGTCGCTTCTTCGGAAGTAAGCTTTGAATCGGAAATGAAAACGATTTCATTGCTGCAGGAAGAAGCCCGACGCCAGAAAAAAAATCACGGCATCATTCTTGCCATTGACATGGGGGATCTGCGGGAAGGAATCTTTTATAAAAATTTTGCGGAAATTGACGAAGCGGCAGAAGCCATACTTGGCTCCTCAAACTTAACACTGCTTGGGGTGGGGACGAACCTGGGCTGTTTCGGCGGCGTCATGACAGATTCGGAAAATATGCAGGGACTGATTGATGTGGCGACCCACATCGAGCAAAAATTTTCCGTAAAGCTGCCCTACATTTCCGGCATGACCACAGCTGCCATGGAAATGATTGAAGACAACACCATGCCCCTGGAGGTGAACCACGGACGTTTCGGCGAAGCCTGGCTGTTAGGCTACGACTCCGTTGACAACCGAAGGCTGAGCTACCTCCACGACGACGCTTTTTTGTTCAAGGCTCAGATCATTGAAATCAAAAACAAGCCCTCACAGCCCATCGGAACCGTTGGAGGCAATGCTTATGGTGAGCACGTTGAATATAAAAACGAAGGACTCATGCGCCGGGCTCTTTTAGCCTTCGGTACCCAGGACGTAAAGTACGAATACCTGACACCCCTGGATAAAAATATTGAATTCATCGGCGCCAGCAGTGACCACACCATCATCAACCTGCACGATTCGGAAGAATATGAAGTAGGGGATGTGCTGACCTTCAGGCTGAAATACCACGCCCTGCTGCATTTATACACAAGCAAGTATGTGAAGAAATATGTAGTGTGATACAGTTTGATTTAAAAAATATACATGTGAGACAATGAAGGAGGCTTTTAATTATGGCAAAAATTTTAGTAACGTATTTCAGCGCCAGCGGCGTCACTGCAAAAGTGGCGGAAAAACTGGCAAAGGCTGCAAAGGCGGATCTGTTTGAAATCAAACCGGAAGTCCCGTATTCTTCTGCCGATCTGGACTGGACCAATAAAAAGAGCCGCAGCTCCGTGGAAATGGCGGATAAAACCAGCCGCGTGGCCATGAGCGGCAAGGTGGAAAACATGGCCCAGTACGATACGGTTTTTGTGGGCTTTCCCATCTGGTGGGGCGTTGCGCCGCACATCGTCAACAGCTTTCTGGAAGCTTACGATTTTTCCGGCAAGGCCATCCATCTGTTTGCCACTTCCGGCGGCAGCGGCATGGGCCGTTCCATGGAGGAACTGAAAGCCTCAGCCCATGGCGCAGTATGGGGTGCCGAAAAGAAATTGTCCGCAGGTATTTCCCAGGCTGACGCCGATGCATGGGTAAAAGAAATTTTAAAGTAAAAGTATTTCAGCTCAAATAAGTTTTTCAAACCAGTAACAGTATTCATTTTTATCGGAGCAAAGTATCAGAATATGATTCGCGGAATAATTTTTGATTTCGACGGCACGCTGGCAAACACCATGCCAATAGTTTTTGCCTGTTATGATTACAGTACGGAAAAAGTTTTGGGGAAAAAAGCAGACCGGGCACCGTTCATCGAAACCTTCGGCCTACCCCTGAAGGTTTGCCTGACCACCGTGTTCGGTGAAGAAAAGGGCAGCCTCATCTTAGATGAATACCGGTCCTACCAGGCAATCCACCACGACGAACTGATCCGCCCTTTCCCGAAAGTTAAAGAAACTCTGGAGCAGTTGCAGCAGATGCATATCCCCATAGCCGTCGTCACCAGCAAAACCACGGCCACCTGCCTGCGGGGGGCGCGCTGTCTGGGTATTGACGGTTACCTTCCCATCATCATCGGAAGCGATGCCGTCACCCATCCCAAGCCGGATCCGGAACCGACCCGCATGGCCCTGGAAAAACTGGGCACGCGGCCGGAGGAAACCCTCTGCGTAGGCGACGCCCCTTTTGATTTGATCAGCGCCCGTACGGCAGGCTGCCACACAGCGGCCGTGGAGTATACACAGTTTGACCGGAAGAAATTTTCTGAAATGATTGAACCGGAAGTATGGCTGAAGGATATGGGGGAATTGCTTAAGTATTTCTGTTAGATGTACAAATTGAAGTTTGCCTGATTTTGTTAGGGCATCAGAAGATAATAACAATACAAAAGGCTTTCTGCAACCGAATGGTAAGCAGAGAGCCTTATTTTTTTATTCTTTTTTTCCTGTTAGCGGGGTTTTATGTGTAAAAAAATGTACATAGACTTGATTATAATTTTTACAGTGCAAAAAAAGAACAAAGCGAGGCGAGATGATATGGCTACGGTTACAAAGAAAGGTAAAAATATCCAAAAACCAGTAACCTACAATTTCCCTGACCCAGATGCTAACGATGAGGGAATGGATGAGGGGGGCGATGCTGTTTTTTATTTGCATAAAGCAGCCGAATATGAAAAATGGGCAGAACGGGCAAGAAGCTGCGGACGAGAAGATTTGGTTATTTTGTATGAAATGGCAGCGGAACGATGGTTTAATTTGTATAAAGTCATGGAAAAAGGATAAAGACGAAAGGGTGAATGACATGTTAAAAAAGATTATTGGGTTAACAATTATTGCTTTGTGTCTCGCAAACAGTTCTTTTGCAGAGCTGCAACATTACCCGATGAATGGGGAGTACCAATTGCGCGATGTCAAAAAGTTTACCCAGCTTCTTGGCATAACGGTGAACGGGCTGACTGCCGACGAGGCAAAAGCGAAAGCATATGAAGCGGCAACCCGGGAAGCGGTTCAATACCTGGGGTCTGAAGAAGCGCTGAAATCTCATTTCAATTCTATAGCCAAAATACAGAAGGTGCAGGACTTAGCTGAAAGACACAAAAGGATGAGTAACATTATTGAAAGAAGCTCTTATAAAATCCATAAGACGCCCTTTGATTTTATGCAGATTTCTAATGCCTACATTCATTGGATCCCCGGTATAAAATCTGAGGAGACCTGCAAGCACTATCGTTATGATGAAATGAAAGAACATGCCGAGGTTTACACGGCTTTGCTGATGGCGCGGATGCTGGTTATGGATAACCCGAAGCAAATGGGAAATTACATGAACACAAAAGATAAAGTGACGGAAATTTACAGTAACCATTACGACACGGCGTTAACGCCATTTTTTGAGGCAAAAAAAGCGAAGATGCAAGCGGAGGCGGATAGGCTGAACCGTAATATGAAAGATTATAACTGCCGGGCAGTTTTGGATATAAAAGATAACGAGGCCCGTTACCTTCCGGTCATCGGCGGATTTTTCCCGCAGGCGAAAACAACGTACTGCAAGTCGCGGAAAAAATGCAAATTTTTCATCAGCGAAGCGGACGGGATTTTAAAAATGAAGTGCGAGTGCGGCCACGGCATAGAAGAGCATCAGTATAAGCTGAAGAAAGAATAAAAAGACTTGGCCTGTCTCTATAAATATTTTTCAGAAAGCAGGAAGTCAGAACAGGTATGACGAAAAACTTTAAGGAAACGCTGGTTAATTTTTCTGAACAAATCCATTTAGTCAGCGGGTTCATAAAAGTGAGTTGTGAAAGGGAAAATAATTATGTTCGCAACCGGAAATAAAAAAATGCTGAATATACTGATCCTTGATATTTTAGAACAGTATTCAGACGAAGACCATCACCTGACCCAGCAGGAAATTATCCGGCATCTTCGGGCGCAGTACGGAATGGATTGCGACCGGCGTTCGGTGAAGAACAACATCGACGCGCTGAAAGAGATGGGCTATGAAATTGAAACGAATAACAAAGGCGCGTTTCTGGCAGGGCGGAAGTTTGATAATGCAGAGCTTCGATTGCTGATTGACAGCGTTCTGTTTTCCAAGGGAATTTCCCAGAAACGGGCGAAGGAGTTAATTGAAAAACTGAAAGAGATGGGCGGGCGGCATTTTTCTGCGAAGGTAAAGCATGTATGCAACCTGCCGGAGTTGCAACACACGGATAATAAGCAGACCATGTACGCCCTAGATGCGTTGAACGATGCCATTGACCAGCGGAAAAAAGTCAGCTTCACTTATAATACTTACGGTACGGATATGAAGCTGCATCCCCGCCGTCAGGAACCGTACATTGTGAATCCGTATCAGATCGTGACCAACAACGGACGTTATTACCTGATCGGCAATTATGACAAGTACGATAACGTTTCTCATTACCGCATTGACCGCATGACCTCTGTGTGCATGCTGGACGAAAAACGAAAGCCCATGTCGGACGTGACAGATTTCAAAAATGGTTTTTCCCTGCCTAAGCACATGGCAGAGCATATTTACATGTTCAGCGGGAAAAGTGTCTGCGTTAAAATGGTAGCGAAGAAACACCTGATGAACGAGCTGGTAGATTGGTTTGGGAAAGATTTCAAGATCCGCAGGGAGTTTGAGGATGAAATGCTGGTAGAGGTAAAATGCAACGAAGCGGCTATGCGCTTCTGGGCGTTGCAGTACGGGCCGTATGTGGAAGTGCTGGAACCGGCGGAGCTGCGGGAAGAGATTAGGGAAAGTTTGAAGGAGATGTGGGAGAAATATACTGATTGTGTGGAATAAGTTTAAAGTTTTTAGGAAGAGGTGGTCACAAGGTGGAAGCGAATAATTTATTTCTATTTGCTACTAAAGAATTATCGCAGGATGCTATTATTTGTTGGTGCTTAAACTGGATACATTATCCCGATTCAAAACTATATCCTATGGCGATAGACCTGTTCAAGCTTTTGGGACAGGACGGTATTGCTTATAATCAGAAGATAACTATTAGAAAACAAGTAAAGAAAATAGATATTCTGGTTTTGTTCCATGATAAAAACAAAATCTTGATTATAGAAGATAAAACATTTTCAAGTGAGCATAGCAAACAGTTAGACAGATATAAGGATATTATTAAAAAAGAACACAGCATTGATTTTAAAATTGACGATCATACTATTATCCAAACAGTTTATTTTAAAACAGGGTATTTCTTCGATGATGATAAACTTATTGGAATTAACAAAAGAGCTGACATCATTGTTAATGGGAAAATGTTTTTGGACGTAATCGCTAATAATGCATATAGGAAGGTTTCAAATATACTTGATGATTACGTTAGTTATTTAAGCGCCATGCTGGAGAATAATAGGAGATTTGAGAATTTTTGTGGACGGTACAATGATGATGGCCGTTTCATTACTTGGGAACACATTGCACAATACAATTTAATGCGAACTATTTTTCCTGAAGAAAAATGGAACAAGCATACAGATGCTTTTAAAGTTTACTCTGGCTCGAATCCTGATGGAAGGCCTTGGACAGAAACTGCTATTAGTGAAGTTCGTTTTTTTGCTGGAACCGAAGATAAATATTATATCTTTTGGAGAATAGACAGTGATACAAATGGTCCATATCTTTCGTTAAGATTCTATGAATGGTTCAATAAAAAAGACGATGAAAAAGTGATTAGACATGAAAAAACTTATCATTTTCTCCGTAATCTTGCAAAAAGAATTGTAGATTCAGAATCATTATGTTTTAGATGGGATGAAATTGAAGATGGATTCAGAGGGAGATACATGGAATCGTCATTATTACGTATTGGCTTGAGTAAGTATTTAGATAGCTGGGAAGAGACTTCTTCAAGTTTAATTAGCAGCATAAGAAGATTTACAGATTGTTTTATAGAGAAATATAACACTGATACTATAGATGAGTGCACAATTTCCTAAAACGTGAACGTTGTGTAGGGGTATTTGATAAATAGAATATTATTATCAGTGGTGTCTGCCAATAGGCGGGCACCGTTTTTTGTGTGTAAAAAAATGTACATGGACTTTGTTACTATACACATAGAATCAAAAAATTGAAATTGGTTCTGGCAAAAAAACGCACTTTGTTAATCACAGGAAGGAGCAATCATGAGTTCGTTTGACAAGGTAATTGGCTATGAGGATATCAAAGTGGAACTGATCCGCATTTGCGACGTGGTGAAGAATCCGGAAAAGTATGCCAGGCTGGGAGTAAAAATGCCAAGAGGCATTATGCTGTGGGGAGCCCCGGGGTTAGGCAAGTCGCTGATGGCGCAGTGTTTTATTGAAGAAAGCGGATGCAAACCCTTCGTCATCCGGAAAGATAAACCGGATGGGGAACTGGTCAATGTGATTCGGGAGGTCTTTGATAAGGCAAAAGCGCAGGGCAGGGCAATCGTCGTTCTTGACGACCTGGATAAATTTGCCAATGAAGATAACCAGCATCCGGACGCAGAAGAATATGTAGCGGTACAGGCCTGCATTGATTCCTGTAAAGATGCGGATGTGTTTGTGTTTGCGACAGCCAATGACACATGTTGCCTGCCGGAATCTTTACTGCGATCCGGAAGATTTGACAAGGTAATTGAACTGAAATGCCCTAAAGGGGATGATGCTGTAAAGGTAGTAAAATATTATCTTTCCCAGAAGAAGAGCATGGACGAAGTGGATGCCGTTGCAGTTGCAGGGATTTTGGAGGGCCGTTCCTGCGCTGACCTTGAGATGGTGGTTAATGAAGCCGGAATTTATGCGGCGTTTGATGGACGGGATACAATTACCCAGCAGGATATGTTGCGCGCCTGCATGCGCCTGGTTTTTGAAGGGCCGGAACATATTGGTGATAGCTGTTTGGAATATTCGAAGAATGTTGCGGTACATGAAGCAGGCCATGCTGTTGTTTCTGAATTGCTTGCTCCGGGAAGTGTGAATCTGGTCTCTATTCGCAGATACGCGGGTTCGATTGGAGGTTTTGTCAGTTACCATAATACAAATGAATACGCAAAAACAGCAGGGGATTTGGAACAAGAAGCAATGCGCGGGTTAGGCGGAAAAGCGGCAATAGAAGTTGTATATGGACAGGTTTGCGTTGGCAGTTCTGATGATATGAATGGAGTGTTTAAAGTTGTTGATAAACTGGTGGACGATAATACAGCCTGTGGTTTTGAAACATTTACTTACAGTTGTTCATCTGAATGGTTACTTGCCAACAGAAATCAGGTTATTGCAAAGGAAGTAAACCGGTATTACAAGCAGACAAAAAGAATACTGGCTGAGAACCGGGAGTTCTTGGATAAGATGGCCGCTGCACT
>Ga0256404_1002569_pt1 | contig 39790 bp, 32 predicted proteins | sample RumenRJG_01DNA_FD_185990 | JGI IMG/M metagenome (GOLD analysis project Ga0256404, IMG submission 185990) | Bovine rumen microbial communities from Lethbridge, Alberta, Canada - RJG_01 | ecosystem: Host-associated > Mammals > Digestive system > Stomach > Rumen | place: Canada: Alberta | collected...
CGGACAGAGAGCGGTGAAATAGCTTCTGTGAAGGACGATCGTGCCGGGAGCAGCCGCCGGACAGAGAATGGGGAAATAGTTTCTGTGAAGGACAATCGTGCCGGGAGCAGCCGCCGGACAGAGAATGGGGAAATAGTTTCTGTGAAGGACAATCGTGCCGGGAGCAGTCGCCGGACAAGAGAAGGATTGAAGGATTCGGAAAAGACAGGGAGGCAGCGGAATGTTTACAGAGGAAAGGCAGCAGGCAATTATACAGCTGCTCAATCAGAACGGAAGTATCAGCGTACGGGACTTAAGTGTTCAATTTGATGTGACGGCGGACTGTATACGCAAGGATTTGAAGGCACTGGAAAACGGCGGATTTTTGAAACGGACGTACGGAGGAGCCATTTTATCGAAAGATTATGAGCTTGGCCGTGAGCTGGTGGACCGCCGCAATGTAAACCAGAAGGAAAAGCGTGACATTGCCCGGAAGGCTGTGAAGCTGATTCAGTCCGGGGAGACCATTTTCCTGGATGCGTCAACCACAAACCTGATGCTGGCCCAGCTGCTGGTTCATACATCCTTGAAACTGATTGTGGTCAGCAACATGCTGGATATTCTGGAAACACTGACCCCGAATCCGGCGCTGGATGTGGTCGGGACCGGTGGTATGATGAACAGCAGTATTAATGGGTTTCTGGGCATTGAGGCTGCCCGGAGCATACAGATGTACAGTTTTGACCGTGGATTTTTCGGCTGCTGCGGTATTGATCAGACAGACATGACGCTGACGACACTGGGAGCGGTGGACGGGCTGACCAAGCAGACAGCGCTGAAAGCATGCCGGCATAAATATATCATGATGGATCACAGCAAGTTTGATTCAAATGAATGCTATAAATTTGCAAGCCTCGATGACATTGATGCCATCGTGACAGACAGGGAGCCGCTTCCCGAGCTGAAAAAGCTGATAGAGGCGGAGGGAGTAAAAATCATCTGATGCCCCGGTTGGGCTGATTCAGATGGAATGAAAAAGGAAAAACAGGATATATATGAGAAAAAGTAAGATAATTTTGGAAATCTGTGTGGATTCGGTGGAATCTGCCATTGCGGCGCAGCGCGGCGGAGCGGACCGGATTGAACTTTGCAGTGCACTGCTGGTCGGAGGATTATCTCCGGACAGTGCTCTGTACCATAATGTCCGGCGGCATACCGATCTTCCGGTGCGGGTGCTGCTTCGGCCCCGCGCCGGGGATTTCTGCTACACAGGCTATGAGTTTGACATTCTTTGCGATGAGGTCCGGCTGTTTCGGGAACTGGGAGCCGATGCTGTTGTCATCGGATGTCTGACCCCGGACGGACAGATAGACATGGAACGCATGGAAAAACTCTGTGATCTGGCGGGCGGGATGGATATTACCTTTCACCGCGCCTTTGACATGGTCCGGAATGCAGACGAGGCCCTGGAGCAGATTAAGAGGCTGGGTATTTCTACCGTACTCACTTCCGGACTTTCCGCCGATGTTGAGAAGGGAAAGGATACGATCCATTCTCTCATTGAAAGCGCCGGGGACAAGGTTATGATCATGCCGGGCGCGGGTGTGACAGAAAAGAATATCGGACGACTGGCGGAAGAACTGCCCACGGGTGCTTTTCACATGTCGGCTAAAACTTTGATTGACGGCAGTATGAAGTATCGTAATCCCGATGTCAGCATGGGAAACGGCGATATTTCCGAGTTTACACTTTGGCGCGCGGATGAGGAAAAAATCCGCATGGCAAGGAGAGCGCTTGATAAGAAAGGATAATTTTCTCCATGCTTTTTTCTGAAGATTTTTTTCGTGAAGTGGAAAAACGCCTTGAACAGCGAAGAACGAACTTCCCGGATGTTCCGTTCCCGGACAAAGCCGGACTTGAGGTGCTGGAAGAGGATGTAAGAGAAGCACTTATTTTTCTGTATGCCTGGATGCCCCTGAGCGATGCAGCGCAGGTTCCCCTGGAAACATTTCTGGATTACGCCCGGACGGGAGCGGCACTGCGCAATGAAAAGAAGGAGGTAAGGAATCTTCCGGACGGCTTTTTCGGAGAATATGTACTGTTCCATCGGGTGAATACGGAAGAAATCCGGCCTTGCCGCAGCCTGTTCCGGGAGCGGATCGGTGCGCGAACACAGAATCTTCCTCAGCTTGAGGCGGCACTGGCAGTCAATGAGTGGTGTGCCGAAAACGGGACATACCACAGCGATGATGACCGGACCATATCCGCGCTTGCCTTCTATCAGCGCGGATACGGCCGCTGCGGGGAGGAGTCGGTTTTCTGCGTGAATGCCATGCGAAGTGTCGGGATTCCTTCGCGGCAGGTGTATGTACCGTTCTGGCCGCACACGGATGATAATCACGCATGGGTAGAATTTTTCGCGGACGGACAGTGGCATTTCCTCGGAGCCTGCGAACCCATGCCGGCTGCGGATGCCGGATGGTTTAACCTGGCCGCATCCCGTGCCATGCTGGTGCACAGCCGGCTGTACACAGACCCGGGGCTTTCTCTTTCCGAAGCATCTGACGGAAGGATGGAGGAGATAGCGGACAGGATGGATATTGCCTGGACGCTGAATCAGCTGCCGCGTTATTCCAATAAAACACGCACGATCCACATCCGTACGCTGGATGCACAGGGGTGCCCGAAGGCAGGTGTTCCTGTGGAATTGGAACTTCTGAACATGGCACACTGGTGCAGCATTGCCTGCCCGGTTTCCGATGCGCTGGGGAACATTCGGTTTACGACAGGCAGGGGCAGCCTGCGCATCCGCATCCGCGGCAGCAGGTATTCTTTTACGGATCTTGTTCCCGGAGACGACGAAGCTGTGCTGACGGATGATCGCGAGGAGAAGAAGATCATGGAACCGGGAGATGCGAAACAGTCCTCCCGGAAGGATGAAGCGGGAGAACGGCCGGAAGAAAACTGGAGAAATATTGATTTTCTGACGCCGGCCGGACAGCCGGAGATGGTTCCGCATTTTTCATCTGCAGAGCGCGAAAAAAACAGTGCACGACTGAAACACCTGGAAGCACTGAGAAAAAAACGCACGGATAACTGGAAAAATCCGGCGATCGGAGTATTCCTCGGTGAAGATACGGCGCCGGAGGCACCGTATGAATGTCCGGATAAGGCAGCCGGAACAGAAAATATAAAAACAGCTTCCGACCGGACCGGCGGACAGGAGATTCGGCGAAAAATAGTCAGCCTTCTGAGTGAAAAGGACCGGACAGACTGCCCGGAGGGAGTGCTGGAGGATGATTTCCGTGAAGCGCTGAAATGGCAGGGCGCGGTGCCGGAGAAAATTTTTGAGAAGGGAATTCTGTCACCGCGGATTGATGACGAGATTCTCCGGCCGTGGCGGATGGTTCTTTCATCGGCGATCACGGAACAGGAAAAAGAGGAATTCAGGAAAAACCCGGAATTGATTGTTCGGAGGATACAGCAGCGTGTGAAAAGTTTTCCGGAGGAGGAAAGGGAGGGCGTCATTACCTCGCCGGCCGCCTGCTGGACCTGTGGAACCGGGAGCAGACTTTCAGGAAAGATTCTGACGGTGGCCATAGCCCGCGTGTGCCATATTCCGTCCTGGCTCCGACCGGAGGATAAAGCCGTCATGATATGGCAGGACGGGCAGACACGGCCGCTTATGGAAAAAGACCGGCAGAGCGCTGCGCTCCGCCTTCATGTCAGCGGAAATAGAAATCTTCAGTACATGGTCACCTGGTCGCTGTCTGTGTGGAACGAGGAGGAGGGAGACTGGCAGGTACTGCACCTTACGGCGCAGCCTCACTCCGGCGTCCTGACCGTTCCGCTGGTACCGGGCCGGTATCTTCTGGTTACAGCGAACCGGCTTCCGGACGGTAGTCTTTATGCATCGGAGCTTCCCTTCCAAATTCGGGAGGGTGAAACCAGGGAATATGATCTTGCCCTTCGCGAAATTCCGCCGGAAAAAATGCTGATGTCAGCGGAGGTTGCATCCTTCGAACCGGTACAGGCGCTTCCGGGTCCGGGTGAGTGGCGGCTCTGGTTCTGGATTGATCCGGGAGAAGAGCCGACCGAACACATTCTCAATGAGCTGCTGGAAAACAAAGAGGAGTATGGACTCCTGCAGGAAAAGCTGGTCTTTCTGGACAGCACGGACGCCGGCCGGAAGGATCCGCTTCTGGAGCGGGTGCTTCATGCCTTTCCGAAAGCGCTCTATATCTCTGGAGCAGACACTCAGGATCGGGAGGATACAGCCCGGAGCATGTATCTGGATCCCGGATCCCTTCCCATCATCGTCCTGGCACGAAACGGGAGCAGAGCAGACTATTCCGGATCTTCCTCTCTGACCGGCGTTTTTGGAACCTGCGGCTATAATGTCGGAACCGGGCGCATGCTTCTCAAGGTTATCCGGACCATGGAGCAGACAGAAGAAGACAGTAAACGAAATGAAGAGAAGACGAAATAAACAGAAAACAAAATAAACAGAAAACGAAGTAAGCAAAAAACGAAATAAACAGAAAACGAAATAAACAGAAAACGAAGTAAGCAAAAAACGAAATAAACAGAAAACAAAATGAAGAGAAAACGAGATAAACTGCAGGAGGGATAATGAAATAAGGCGTAAGGCGCGAGGAACGCCAGGCACAGGATGCAAATGGACGGGCGGCGCTGGCCGCCCGTTTTTCTTTTCTTGCATCTGAGGGTATTCCCATTATAATAAGTTTGTGACCGTAACAGTTTTTACGTAAGGAGAGATTTATGGCAGCTGTTCTGCAGTATGTCCGGGTGTTCGCAGCAATTCTGTTTTATCTTTGCATGTATGTGTGCGTCGGAGCTTTGATGCCGGAAAAGGTCCACGAAAAGTCGCTCATAAATATGCTTATTGCCGGCTTCATGGCTTATTTTGCGTTTTTTCAGGTGATCGCACTTTTTTGCAAGGCAAAGGGAGTGCCGCTGCATGTGCTTTCGGCGCTCTGGTTTTCGTTCCTGGTCGCGGCGGCAGCTCTGAATCTTGTTTTTCGCAGGCAAATGCTGGCAGAATGCATCCGGGAGCAGATCAGGCGCATAAAAAAAGAAGCCGTGCTCAGGGGAATGCTGGCGGCATCGGTGGCTTTTGCGTTTTTTATTATTTTCAATACGGATCATATTTCTGATTTTGACGCCGGCTATTATATCGGGCTGATTGCTTCTTCCGCGTACTCGGACACGATTGAGAGGGTGGCAGCCATCTGGGGATATGAAATTTCCGCTCCTCAGGCGTTTTACTTCCTGAATACCATTCCGGATCATGCATCCGTAATGGTGCAGGTGTTTCACATTCCGGCTTTGCTGGAGGAAAAGATTGTCTTTTCTTTTACCAATGTGCTTGTGTTTATGGCAATTCTCTACCGGATCGGGACTCTGCTTTTTGCCTTCCGAAAAAAGCAGACAGCGCTTTTTGTCTGGATCAGTACAGCGGTATTGATGTTTTCCTACAGTCTGGCAGGAATATCTCATTATTTTGCCTATCGGACATACGAAGGAAAAGCGGTCTGCGCTTACCTTTACATGCCGGCGATCCTGGCTTTCTTCCTTTGTATTTATACGGAAGGAAAAGCCGGACGAAGCGGTCTGTGGGGATGGTTTGGAATGTTTTTTGCCGGCCTGGGAGGCGTTGCCTTCTGTAATTCCGCCATTTTTGTCATCCCGTTTGCCATGTTCATCTATCTTTTTTCCATGCTGTTTTACAGGCGCAGCCGGAAACAGCTGCTCTGTACGCTGACGGTATTTCTTCCGGCTGCCGCCTGGCTGATCCTTTATGTGAGGAGGTGACCGTGTGGGCAGAATAATTTCTTTTCTCAAAATATTCGGAACGTACTCAGGCAAAAATCATATATGGGTTCTGGCACTGGCCGCTCTGATTTTTCTGGCTGTGAAAGGGACGAAAGATGAACGGCGCATTTTTGTATGGCCGGTTCTTTGCGCGCTGTGCGTTCTCAATCCCCTGACAGTTTCCCTTATACCGGACAGTTCCACCATCGGGGACCGGTTTATCCGTTTTTTCTGGGTTCTTCCCTTTTATGAGCTTGTCGGTTATACCGCTGTACTTCTTGCGGGAAAATGCCGCCGGAAGACAGGCAGAGCAGCCGTCATCGTCCTGACCGCCGCCGCCGTTGTGCTGACGGGGAATATGGTCTTTTTCGGAAAAGATGTACCGTCCTATGAGCTTCCGGACAACAGCCAGTATACGGATGATGATTTCATTGCCCTGAAGGAAATTTTGCACGCGGACGGGATTGAGCGGCCGGTGGTGCTGTACGACGGGCATTTGATGCTGACCTACCGGATGTACGATCCTTCGGTCCGGTCCGTATTTTCCCGGGAAGGCTTTTACCGGCTGACCACCATGACACAGGAGGAGCTCTATGCTTCGGACACGCAGAAGGCCATGCAGCTGATCGCCGGATTCTATTATTATCATGACTTCTCAATTCCTCTGGAAAGCTTCGAAAAAGCGGCTGCCGTTAAGGGAACAGACTATATTGTAACGGCGTTCAATTCACCGCTGAATGAAATCTTCTCTGAGGCAGGTTTTGAAATTTCAGGAGAAACTTCATTGTACCGGGTATGGAAATTACCGGAGGCACCTGCTTCGTGAAGGCGGTTTCCGCAAGGGGAATACTGAAAGAAAGAGCTGAAAGAAAGGACTGAAAGAAAGAGCCGAAAGAAAGAACTGAAAAAAACGCTGCACCCTGTGGTGGGAGGTACAGCGTTTTTTGCGGTGCGCCCGGCGGCGCACGTTTCTTACCGGGAATACTCATATCGGGCAGCGCGCCTTCGGACTCATCCGGCCAGCTCCGGCTTTTTACCGGTGTACAGCTGATAGTAACGTCCCTTCAGCGCCAGCAGTTCATCATGGCTGCCGCTTTCTACAATTCTGCCCTGCTCCAGGACAAGGATCTGATCGGCATTGCGGATGGTGGACAGCCGGTGCGCTATAACAAAGGTGGTACGTCCGGCCATCAGCTTATCCATGCCGCTTTGAACTATTTTTTCGGTACGGGTATCAATGGAGGAGGTTGCCTCGTCCAGAATCAGTACCGGCGGGTTTTCAATGGCAGCCCGGGCAATGGCGAGCAGCTGCCGCTGTCCCTGGGACAGGTTGGAGCCGTTGCCGTGCAACATGGTGTTGTATCCCTGCGGAAGACGGCGGATAAAGCCATCAGCGTTCGCAAGCTTTGCTGCCGCGACGACTTCCTCATCAGTAGCATCCAGTTTTCCATAGCGGATGTTATCCGCTACTGTTCCGGTAAACAGGCTGGTTTCCTGAAGAACCATGCCGAGAGAGCGGCGGAGGTCCGGTTTTTTAATCTTGTTGATGTTGATGTTATCGTAGCGGATTTTGCCATCCTGAATATCATAGAAGCGGTTGATCAGGTTGGTGATGGTTGTCTTGCCGGCACCGGTGGAGCCCACAAGGGCAATTTTCTGGCCGGGTTTTGCGTGAAGGCTGACTTCGTGCAGAACCATTTTTTCATCGGTGTATCCGAAATCTACATTCAGGAAGGTGACGTCACCCTCCAGCGGCACATAGGTTGTGGAATTGGTCGCCTTATGAAAATGTTTCCATGCCCACTTTCCGGTACGGCTGGCAGATTCGGTCAGGCCGCTGACAATTTTGCTTTTCAGCTCATCGCTCATCTGCGCGGCATCTTCCTCGTTCTCCGCGGTCACCTGAACGCTGGTTCCGCTGCCTTCCTCCACGTTTACCAGAGTAACATACCCGCTATCCTTTTCCGGTTCGGAATCCAGCAGCTGGAAGATACGGTCCGCACCGGCCAGGGCCATGATAATGGAATTTGCCTGCATGGAAATCTGGTTGATGGGCATGTTGAAGTTTTTGTTAAAGGTCAGGAAGGAGGCCAGGGCGCCGACCGTGAAACCGGCACTCTGATTGAGAGCAATCACACCGCCCATAATGGCACACAGTACATAGCTTGCATTTCCCAGCTGGGCATTGATCGGGCCGAGGATGTTGGAGAATGCGTTCGCCTTGTAGGCACTTTCATACAGCTGCTCGTTCAGCTCATCGAATTTTTTCTTCGTTTCTTCCTCGTGATTAAACACCTTGACCACTTTTTCGCCGGTCATAGTTTCCTCAATAAAACCGTCCAGCCGGCCGAGGCTTTTTTGCTGCTCCACGAAGCCCTTGCTGGAAATCTTCGTAGCTCTGGAGGAGGCGAAGAGCATGACAGCAACCATAGCCAGCGTAAGGAAGGTCAGCGGTACATTCAGCCGGATCATGGAAATAAATATAGAAACGATGGTGATCATGCTGTTCAGCATCTGCGGAAGCGACTGGCTGATCATCTGGCGGAGCGTATCGATATCGTTCGTGTATACGGACATGATATCTCCGTGAGCATGCGTATCAAAATATTTGATCGGCAGGGTTTCCATGTGTGCGAACAGTTCATCCCGGACCTTTTTCATGGTTCCCTGTGTGATAAATGTCATGGTAACCGCCTGGGTCAGCGTAGCGGCAATGCCGATTCCGTAGAAGATGGCGACCCGTGCGATGGCGTGTGCCAGCGGAGCGAAGTCCACCGCTCCTCCGGCATCCGCTGTTTCTTTCAGCGGGGTAATGTAGGAATCAATCAGGGTCCGGGTAAACAGCGTTCCCTGAACATTAGCTAAAACGGCGGTGACAATACATGCCATCACCAGAATCATCTGCGGACCATAGGATCTGAAAACAATTCCAAGCACTCTTCGAAACAGTTTTCCCGGATTTTTGATTTTCGGGCGCGGCATTCCGCGCCTGTTATGCCGCGGTACTTCTTTTATTTTTTCTTCTGCCATAGTAGAACGCCTCCCTTCAGTTTTTCGAGTCAAAGTCAGCTGCGTCATTTCCAAGACCGGTTTGTGACTCATAGATTTCCCGGTAGATACTGTTATTCTTTATCAGATTTTCGTGGGTATCAAAACCGGCCACCTCACCATCGTTCAGAATGAGGATGCGGTCACAGTCCTGGACCGATGATATACGCTGTGCGATGATGAGTTTGGTTGTATCCGGAATGTCCTCGCGGAAAGCGCGGCGGATTTTGGCATCCGTCGCTGTGTCGCAGGCGGAGGTGGAGTCATCCAGAATCAGAACCTTCGGCTTTTTCAGGAGCGCACGGGCTATGCACAGCCGCTGTTTCTGGCCTCCGGATACGTTGGTTCCGCCCTGTTCAATGTAGGTATTGTAGCCATCCGGCATCTTTTCAATAAATTCATCGGCACAGGCAAGGCGGCAGGCTTTGCGGCATTCTTCCTCACTGGCATTTTTATCGCCCCAGCGGAGGTTATCATAAATAGTTCCGGAGAATAGTACGTTTTTCTGCAGAACCACGGATACGCCGTCGCGCAGGCGGGTGAGATCATACTGGCGAACATCGACGCCGCCGACCAGGACGCTGCCCTGCGTGACATCATACAGACGGCTGATCAGGCTGACCAGCGAGGATTTGGATGATCCGGTGGGCCCGATGATACCGATCGATTCACCGGAGCGGATGCTGAGATTGATATCCTTCAGTACGGGTTCTCCCGAACCCTTGTTATAGGAAAACCATACATTTTGAAATTCGATGCTTCCGTCCTTAATCTCCATCACCGGATTTTCGGGGTTAACGATATCCGGCTTTTCATTAATAACCTCCGCAATACGCTCAGCGCTGGCGGCGGACATAGAAATCATAATGAAAACCATGGAGAGCATCATCAGACTCACGAGTATGTTCATGCAGTAGGTAAGCAGACTCATCAGCGTACCGGTAGTCAGGCTGCCGCTCACGATCATGTGTGCGCCGAGCCAGCTGATCAGCAGGATACAGATGTAGACCGTGGACATCATGATTGGCATGTTGCCGGCAACCTTCAGCTCAGCTTTGATGAACATCAGATAAATGTTATTGGAGGCTTTCTGAAATTTGCTGATTTCGTGGTCTTCGCGTACGAAGGCTTTTACAACACGGATTGCGGATACATTTTCCTGAACGCTTTCATTCAGACCATCGTACTTTTCAAATACCTTCTGGAAATACCGGCTGGCGCTGCGCATCATGAAAAACAGGACAATGCCAAGTCCGATGACCGCATACAGATAGATGGAGGCAATGCGCGGGTTCAGGAGAAAGCTCATGACCATGGCAATAATCATGGACATCGGCGCCCGGACCGCCATGCGCAGGATCATCTGGTAGGCGTTCTGAATGTTGGTTACATCCGTGGTCAGCCGTGTGACCAGACTGGACGCAGAGAAGCGGTCAATATTGGAAAATGAATAGGTCTGAATATTGTCGTTCATCGCCCCGCGGAGATTTTTGGCCAGACCGGCCGAAGCCTTTGCCCCGAAGAAGCCGCCGCCTATACCGCAGGCCAGACCGCACAGCGCGACCAGCAGCATTTTAATTCCTGTGTGCGTAATGTACTGGAGATCACCGCCGTAGATACCCTTGTCGACAATAAATCCCATAAGAACGGGGATCACCATTTCGCAGATAACTTCTCCGACCATAAAAAGCGGGGTCAGAATGGAAGGAAGCTTAAACTCCCCAAGATATTTCCCCAATGTTTGAACTGTTGAAGTCTTTTTCATTTTAATCACCATTTTACATTTTTTGCCCGGAACTGGAATATTTCCGCTCCGTTTTTACCTGGGTCTGAAGTTTTCCCGTCCGGAACCGGCCCGGAACTGGAATTCTTCCGCTTTGGTTTCATCCGGATCTGAAATTTTTCTGTCCGGCGACTGCTTTTGGATTTCCTGCATCCGGGCGGTCAGATTATTATGCACTGTCCCCAGAAGATGCCTCAGAAGACGAATTTCCTCCGGGGTCATGTCTTTTACCAGCAGAGCATCTTTTTCATCGCGATGTCCGCGGTACTTATCCACGAGCGCCTGTCCGGCAGGGGCTGGAGAAATAATGCGGCGCCGGCGGTTATCGGGATCAACCGTCTGCTCAATCAGACCCTTTTCCCTCATACGCTGCAGTATGCCGACCATGGTAGGATGGGTTACATGCAGCGCACTGCATAGTTCCTTCTGAGAAACAGGATGTTTCTGATTCGCCGACAGGTAGCGGAGCACGTTCATCTGCGCATAGGTAAGATTTTCGTTGCTTAGTTCCTGGCGTATCATCCATTCATACTGTTCATGGATGATTTTAAATTTCAGTCCCATCGGTGCCAGGTCAAACCGTTCCTGGTCCGTCAGAAAACGCTCATCGCGTACATCCGGCGGACAGGGAAAAGAACCGGAGACGGGACTGCTCTTCGTATTTTCCATAAGCTTCTCCTTAATCATACGTATTTTTACAATGTGTTTTACTGTTCATGGATATTTTGCCTGTGACTGCGGATAAAATACATAAACAGGTAGCACACGACATATAAATAATCCTGTCGTATTATAGTTAGCATGCTACGTATTGTCAAGGGGGTTATGGAGATAATAATGATGATATGAGGGTCAAAAGTACTTTTTGCAACTCATTTATGATTACGCGTGGTTTCGTTGCTCCGCAACTCCCACCACGCTGCTACATTCGGCATTCTCGTGGCGCTTTCGCGCCACTTCATGCCTCATGTGGGACGTGTCAATAAGTCCTGCCACCACTCGCATGCAAGCATGCGTGGCGGCGAACTTTTGACACGGTAATCATAATGATGTCTTCTGAAGCCCTGCGTAGGAAGTGATTGTACCCACGGACCTTACGTTGTAAAATATGTCTGGTTCGTTACAGCAGAGGAGATTATCCGGGATTTATTTGAGGATTTATCCGGGGATTATTTATTGAAGAAATGCTTTTTATATCCGGGAGGAGTGCTTTATGGAACATCAGTTTGATTTTACTTCTATTTTGGATCGATATGGAAAAGATGCAACGGCGGTGGACGGCATAGGGAAGAAGGTCTGGGGGAGCGAACCGGAGGCAGCTATGCCTGGTTTTGATGAAATACCGATGTGGGTGGCGGACATGAATTTCAAGACCAGTCCATCCATCACACAGGCGATGGAAGAGCGGATCCGTCACCCGCTGTTCGGCTACTTTATGCCGAGGGATGAATATTACAGCAGTATTATCGACTGGCAGACCCGGACACACGGTTATGGCACACTTACGAGGGACGAGATCGGCTATGAAAACGGTGTGCACGGAGGTATCATGAGCGCTATCCATGCGCTGACAAAACCGGGAGATGCCATACTTCTGCACAGTCCGGTTTATATCGGATTCCGCGGAGACCTTACGGACAGCCGCAGAGAAGCCGTCTACAGTCCGCTGAAAAAGGATGAAGCCGGGATCTGGCGTATGGATTTCGAGGATATGGACCGGAAAATCATGGAAAAGGGCATTAAGGTGGTTATTTTCTGCTCTCCCCACAATCCAACCGGGCGCGTATGGGAACGCTGGGAATTGGAGAAAGCGCTGGAGATTTTTAAGAAGCATGATTGCATTGTCATCTGCGATGAAATCTGGTCCGATATTGTTTATCCGGGACACCCGCATATTCCGTTTCCAATGATCAGCGAAGACGCGAAAATGCGCAGCATCTGCATGTATGCACCGTCAAAGACATTTAATCTTGCCGGACTGATCGGGAGCTATCACATCATTTTTAATCCGGAACTGCGGAAGGCGGTAACCGATTACGGTGATGAAACACGGTACAATGAGATGAATGTTTTGTCCATGTATGCGCTGATCGGCGCTTACAGCAAAACCGGACAGGCATGGAAGGCCGAACTGCTGGAGGTCCTCGAGGAAAACTGCCGTTATGCGGTAGATTTTATCAATAAGCAGCTTCCGGGATGCGAGGCGTCCATGCCGCAGGGAACATATATGGTATTCATGGACTGCACCGGGTATTGCAGGAAGACCGGACGCACCCTCGATGACGTCCTCAAAGCCGGCTGGAATGTCGGTGTCGCTTATCAGGACGGCCGGGCATTCCTGGGTGAAAATTCCATAAGAATCAATTGTGCACTGCCTCTGTCAAGAGAAAAGGAAGCATTCGAACGATTAAAGAAATACGTTTTTGTGCAGTAAAAGGGATCACGTTTCCTTCAGATAGCTTCCGGTGTCCATGATTTTTCCGTGCAGCGGGGAAAGACCGGAGAGCATCAGAATGGATGCATCTTCCCTGGGGCGGTCAAAACCGGATACGGCATCGGTAACATAAATAAATTCACATCCAAGATCGATGGCATCGAAAGCAGTTGAAAGAACGCAGCACTCAGCGACAACACCGGTCAGGACAACACGTCCGCCGTGGGCTGTCGTCTCGAGGGCTGCTTTTTTTATTTCCGGTACTTTCAATGAAGAATAGACACTCTTTTCGAAAACAGGATAATTCCCGGCTGCCTTCTGCAGCGGCACGACCATTTCATTCAGCCATTCATTTTCATTGATATCCCTGTACGTTTCATTGTATGTTTTCCAGCGCCCGAACGGATCCTGCGGCGGCATGAATTTGGTAAAAAGAGCCGGGACGTCCCGATTTCCGGCCGCATCAAGAACCTTCAGAATGTTTTGAGCCGCTCCTTCGGTATTCAGGCACGCCCACTTCTGCCCGGACAGATAAACATTTTGCATATCAATGACTAAGATCAGATCCTCTTTTTTCATAGAAATCTCCATTCCGCCGCCACTGGCGGCACAAAGCACAATGATAGCCCGGAACTGTCTCCGCGGCTTGCTGCGGGCCAAAAGCAGGCGCGGCATAAGTCTGAAGGATAGCCCGGAATTTTCGTCGCGGCTTGCTGCGGGCCAAAAGCAGGCGCGGCCGAAACCCGGGCAATAGCCCGGAACTGTCGCCACGGCTTGCTGCGGGTCAAAAGCAGGCGCGGCCGAAACCTGGACAATAGCCCGGAACCGTCGCCGCGGCTTGCTGCGGGTCAGGTTCCGGCGCGGCATAAGTCAGAACATTAGCCCGGATTTTTTGCCGCGGCTTGCTGCGGGTCAAAAGCAGGCGCGGCATAAGTCTGAAGGATAGCCCGGAACTGTCGCCGCGGCTTGCTGCGGGTCAAAAGTAAGCGCGGCATAAGTCGGAACATTAGCCCGGATTTTTTGCCGCGGCTTGCTGCGGGTCAAAAGCAAGCGCGGCATAAGTCTGGACATTAGCCCGGAATTTTCGTCGCGGCTTGCTGCGGGCCAAAAGCAGGCGCGGCCGAAACCTGGACAATAGCCCGGAACCGTCGCCGCGGCTTGCTGTGGGTCAGAAGCAAGCGCGGCCGAAACCTGGACAATAGCCCGGAACCGTCGCCGCGGCATGGCATGGGCCAAAAGCAGGCGCGGCCGAAACCTGGGCAATAGCCCGGAACCGTCGCCGCGGCTTGCTGCGGGTCAAAAGCAGGCGCGGCCGAAACCTGGACAATAGCCCGGAACTGTCGCCGCGGCTTGCTGCGGGTCAATACCCTGGCATCATCATATCATACTTACAGCCTTTTGGTTGCATATTTGCCTTTCGTCAGAGTATAATGAGGTATCCTTTGCCAAATGGCCGGGCGGAGGATGAAGAATTAATCTTAAGCAGGAAAACTGACATAAAAAATCGGAATCAATCAGGATCAAATCAGGATCAATCAGGATCAATAGATCCAAAAGGATCCGCCAGGATCAGAAGGAGCTTACGGATGGATACAATGGACAAATTTAACTACGAGGATCTGGAAACATTGATCTGCCCGCTGCCGGAGGATATTGTAAAACGCAAGTACGGCGGCGATTTTGAAGGGGCTGTCCGCCTGTGTGATCAGGCGATTGCGGCAAAGGAAACTTCAGAGTACATGAAAAGAAGACTTCGTCTGGAAAAGCGAATTCTCGAGAGACTGCCTGCGGAATATCCGTACACATTTGAAGAGATTGAGGGCAGGGTACGGGAGATACTGCCGGATGTAACAAGGGAAGAGCTGCGCCGCTGGCAGGATGAAGGACAGCTTGACTGGATTTATGTAAAAGGACAGGAGCGCTTTGCCGGCCGGGTTGTCTCCAACCTGATGAATAACGCAGAACTTGCAAAACGTTCCGCACTTCTTCTGGGGAAAGCCGATGAAAAAGGAAATGCTCCGCTTTCTGCCGGAGCCGTCAACTGCGAAAAATCGCGGCAGAAAATGATGAAGGATGGCGTGGATTCTCATCATTTCCGCATCCGCGAGACCATGACCATCAGCGACCGCGCTTTCCATCCCGGAAAAATCAAGGTGTACCTGCCGGTTCCGGCACAGTGCGCTCAGTTAAGTGATATTAAGATAGAGGCGGCTTCCCCGGTTCCGTACCATCTGTCGGATCCGGCTGCACCGCAGCGAACCATCTGTTTTGAGGAGGATATGAAGGAAAATCACCCCTTCTTTGTAGAGTTTTCCTTTACGAGCACCGGCTATTACCATGATTTCTGGTCGGAAAAAGACGGGGGCACCATGTCTTTGATGTACCGGAACCGTCCGAAGGAAGATGATCCGGTCCCGGAGGATCTTGAGGAACATTATCCTCACATCCGCTTCACTGCGTTCCTCCGGCAGCTTTGCGCACAGCTTTCCGAAGGATGCCGGACACCGATGGAAAAGGCAAAAAGCTTTTACAATTATCTGACCACGCAGGCACATTATTCCTACGTCAGTCCTTATTTCCTGATCGAGGACCAGGCAGAATACTATACGATGAACCGCCATGGCGACTGCGGTCTGTATTCGCTGGCCATGATCAACCTGTGCCGGATCGCCGGGATTCCGGCCCGGTGGCAGTCTGGAAATTCAATCTGCGGAGACTTCGGAGGCTGCCACGACTGGTGCCAGATTTATCTGGAACCGTACGGCTGGATCGGATGCGATCCTTCCTACGGCGGTGACAGCACGGAAACGAAACGCCGTTTCTATTTCGGCAACCTGGATCCGCTGCGTATGCCGAGCAACCGCGCCTTTCAGCAGCCCTTTGATCCGCCTATGGAATATCTGCGCGCGGACCCGTACGACAACCAGAGCGGGGAAGCGGAATACGAAGATGGCAGCCTCTCCGGCTGTGATTTTGACACCGGGAAAAAGATTTTGGAAAATACCACCTTATAAAACTAAAAATTTTAGAGAAGTCTTGAAAAAACGGTAAATTTGTTGTAAGATAACTTTGATTTACAGTACAACGAAAATCTCCTATACCTGCCGATGGGGGCATCGTATTGGAGATTTTTGCTTTAATGGGATTTGCCTCCGCTTTCCATGGCAGAAGAGGAGGGGAAGTAATTCCAGACCGCCCAGCGGGGGAACCGGAAATCTTCGTGTACCTGTCGGACATGGAGGAGTTTCAGAATGATGGAGAGGAGAACGAAATGAAAAAAAGAGCAGCAGCATGTTTGTTGTCGGCCGCTATGGTTCTGTCAGCGTTTCCGTCTGTAACAGCGATGGCGGATGACGATGATCAGGTGTTCCGGACACTGTATGACAGCGAGGTTACAACACTTAATTATCTGACTACGAGTACAACCAACGATTACAAGATTGCAGCCAATACCATCGACTGTCTGGTTGATTACGACCAGTTCGGCAACATTACTCCGGGCCTGGCAGAAAGCTGGGAGTCCAACGATGATATGACCGTATGGACCTTCCATATCCGCGAAGGTGCAAAATGGGTTAACAACGAGGGCGATGAGATGGCGGACGTTACCGCAAACGACTGGGTAACGGCAGCGCGCTATGTCAATGACGCCGCTCACGACTGCGATAACCAGTATATGTATAATACAGGCGCCATTGTTCACAATGCGCAGGCTTATTATGATTACACAGCCTACATGCTCGCATCCGACGGAGGCAAGGAAGAAACCGACGCGGACGGAAATGAGCTGACCCCGGTTGATGAGGTGGCTCCGGAGAGCATCGGCGTAGAGGCGACGGATGACTATACCCTGGTTTATACGCTGGACAGCCCGTGCTCCTTCTTCCCGACCATCGTTTCCTATACCTCCTACATGCCGGTATGCCAGGACTGCCTGGATGAGTACGGCGACAGCTTTGCCATCGACAACGAGAGCATGTGGTATAACGGTGCTTACATTCTGGACACCTATGAGCCGCAGGAAGAGCACGTTCTTCTCAGAAACGACAGTTACTGGGATAAGGACAACGTTCATCTGACCGAGATCGACCAGATTTATAACGCGGATGCGTCCACCGTGGAAGCTTCCATGTACAAGAACGGAGAAATTGATGAAGCCTCCATTCCGTCAGATCTGCTTGATTCCTGGCTGAATGACGACGCGACGAAGGATGAAGTTCACAGTACAAGAGCAGATACCTCCTTCTCCTATTTCTATATGTTCAACTTCGATCCGGAATTCGACAAAGAATACGAGCCGGAGAACTGGAAAATTGCGGTGAATAATGAGGACTTCCGCAAATCACTGATGTATGCGCTGGACAGAGTAAAAGCCCTGACCGTGAAGGATCCGTACCATCCGGAAGCCCTGCTGAACAATACGGTAACTCCGGCCAACTTCACAGCTGCCGCCGGCAAGGATTATACCGAATATGAACCGCTCGCTTCCTACACCGAAGGAGATTCTTTCGATGAGAAGGCAGCCGTCGAATATCGTGATAAAGCCAGAAAAGAGCTGGAAGAGGCAGGATGCACGTTCCCGGTTAAGGTGCTGATGCCTTACAATCCGTCTTCAACCAACTGGGATAAGGAATGCCAGGTAATCGAGCAGCAGATGGAAGGGCTCCTGGGAAGCGATTACATTGATATTATTGTACAGGCAGGTCCGGAGACAGGTTTCCTGTCCGCCGTCCGTAGAAGCGGCGCCTATGCCTTCATGAAGTGCAACTGGGGTGCTGACTATGCCGATCCGCAGACATGGACCGAACCGTTCAAACCAGACAATGGGTACGGCTTCTGGGATAAATCCGAGGATGAGAGTACGCAGGCAGTCTACCAGGAGTGGAGCGCTGCGGTTGCCAAAGCGGATGCAATCTACGATGATGAAGCGGCAAGATACGAAGCTTACGCAGAAGCAGAGAAGATTCTTCTTGACCATGCCATCATTGTGCCGTATTCTATCGACGGTGGCGGTTTCGAAGCATCCAGGATCAGTGTATTGGAAGGAGAGTATGCCCCGTACGGCGTAGCAAACCTTAGATATAAATTCAAGACGCTGCATGACGACTCCATGAGTATGGACGAGTTCAGTGATGCACTTGCACAGTGGGAAAAAGAGAGAAGCGCTTCCATCGCTTCTGAAACGGATGCGGAAACCGTAACAGAAGCTGCAACAGAATAAGCAAAACTGCCTGAAAACATTATCAGTGCCAGGGCGCAGCGCTCGGTGAAAACCGTCCGCTGCGCTTCGTGTGTATTTAGCAAACCTGCGGTATGGGCAGAGAGGTTCCGCCCGCAGACATGTCCGGAGGAAGATTATTGTGGTCAAATATATCCTCAAACGAGTTATCCACTCACTGATCACGCTTGTGATCGTCATATCCATTGTCGTGCTGCTGCTTCGCCAGATGCCGGTCGAGGGATATTTTAACAACTATGACAAGGTATCGGAAACACAGAAGTATGTGAAGCTGCAGTCACTCGGACTGAAGGATCCGGCGATTGTTCAGATTGGGAAGTACTTAAATCAGCTGCTTCACGGCGATCTGGGAACATCGAATAAGTACAGAGAAAATTATCCGATTGCCAAAATCATCGCCAGGAAAGCACCGGTTTCAATCGAACTTGGTCTGCTGGCGCTGGCGCTGGCGATTCTGATCGGTTTCCCGCTGGGCATTGCCATGGCGCGGTCAACGAAGGGACGATGGAAGTTCTGGGATAAATTCGGGACGGTTTTAATCGTCATCGTCCAGGCGGTACCTTCCGCCGTGTACCATATTCTGATTCAGCTGTACGGCTCTGAATGGTTCGGAGTTTCCATGCTGTACGACAAGCGTGACTGGCGTACCTGGATCCTGCCGGTTATCTCACTTTCTCTCGGCAGCATGGTTTACTACGCCATGTGGCTGAGACGGTACATGGTGGATGAGTCGAATAAGGACTACATTAAGCTGGCGCGCGTGAAGGGCGTGTCTTCGAAGAAAATAAATTCCGTGCATATCTTCCGAAATGCGGTGGTACCGCTGGTTCAGTATCTTCCGGAATCCATTCTGTTCACGCTGATGGGCTCTTTGTATGTGGAATCTCTGTATTCTATCCCGGGTATGGGCGGACTGCTGGTGCAGGCTATAAAAATTCAGGACAATACGCTGGTAGAGGCTCTGGTTGTTATCTATGCGGCTCTTTCCGTTCTCGGACTTCTTCTTGGCGATCTTCTGATGGCTTTCCTTGATCCGAGGATCAGCCTGACCAGAAAGGAGGGTTCGAGATCATCATGAGCAGTTCTTATCGTGATTTTAAGGAAAAACAGCTGGAAAACCAGATTACCGGTGATCTGGAAAGGAAACTTAGTCCCTTCGAGCAATATAAGGACCTTTCCGGAGAGGAACTTTTCACGGAGGCGGATGCAGATCGCGCGGAAGCGGAGCGCGGCGGATATTCCAACTATTCATACTGGAAGGCTACGCTGAAGGTATTCTTTCAGAATAAAGCAGCCGTATTTTTCCTCATTCTGATTATTGCCGTACTGACCTTTACGTTTCTGCAGCCGCTGCTTCCCAGCCAGAAATCTCCGAAAACGATCTATAATGATGAAAACGGAGTTCAGATTATCAACCGGCAGCCGGACAGCGAGTTCTGGTTCGGCACCAACTCCATCGGCCAGGACCTGTGGGCGAGAACCTGGTCCGGCACCAGAACCAGCCTGGGAATCGGCTTTGCCGTTGCCTGCTTTGAGGCCGTCGTCGGTACGCTGGTCGGACTTTTGTGGGGGTATGTCCGAAAGCTCGATACGTTCTTCACGGAACTTTACAATGTATTTGATAACATACCGCAGACGCTGGTGCTGATCCTGATTTCCTACATCATGAAACCAGGCATCGGAACCATAATCTTCGCACTGTGTCTGACCGGATGGCTGTCCATGGCCCGCTTTATCCGGAATATGGTAGTGATCATCCGCGACCGTGATTATAACCTGGCGTCACGGTGCCTGGGTGTTCCGACCTCCCGCATCGTCACCAAAAATCTGCTGCCGTACCTGGTTTCCGTCATTGCGCTTCGCATGGCGCTGGCTATTCCGGCGGCCATCGGCAATGAGGTTTTCGTCACCTACATTGGCATCGGCCTTCCGACGGATATACCGTCGCTGGGGAATCTGATCCAGGCGGGCCGACTGGTTATGTCGGAGCCGACGCTCCGCTACCAGCTGCTCTTCCCGGTAGCTGTTCTGGCAACGATCACGATCTCCCTGTACATTGTCGGCAACGCCTTCGCGGACGCCGCCGACCCGAAGAACCATCTGAGATAAGGAAGGATCGACATGGCAGAACCATTATTATCCGTACAGAATCTTGATTTTGAATTTACGCTCCGAAGCCAGGTGCTTCATGCCCTGCGCTCGGTCAGCCTGGATATTTATCCGGGCGAAAGCCTGGCGATCGTCGGAGAATCAGGCTCCGGAAAATCAGTGTTCGTGAACACGCTGATCGGGCTGAACGCTCCAAACGGGCGGATTGCCGGCGGACATATTTATTATCACGGCCAGGATCTGACAGCGCTGAAAACGGAAAAGGACTGGAAAAGCATCCGCGGCACGAAAATAGCCATGGTCATGCAGGACCCGATGACTTCCCTCAACCCGCTGAAGACAATCGGCTACCAGATCCGGGAGGCAGTGGAGCTTCACCAGAATGTTCACGGTGAGGAGGCAAAAAAAGTTGTCTGCAATCTCCTGCGGGAGGTTGGCATCTCCAATCCGGAGCGCCGGTATAAACAGTATCCGCATGAGTTTTCAGGCGGCATGAGACAGAGAGTTGTCATTGCCATTGCCATTGCCTGCCGGCCGGAGATCCTGATCTGTGACGAGCCGACGACGGCACTGGACGTTACGATCCAGGCACAGATACTGAATATTCTGAAACAGATGAAGGAAAAATATCATCTGACGACCATCTATATTACACACGATCTGGGTGTGGTCGCCAATGTGGCGGACCGCATTGCTGTCATGTATGCCGGAGAATTTGTTGAGGAAGGAACGTGCAGCGAAGTATTCTACGATCCGCGCCACCCGTACACCTGGGCGCTGCTGTCGTCACTGCCGCAGCTGGGTGTAAAAGGACAGGACCTTTACTCGATTGCAGGCACACCGCCCAATTTGTTCCACGAAGTGCACGGCGATGCTTTTGCGCCCCGCAATCCGCATGCACTGAAGATTGATTTCGTGCGGCGCCCGCCGGTTTACCAGGTGAGTGATACCCACTTTGTGCGGACCTGGCTGCTCGATCCCCGCTCCCCCCATATGGAAGCTCCATCGCATATTGATGAGCTGAGAAAGAAAGGGAGGGATATGAAGCTGAATATCTACGAAAAACCGGTGCTTGTAAAGGCTGGTGAAGGCGACGGGGAAGCGGCCGGCATGAAGAAGAGTGACTTTGAAAATGGAAAGGATGAGTGAAACGATGCCGGAAAATGGAGATAAAATTCTGGAAGTTGAGCATGTAGGCGTTGACTTCGGCTCGAAACGTCATCCGTTCCATGCGGTCAGGGATGTCTCGTTCTCGATTTACAGAGGAGAGACCTTCGGACTGGTCGGTGAATCCGGTTCCGGCAAGACGACGATCGGCCGGGCAATTATCAGGATCAATCCGATCACAGCCGGGCAGATCCGTTTTGAGGGAAAGCGCATTTCCGGAAAACTGAGCCGGGAGGAAGACCAGCAGGTAACGCGCGATATACAGATGATCTTTCAGGATCCGATGAGTTCTCTGAATGAGCGCGCAAAAGTCGGCTATATTGTGTCCGAGGGGCTTTATGCCCGGGGCTGTCATTACACGGAGGAAGAGAGAAAGGAAAAGGTTGACCGGGCACTGCTGGACGTGGGCCTGCTTCCGGAGTTTTCTTCCCGCTTTCCGCATGAGTTTTCGGGCGGCCAGCGCCAGCGTATCGGCATTGCCCGCGCCATGATCATGAATCCGAAATTCATTGTGGCGGATGAACCGATTTCCGCGCTGGATGTTTCCATCCGGGCGCAGGTACTTAACCTGATGCGCCATCTTCAGGAGGAACGCGCTCTTACCTATCTTTTCATCGCGCATGACCTTTCCGTGGTACGGTTTATCTGTAACCGGATCGCGGTTATTCATAAGGGACAGATTGTAGAACTGGCGGATTCGGAGGAACTTTTCCGCCATCCGTTCCATCCGTACACACAGGCACTGCTGTCCGCCATCCCTCAGCCGGATCCGCTGGAAGAGAAAAATAAAAAGCTGCTGGTGTATGACCCGTCCATACATCATTATGAGACAGATAAGCCGTCCTTCGTCGAGATCCTTCCAAAGCATTTTGTGATGGCCAACCAGGAGGAGACGGAAAAATACAGAAAAGAACTGGAACATATGGATTAACGTACATAAGATATAGAAGCATACAGGCCATTGTCAGACTGCAGCCCTTCACACCGGCTGCAGTCTTTTTTGTCAAGCGAAAATGTTTCACAAAAAACGATATCAAAACCGGTTTATTTTTATCCTTCACAAAAATCCCTTCTTGTAGTAGTATAGATAACGCAATATTTAGTACATGGAAGTGAACCGGACAACTATATTTTGTTACATTGTTCACAGAACAGGCCGTCCGTCCGGATCGCATAAAATGGCCGGGCAGAAGCAATTCAGCAATTATTTTCAGGCTGTACAAGGAGAAAACTATATGGATAAGTCAGTCAATGTCAACGTGATCAAGCGAAGCGGCGAGGAAGTTCCGTTTGATGTTACGAAAATTATTAACGCAATCAAAAAAGCCAACCACGAGGTAGAACCGATTTATCAGCTCAGTGAGGTACAGATCAACGCGGTTGCGGATAACATTACGGATAAGGTACACAGCTATACTCACGCGGTCAGCGTGGAGGATATTCAGGATATGGTGGAGACGGGTATCATGGCAATGCGCGGCTACGAGGTGGCTCAGAAATATGTCCGCTATCGCTATAAACGCGAGATCGCCCGCAAATCCAATTCAACGGATGAAGGCATTCTGTCTCTGATCGAGCAGAGCAATGAGCTGGTGAAGCAGGAAAATTCCAATAAGAATCCGGTGATCAACAGTACACAGCGCGATTACATGGCCGGTGCCGTCAGCAAGGATCTGACGGCCCGCATTCTTCTGCCGGAGGACATTGTAAAGGCGCACGAGGAAGGTATCATCCATTTTCATGACGCCGATTATTACGCTCAGAAGGAACATAACTGCGATCTGATTAATCTGGAGGACATGCTGCAGAACGGCACCGTCATCTCCGAGACAATGATTGAAAAGCCGCACAGCTTCTTTACCGCCTGCAATGTCACCACCCAGATTGTGGCGCAGGTTGCCTCCAACCAGTATGGCGGACAGTCATTTACGCTGGCACATCTGGCACCGTTTGTCGATATCAGCCGCCGGAAAATCCGCCGGCAGGTAATGGAGGAGCGCACCGCCTGCGGGGAAAGCTGCGAGGAGGAGATTGTTGATAAGATTACGGAGATGCGGCTGCATGAGGAAATCCGGAACGGAATCCAGACGATTCAGTATCAGCTGATCACACTGATGACCTGCAACGGCCAGGCTCCGTTCGTCACCATGTTCATGTACCTGGACGAAGTGCCGGCCGGACAGACGCGGGAGGATCTCGCAGCCGTCATTAAAGAAGTCCTGCTTCAGAGAATGCAGGGCGTTAAGAATGAAGCAGGTGTGTGGATTACGCCGGCTTTCCCGAAGCTGATTTATGTGCTGGATGAGGATAACATCCGCGAGGGTACGAAATACTGGGACCTGACAAAACTCGCGGCACAGTGCACCGCCAGGAGAATGGTGCCGGATTATATTTCCGCCAAAAAAATGAAGGAGCTGAAGGGGGATGTTTATCCCTGCATGGGATGCCGCAGTTTCCTGACACCGGACACGGAAGGCCTGGGAGAGAACGGAAAGCATAAGTATTACGGACGCTTCAACCAGGGCGTTGTAACGGTTAATCTGGTTGATATCGCCTGCTCCTCCGGCCGCGATATGGACAAATTCTGGGAAATTTTTGACGAGAGAATGGATCTGTGCCACCGTGCGCTGCGCTGCCGTCATGAGCGCCTGCTCGGAACTCCGTCGGACGTTGCGCCGATCCTCTGGCAGTACGGAGCCCTGGCCCGCCTGAAGAAGGGCGAGACCATTGACAAGCTCCTTTTCAATAACTATTCAACCATCAGTCTGGGGTATGCGGGCCTGTATGAGATGTGTGTGTACATGACCGGAAAGAGCCATACGGACCCGGAGGCAAAGCCGTTTGCGCTGAAGGTAATGCAGGCGCTGAATGATTACTGTGCAAAGTGGAGAAAAGAGGAGAATATCAGCTATTCCCTGTATGGAACTCCGATGGAATCCACGACCTATAAATTTGCGAAGTGCCTGCAGAAACGGTTCGGCATCATCAGGGATGTTACGGATCACAACTACATCACGAACAGCTATCACGTTAATGTGCGTGAGAACATTGATGCCTTCACCAAACTGAAATTTGAGGCTGAATTCCAGAAACTTTCTCCGGGCGGAGCCATCAGCTATGTGGAAGTTCCGAACATGCAGAATAACATACCGGCGGTTCTTTCCATCATGCAGTACATCTACGATAACATCATGTACGCAGAGCTGAATACCAAGAGTGACTACTGTGAAGTATGCGGCTATGACGGTGAAATCAAAATTGTGGCCGATGATAACGGCAAGCTGGTGTGGGAATGCCCGCGCTGCGGCAACCGCGATCAGAGCAAGATGAGCGTCGCCAGAAGAACCTGCGGATACATCGGAACACAGTTCTGGAACCAGGGCCGTACGCAGGAAATCCGCGACCGTGTGCTGCATGTTGGAATTTCCGAAATGCCGGAATAAAAAACATCCGCAGCAGGATGTTTAAGGAATGCCAGCCCCTGCGGCTGGCATTGTCTTTAAGGAGACAGAGCTATGAATTACGCGCAGATTTTAACCTGTGACATGGCCAACGGACCGGGGATGAGAGTCAGCCTGTTTGTCTCCGGCTGTACCCATCACTGCAGAGGATGCTTTAATGAGGTGGCATGGCCGTTTGATTACGGAGAAAAATTCGACAGGGAAACAGAGAACAGACTTCTGGAGACAGTGAAGCCTTCCTACTATCAGGGTATGACCCTGCTGGGCGGTGAGCCGTTTGAGCCGGTGAATCAGAAGGGGCTGATTTCATTTCTAAGAAGATACAAAGAAGAATATCCGGATAAGGATCTGTGGGCATTTACCGGCTATATCTATGACCAGGATCTGGTTCCGGGAGGACGCGCCTTTACGGATGTGACGGATGAAATGCTTTCGTATGTCGATGTGCTGGTGGACGGACCGTTTATGGAGGACCGCAAGGATATTACTCTTTTATACAAGGGATCTTCCAACCAGCGAACCATCGATATGAAACAGACAAGGCAGGAGGGAAAGATCATTTTCTGGAACCCCGGAGATGTCTCCATGTCAAAAATGACACATCTTTGAAAAAGTGTATTATCACATATAATAAGAACCATACTAAATTATATTTTATCTCTGCGACATTTCTTATGTCACAGAGCTTTTTTTATGATAAAATGAATTTGCATAAGTCGGGAGGGACTTGCAGCAGGGAAGAGAGTAATGAGTACCATTATTACGGTGTATGGCAGGAATGCTTTCAAGGAATTTCTTCTGCCGGCCATCAACAATGCGGACACATCGATTATTCTCGCTCAGAATGTGTTTCATCTTGGAAAGAACCTTGAGATTTTGCTGGAGGTCGTAGACCATGAGTGGGATTTTCTGCCGTCGGATGAGTATAGGCTCGTCTGCGGCGGCTGTCCCTGTTTTCAGGTTAAGCTGCACGACCGGGACGTCATCCGTCTGAACATTGCAAATGTTAATCAGGTAACCATGACGGTCAGGGAAACGGATAGTTACTTTTCCGTTTATGAAAAATTCTGTCTGGCCGGCCTGCAGACTCCGGTTACCATCGGAAAGGCAACAGACAATATCCTCTGCGGTGACGGATACGGAATGGTATCAAGAAGACACGCGGTTATCCGCGCCGTTCGGGAAGGTTATCTCGTCGAAGATCTGAGCCGGAACGGCACATTCGTAAATAATATCCGGATTCGCGGCTCCGTCCGTCTTTCCTTCGGGGATGTCGTGGATATTTTCGGGCTGCGTATCCTTTCGCTTGGCGATTTTATTGCGGTCAGCAGCAGCGTAAAAATTAATTACAGCATTCTGAAGCCCTGCCGGATCCGGGTTCCGGCAAAGCCTTCTCTTCATGTCCAGTCAACGGTCCGCTTTTTCCACCGCTCTCCGCGGTGCATTCCCAAAATTGATACAGAACCCATTGAAATTGATGAAGCTCCGTCTCCGAAAGATCCGGAGGAGCCTTCTCTGGCCGCCTCCATCGGTCCGTCTCTGACCATGGCATTACCGATGGCCCTGGGATGCAGCATGATGATGCTGTCTTCCAGGCACAGCGGTGCCGGGGTGGGGATCTTTATGTATACCGGTCTTGTAACCGCGCTTTCCTCCTCCCTGATCGGAACCTTCTGGGCTGTATACCGCGCGAAAAAGGTCAGAGAAAAATTCAGCCGGGATAAGGAAACAAGATTGAGTGCCTATAATGCGTATCTGGACAGATGCAGTGTCCGAATCCGTGAAAAGTATGAAAAAAACGCCAGAGCTTTGCGCGAAAGATATCTGAGTGCGGCTGAGTGCTGCCGGTTTTCCGCGGATCAGCCGGCGCTGTGGAACCGGAATGCCGCCCAGGAGGACTTCCTTTATGAGCGCCTCGGAATCGGAGCCGTTCCGTTTCAGGCACAGATCATCGTACCGAAGGAAAAGTTCAGGATGCTTTCGGATACGCTGCTGGAAAAGCCGAACCAGATTCGCGAAAGCTGCCGCATGCTTCGTGATGTTCCTGTGTGCGTGGATTTACTGAAAAACAGACTGATCGGTGTGATCGGAGGCCAGGGCAAGTGCGGCGCCATCACGGTTATGAATGATCTGATTGCACAGATTGCAGCCGGCAGCTGCTACACGGAGGTAAAGCTGCTGGTTGTATATGACAGCCGCGAATGGGGACATACGGGCACAGACCGTTTTATATGCAATCTTCCTCATGTCTGGAATGAATCAAAGACATTCCGGTATGTGGCAGATAATAAGGAAACCGCAGGAGATGTTTTCTATGAGCTGATCCGGATTTTAAGGCGCCGGGCGGAAGAGAACTCTTCGGGAAAGATGGAAAAGAAAGCGGTGCCGAAACCGTATTATGTTCTTTTTCTGGCCAATCAGGAAATGCTGGAAGGGGAACTGCTGGCCCGGTATGTGCTGGAACCGAAGATGCAGTACGGTCTTACAACGGTCATTCTTGCCGGGAAATACGAGGAGCTTCCAAATCAGTGTGAGACAATCATTGAAAATGACGGGGATTTCACCGGTATGTACAACGTATACGATGATATGCAGGAACGCCGGAAGATTCAATTTGATGAGATTTCTCCGACGCAGCTGGAATGTCTGGCAAGAAACATTGCCGATGTGGCTGTCCGTGAAACCGAATCAGACGCGGATATTCCGAATTCTCTGACTTTCTTTGATATGTATCATATTACGAAACCGGAGCAGCTGAATGTTCCGGAGCGCTGGAAAAAGAATAATGCCAGCGAATCCATGAGAGCACTGATTGGAGAGAAGGCCGGAGGAGCTCCCTGCTATCTGGATCTGCACGAAAAATATCACGGACCGCATGGGCTGGTGGCAGGGACAACCGGATCCGGAAAGAGCGAATTGCTTCAGACCTTAATTTTGTCGCTGTCAATAAATTTCAGTCCGTACGATGTCGTATTTTTCATCATTGATTATAAGGGAGGCGGCATGGCGGATCTGTTTGCGGGTCTGCCGCACATGATCGGACGGATTTCCAACCTGTCGGGCAGCCGGATTAATCGCGCGCTCATATCCATTCGGAGCGAGCTGGCCAGACGCCAGCGGATTTTCAGAGAATACGGTGTCAACCACATTAACAAGTATACCGGGCTTTTCAGAAATAATGAGGCGGGACTTCCCATGCCGCATCTGTTCATCATCATTGATGAATTTGCAGAATTGAAGCGCGAACAGCCGGATTTTATGCGCGAGCTGATCCGTGTATCCCAGGTCGGCCGAAGCCTGGGCGTCAACATGATTCTTTCAACGCAAAAGCCGGGCGGCACGGTCGATGAAAATATCTGGAGCAATTCAAGGTTTCACCTGTGTCTCCGGGTCCAGGACAGGCAGGAAAGCAGAGATATGCTGCACCGTCCGGATGCCGCCTACATTACGCAGGCAGGACGCTGCTGTCTGCAGGTTGGTAACGATGAACTATTTGAGCTGTTTCAATCAGGATGGAGCGGAGCTGTGTATTCGGACGATCCGGACGAGGGCAGGACGGATATAGCCAGCCTGCTGTCGATCACCGGCAGGGCGCAGATGGAAGGGAGTCAGGCCAGGCTGCAGAGGCGCCGGCGGCAAAAAGTGAAATGGATTGCCTCTATGATACGCGTTCTGGAGCAGACGGCAGAGGAGAAAGGCTACAATCTGGCCGACCCGGACACCGCGGATTTTCCGGGATCCCCGTTTTGTGCAGACGTTTTCAGGGCGCTGGAAAAAAACGGGATAGACTATCCGTACAGCAATTGCAATGAAAAACGCCTGCTCGATCTGATAGTCCTGTACCGGAAAGCGGGGAAGGATAAGAAATTAACTTCCGATGAAGAAAAGGCGCAGGCAGTCATAGATGCCTCCGGAATGTATCACAGAAAACTTCCCGGACAGCCGGAAAGGACACAGTTGGAAGTACTGACGGCCTATCTGAACCATGCGGCGAAGGAAGGCGGCTACACCTGCAATTTTCAGCTGTGGATGCCGGTTCTGCCGAAAACATTGTATCTGGATCAGCTTTGGAAGCCGGGGGAAAATGTATTTGACGGGAAAACGTGGCCGGTTCCTGCGGAAAACTGGACACTGGCCGTCCCGGTCGGAAAATATGACGATCCTGAAAATCAGGATCAGGGCGCCTTCGTGCTGGATCTGGCGCGTGACGGCAATGTGGCTGTGTGCGGTCTGGCCGGAAGCGGCCGCAGTACATTCCTTCAGACGTATCTGTATGCGCTGATCCGCCGTTATTCACCGGCACAGATCAACGTGTATGCGATTGACTGCAGCTCTAAAATGCTGTCCTGCTTTGAGGGAGAGGCGCATTTCGGAGCTGTTATGTACGAAGGAGAAGATGAAAAAATCGAAAAGTGTATGATGCTGCTTAGTCAGATTCTTGCGGAGCGCAAAAAACTATTCAGGGGAGGAACCTTCAGCCAGTATCTGATTTCCAACGGACGATCCTCTATTCCGGCGGTGCTGCTGGTGATTGATAATTATTCAGATTTCCGTTCCCGGACCGGGAATCGGCAGGATGGATTTATCATGAACCTTTCCAGGGAAGGCATCGGGTGCGGGATTTATCTGATGATTTCGGCGGCAGATTATTCTTCCGCCGAGATTCCGATACGGCTGGCGGAAAATCTGCGAACCCCTGTCTGCTTCGAAATGAATGACAAATTCGGATACGGGGATGTGATGCGCCGGATTCATCTTCCGATTGTTCCGGAAAGCGGTATCAGGGGCAGAGGTCTGATGTGTGCCGGAGAGACTGTTCTTGAATTCCAGGCGGCTCTGGCGGCAGAGGCCGAAACAGACTTCGGACGCGCAGAGAAGATCCGCCGTGAATGCCGGATTATGAATTCGGCATGGCAGGGCAGGAGAGCCCGCCCGGTACCCATGCTTCCTGAAAAACCGTCATGGAATGAGTTTGAAAAGCTGGATGAAGTCCGAAAACTGCTTTCATCCGACCGCTTTCTTCCGGTGGGCTACGACATGAAGTACGCGTCCGTCTACCCGCTCGATCTGAGTCATCTGTATCAATATCTGATTTCCGGCAGGGAGCGCAGCGGACGTACCAATATGCTGAAGGCACTGATGCTCGGGGCTCATGCCAAAGGCGGAAAGGTGGTTATTTTTGATTTCGACGATGAATTTGAAAGTTTCGCCCTGAAAGTGAGTGCCCTGCGAATTACGGACAGCCGTACGATGTTTGATTATTTTTCTGAATTCAGAGAAACCATCGTGGAACGCAATCACGCAAAGAATGCCCTGCTAAATAAGGGGATGGAAGAGGAGGAGATCTTCCGCTCGATGGATGTACAGTTTGAAAAGATATACATGTTCATCGGCAATCTGGGAAATTTCCTGGAGCACGTTTACAGCCCGGCACAGGACGTGCCGGCGATGCATCCGTTTGTCGAGAATATCATGGATAAGGGGCATCTTCATAATGTCTACTGGTTTGCCTGCTATGGAGCGGAGCAGCGGAATGCGTCCGGACGGCGGGCCTTTGCCCTTTACACAAGGGACAGGGAGGGGATTCATTTTGGCGGCAATACAGCTGCGCAGAAGGTGCTGAACCTGGATTATATTCCTTACCTGCAGAGAGAAAAGCAGGAGAAACCGGGCATTGGTCTTATTTCAATGCCTACGGAACATATAAAGACGCAGAAGGTAATGATACCGCTGGTCAAAGCCGGATAACAGAGGAAAAAGATGGTTACAATTGTGCTTTATGATGAGCACCGGCAGGAAGCCGGTATGCTTTCTCATATGATAAGGAGACAGCTCGCCCAAAGCTGCGATGAGGAAAGCTGCTTTTTGATCTGTCCGTCGCCCGACCGGGTACGGGAAAAACTGGCGGAAAAAAACCTTATTGATCTTACCTGTGTTGACCTGGAAAGTGAAGGCGGGATCGGGATGGCTATGGACATTCGGGAAAAATATCCGGAAACGCAGATGATGCTTCTTGCCTCTCCGGAGATGTCGCCTCTTTACTATATGCGGCCTGGAATTCACGCTTCCTCCCTGCTGTTAAAACCGGTCGATTCGGCGGATGCTCCCCGGATTATCCGGGAATTTATCGGGTCATTTTTCGACAGGCGGATGGAAACCATCCCCGGACAAATCCTCAGAATAGAGAAGAGAGGAGAAATTGTTTCAGTTCCGTGCCGGAAAATATGCTATGTGGAGGCCAGAATGAAAAAGGTGTTTATCCGGCTTCCCGATGAGGAATACAGCTGCCGCGATACGCTGGAAAAAATATTGAAAGTCCTTCCGGATACGTTTATACGCTGCCACCGCGGATACATTGTCAATACGGAAAGGATACTGAAAATAAATTTTCCCGCAGGTGAGCTTGTTCTTGATAACGGGATGAAAATCCCGTTATCAAGAAGCTGCAGACAGATGGTAAAGGAGCACGTGCGCTGACCGCGGACAGGAAGGATGGTCCCATGATATTTGTTGATCTGTACGTACCTTCGCTGGATAAAACCTATAATTTCAGATTAAATGAAAAGGCGGCTGTGCATTCCGCTATGGCGGAGATGGCCGCCATGATCGAACAGAAGGAACGGACAAAGCTGGTGGGAGACATAGAAGAGATGGTACTTTGTGATAAGGAAAAGCAGGCTGTTCTGCCGCCGGAAAATACGCTTGCCGGGTGTGAAGTCAGAACCGGCAGCTGTTTGATCCTGGTATGATGTTTCCGTATCCGGCCGGTGCCATTCATCCTGTAGAACAGTCTGCTCGTCGCGGAAAAAGTTCAGGAAGATAAAACGGCGTTATGATCAGATTAAAGAAGGCTGACACAGGTGACCGGGATGTGACCGGACAGTCCGGAATCGGGGAAGGGCTGCACCACTGGGCGAACAGATTGCCCTTATTGCGGACAGTCCGGAATCGGGGGAGGGGCAGTAAGAGAGGAAGATGAATATGAGCAGTCGCAGGATAAGGAATGATCTGTCACGCTTCGAAGCAGATATCAGGAACTATGAGGCAGTGCTTGCCGATATCCGGGTGGTTAACCGGAATATGGCGGAGGCGGTGACTTCACTGAACGGAATGTGGGCAGGAAAGGCTCATGACGCTCTGATGGCTCAGTTTAAGGCAGATGAGGCAGACATAGAAAGCCTGATCCTGCACCTTGAAAAGTTAATGAAAAAGCTGTATTCAGCAAAAAAAGAATACACAGCCTGTGAAAAGGAAGTAAATGGGGTGGCCGCTTCCCTTCAGGCATAGCACAAAGCCAGGCCGGAAAAGCCGGTCACGCGGCAGCTGGCAGGAGGTGAGAACGGATCAGGATGAATCCCGGGGATTGGTTTGATATTAAGGTTTCGCCTGAAACATTGATGGAAAAGGCGGAAGAAGTCAGAGAGCAGGCAGTCAGGCTGCAGGATGATTTCCGGCAGCTTGAGAAAATCATCAGCCGGACAGAGGGTTACTGGCAGGGAGAAGCAGGTGATCTCCACCGGAGTATGTACAAGGGACGGAAGGATCAGATCAGCAGCACGCTGAAGCGTCTGCAGGATTTCCCGACGGATCTTGAAAAAATGGCCGGCGTCTACAGCAGGGCTGAAACGGGGAACATGGAATTGACGGGGTCCCTGGAGGGCAATGCCATCGTATAAGTGTCCGTGACAGGGATCATGACAGGAGCCGTGCGATCCGGTGACATGAATGGCGCCATCCGGAGACAGGAGTCATGCACCCCGTGACACGAGCATCGCGATCCGCAGACACGAATGGGGCAAAGCGGTGACGCGAATGGCACAGAGGAAAGAAAAATGGCAGAACATGAAATTATAATGAACTTTAAAAGAACCAGAAAAGAAGCTGCCAAACTGGACGAAGCGGCTGATTCACTCCAGCAACTCGCAGACGGCGAATTTGAAGACAGCCTTCAGAATGTATCGGCGGGATGGAAAGGTGAAAACGCAGATTTATTTCTGAAAAAGGGAAGACTCTTAAAAGCGGAGATAATGTCAACAGCCCGGCAGATGCGGAAAACGGCAGGCACGATCCGGAGTATTGCCAACCGTACGTTCAGAACGGAAATGGAAGCCTTGAAGACAGCTCAGACAAGGAGCATGTAAAACAAAATCGGGAGGAAAGAAAAATGTCAGAATTTCAGGTAAGTCTACAGGAATTACAGGCTCAGATGGAACAGCTGAGGCAGCATAACCAGCAGCTGAAATCATATGAAAGCGAGCTGGCCGAATATGCTTCCGGATTAAAATCCATGTGGGAGGGTGATGCAGCCAACGCTTATATACAGGCAATCAGCAAAGACTGCGCTCACATCGGGCAGTTCGCTTCGGTGATCGGTCTATTCATTGCCGTTATGCAAACGATTATTTCAAACTATCTGAATGCTGAAAATGAAAATATTTCACTGGCAGGCTGCCGTTCGCATGCCGTTTGACCGGGCCGGGAAAATTGGGAACTTATATTCAGCACTGGAAAGATATACCCGGAAATAACGGCTGAACCATGCAGGACAGGTGTATGCAGTAAAATAACCGGGCAGAGAAGGAGAAAACTATGGCAGAAAGTATTATTCTGGTAAAACCTGAGCAGCTTCTTGCGACAGCAGGCAATATTGAAATTCTTGCATCAAACGTAGTCAGCTTAACCAGCTCTATGACAGAGGATGTTATGAATTGCAGCAGCTGGGCAGGAGAAGCGGCAAATGTCTATAAGAATAAATTCGGACAGCTGGAAGAGGACATGCAGATGATCAGAAAAATGTTGAATGAGGACCATTCTGATCTGACTGCGATTGCACAGAAGTATATTTCAACGGAGAGCGAGAATCAGAGCGAAGGCAATAGCCTGGCGGGAGGGGTACTGACCTGAGATAAGTTTCAAAGCCTTACTGTCTGCAGCAGCGGAGGCAGAGAAACCGGGAAGAACTGGTATCGTTTCAGATGGAGTGACGGACTGTACTTTGGGGAAGGACAGGGAATACCGCATTGAGGAAACTTAAATTCAGAACCATTATCCTTTTATTTTTGCCGGCTGTGCTGTCTGTATCCGCGTCTGCAGAAACGGTGCAGGCGGCGGGTGAACTGGTAGGGATTGTGAACGGTCTGCAAAATCTGAGCCTTTATGTCAGAGGAACGGATGCGGAACAGGAAGCAGCTTCGGGAACGGCCTCATGCCGGATCGGTAAGGCGGTATGTCGGGATCTGCGGACAGTTTCACTGGCACAGGACGAGCGCCCGGCAAGAACCCGGATAGTGATCGATAACTCAAATTCCATAAAAGAGGGCGACTGGACGGCCTGCCTTCAGGCAGCGGATCGGATGATCCGAAACCGTGCGTCCAATGAATGGATCAGTGTTGCAACCTTTGGCATTCCGACGGGCGGGTCCGATCACGAAGATATCCAGGTGATTTCTGATTATTCTCAGGATAATGAGCTTCTTCAGCAGGCAGTGGACTCGATTGTCCGGCAGGATAAAAAGAATTATATAAATGAGGTGATTTACGAAGAACTCGGGACGATGGCAGAGGATCAAACGGCCGGATATCAGAGACTGATTCTGATTACGGACGGCGGTGAAGAAAACACATCAGCGGCAGCCGTCGGAAGATCCGGGTTGGAAGAACAGATCAGCCGGAGGATTTTTCCTGTCTACATTGTCGCGGCCAAAGGAAACTCAGACAGCATGACGGATTATCTGCGTACGATCTGCGAAGAATCAAAAGGACAGTATCTTTCGCTGGATGATCCGGAAGCAGCGGCGCAGAAAGTCAGTGCGGATGAGAGTCTGACCGTATTTCAGATTCCGATACCGGAAAGCGAGCAGGACGGTCAGACAAAGAACGCCCAGCTTGTCCTTGCGGACGGTACCGCGCTGACGTTTGAGCTGACGACTCCTTTTGGAGAAGTACCGGCGAAAGATACCGAAACGGAAACCGGGACGGAAAATGTAACAGAAACTGAAATGGAGAGAGGAGCAGAGCTTTCAGCCGGGATCGAAACACAAGCCGCAGCAGAGACCATAACAGAAACAGAGATGGTAACGGAAACAGAGATGGAAACAGAAATGAAAACTTCCTGGAAAAAGAGGAGATTTCCGATGGTTCTGCTGCTTATCCTTCTTTTTCTGATCGTTGCTGCGGCGGGGATTGTCATTGCCAGGATGATTCGAAATAAGAATGAGCAGGAAGAGTTTTCCGATGATAGTGACTGGCCGCCGGAAGGACAGCAGCAGGGATCGGTTTCGGATCAGACTGTGCTGCTTTCTGATGACGATAGTGCATTGCACCAGGATGCTGCGGGTGCAACAGAACTTTTGATTAACAGCCACTGCACTTATAAGCTGATTCTTCATGACAGGCACGATCCGGCAAGAAGCTTTTCCTGTGATCTTAAGAACCCGGTGGTTATCGGAAGGAACAGCCATCTTGCAGACATAACCATTGACTATGACCGAAGCGTTTCAGGAAAGCACTGCATGGTCAGCACCAAGGGCGGGCGGTTCTATGTTACAGATCTGGGTTCGGGCAACAAAACAAAAGTAAACGGGACGCTGATCAGCTCAGAAACGGAAATCTTTAGCGGAGACGTCCTGAAACTCGGCCGTGTGGAGCTCAGGGCTGAGATACAGGGAGGAAATGGATATGAACCAGCTTCGCCTGGCGGTGTAAAGCTGAAAGGAAGGTAAATGTGAAAATGTAAAGAAAGGAGCAGAGATGAGTGACTTTTCAGTCAGGGTAGATTCGCTGGCTTCTCTCGCCCGGACCAGCCTTCATACAGCAGACTGTATGAAGGCGATTCGTATGGATATCCGTACAATCGAATGTAACCTGTCCGGGGATAGTTTTGGATCCCCAGGGGTACTCCGGAATCTACAGAGGCTGTCACAAATGGTAGATGCCGAAAGCATAAGGATGCAGGAAATCTCTTCCGCAGCATCCGGGATTGCTGATTTATACAGCCGTACGGAGAAGCTGCTGGCAGGAGAAAATGAACGGTATGCAGAGAATATAGAAAATGCTGCCTCAGAGGAAACGGGAGTTGTTTTTTCCTGCCTGATGAGTAATAATTTTTCAGAAAAGGATTCCGAATCATCCGGCAGATCCGTCAGAGCACAGGCGGGGGCGGCAGCAGACCTTTGTTCCCTGGAATTTGTATCGGAACATGCGGATGTTAAAGCAGCCGTCGGAAGGGCAGATGCTTCCGCCGGCGTTTTTGCATCCTCCGGAAATGACCCGGAAAAGGGAATTTATGTTGCTGCGCAAACGGGAGCTTGTGCCCGTGCATCTCTTTTGTACGGCAGTGCAGCTCTCGAAGCCGGAAATGATTTCCTGGGCGGAAGCATTAACGCGGAAGGTGCAGCAGGAAGTGCGGAAGTATCCGGGAAAGCGGAATTTTCTTATAACGGAGAAGATGGTCTCACCGCGAAAGCCGGAGGGAAACTGATGGTTTCGGCTGTAAGCGGGGGTGCGGACGGAGATGTTAATCTGGGTCTGATTAAAGTTCATCTGGGAGTTTCAGGTTATGCCGGGGCAGCCGGCGTGGAAGGCAGTGCCGGCATTGAAGATCATATGTTTATGGTTTCCGGCGGAGCTGCTCTGGGCGTCGGAGGCGGAATAGAGGCCGGCATTGGCCTGAGTGACGGTGCGCAGGGAATGGTTGACGGCTTTATCGATGCCGTATCTGATACCGCAGAAGCCGTATGGGTGGAAGTCAGGAATACCGCCAGTGACATTGCGGGTACATGGAATGGAATTTTCTGACAGGGTTTCATTACCCGGAGTTAGAAGAAAGGACAAATATGAAGGAGTATCTTCCGATTGGATCGGTGGTGTTATTAAAGAACAGCAGCAAAAGAGTAATGATCGCCGGATTCATGCAGAAACAGAAAGAAAGCGGCAGAATCTGGGATTACAGTGCCTGTCTGTATCCGGAGGGAATCATCCATCCGGATCAGCTTTATCTTTTTGATGCAGATCAGATCGATCAGATATATTTTATCGGATTTCAGGATAAAGAAGGATTGGATTTTTTGGACAGGCTGAGTCATTACAGGGAAGGAAAGAATGATGAGGGATCAGTATCCGGCAAGGTGACCGGTCCGGATCCAGAATGACAGAACCCGTGCCTGAAAAAGGCAGGGAAAACGACGGGAACCCGCGAAGAAAAAGACAGAGAACAAAGAAAAAAAAACGATAGAGAAAAAGGCGGAGGAAAAGGAAGAAAAAACGACGTAGAAAACGACGGGGAAAAGGGCGGAGAAAAAGAAGGAAAAACGACGCCGAAAAAACCCGCAGGAATAGTATGTATGGAGACCTGAGTCTGTTTTTTTAGAGAATTTTCCTGTATAATTGTACTGTTAAATACAGCGGTAAGCGGAAAAGACGAAGCAGGCTATATTCCGGAGGCAGAAAAAGATGGGACTTTTTGAAAAAAAAGAAATAGTTTTCGAAATGAGAGGCAGAAAAGATGACTTTAAGAGAGTGAAAGCTGCTCTCAGGGAGAAAGGGATTAAAGGAGTTTCTTCTTCGGTATGGCAGGATGAACTTCCGGTCGGCGGATGTGGGGCAAAACTTGATGTGCGCGATTTCGGGCCGAACGGAAAAATAGACCGCGATATCTATACAATCCGGGTAAGCAGGGAAGATGCAGAAGCGGCCTCTTCTATTGTGCTGTCCGTAGTTCCGGATTATCAGCCGCATGTGCGTAAACAGCGTTGACTTATTTTCTTGAAAGGAGAATTGTCTGGTGGAAAAAGCAGTACTCTCGACTGAACTTGGCTCAACGGTTTATCCCGGACGTGGAATTGTCGCCGGATTAAGCGGCGACGGACAGTTTGCAGTTATCGCCTACTTCATCATGGGGAGAAGTGCAAACAGCCGAAATCGTGTTTTTGTAACAGATGGCAGTGGAATACGTACGCAGGCATTCGATGAATCCAAAATGGAGGATCCGAGTCTGATTATCTATGCACCGGTGCGTGTTCTTGGAAATCGGACAATTGTCACCAACGGGGATCAGACGGACACCATTTTTGAAGGATTCGAGAATGACCTTTCTATGGAAGAAGCGTTAAGAAGCCGTGAATTCGAGCCGGACGCACCAAACTATACGCCCCGTATTTCCTGTGTCATGAGGTGTCGGGACGGAAAGGCTGACTACCAAATGTCTATTCTGAAATCGAATAATGGAGATCCGGCGGAGTGTCTGCGCAATACTTTCTCATTCGATCATCCGGCAGCAGGAGAAGGCCATTTTATTCACACCTATGCGGATAACGGGAACCCGCTTCCTTCCTTTGAGGGAGAACCGACGAGAGTAGAAATTCCCGAAGGTGGAATCAATGAGTTTACAAAGCTGGTCTGGGACAGCCTGAATGAGGACAATAAGGTGTCTTTGTTTACCAGATTTATAGATCTGAGAACAGGCAGTACACAATCCCGGATTGTCAATAAAAACCACGAATGTTAATGGACGCTGCGGCCAGTTATTCGAGAAAGGAAAACAGAATGAACGAAATTCAGCTTAAGTATGGATGCAATCCCAATCAGAAACCTTCCCGTATTTTTATGGAAGACGGAAGTGATCTTCCCGTGACGGTTCTGAATGGACGCCCCGGATATATTAACTTTTTGGATGCTCTTAACGGCTGGCAGCTTGTCAGTGAAATGAAAGAAGCAACCGGACTCCCTTCCGCAACTTCCTTTAAGCATGTATCCCCTGCCGGTGCAGCCGTGGGACTGCCGCTGACAGAAACTCTTTCCAAAATTTACTGGGTGGAAGACATGGGGCAGCTTTCTCCGCTTGCCTGTGCGTATGTAAGAGCCAGAGGAGCAGACAGAATGTCTTCTTTCGGCGACTTTATTTCACTTTCCGATGAATGCGATGAAGACACTGCCAGAGTTATTAAACGGGAAGTATCGGACGGCATTATCGCTCCCGGATACAGTGAAAAGGCTCTTGAAATACTGAAAACCAAGAAGAAAGGAAATTATGCGATCATTCAGATGGATCCTTCCTACCGCCCGGCTCCGCTGGAACGTAAGCAGGTTTTCGGTATTACCTTTGAGCAGGGGCGCAATGAGCTGAAAATGGGCGGCGATTTCTTTTCAAACATTGTAACTAAAAATAAAGAAATTCCGGCGAATGCTTTGATGGATATGAAGATTGCGATGATCACGCTGAAATATACACAGTCTAATTCTGTGTGCTATGTAAAGAACGGGCAGGCGATCGGAGTAGGTGCCGGACAGCAGTCAAGAATTCACTGTACACGGCTGGCAGGTTCCAAGGCGGATAACTGGTGGCTTCGCCAGTCTCCTCAGGTTCTTGAGCTTCCGTTCATAGACGGACTTGGACGTGCGGATCGCGATAATACGATTGACGTGTATATGGGCGACGAGTATGAGGATGTTCTTCGCGACGGAGAATGGCAGAAACGCTTCAAAGTTCAGCCTCCGGTATTCACCCGCGAGGAAAAGAGAGCATGGCTTGATAAGAATACGAATGTAGTTCTCGGATCGGACGCTTTCTTCCCGTTCTCAGATAACATTGAGAGGGCTCACAGGAGCGGCGTCAAATATATTGCAGAACCGGGCGGCAGTGTGAGAGACGATCTCGTAATTGAATGCGCCGATAAATACGATATGGTGATGAGCTTTACCGGAATCCGTCTGTTCCATCACTGAGGAACGGTTTTAAT
>Ga0256404_1002570_pt1 | contig 39787 bp, 32 predicted proteins | sample RumenRJG_01DNA_FD_185990 | JGI IMG/M metagenome (GOLD analysis project Ga0256404, IMG submission 185990) | Bovine rumen microbial communities from Lethbridge, Alberta, Canada - RJG_01 | ecosystem: Host-associated > Mammals > Digestive system > Stomach > Rumen | place: Canada: Alberta | collected...
TTTTATTTTGATTGTCATATAATCATAATACAATTAAAAAACCTTGTGGGGTCGTAGCTCAGTTTGGTTAGAGCGTCTGCCTGTCACGCAGAAGGTCGAGGGTTCGAGCCCCTTCGGCCCCGCCATTTAAATCAAGAGTCTTTTCAGAGGCTCTTTTTTGTTGCCCTGATTGCGTTTGGATGAGTTCGAACCTATTGTTCGATTGAATGTTGAGCTTATTCATCTCTAATACGTCATAGAACACAGGATACAGAGTTATATCTATATTTTGGGCATTCGCTATAAAGTTCGAACCTATAATTTCACAAATGGTTCTTTTTTCTGAAGGGGTAGCTTTTAAGAAAATCTTGCTTGCATTTTTACAGAACTTCAATATTAAATCAGATTGCTTGTAAAATTCATCATCAGCCTTATCTATGCATGCTAATTTTTCTCTTAATTCGGTTTTTTCGGCACTTAACTGTTTATATGTAGCGTTCCACAACTCGTCTTCACTACTATCAGCATTTTTAAGCATCCTTTTGTAACCATTAGCTATCATGCGATCTATTTCTTTGATACGTTTATTTATACTATCTTGTGAGGTAGAACTGTATTCACACTTTAGGTCATGAATTTCTTTTAAACTACCTTTTATTTCAGTTATTAGTTCTTGAGGTAAATTTTCCAATCCTTTAAGAATTTCCAATATAAATTTCTCAATTTTAGTTTCACTTATATAAGAAGCCTTCTTACAAGTTTTAATCTTGCCTTTTCCTGTGCAATGGTAGTAAATATATTCTTTTCCACTTGGTTTAACTTTTCTCTCAGCGGTGTAACTACAGCCACAAACACCACATTTAAAAAGTCCAATATAGGGAAATTCTACATCATGTTGTCTTGTTGTATCATTAGCATTGTTTAATTTATCTTGTGCAAGTTGAAATAACTCTTTGCTAATTAAGGCTTCATGTTTACCATTTGGATATATTTTTCCTTGATATATATAATCACCCACATACATAGGATTTTTAAACATTCTTTGTATTGTAGATAATGCGTACTTTTCACCTTTTTTATTTCTTAATCCTTCTTCATAAAGAACATTGTTAATAGCAGAAGCTGACAAATTATCATATACAAATAAATTAAATGCTCTGACTGCGTAATCTGCACGTTCAGGATCTTTAATAATTGCATGTTTATTTGTTCCATCATCACCATACATATATCCCAAAGGTGGATACAATGCATACCCTTGTGAAATACGTTCTTTTATACCTTTTGCCGATTCTTCTGAAAGATTCTCGACATAGTGTTTTGCTAATACTACTTTAATATCGTGTATTAGCGTGTCATTTGACTTGGAATTTTTAGAAATAATGGAATTTTCTTTTACAAAATGAATTTCCAATCCTTTAATATCACCGATTGAAGCATAATCGCGTAAATTTCTATATAGCCTATCTACCTTTTCAACAATAATACTTCTTTCTTCTTCGTGTTCTTGAAGATAAGACATCATTTTATTAAATTCTGCTCGACCTTCTTTTTTGGCAGTTTTAGCTTCAATAAACTCTTTTACAATTTCAATATTATTTTTTTGTGCATATTCATGTAGGAATTTGATTTGGGCAGGAATTGACCACCCTTCATCTTCCTGTTTTTTTGATGATACACGTGCATATAATACAGCTTTTTTCATATTGATATATTAGCATAAAGTTATAAAATAGCGTCAACTGAAGATTCTAATCTATAATAACGGATACATATTTATATAGAATTAAAACATTCAATCTGTCCCCGCTCACGCGAATTTTAAGACGAGTTTTAGTTGGTTTAAGTATTGAATTATGTCTGGAACCATTTTCGTTCAACGTCCCTCGCGTGGGTCGGGACAAAATTTTATGCTAAAATACATATGTAAAATAAGGAGAGAAAATTATGCCATATATTCAAGCAAGATTAACTATCAAGTTAGATGAAACACAAAAAGATAATTTACAGAAAAAACTGACAGATGCAACTTCATCTGCTCTATCTAAACCAAAAGCCTACATAATGACTGAAATTGAAGATGGGAAATCACTTTATATGGCAGAAAATAAGTTAGACAAAGGTGCATATATATCAATAAAAATGCTTGGTTCTACAAGTAAACCCGCTTGCCAAACATTAACTCAAAGTATTTGCAGTATTTTGGCTAACGATTATGGTATAGACGGTTCAAATGTATATGTAACTTACCACCCTGTTGATTTATGGGGCTGGAACGGTTCAATGTTTTAGATATACTGGTGAAGTTTCACTTCTCTATAATGAAAATTTCCCTTTAACCAAAACAGGGCGAAAATTCGTCTATATGTGAATTTTAATAGATTATGGCAGAAAATGTAAATCGTCAGATTTTACAGTAATAATATGCGTTTGAGCCTGTTTTTATATATGTTTATATAATATTTCCCTATATAAGTTAGAAAATTTATTCTTCAAAAATGCCGTCAAAATCTTCAATATATGGTGCGGCATACATGTTTTCTAAAATCATTCGGTAAGTCAAAAGCTCTTGTCTGTCAAATTCCATCATTGCTTTCGGATAAATAGAACCGATTATTGTTCCATAATAATTTGCCCCGTACTCATCCTTATCATAAAGGTGAGGAAACAGAACATTTATCATTTCTTCCTTTCGTTTGTCGTAGCCGTCTATGTAGCTAACAATTACATCGTGAACTTTTTCATCATTAAAATCTATGTTCTTAATTTTATCCACAACTTTTTCATAATACTTGTGGTAATGTTCGTATCTTTTAGCACTTGCTTCATCCATTTCAACTTGTGAATATGCATCCTTAAATAGTGCCTTATCATAAGGTTTAAGACTTTTTATGTTCAAATTCTGCATCTGATAAGATTTTATGTAAAACGTACTGTTAAACCAATCATTATGAGCAGTAGAAATTCCTGCAACAAAGATACAAATCCCTGCCAAAATACATCCAGCAGTGATTAAAGATATTTTTACCAATTTATTTAGTACGGGCAAAATAATCTTATGCTCAGGTTCAGTCGGTAAAAGATGTTCAGGATCATAACAACTTTGCCACTTTAGAATAGGAAAGCCAAAAATTTTGTGTGTGCAAATAGTTCGTCCTGCAAGAACTTCCTGTTCTTCGTTATCATCCTTAAATTCGTGGTCATAAATTTCTATGTTATCACGTATCCGTTCGTGAATTTTTATGCCGAGAATTTTTAAATCATCAATTTGACTTGTTTTGTGTTCGTACATCTTTCCTTACCTTTTAAACAATTTTACCACACGTTCAAGAAAATTTTTAAACCAATTTTTACGGTTGTATTCTTTTCTTAATCGTCTGATTTCTCTCTCGTGTCTTGCTTTTTCTACATAGTTATAAATAATCATAAAAATTTCTCCTTTAACTTATCGTAAATGATTTCATCAATAATTCTAAAAGCATCGGACAAGGATATTTGTTGTTCGAGCTTTTCTAACAGTGAATTGTTGTTAAACACTGTTGTATCAAAGACTAAATCTTCCACCGTTTTAAGAGTTGAACGTGCAACAGATAATTTTTTCTTCCCTTCAAAAGTAAATGGTGTTGTTACTATAACAGATATATCTTTATTTTGGTTTATAAGGTATCTTATTATGTATTGCCCCATATCACAGCCAAAGTTTCCACCCAAAGGCAAAATAACGACTATATCATTTTCTCCGTCTAATACCCTGCCAATAGATGCAAAATCTTTAAAAAGCAAAGTTCTTGTATAAGAATTTTTTAGATTTTCTTCATCATTATCAATACACAAAAATTTTAAATCAGGTTCATTTCTACGGATGTGATTGAGAATTTTTGTGCTTGCACTACCTATTCCCACTATTGTTGGTTTGTTTGACATATCTAACCTCCTATATTTATATTTTAAAGGTTTAATATGTCAATTTAGGTCATATTAAAAACTAATTAATTCATTATAAACATCTATAGCAAAATTATCACTCATTCCTGAAATAAAGTCTATGATTGCATTTTTGTAATCTGTTTCTTCTGAAATATTATAAATCTGCTTGTTTGCTAATTTCTTTTCGGTTTTTAAAGCTAAATTATAGTCAGAATATTTAATCAGCCATTCTTCAAACTCTTTGAGCAGTTTTGGATAAAGTTGTTTTTCCTCAGTAATATTACCTTTAATATCAGGATAATATTCTGAAAGTTTTTCAAAAATCGTTTCAAGAACAAGAGTTGCATACTTTTTGAACCTTAATATACGAGGATGATAGTATATATTCTTGTAATTGAATTTCTTTATTAAATTCATTACATTATAGCAATCATCAGAAAAGCACAATCCTGTTTCTATGGAAGAATTTTGGCATAAATCCATAATAAATTTATGAATAAGAACGGTTGTATTTATTTCGGATAATTTTATATCAGGGTATGTGGTACAAACAATATCCAATAATTCTTTAAGATTTTTGTCGGTTAAAATTCCATAAGTGCAGGCATCTTCAATATCTCTGCCTATATAACCGATTTTATCAGAAATCTTGACTACACAACCTTCGTAGGTATATGAGCCTAATTTGCCGCCTTTTTGGATAGAATATAAGTCAACAGCTTCATCTCGGGGTTTTATAAATCTTTCATCAATTTCTCCACAGTGACAGACAATACCATCTCTAACAGCATAAGTTAGATTCAAATTTTGTTGAACACCGTCATAGTCAGGTAAAGTTTCAATTTTATCAATAAATCTAAGACTGTTATTTTCGTGCCAAAATTCGTGCAAATTATTTTGTTCTGCAATATTTTGCAAAACAGTTTCCCCGTGATGACCGAATGGTGCGTGTCCGATATCGTGTCCGATTGCAATAGCTCTGACTAAATCCAAATTAAGATTTAGCAATTTTGCAATAGTTTCGGCAACAGAGGCAACGTGGGTAACGTGTTCTATTCTTGTGCAAACGTGGTCATTATGTGGAGCAAAGAATACTTGAGTTTTATTTTTAAGCCGTCTGTATCCTTGTGAGTGCATAATGCGTTGCATATCACGTTCAAACGGGCTTCTCGGGTCATACGGTTTAGAATAAATCGGTTCAATACGAGATATTGCCTGTTCCCATTTGAGGTTATCATTATCCATTTTTACTTTTGAAAAATCAGGAAATGCTGTCATATTTGCTCCTTTATATTCTGTTCATATCACAAAAGTCTTTATACGCACAATATTCACAGGCTTTTGCATTATAACTTGGTTCAAATTCATAAGATTTTATTCCTTTAACTGCATTTTTGAATTTTTCGATTACTGTATCGAATTCTTCATCAGTATATTTTATACCCTCATTTTTGGATAAAAAATCCTCGGGATAAATAAATTTTGTAACAGAAACTTTATTCCCTGTAGATAGTTCATAAAAATATTTATACCAAGCTATCTGGTTATAATAATCTTCGTGTTTTCCTTCAGGTTTTATGGTACCATTTTTGTTATTCCCTGTTTTATAATCATATATAGCATAAGTCCCATCTTCGCATTTATCAATTCGGTCGATTTTACCATAGAATTTTGTGCCATCCTCAAACCTGTAATTTATTTTTTCTTCTTGTGCGATTAATTGATTTGGGGTTGTATTTATAATTTGGCAATAATAATTATCGAGAGCCTTTTCTCCTCTGACTTCAAAATTTTTACGCTGTTCATAAGATTCCATTGGTAAGTTATCCAATTCGTCTTTAAACCATTTTATTACTTGAGATTTATCAGGATGAGTTTTATTATTCATTATAAATTCCATAGATTTTTCACAAGCTTTATGAATTGCATTACCATAACTTAGAAAATTCGGGTTTCCGTCTTTAGTTTTAAGTCCTAAAATATCGTCATAAAGATACTGTCTCGGACAAGCAAGATACTTATTAATTGCAGTTGCTGAAAAAGCTCTATCAGCTAATTTTGCTTTAATTAATTCTTCAAAATCTTTTCTATAATCATAATCTTTTTTTAGTAAAAGTTGATTTACTTGTTGCCAATAAGAATGTTCATCATATTCAAAAGGTTCAGATTCATGTTCAAATATATCTTGAATATTTGCAATAAACTTGGTTAATTTTCTTGGCTTCTTATTAATAGTTTCAGGATAAGACATTCTCAGTGTATGTTTTGCTCTTGTCATCGCTACATACATAAGTTTTGTTAAATCAGAAGGTTTAACTTCATTATCCCACTCATCTTTTGTTTTATATTCGGAAATATCTAATGGAATATCGGGTTTGTTAGCTTTTCCACTTTCCCACTTATATGTTTCAAGAGTCGGCATATAAACATATTCAAACTCTCGTCCCTTTGATCCGTGATAGGTACAAAGCTGAACCGCATTAAGAGTTACAGGGGCTTTATCCGTACAAATTCTTTCTTCATCTTCCATAAGAGATTTTAGATAGTTATAAAATTCTTCAAGAAAACTTGTTCTGTATATTTCGGAAAAACCTTCAGCTTCATCAAGAAATTTCTTAATCCCAGCAATACTTTCAGTTCTGTTAATTTCCGTATTCAAATAATAATTAAAAATACCTGTTTTTGAGCCGATTTCAAGTATAGTATTTTTAATATTTTCCTTTGACATGTATTCTCTTAAATAATCGTAAGTTTTTAAGAAATTATCAAATTTTTCAGATTCCACAAACCTGTTTTTGTCAATGGAGCGTAAAACTTCAACAAAAGTTTTACCTTTTGAAACTTCTTCATACAAAACCTGATAATCTTTCGGGTAAATATCAAAAGGTTTTGACACTAATAGTTCAAATATTCTATATGAGTGCATTTCTGGATTAATCAAAAATTGTATGTAAAAATAAAGAACATTTACAGCAGGAATTGTAAAAATGTCTTTTCCTTCTTTAAGTTCATACGGAATATTTCTTATTTTTAGCATTTCACCAAAAGTTTGAGCTTCCGAATTAGAACGAGTTAAAATCGCAATTTCAGACAACATTTTTTCATTACATTTACCCCTTGGGCAATTATCAGAATTAGCAAGCTGTTCAATTTCATTTACGATTTCAGTGTATTCTTGCATAACATCAGCATATTTGTAAAATCTTACGGGTTTATCTTTTTCGATAATTTCTTCATTTTTGGCAATAAGATTTTTGTCTATAGGATTGCCATCTTTATCTTTAAAGTTATGAGAATTTACTAAACTCAAAGGATCTTGAGCAATAACAGCTCGGGATGCGTCTAAAATGCTTTGAGTTGAACGCATATTTTCTTTTAAACAAATAATCTGTGTATCAGGAAATTCTTTTAAGTAATTTTCAATAGTTTCAAGCTTTGCTCCCTGAAAACGGTAAATAATCTGATCGTCATCTCCTACCACAAATATATTTTCTGAATTTAGTGCATGTGATAAATCAAATACAATCTTATTTTGAGATTTATTTGTATCTTGATATTCATCTACCATTATATATTCATATCGATTTGCAATATCTGATAAAAACGATGGTGTTTTTTCAAACTTTTCAAGCACCAGATTTATCATATCATTAAAATCAAGGTACCTTTGAGAGTTCATTTTACTTTGGTAAAGTTCGTAAAACTTCCAAAGTTCTTTTGCTTGTTCTACTTTTTTTATGGCATCATCACGTTTATCGTAAGGTGGTTTTTTATATCTTTTATTTCGTCCCTGTTCAACATCGTCAATAATAGCCTCAATTCTTTTTATTTCAGGTTCCCAATCAGGATTTTCTTTTAAATTTTTAAAATATTTTTCTTTTGTCAGACGGTTTTGTTTTATAGATGATATTTGATTTTTTATTTTATTTATATAGAAATAAGGATCATTTTTTTCTGTCCTATAATAAACAGGATGAATTTCGTCAATACATTCTTTTATAAAAGCTTTTGCAACGGGGTCAGAGATTATTTTATAATTTGATGGAATTTCAAAATCTTCTGGAAATTCTTCAATAATATCACAACAGAAACCGTGATACGTAAAAATCTGTACTCCGCAAGATATAACATTGAGTTCTTCTTCAATACGTTTTTTCATTTCTGTTGCAGCAGCATCGGTAAAAGTAAGACAAAGGATTTTTTCAGGCTCAACACCTTTGGATAACATATTTTTAATACGTTCAATAATTGTAAAGGTTTTTCCTGTACCTGGACCCGCCAGAACAAGCCATTTACCCGTAATATTATCTATACACTCTTGCTGCTTTTTATTCGGTGTTTTTTTTGTTTCAGTTAATTCCATCATTCTTACCCCTCTATTGCTTGCATTATATCACAGATTTAAGCGATAAATAATATTTACCCCTAAAATCCTACTGTATTTTGTAACTCTTTGGATTTTTTGACTTTTACTTCAGCGTTGAGCATTTTTGTTATTTCGTCTAAATCTTTTATCCCTAAAAAGTCAATTTTCTTCTTTACAGTTGCAAAATCCCCTGCCGTCAAGCCTTTAATATTTACATTGGCATCCTTTATCCCAAAGAAATGCTCTACAGCGTGATTAACTTGTTCTGTTGTCATAAAGTCAAAACGAATTTTGAAAGTGAAACGTCTTAGGCTTGCTTCATCCAAGCGATCGAGCAGATTAGTCGTACAAACAAACGGATATTCGTGCGATTCCATCCACGTCAACATCTCGTTAACCTGAGTTACTTCAAAACTTCGTTGTGCATTGTTTCTGTTCTGCAAAAAGCTGTCCGCTTCATCGAAAATCAGCATTGCTTTTTTTGCTTTGGCTTCTGCAAAGGCTGATGCAATATTTTGTTCTGTTTCCCCAACCCATTTTGAAATAAGGTCAGATGCCCGTTTAAATACAACTTCAACCCCTAAGGTATTGGCTAAATATTTTGCGTAAAGACTTTTGCCTGTTCCTGGCTCACCGTACATACATAATGAAAAATTCAATTTCCCCGATTTTTGAATTTTTTGTGTTAAATCATCCATATCCATATCGGTGTTAACAAGGCTTATGTCGTAATTTTTAACATCAAATTCCTTTTTGGTTTTGACATTCTTTTTCTTAGTTACAACACGGGCAACATTTTCTATAAAATCTTCAAAATCATCTTCATTTCCGTCAATCATTTTGGTTGACTGAACTGCATTAGCTATCAATGATGGCGGAATATCATAAGTTTTATTCAGTTCTTCAAGTTTTGTTTTTTTAACTTTTAAATTATTCTTTTTCAAAACTTTTTTCCAAATATCCAGCCGATTTTCTTCGGATAATTTTTCAAACTCGATAGCATAAGTCATTCTACGTAAAAATGCAGGATCAACATCATAAATATTATTCGTTGTCCAAATAACAGGTACCGATGTTGTTTCTAAAATTTTATTCAAATACCCTTTAGAAGCATTACCAAAACAAGAAAATCCTCTGTTCATAACGTCTTCTGCCTCATCAAAAAGAATACAGGAATTTTTTGCACGGGATAAAATATGCTGTTTTGAATATAAATCAACGAGCCTGTCTTCCCTATTTGCCTGCTTATAATCCTCTTTTTCGGTTTTTACGGCATAAATAGGAATAGATGCAATATTTGCGGTCAGTTTTGCAAATTCTGTTTTACCGACACCAACATTTCCGTATAACAAGATATTTACACCCTTTTGTCCTTTTTTAACGGCTGATTTTAAAATTTTAGTAACTTTCTTTTGTTTATCTTCAATATGCTTAAAATCAAGTTTGGTAAGTGTAGATTTTTCGGCATCTCCTAAGAGTATACTTATAATTTTTGAAGTGCTGTTACATCTCGGGTTATCAAAAACTTTTAACACATCAGGACAAATTTCAACATTTCCATGTCGCCTTGATATAAGATTTTTATAGTACAAATTATCCGTAATTCTGTCGGCACGCCCAAACCTTATACCCAAATATACTCTTGTAAATATCTGTAAAACATCCCCATCAAAACATCCGCAAAATTCTTTAAAAATGTTATTTAATTCTTGAATTAAGCAAAACTCAAAAACAGCCGCCTCATCCTTATCCAAACAATAAATATCTTTTATCATATTTAGCTGCTTCTCGTATAGAGTTTCTTTTACAGGTAGTTTTTCTTTTAGGCTAATAAGTATCTTTTTTAATTTCTTTTTAAAAGATTCTATCTGCTTGTGATTTTCCAAAATAAGTTCGTTATCTTCATCATAATCAAAATTTTTTCTATCAATCTTAAATTCATCAAGGAAATAGTCAAATACTCCATCAAAAGAATAATAAGAAAATTTAATATCATTAATCATCTTGTCAAAATAGTTTAAAAACAGTCTTTTTTCATAGCTATTCATAAGTCATACTCCTTTTGTCTGAAAATTACATGCTTATAATATCAGCCAATTATGTCAAAATAGGACAGATAAAATTTTAATTTTGTATGACCTAATATGACGGGGTTGCATGCTAAGATGAATTCAAAAGGAGAAAAATTTATGTTAGATGAAAAGTTATTGGCAGATGTTTGGGAAGATTTGGAAAATCAAAACAAAACATTTTTTGAAACTGGTTTTGAAGATTTAGATTGTGTATTGGGGATTCAGGAGAAAAAAGGTGCAGTCATTACAATCGGGGCAAGACCTGCTATGGGGAAAACCACTTTTATGCTCTCGATTATGGAAAATATTTTGTTAAAAAATAAAAAGTGCATTTATTTTTCACTTGAAATATCAAAGGAACAACTTGTAAAAAGATTTTTATTCCAAAGAGCAGAGGTTAGTTTCTTAAAATCCAAACTAAATAATCTTGTTGCAAAAGATTGGCAAAAATTAGCTCAGGCAATGGAAAATTTGTCTAAGTGGGATTTAAAAGTAGACGATAACTCAGGAATAAAAACAGAAGAAATAGAACTTGCAATTAAAGAATTACACCCTGATGTTGTGTTTATAGACTATTTTCAGCTAATGGAAGGAAGTCGAAAAAAAGACAGATTTGTTCAGATTGAAGATGTTATGAAAAATTTAAAACGGATTGCAAAAGAAAACGGAGTTGTGATTATTATTGCATCTCAACTATCAAGAGCAGTAGAAAACAGATACGACAAACGACCTTTGCTTTCGGATTTGAGAGAATCAGGAGCAATCGAGAATATTTCTGATGTGGTGATTTTTCTCTACCGTGATGAATACTATAATTCAAGAGAAGAATATGATGAATTTCGACCAAAAGGTGAAACAGAAGTTATCGTTGCAAAAAACAAATTTGGTGCATGCGGGTCAATTCGTTTGACATTTAAGTCTAATATCCCAAAATTTTACGGTCAAATTGTGGAGAGTGAATTTTAATGTATTACAACGGCAATAAGGTATATTTAACACAGGAACTGTATTACACGATTTCCCGTATCGGCAAACGTGTAATATTTGCTCCTTGTAAAGAGTTAAAGCATGCACAAAGGTATTTTAAAACGGCAATAAATTGGGTTTATCCGTTAAAAATGAACACATTTAAAGCTGCAAAAATTCATTGTGGCAAAAAGTATATTTTGGAAATGGATATAAAGGATTTTTATGGTTCAGTGCCGTATCCGTTTATCGAGCAGGTTATTAAAAATACTTGTAAACGAATTAAAAATGCCGATATAAATTATTACCTAATGATAACAACGATTGAGGGCAAGCTCCCGACAGGTGCGCCAACTTCAGCTCATATTGCAAATGCTTGTTTTTCTCCGATTGATAAAAGAATAAGAGATTATTCAAGAATGTTAGGGGTTGATTATTCAAGATATATGGACGATTTGACGTTTTCTTGTGATGATAAAGATTTGCTAAATATGATAGAAAAATTTGTGCAAAAAACTTTAGCAAACTTTGGCTACAAATTGAATGACAAAAAGACAAAATATATTTCTGATAACAAACAGCAAAATGTTTTGGGTGTTGTTGTGAATAACAAAGATGCACGTTTACCAAAGAAATTGAGGCGAGAACTGCGTGCAATGTTGCATAGTTATTCGGTTTTCAAATCCAGCGGGGCAAAAGAAATTGACATAAAATATCGAACTTGGGATGAAAAATCCATCGCCAAACTCAAAGGCTACCTTGCCTACGCAAAACAAGTGGATATGAAAACTTATTATAAATTGACGAAGCAAGCTAAAACTTTAAATCTTAACTTCTAAATTCCTAACTATCCAACCAAATACATTTATCCAATATCAAAAAAGCCGACCTGTGAAGGTCGGTTTTTGAAAGGGGAAACGATTTCGACCGAAGGGAGAAATCAGTTCCACCTCTGTTATTATTCATGGTCGGGCGAACCACCCACCTGTATTTTTATATTAACATGGTACTATGTCAATTTAGGACATGGTTATGTAATATTTCCGTAAATTCATTTATATGATCTGAGATTTTTGTTAAATCCTGATTTAGTTGTATCATAATCCTGTGTATTAAAATATCCGAATTATCTGAATTCAACTCAAATTTTGGAATTTTCGGTACAACAAAATATTTATCCTTAATATCTTTGTTTGACCTAAAATCTATATCCGCAGGATAGAATAAAATAGCTTTATCTGTATTGTGTAATAAACAATATGTACAAACTTGATAAATATCAGTATTTAAAAATTCACTATTCCCACCCGAATTGATTTTATATTTTGTATCAAGAATAATCTTGTCTTTATTATCATTTTTTTGTAAATAGACATCCACAAATGTATTTCCATATTCTTTTAAGTTATCTGCATTTCTTAAAAGTTTTTTATTTTTTTGATAGTGTGGAGTATAACCTGTAACATGACGTTTTATAATTTCATACACAAATTCTTCAAATAACAAATTCATATCCCATAAAAGAGTTATATTTTCGATTGAATTTTTAGAAATATCAACAGAAATATTTTCCAAAAACATTTTTGCAATTTTAAACGGGTGTGAAAATAATTGTTGATTACGGGTAAGAATAATTTTATCAGCCTTATATTTATCATATCTGACAAGTGGCAAATCGCAAAAATAATTCATTATAAATGAAAGAATTTTTCTGTTTTCGCTGCTACTTGAAATATTAAACAAGCATTTTGAAACGAATAAAAACAACTGATTAAGCTTGTTATTTTCAGAAAATTCATCATATTCACAATAGAATTTTGCCTGATTTGCACAGTTATAACGGATATTTTCCGTAAACTTCAATTTTCCCTTAAGGTAATTCAGATTATCCTCTTCTCTAATGTAATTTCTTGGTGTCAGACGTTTTAGACATTCAAATAAGGATATTGCATATTCTCTGATTAGAACTTCTAAAAATGGGTTTTCGCAGTGGTTAATATCTGCATGCTCTGTCATTTTTATATCTAATTTCTGAGTTAGAGAAATCATATATATAAGATTTTTTACTATATATTGTCCATTGTCTTTAATGTTTTCACTTTTGCTCAAAAGTTTCGGCAAAATATCAAGCTGAAACTTTTTAAACTTAATAACTCCGACATAGTTTTGTGTTACAATTCCATCTTTTGTAAATAATAGGGCATTAGATAAATTTTGCTTTTTTAAATAATCTTCTAGTCCGTCAAGAAATACTTTGTATTCCTCATCTGTTTCAATACAAAGCATTTCTTTATCTATTGGCTCTTTATAACAATATTCACATTTTTGTAGGAAATTTATCATTATATATTGCTAGATACCTCCTCAGAAACATTGGTTTCACTTGCAGGAACGGATTTAAACTGATTTTTTAATTCATTATCACCATTTTCAATAATATCTTTTCCAATTAAAGCAATCGCAATTTTAAAGATATCCTTATCATCTTCAGTATTATCAAACAAACTATGATTAAATTCATAAGTTTCTTCAACTGACGAGCAGAATAATGTTTGTTTTTTACTTTTTTTAATTAAAGAATATTTGTATATATCTCTATTATCCTTATCCGAAAGACCAAGTTCTTTATAATCTGCTCTTATCAATACATCTCTCAATTTATCCCAATCATCGTAGAAATATTCATTTAATAAAGGTAAAATCTCGTATTTGAATACATCTTTTAAATCAGATTCTAAAATATAATCTTTTTTGTTTCCATTTTCATCTTTAAGTAAGTTCAAGAAATAACTATGCCCAATTTGATGATCAGGGTCGAGAAGATATGAAATACGTTCATTTAGAGTTTTTAATAATACTTGCAAGTTAATTTTATATAACTCAGTTTTATCATTTTTACTATTTCTTACAGTGATTTCATAATTATCATTTTTGTCTATCAAAAGTTCTGGTTTTGGCATCATTTCAATAAATTTAAATCTTCTACGCAGCGCAATATCTACACTTGCAATTGATCTGTCTGCAGTGTTCATTGTGCCGATTATGTATAGATTTTTCGGAACAGTAAATGGATCCTTAGAATATGGTAAAGTAACTGTCATATTTTCACGTTTGTCTTCTTCAATAAGAGTAATCAACTCTCCAAATATCTTTGAAATATTACCGCGATTAATTTCATCTATAATTAGAACACAGTTTTCTGATTTAATAGTATTTTTATTATTTATTAAGTTTATAAAATTTTCTTTATTAAATTTTTCTGTAAACAATCCTGATAATGCAGGAGGCATGAATTTTGAACTATATATCAAATCATATGGAATATTAATATCAGTTTTTAACCATTCTACTTGCCTTTTATGAGAAATGTTTTTTGTATCTTGTGAATATTCATAATTACCAACAATTTTTCCAATCGCTCTTATAGTAGTCCATGTTTCAGGAACTATCACGATTACGTCTTTTCCTTGTTCTAAATCATTGTCAATCCAATTTTTGAATATATCAAGTTGTGAACTTGCAGCACTTTTTTGCTGATAATCATCAGGTAATTTCTCTTTTATCATATCCGTATTTGTACATTCGGTAAAATCAAATTCGCCTGCCCAACTTAATGATATGCAATTGTTTTCTTTGCAGTATTCGTAAACTCCAGGATCAGATAGCCATAATTTATAAAATGACATATTTTTAAAATTATAGTCTTGCTTTGTATTCTCTTTTTTTATATTTTTAGCTTTATCGCAAATATCTTTAAATATGCCATCTTTTCCTATATATTGTAAATTTTGATTACTATTATTATCTTTGCCCCACGGTATATAAGGTTTAATTCCTTCAACAAATTCTTCATAAGAATATGATTGATGGAAAGTAATGAACTCGATCTGTTTATTCAGTTTATAATTATCATATCTTTGTTTTACCTGTGTATAAGGCTCTTTTTTTACTTCCGCAATCTTTTTATTTTCAATTGCAGCAACTGCATAATTGATGGAATTATACGTTTTTCCTGTTCCAGGAGGACCGTATAGAATTTGGTTTAGTGGTTGTTTAAAGTCAGATTTTTCACTCATAATTTTATCTCCATCAACATTAATTACATAATCTTGCAACTGTTCAAATTTATTTTTATATATTTCTTTACCATAATTAGTTAATCCATAATAATCATCATTATTTTTTTTATTAATTGTAAATATGGGATTTTTGTGATTTTTTTTATTACTATTCCTTATTACACTAGGAAATTGAAAATTTCTTTTATTTTTTACTTCTAATGCTTTCTGAACAAATTCAGTATTTTTTAATTTATCAAATATAAATTCTGTTTCATTCGTATTATTTAACATTAATGTATATATTGCTATTGCAGCTATATCCTGTGTTTGTAGCTTTTCAATTGTATATAAATCCCATAAATCTCTAATTTCTTCGCATTTATATAATATTTCTTTTATCAAATATGTATTATTCAATGAATTTTTGCATATTGTCCACTGAGTTTGTAATAATCCTGGAAAAATTTCATTAATTTTATCAATTTGTTTGTTGTCTAATATAGGATACTGTTTTTCTGGATTTTCTAAATATTTAATACAATTAATAATATTTTGACTATTAATTTTTTTATTCTTCTTATACTGTAAAAAATTTTCTAACCATTGTTTTTGTCTTATGCTTGTAGTTCCAATAATGACTCTACCTGAGCTATTGTATACTTTTTTACCTGAAGCATGTATATCAATATAGGCAATAAGCTTACTTAATAATTCGACAAAATCTTTTTGTACTGCATTTTTGCAATTCTTTAAAAGAAATTCTCGGTATCGCTCATCGCCCTTATTTGCATTTTTGACAGTGGATATTAAATATTCTAAGTCATTATTCCCAATAGTATAGTTTTTATAATTTCTATATAAATTTATTGCTTCGGGTACGTAATATTCATTAGACTCTCTAATAGATTTATATTTTTCTTCTTGCACTAATTCTTTTATTCTATCAATAATATTCATACTACCCCTTCTGTACTTCTAATACATTCTCTAACATCTCGATATATTCTTTTTTCAGGCTTTTTGGAGAAATTATTTGCACTTTATTTCCCCAACGGAAAAGGTGCCAAAGGATTTCAAGTTCACCTGATGCCTTGAATTTTACCATTACCGTTCCATCTTCATTCTTTTTAACCTTTTGTGTCGGGTGGAAATTGTAGTTCAAAACATCTTCTGCAACAACTGCCGAGAATCGCAATTCCACCTTCATTATCTCATTTTGATAAACCCCAAATGAGCGATTTGCGTATTCTTTTATGTCAAAATCACCTTTATCAAATGTTTGGTCAGTCAATTCAACTTCAGCCAATCGGTGCATACGATAAACATACGGATCTGGTTTGTCGCCCTCAACCCCGATTAGATAAACATTTGAACCATAAACAATCCCGTACGGAGAAAGGATTTTATCCCTGCCGTCATATTTACATTTGATACGCAAATTTTCTTTTATAGCCTGCCTTATTGTGTCTAAAATATCCACGTCAACCTTGTAGCTTGGCTTTTGGGTTACGGCAGAACCTTCGGTTTTTAGCAGAATTTCAATAGCATCTTCAATTTCGCCCGAATGCTTTTTAGACAGTGCTTTGAGCTTTTCAATTATACCATCAAGCACATCTTTTTTGTTATCAAGTTGCAATCCGTTTTTTATCCCCTCAAGCTCTGCAATTTCATCTTTTGAAAACGAAATAATTTCTTTCAAGTGGCTTGAACGTGAAAATCCCCAATGTTTTTCCCTGCCTGAGGTTTGGAGTTCTTCAATCTGTGGAATTTCCCAAATAAGAACATCCCTCAATCTTTCTGCTGAGCGTCTTGAAACCTCTAATTCTTCCTGAATATCGTTGAGCGTAATTCCAGAATACCTTGACTGCATCTTAATAATCAGGTTCAAAATCTTGCCCAACTTTGGATATCTTGCTTGATCTTCTGCCATCTTCATAACCCCACTATAAAATAAAACCCTGTCAAATTAGGACATATAAATAATAGCAAAAGGAATTAGTTTTTACAAGTTCAAAATTTCACCGTCTTTTAAAATTTTTATTTCTGCATTATAAAGCTCTGTGTATTTTTCGGGCAATTGCGTATGTATCGGAATAATAACTTTTGGCTCAATTTTTTGCACAAATTCCTGTAAATCCCTAATATACGCATGACCTGATGTGTGAATAGGTCTGATTTGTGGTTTTAAAATATCGAGATAAGACGAATTCTCCAAATACCCGCTCCACATAGAATAAATGTACTCGATTTTTGAAACGTCATAAAGACTTAAAATCTTATCGCAAATGGCATTTGCAGTTTTTACAACATATTTTTCAGGATAAGATAAAATTTCTCCAGCCGAGATTTTTTTACTTTTGTAAGTAAAAAGTTTTCCGCAGTCTGCCAAATTTTTTGTATGTTTACCCCCGCCAAAATAAACTCTTATATTATTCCAATTCCACTGAGGAATGTTTTTATTTATATCTTTAAAATTTTCCAAAACAAAACAAGTATAAGGGTCAATTACAAGTGTCTTTTTAGTTTTTAAACACGCTTTGTAAACCGAAATAAATCTGTCTAAATTTTGGGAAGAAAAACTCACAAAACAAAGTTTGTTTGTTGTAAAAACATTAGCCATTTCATCAAAAACATTATCCTCTGTTTTTATCTTTTGTTCAGGTCTATCGAGTGTTGAACCTTCCATAATCAAATAATCTAGATCTGTTATTTTAGCAAGATTTTTGCTCAAATATGAGGTTCGCCCATGAAAACGCAAATCTCCTGTGTATAAAATCTTTTTGCCACTACGAATAATCTCATACGCAAGACTACCTGCAGCACTATGATCTACATTATGTGGGATAATCGTAAAATCTCCGATATTTACAGGCTTTTCAATTATATTCAAATTCAAGTCTGAATAATTATCCTCGCCTTTAATTTTTGAAACATTTTGAATAATATTTGCAGTTATTTTGCTTGTATACATTGGAATTTCAGGATTTACAGAATCTAACAAGCCATAATGGTCAGGGTGTGAATGGGTAATAAAAATTCCGTTAATTTCAGATTTATCATTTTTATACAAGCCATTGATATTTAATTTAATATTTTCGGTATCGTTTAATGGCAAGCCTAAATCAAATAGAAGCCTTGTGTTTTTATCCCTAATTTCAACACAACTCCCGCCAATTTCATGTGTACCTCGGTGGATGATTAGTTGCATTATACCCTTTCTATTGAATAAGTACTTCTCTTTTTAACTTCTAATATTTCAATCCCTAATTCTTCTATTAATTTATGAATATTTTTTAATTTGTTATCTTGATATTGTTTATATGCAAAACTGGTCGAATAAATCAAAATAGATGGAATTATTTGTGCATTATTTGGAATGCTAAAATCATCTAAAAATTTAATTTTGTTATATTCAACAAGTCTTTTATATGTATAAGTTTCCAGAATACAACGTAATATTGTTTCTTTGCTGTCTTCCCTTTTAAATTCGATTATTCTCATAACATTTTTATTTTTATCATAAGCCAATAAATCTATTTTCCCTAAAGAATCTTTCTTTTTACTACAAAGCGGAGTTTGATAATCTTTAATTTCCCCTATATTTAAAAAATGTTTAAGATTATAAATTTCAGTGGCTTCTAATTCTTCAATTCTGCAACTTTGTGAACCAATTCGTTTGCTGGTATCATGATGTACCTTATATGATTCTCTAGCACGATTTGTATTCCAATTTCCATTTTTTAAAATATCAATTTCATTTAAAATAAGCCCTGCCAATTCCTCTGAATAATATGTTTTTGTATCTTTTACATATCCCGTATAGTTTATACAACTTTGACGATATAAATTTCTCCAACCATTTTCTTTTATTTTAATGTCAAAAATGTTTTTTAATTCACATATTGAGTAATTTTTCATTCTTAACTCCTTTTATAAATACCAACACTAATATTATACTTACCCACTACGTCAGAATAGGTTGTATCTAAATAGTAACAAAATTACTTGCATCCTGCAAGTTGCATTTGAAAGTTTTGCACGAATTTTTTAATTAAAATAAAAAACTCAAATATGGTGCATAAGTTGTGCAAATTAGATAGTGTAACAGCTTGCCCTGCATCGGATAGGACAAGCTATGTGAGAAAAAGAGGGATAAAAGATGAAAAATTTAGTGGAACCGATTAAGGACAAAAAATTAGTGGAGGAAGTGGAGAAATATTTGGCAAAACAAAGTCTGCGCAACCAACTCATTTGGGTATTTGGCTGCAACACGGGGTTAAGGATCAGTGATATTTTAGGGTTGAATGTCGAAGATGTTGAGGGAAAATGTTTTGTCGAAATTAGGGAGAAGAAAACTGGCAAATATAAACGATTTCCTCTGAATAATAAACTGCAAAAACTGATTAAAAAATATCTTGTAGAACGTGCAAAAACTTATTCAGTTACGGGTGATAATCCATTATTTGTGGGTAAAAAGCATCATCGGCTTGACAGGAGTCAGGTTTACAGGATCATCAATACGGCTTGCAGTGAGGTTGGGATAACGAATAATGTCGGATGTCATACGATGCGGAAGAATTTCGGATTACATTTTTATAAACAGTACAACAATATCGCACTATTGCAAAAAATATTTCAGCATTCGGCTCCATCAATAACTTTGCGTTACATCGGCATAACTCAGGACGAAATAGACGAATCCTACTTAAACTTTGAACTTTAACGGATATACAACCAAACTCATACAACAGGATATTTATTTTGATGTAAATTCCTTGAAATATAGATGAGCATTATATTATTTTTATGTTAGAATTAAGTAGTAAGATTTATATATGCAACGTTCAAATATGAATCTTATACTTGGTTATAAGATAATACGAATTTATACATCAAAATAAATATCTTGTTGTATAAGAAAGGCTGAGAGATGAATAATGCTATTGATTTCGATCAGGATTTCTGTATCACTCCTAATAAAACTATAAATGAAAAATTATTAAATCTTTTAAAAAGTAATGATAAGTATGTAAATAATAATGGGCAAATTTTAAGATTAAATGTTATTGATGATGCTAATAATGAAGAAGAAGAATTATTAGACTTATTGCTTTCGAATGACAAAATTAAAGAAACGTTTTTTAAGAAAGTATCAGATATTTATATCTTTAGAAAAAAAGATTTTATAGACACAATAAATAGTTATAATTTTATGCCTAATTCATATACAAAATTTTGTGAGCGAATAGGTTTAGTTGATAGGACTGGAGCGTTTTTAGCCGATTCAAACGATGTAGTATTACAATTTCCACATAAAGATTGTTACTTGGAAGGTGGGCAAACAAAAGAAGATCAAAAATATACTGAAATATTTTATAATGAAGTTTTAGCAAGAGATGAAGTAGATAGGCTTCTTGCACCAAAAGTTTTTAGTAATGTTACTAAATATTCTAAAGAGGGATTGGGCGATTTATTTCCTTTAAAAGAAGAACAGCCTACAACTTTTGATATTGAACATGATAATTTGCTAATAAAGGGTAATAATCTTGTAGCATTATCAAGTTTACTTGAAAGGTATGAAGGACAAATAAAATGTATTTATATTGATCCTCCATATAATACACATAACGATAGCTTTGGTTATAATGACAATTTTAATCATGGTTCCTGGTTAGTTTTTATGAAAAATAGACTTGAAATGGCAAAAAAACTCTTATCAAAAAATGGAGTGATATATGTTTCTATTAATCACATTGAATTAGGTTACATTTTAGTTTTAATGGATATGATATTTGGTAAAGAAAATAAACTTCCTCTTGTTACATTAAAAACAGGAACAACAGCGAGTTATCGCTCAATAAATGAATGTCCTGTCAATGTAACAGAATATGTATTAGGATACAAAATGCCCGATTTTATTCCTAATACATTATATCGTCAAAGTGATTATAGTACGGATTATTCACACTTCATTGTAAATGAAAAGGATATACCTGAAAAATGGGTTTTAAAATCTATTGCAGATGAGATACATGAACGAGATAATTGTAGTTCTTGGAGAGAATACAAGAAAAAGCATGGAGAAAATTGGCAACAAGACAGATTTAATGAAATGCGTTTATTTGCAATGAAAAATAAAGAAAGAGTTGTTAGTTTAAACACATTGCAAAAGCCATCAAAAAAGGTACAGGAAATAATTGATAAGTCAAAGCAATTCAAAGATAAAATTTTTGTATGTGAAAGAGAAAACGGCAGTCCAATATATTGTAGAAACGGAAGAACATTAGCATTTTTTAGTGCAAAATACAGAAATTTGGATGGTGAAAATGTTCCAACTGAAGTTTTAACTAATTTGTGGACAGATATTTCATTCCTAGGAATTGGCCCTGAAGGTGGTGTCACATTAGAAAATGGGAAGAAACCTGAATATCTTATAAAAACTATACTAGATTTATCTACTAAAGAAAATGATATCGTTTTAGATTATCATTTAGGAAGTGGAACAACTGCTGCTGTCGCTCACAAAATGAATCGTAGATATATTGGTGTTGAGCAATTAGATTATAATGAAAATGATAGTTTAAATAGATTAATTAATGTTTTAAATGGCGATACTTCTGGAATTTCTCAATATCCAAATGTTACAGGACAAGGTAATGGAAGTTTTATATATTGCAAGCTAGCAGAAGATAAAAATGCTCAATATCTTAAAAAAATTGATAGTGCTTCAGAAGAAACAATCAATGATATAAGAGATGAAATAATTGAAAATGCAATTATAAGATACGAAGCAGATAAAAATACAGAAGCATTAAAAGCAAAAGATTGGTCTTTTACTTATAATGAAGGTAAGACAAAAAAAGAATACAAGTTGGAAACATTAGAAGATAAGAAAAATGCTCTAAAACAACTTATTGACAAAAACTATATGTATATTAATTATTCCGAAATGGATGACAGTAAATATTCTTATTTATCTGAAACAGATAAAGCCTTTACAAAATCTTTTTATGAGGGTGTGTAAATGTTATACGAAGAATTCACTCACACTAGGGCTCAAAGAGATATTAAGGACATAAAAGATCGGTATTTGTCGCTTAATTTACCTTATTTAGATAATTTGAATAAAAAATTTATTATTCGCCCCTATCAAGCTGATTGTTTTGCACGACTTGAATATAAATATGAAGATTGGGAATATGATAAAAAAGTTGGAAATAAAACGACAAAGCATTTATTCTTTAATCTTGCTACAGGAGCAGGAAAAACTTTAATAATGGCTGAGAATATTTTATTTTTGTATGAACAAGGGTATAGAAATTTTATATTTTTAGTGCATCAAAATCCAATATTAGACAAAACAAGAGATAATTTCCTAAACAAAAATTCAAACAAATACCTTTTTAATCAAGATATTATATTTAATTCAAAAAAAATAAATATAAGAGAAGTAGAAACTTTTACAAATGTGACTACAGATGATATTAATATAATTTTCACTACTTGTGCAGGGTTGCATAATAATATAACAACTCCAAAAGAAAATAGGATGTCTTTGGCATCCTTAAAAGATATTAAAATTGTTTTATTGGCAGATGAAGCACATCACCTATTAAAAGATACAAAAAATGGGCAACAAAAATTAGACGAAAATGAAAACAGCTGGGAAGAAATAGTTAAGCAAAAACTTTTACCTTTAAATCCTGATAATATCTTATTAGAATATTCAGCAACAATAGATTTAAACGATGTGAATATAAGAGAAAAATATGAAGATAAAATAATCATGAAATATGGATTAAAAGAGTTTAGGGAAGATGGATACTCAAAGGATATTTACTTATTTAAATCTGACTTAGATAAAAATGCTCGTATTTTATCGGCTCTTATAATGAGCTTATATCGTCAAAGTGTTACGGAGCATTACAGTGCTAAAGATTCTAAGCTTCAACTAAATTTTGAAAATGGATTTAAGCCAGTAGTTTTGGTAAAATCTGCAAAAGTTGCAGACTCTAATAAAGATTTAGAGGAATTTAAAAAGTATTTACCTACAATAAATGGTGAAGATATTGAAAAAATATTAAATATAGATGATAAAAGAATTAAAAAAGCAAAAAAGTGGTTTACAGAAATAAAAAAATATTCTTATAACAATATTGCTGATGCAATCAAACAAGAATTTAATCCTGATGTTACGATACGACAAATAAATGGAGAAAAAGCAAATGATACGAAAAACTCTCAAATACTATCAGAGCTAAATAATTTAGATTCAAACGAAAATAATGTCCGAATAATTTTTGCAGTAAAAATGCTTAATGAGGGTTGGGATGTTTTATGTTTATATGACATAGTGAGACTTGATGAAGAAAATAAAGCCGAAACTAAAACAATTACAAGTGATATTCAGCTTATAGGACGTGGCTGTCGTTATAATCCGTTTGTAATTGATACTGATATAGACAAAAAATATATAAGAAAATTTGACAATGATGCTGAAGATAATGATTTGAGAACACTTGAAGAATTTTACTATCACAGTAAAAATAACAGTAAGTATATTACTTCACTTAAAGAAGGTTTAGTAAAAGAAGGGCTTAAAGATAAAGAAGAAAGACAAACCATAACTGTTGAATTAAAAAAAGATATTCCTGAAACTAGATGCCGTTGGGATAATAAATTAGTTTATACAAATGAACTGATAGCAGTAGATAAGAGTGAGAAAAATACTATTTTTGATTATAAAGTTGAAAAAGAATTTCCTTACGAATTATCAAGTTCTACATCTTTATCAAGTTTTAATGCATATGATGAAAATGATACAACTTCGACAAATTATATTACTAAAAATATAAAAATGGATGATAGAGGTGTTTTAAGAAAAGCAATGGATATTAATTCATTTTATGAATTTCGGAATCTAAAAAAATACCTGCCAAATATGAAAACAAAAGATGAATTATTTGAAAGTATAGAGCATAATATAACTATAAAATTAAATTTTCCCGAAAATTATGGAGAAATATCAAAACACTCTCTATTGGAAATTTATTCATATGTATTAAAGAGAATTGAAAAATGTATAAAATCAAATGACTATAAGAAACAAGGCTCTAATGTTTTTAAACCCACTGCATTAAAGAAAGTGTTAGACAACTATACTTTAACAATTAAACCAGCGAGTGATCCTGATTCAAATGGACACTCTATTGCAAAAGCTAGTTCTGATATAAAAGTTGATGTTGAACACGAACCTTGGTATGCATTTAAGGATTTCTATGGTGATACACTTGAAAAGAGTCTAATTAGACATATTTCTGATGCTTTAAAAAATAAAATATATCCATTTGATAATTGCCAAAATTTGTTGTTAATTCGAAATCATAATATTTGCAAACTATACGATTTTGATTCAGATAGAGGTTTTGAACCTGATTTTCTTTTATATTTTACAAGAGAAAAAGAAAATATGAATTACATGCTTTTCGTTGAACCTAAAGGTGAAAATCTTAAAGAAATTGACAAATGGAAGCAAGATTTTATGTTGCAAATTGAAGATAAAGCTATAATCGAAGGTAATGATTCGGGTTTAAGAAATTACAAGGTGATAGGCTTAAAATTTTATACAGAGAACGATAATCATTTCCCCGATAGTATGCAAGAGATGTTTGAAAAACATAATGTAAAATAATTACTACAATTTGTATAAAATATAAAATTCTATTTTATATTTTATTAAATTTTTATGATATTATTTGATTATAAACAAAAGGGGTCAATATGGTTAATTCTGCATATGTAAAATATACGATTGATGATATTTTAGAAAGTTTTAAGCAACCTATCCCTTTTGAACAGCCTCTTTATGAAACTATTGCCAATTCACTTGAAGCGAATGCGACAGACATTGTAATTACTTTATATACTGATGAGGCACAGCAAGGAATAAATGAAGATGAAATTCCTATTGTTAGACGAATTAGTGGGTTTAATATTACAGATAATGGGGATGGTTTTACTAGTGAAAATATAGATTCTTTTACAAAATTTAAATCCAACTTAAAACGTAAAATTGGATGCAAGGGAGTTGGACGTTTTACATGGTTAAAGGTGTTTGAAAATATCCATATTGAAAGCCAATCAAAAAATAATTATGTAAACTTTGATTTTAACAAAAACTTTTCAATAAATAGTATAAATTCACAAGAAAAGAAATCTGATGTAAATAGAACATCTATAACTTTTTCTGATGTTACTCGTTTATACAAGAGAACCCCAAAAAGTAAGAGAGAAAAAGAAGTAGATGAACGAACAATTGCAGATATTAATAAAATCAAAGAGCTTATTTCGACTCAATTTTTAGTGAAATTCTTTTTATTGCACGAAGAAGAAAAAAGAAATTTTAAAATAACAATAAAATTGGGAAAAGAACAAGTAGTAATATCAAATGATAACATTACTAAATTAAGCAAAAAAGAGTTTGATATATTAGATACCATGGATGTTTCAGTTAATCCAAAATATTATCATTTTGTTTTATTTTATAATTATGAAAAACAAACTAATAAAAAATCTACCCAATCCTATTGTGCAGCAGGACGTATTGTAGCACCTTTTACTGATACCATTAAAATAAATTCCCTCCCTGTACCGAATACTATTCTTAACATGTTATTAACATCAGCATATTTTGATGAGAGAACAACAGAAGAAAGAAATGATTTTTCTTTCAGCAAGAATGATGTTAATAAAACAACAGTAAATCCTATTCCTCTAAATGAAATTAATGATAGGCTAAAGCATATTATTGATGAAATATTGTTGGAAAAATACCCTGACCTTAGTAAAGAAAATGATAATATTATTACTGAATGTATAGAGGAAAGACCTTATTTGGCAAAATATATAAAAAATGATATCGCCAAAATTAAAACAAAATCAAAAGTGTTTGAAGAAGCTGAAAAAGTTTATCGTAAAGAAAAAAATGAAATTAGAGAAAATTTTTCAAAAATGCTTGAAAATAAGAAATATACCGATAAAAGGTTGTTCCAAGAAAATATTTCAAAGGTTAATGAAATTTCTGCACGTGAACTTGCGGAATATTTTTTGTATAGGGAACAAATTATTATAGGTTTAAATAAGCTTATAGAAGATAATTCTTCTATAGAAAATGATTTGCATGAGCTATTTATGCCTAAGAATACTATATCTGATATTCAAAAAGATGAAATCTCCAAATATGATAGTAACATATGGCTTTTGGATGATAAGTTTATGCCATATTTAAAAGCATATAGTGATATTGAAATTAAAACAATCAAAGAACAAATTGCTAAAAATATGGAAAAAGTTAATGGAGAAAATAAAAAGCCAGATATGACAATATTTTATAATAATATAGATGAACAGAATAAAGATTTAGTAATGGTAGAGTTTAAAGCTTTAAATGTTAGTGCTGATCGTAAAATTGCGGCGTTCACTGAATTAAACCGTAACTTTGGTTTTATATTAAAAGGTATTGATAATGTTAGAACTTTACATGGATATATAATAACAGAATTAGATAATGAATTTTGTGATTACCTTGAGGCGCAACCTGCAATGCAGTCATTGTACACGACGGGTGAAACTCCAATATATTATTACTATAATGGAAACTTGAAAGATAGATATGGCAATAAAAAAAGTTGTCACGTATATATATTATCTGCGAGCACAATATGCAAAGATGCAAAATCGAGGAACAAAATTTTCCTTGATATTGTAAAAAATATGTAATATTTCTGTGAATTATTGAGATTTTTAATATTGGCTATTTCTTACCTCCCTCTCAACACTTTCATCTTATACAGTATCGAATTAAGTTCGGGGTTGGGGTGCAGGGATTGGATTGTTTGAATTTCTGCGTCTGTAAAACTTACTATCTCTCGCATTGAATAATTTGTAAATCCCCAGCGTTTAACTTTGTTTTCTTCACTAACTACATCTACCTGAGAAAATTCGTTACAAATCGCATCACGCATACGTTCTGCCGTTCTGCGTGAAACATTAAACTCTATACATATTTCGTTTAGGCTTATCCCTCTTGGTTCTGCCAACATCATATGTAATAGCTGCATAAAATCCGTCATTCTTGAATATCTTATCGTACCACTCATATTCCACCTATAAATTAAGCCCATTGAAAGCGTTATCAACACTTTCTTGTGTCAATCCGATATACCTCATAGTTACAGCAACAGAAGAATGATTAAGTGCGTGCATCACAAGGGTGATATCTTTCGTGTAATTGTATAACCAAAAACCACATGTTTTACGCAGCACATGTGTTGAAAAATGAATTTCAGGATACAAATTCTCCACAACCTCTTTTAGCTTTCTATAAGCTTGAGATTGGTCAATATATTTGATATTCCTTACTCCGTCTTTTCTGTTACTGAAGAATAAATAATCATCACCTTTAAGGTTAAATTCTCTTATATAATTAACCAAAACGGCTTTTAATCCGTCATTTATCGGGAACTGTTTGCGTTTACCTGTTTTTGTTTCTGTTGTGTGGACATAACCCGTTTCAACATCTGAAACTCGAAGTTTTAATATATCCGAAATCCTGAGAGCAGTATTTATCCCCGTACAAAACAAAGCATAATATTTTCTTGTCTTTTTAGTATTGAGTGCAGTTTTAATACCTTCAATAATAGAACGGTCTTTTATTGGTTCTGCTGCCGTTGCCGTAGAAATTTCAGATTCAATTCCCGTATTTTTATTAATTCTTAAAAAAGTTGTTTTTCGTTTGACCATTTTTTACCTCAAATTGTCTCGCTGCCTTCATCTTAAGAATAACGCATGTTTCTCCAAAACGCAGCTCAAAACTATGAGTTTTGTTACAAAGAGACGCATTAGAGCGAGTAAAAATTAACCTCAAACACAAACAGGGCAAGCGATTAAGAGGTATTATAAAAACTCATTAAAATCCTAAAAGTATGAGTTTTTGAAAATTTTATAAATTATTTCCTGTATATTTTTGGATCATTTGGCTCATACAAAATCCAATCACAAATTTCATAAGAATCGTGATGCTTTTTGTACTCGCTATTTTGTCCAATGTCTTCATTATTTCGGCGAATTTTCCTATTATAAACCTTTTTCATGAATTTATTGGTTGCAAGTTGTTGTATAGGGTGCTTTTTTCTGCTTCTTGTCATATTTTTATAATACACTATTACAATGTCAAATTAGGGCGTATAAATTAGGCTCTATTCAATACACTCAAAACAATCTGTTTGACGGTTTCCATTTCTTCGGGTTTGGATGTTGCAATAAGTAGCGTCAGAGCAAACAGAGTAGCATTATCCAAAATCGGTTTATCATTTTTATAAAGTATATTGTTTTGATTGAGAAAATACAGAAAACAACTTGCCCCGATGCGTTTGTTCCCGTCAGCAAAACTATGGTTTTTCACAATCAGATATAAAAGCATTGCTGCTTTCTCCTCAAGTGTCTGGTATAGTTCAACACCGTCAAATGTTTGGTAAATCTGATTTACAGAACTTTCAAAACTATCATCTTTTGGTACTGCAAACACATCTGATTCAAAATCCGATTTCATATCATTTATTACTTTTAAAAATTCTTCTTTTGAGATACGTTTTGCTTCGGTTTTATTCAGTCCTTTTGTATCAAGTTGTTTATGATCATAATCATCAAGCAAATTCAGCCCCAACGCAAAATTGTGCAAAATTTTTGATACATCTTTTGCAACATCAAGGCTGTCGATTTGTTCAACCAAACTACGTTCCATAAGGGCGATAGAATTTTTCAGGGTAGAAATTTGTGTTTGTTGCTCCTTTAATCTTTTTTCGTTCAGAACATAGCCCTTTGTCATAAAATCTTTCAAGACAGATGTTGCCCATCTACGAAATTGTGTCGCAGTTTTGGATTTAATTCTGTACCCGACAGACAAAATCATATCAAGGTTATAATGTGCAATATTTCTTGAAACCGTTCTGTTACCTTCTTTTCGAACTATTAAGAAATCCTTAATAGTTCGTTCTTGTTCTAATTCTTCTTCCTCATAAATGTTTTTAATGTGCATATTTATGTTAGGAACCGTAGTTTCAAACAATCTTGCCATTAAATCTTGAGTAAGCCAAATGGTATCGTTTTCTAGCCGTGCATCAAGACTAACACTGCCATCAGCCGCAGTATATATGACTATTTCACCTTTGTTTAATTCTTCTGTCATGTCCTAAAATCTTTCAAGCCAATTATAGCATAAATTACTTACTCGTTATAAATGTTTCATCATCACAGATTAGTGCTGTTAAGTATCCGTCTTTTTCTATTCCACAGCCTGTATTTATCCCGATTTTGTCATCTTCAATATAGGGAGTATAAAACGGAGTATGCCCGAAGATTACTTTTTGTTTCAGGCAATGTTTTTTATAAATAAAATTATCTCTAATCCATAGTAAATCTGTTTTGTCTTGTTTTTCTAACGGTTTATCAGGTCTTACCCCACCGTGAACAAACAGGTATTTATCGGTCAAATGATACAATTTTAGTTTTTTGAAAAAATCCATGTGTTGTTTGAAAATTTCTGTAAAATCTCCATAATCTTGCAAGGTATGGAAACCTCCACAGAAAACCCACTCTTGGATATCTTCTTCTTTTTTTGTTTTGAGAATTTTCAACAGCATATCCTCATGATTTCCACGTAAAAATATACAGTGTGTTTCTTTGGATAATTCTATTAACTTGTTTATAACGGCTTTGGAATTTTCTCCGCAATCGATATAATCACCTAAAAAGATAAATGTATCTTCTTTTGTAGGCTTTAATTTATCCAATAATTTATTTAGATGGTTAATTTCTCCGTGAATATCACCGATTGCTATTGTTCTCCCCATAATTATTTCCCATACTTCATTTTTACATATTCATCATATCGTTTTTGGTCTGCATCTGCGTACTTTTGCATTTTGCTAATCATATTATTGCAGGCATCGTAGAAATAATTTTTATTAACAAGAATATCAAAAACTGTTTCTACATCCTTATTTCTGTAATCCTGATGAATAAGTCTGATTTTATTATCCCTAATCCACGCAAGCCATTTGAATGGAGAATACTCATCATTTATATAAACTGCATGTTTTGACAAACTATATGAAGGATTATCAGCTATTACAAATCTGTGGATATTAAAATAAGTATCGTGCCACGTTGCATTAAATGCCCATTTTGATTTTCCAAAAATATTTATTTCCTCATCTGAATAAACCAAAGTCATACTATTACCCAAACAAGGTTCTAAATTGTAGTCTGGCACTCTTAATTTTACAATCGGAAGTGCTTGCTTGATAAATTCCATCTGAGATAATTTGTTTTTGCCGATACGCTTATCACAAGCCCAAAGAATATATCTTAATCCTGTCGGTTCATCAAATTCTAACAATTTGTCCTTTGGCATATCCAAATATCCTGCAATAATATTTTCAGGAGAAGCAAATTGTTTGTATGTCCGCCATCTTTTGGGTTCGCCGCCTTGCCAAGGTCTATACCATTCACTATAGGATTCGTATTTATCACAAAATCTAAAATTATGATAAGCATTGTCTTTCGGATACTGCCATATTATTTCTCCGTCAAATTTTATATAGAAAAAACTCACCATATATTCTGCCCTTGATGTTTTTTTGACTAAAGGGCTATGGTTAAATGCTATATCTAATCCATCAGCTATAATTGTTTTTAATCTTTTATTTACTTGGTTCCATTTTTGCATAATTATTCCTCTGTAAGTTTTGTATAATCAGGCATTGGCAGGTCAAACGGCAGAGCTTCAATTTCTGTAAACCTGTCGGTATCTTTTTCGGGTGGTATATCAAATTTGGAGTCGCCCCAACCCCAGCCTGCTGTGTTGTGGTTATATTCAAATATCAACTGTTGCCAATTAGTATTGACATACTTTTTGTAAGCATCATAAAGCTGTCCGCTTCCGTAATCATCAGCTCTATCACTTGGAGAATTTAGGAAATTCACAAGCTCTTTTATTTCTTTTTTAGTGAGTTCCCATCTTTTTGCCTTAGTATTTCCACGTTTGTAAATCCCTTTAATGTGATAAGAAGGGGATTTAAAATTGATTACGGCAACTTTTGTAAACCCTTCGCTAATTAGCATAAAATACGGTTCTTCACCAATATCAGGGTGGTCGTAAACCCAAATATTATTGAAAAACTTGCCCGTAAAAACTCTATGAATACTCCATTCGTGCAACTCATCAATCGGTGCAATTGTAAGTTTTGCAAGCTCCATGAGCCAATAATTTTTTATCCCGTACTGAGGGTTTATTTCATTAGCCAACTGCAAAAATTCTTTTTTACATTGAAGTTTTTGATAGTTTGAAAGTTTGCCAGATAAATCATCAAGTACAATGTCTTTAATTGTTTCAGGTGGAAGAAATTCCCATTTACCACCAATTTTTCCGCTCTTTGTCGGAATATACAATTTCATATCAGCTTGGTTTTTCAAATCATAAGCATAAATGTTAGTGATGAAATTGCCGTCCCCGTCCCATTTTGAATAGAACTGAAATCGTTCGGTTCTGAAAATATCTTTTGAATAGTTGTTTAAAAATTTAATTACTTTATAATACGGCAAATCCACAGCCTCATTGATTTCTGAAGGCATATCAATAAAATCAAGAAATTCATCAGGTGTGAAAGTATAACGGGGATCTTTTAAAACAACCGTTTCAAAAGTTATATCTTTCAATGTTTTCGGATATTTGTTGTGCAATTTTATCCTGTATAATTCCACCAAACTCATTGAAGAAATTATCCGATTGCTGTTTTTGTCTAATTCGCAAGATACATTTATATCAATAATATTGACTTTAATATTAGCACTGTTACAATATATTTCTAACAAATTCCCTGATTTCGTTGATATGCTTGATAAATGGAAACGCAATACGAATTTTTTGTTTGTAATTTTACTTATTTATTCTACAACAAGCTTTACAGTAATGTTTTTTAACTATGATTTATTTAATTTGTGGATATATGTGACATCAGTGTTTTTTGTTATTCAACTATGCTCTTTTGGTTGTGCTGCTGTAATACTGATGAACGATACAGGAATTATAAATGTTAAAAGACATAATATAATCAAACAGATTGTTTCTTTGCCTGATATAAGAACATCAGATGAATTATACTTAGATATAGAAAATATTGTTTCACCTTCAATAAGTATAAAATTAAAAAATTACCTTATTAATTTTATTTATGGCATAGTGCAAGAAACAAATTATAGTTTTGATGAATATTTTAACTTATACCTAAAAACGGATTTGGATTCATTATTCCGAGTGGCAAATGCGTATATAGAAAAGGATAATTTAGGATTATTCAATCTTTGTATAAATTCAATAAATGATATTATTCAGCAAATTATTATAAAAACACGAGGGGTTGAACATTTTAATATTTATGAGTATTTTGCAGCTAAGCAAAAATTACTATTTGATAACATAATAAAGTACAAGAGAGAAGAATATTTTATACCCATAAAGGATTTAAATATTAATACAATTAAAGGTTTGATAAAAGAATCTAATTTAAAATATGATATATTATCCTGCAATACAGCTATTTCATTTTTGATTGAGCAATTGGAATATATTATTATCAAAACCTCTTGCTTCAAACATACAACTGTTACATGTGATACTATTTCAGATTTAAGAGAAATTTAGTGGATATTTATGCAGATGAAGGCATTTCAGGAACATCTTTGAACCATAGAGAAGAATTTAAAAGAATGATTGCCGATTGCAGAGCAGGAAAACTTGATCTAATTATTACCAAAAATGTAGCAAGGTTTGCCCGTAATATTGTTGATTGTATAAGTTATGCAAGAGAATTGAAAGCTCTGAAAAATCCAGTATATATAATCTTTGAATCTCAAAATATAAATACACGAGATGATGATAGTGAAATGCAGTTATCTATCCATGCTACACTTGCTCAACACGAATCCCATGCAAAAAGTAACACAATGAATGCCTCTATTGATATGCGTTATTCAAAAGATTTATTTCTAGTGTGCCCTTTGCTTGGTTATGATGTTGATGAAAATAAGCAGCTTGTTATAAACGAAGAAGAAGCCAAGGTTGTTAGATTTATATTCTTTATGTATATGTCTGGAGCAACTTGCCAGCAGATTGCAGATACATTGACAGAATACGGGATAAAAACTAAAAGAGGAAATACAAAATGGGCTCCAAGCTCCATTCTTCAAATTCTTCAAAATGAAAGAGAATGTGGAGATTTAATTGCAAGAAAAACATGGACTCCAAATTTTTTAGACCATAAAAGCAAGAAAAATAGAAATGATAAGACGCAATACAAAAAGCCAAATCACCATGAGGGAATTATTTCACGGGCAGATTTTATGGCAGTACAACAACTTATAAATAATGCTAAATACAGACATAAAGGCTTTTTACCCGAATTACGTGTTATTAAAGAAGGTTTATTAAAAGGTTTTGTTCCTATTGTTCCTACATGGGCAGGATTTAGTGCTGACGATTATATTTTAGCATCTAAAAGTGCTTATGATGATAACTCTAAAGATAATGTTGAAATCAAATTAACTAAAGGCGATTTTGATTACAGACATTTCCAAATTCTTAGTGCTTTATATGCAGATTCTCAATTTCAGCCTTGTATCAATTTTACATGTAAAAGTATAACATTTAGTAGTGCCTGTTTTAGTCGGCTAAATACATCCTATGTTGAATTATTAGTAAATCCAACCTTAAAAATCTTTGCAGTTCGTCCTGCCGATCCTAAAAAATGCAGGAATGCAGTTAAATGGTATAAATTCACCCAAAATATAAAATCTCCACGACCGATTAACGGTAGAGCATTTTTAACAACTTTATATCAGATTTTGGGTTGGAATATAAACAACAAATACCAAATAATTGCAGATATAAAAACAAAAGATAACAACGCTATAATGTTTTTTCACCTGAAGGAAACAAAGATTTTTATATCAAAGGATACCCCTGATATTGAATTGGATAAAATTCCAACGGATACTACACCATTTACCAATGGCCCGAAGAAAAATATAATAGCATATCCAAAAGAATGGAAAAATTCTTTTGGTAAACACTATTACGAAAGGCAGGCAAAAGAACTGCAACTATTAGCAGCAGAAGAATGGAATATAAACCATTCAGGTTCTGTATATGACGAAGAAAATAAATTACAAGTTACAAGTGAAAATGAAATTACGCAGCAATTAGAAACATTGAAAGAGGAAATGAATAACAATGGAGAATAATTACAATCAGTTTAATCCTGAAATGTATAACGAAAATACACAAATAAATTCTGATGAAACACAAAATATAAGTGAAATTCCTGTACAACAATCCTTTAAAGACATGGAAGAAATTCGTATCGACAATTTCAGTTTTGAAGGGCATCAAGTTGTTCCCGCAGAATATTTTGCTCACAGATATGAACCTTCTGTAACTTTTAATAGAGGCAAGATAGCTTTAAATACTGCTTGTTTAAGACGATTCCCTGATACTGATTACATACTTATTATGGTTAATCCCATGGATAAACAAATGATTGTAAAGCCAATAACAGAGGATGTAAAAGATTCTTTTGTTTGGCGGACAAAATCTAATAAACCTAAACAGATATCCTGTGGAATATTTTTTGGAATGGTCGTTAATTTAATGAATTGGAACCCTAATTATCGGTATAAATTGCTTGGCAAACTGATAAATACAAGCGAAGGTTATATTTTTCTGTTTAATCTATCATCATACGAATTTTATGAACGTGAAATCCCTGAAGGAGAAGATAAACCGAAATCTTCTCGAATACCAAAATTCCCTGAAGAATGGAAACACCGTTTTGGGCTATCTGTTGAAGAACATAAAAAACAACTGCAAGCAATTGTAATAAGTGATTTTACAATATACAGCATAAATAATTCAGATAATACAAGAACCGAAATTAAGGAGGAAAATTCTTATGAATAACCCGATAACTAAACCTGCATTAACAGTTAGCTTAAAAAAGCCAAGCATTAGAATATATAAAGAAACTCTGCACTTGATAGGAAATCCTGAATATGTGCTTTTATCAGTAAATTTTGAAAATAACACTCTTGTTATAACTCCAAGCATAACATTTGATGCAAAAGCACATAATGTTGGAAAATATTTGAAACATAGTTCAAAGTCTGTTGTTCTTTATAGTACCCCTTTAATCAGATCTTTACAACAGATGAGCGGGAATTGGCAAAAAGATAAAGCTTATAGAATGTTTGGACAATTAGCCTCAGATAAAAAATGTGTACAGTTCAAATTGGCTGATGCTATATCAATAAATTAGAGGAAAAGTAATGGAGAAAAAATTATATACACTTGAAATAAAAGAAAAATTCAAAAATTTAATTCCACCACTAACATCACTAGAATATGAACAATTAGAAGAAAATATTATAAAAAATGGTTGCCGTGAACCAATTTGTATATGGAACGAAACAATTATTGACGGACATAACAGATATGAAATATGTCATAAAAACGAAATTCCATTTTTTATACAAGAAGTACCTGATATTAGAACAGATGAAGAAGCTGTTGTTTGGATATGTGCTAATCAATTAGGCAGACGTAACTTATCAGAAGAATCAAGAAAAATGCTTATAGGTGAAAGATATAATGCAGAACTTATTGTAAATGCTAAAAAGAATAACCACGGGCACAATCAATACAGCGTGAATAAAGAAATCCGAAAACCTGCCTCACATGCAACGGCAGAGAAAATAGCCAAAGAATACAATATTTCTGAGGCGTCTGTAAGAAGATATGCACAATATTCAAAAGTTATGAATACTATGTCTGAAACGAATCCTGAACTATTCAAGCAAATTAAAGACGGGTATTTAAAATTTACAAGAGAAGAAATAAGTAAAATGGCTTTTGAACAAAAGACACAAAACAACAATAATTCACGCCACAAAAGATCAAATGCAGGACGCCATAAAAAGAAATTTCAAATAAAGGAAGTTCCTGAATATAGTCCTAATGTAGAATTTGATAGTTTAGCCCATACCATACCGTCTTGGCAAAGATCAATAGATAGAGTTTTATCCAATAAAGATATAACTAATATTTCTTATGAAGTAAAAACACATCTTAAAACAGAACTAGAAAAGATTAAATTTAGTATAGAAACAATGCTTTGTGCACTGGAGGAAAAAGATGAAAGAATATAAAGACCTGAATGATTTTTTTGCAAATATTCATTTTGAACAAATAGCAATAAAATATCTTGAATCAAATCAAGATTACCAAAGAAATGTATCAGAGGCTCATGTAAAACGTGCCGTTGAGAATTTTGACCCATATCAGGTCAATCCTGTAAAAGTAAGCAGAAGAAACGGAAGAAATTATGTTTTCAACGGTCAGCATACAATAGAAATTATTGCCGAAGTAACTGGTTCAAGAGATACGTTGGTATGGTGCATGATATATGATGATTTAGAATATAAGCACGAAGCCGACATTTTTGCAAATCAACAGAAATATGTTCGTCAACTCACTGCATACGATATTTTTAACGCAAAAATCGAATCAGGAGATGAAGAAGCTCATGTAATAAAATCTATTGTTGAAAATTACAACCTTACCCTTTCAAGTAATAAATATCCACATACTATCTGTGCAATATCTACGTTGGTTTATATTTATGAAAAATACGGCTGTAAAATATTGGATGCTACAATCAGGCTTTGTGTAGCTACTTGGCAAGGTGAAAACAATTCACTCAGTTCTTACATTCTAAAAGCTGTAGCAATAATAATACAAGTTTATCAGCAGGAATTGAATGAAGAGTTGTTTAAAGAAAAATTAGGTCTTATTCCTATAAACCAAATAACTCGAAGTGCCAAGGCTATGCAAAATGGAACAAAAGGATTTGGATATGCTATAACAATCCTTAATTTCTATAACCACAGATTAAGCAAACCTCTTGAAGTATCAAAACTATATACCCAAAAACAAACCCGTGCTAAAACAAATGAATTAAATTTGTTTAAAAATTATACTAATGAAACATAATATGTGTTCTGAATCATATATTGTAAATTGTGTAAATATGTTATATGATTGCTCAAGAGGATATGCAGATGAATTTAGAATTTGATTTTGACAAAATACATATAAATAACATTCCCGAATTTATTATTGAATTTTTATTTTATGCTGATTATAAAGATATAAAATCTTTTTTAGAATTTATTCCTAATATAAGAAAATATTCATCTGATAATAAATTAAACTTTTTAGCTAATTTGTTAGAACCAATACAAAAATGTGCCGAGTATGATATACAAGAATTACCAATTACACTTCCTGATGGAATAAATCTTGAATCAATGCCTTACGATTACCCCTTATTCACGGTTTTTCAAAAAGCTTTCAATAGCTGTCGTCCATTACATCTCCACATAATTGCATTATGTGAGTGTTTTTTTAGTTATGTAACAGTATCTAAGGAAGAAAAATCATTACTTCAAAAATTTGTAGATATTTTTACAAAATTCTATAAAACAGATAATCAAAAAATTCATGCAATTACAGATAGCGATAAGCAGAAAATATTTAGGATGCTTATTAATTGTTATAAAAATTATGGATTTTATTATTATTTCAATGGAAATTATTTAGCAAAAATATCAATAAAGGAATATAAGCAAAATAATCAGATAAAATATAACTTTGATGAAGTGATTTATGAAATTTATGATGATAATAAATCAACTCATTTGATAAATCATGAAAAGGGAATTGATTATAGTTTAAAAAAAATTTTATTGCGATATGATAATAAGTTGGATTTGCTAACTGATGAAAAATCTTTTAGAAAAGGCATTGAAAAATGTTTTGATCATGTAAGTTTTGAAACCTTAAAAAGCTTACACAATAAAATTGTTGATGCTATAAAAAATACCCCTAAGAATTTTTGCAAATTATGTAATCCAAACTATAATAATCCTGACTCTTATAAATTATGTCCTGCATGTGATGAATTTTTAAAGAAAATAAATGAAATTTCTGAAAATATTAATCAAGATGAAAGTAATGAATATTTATATGAAATGAAGAACAGAATCTCCCGTTATTCTATTTTCAACGAATTCCTTAAAAAGAAAAGTGGAGAATTTTATCCAGTTAAAAAACGCAAAAAAATGTTTATTAAGCTTATTAACGAGCTAAAGAATGCCGTAAAAACCGAAAAGTGCCATCCTAATAATGCAGAAAAAGCTATCAAATCCGATTATAATAAATTAGAAGAATTAATATTACAAGCTGAAAACCTTCTTACATATGCATTCCAAGAATAGTCTCGTAATCTTGAGAAGAAAAATTTTTAATTACTGATTTTTAGGACTTTTGCTAAAAATAAATATTTTTAGTTTTAATTTTGTTTTGCTTCGCTATCGCTATATTCCATACCAGTTTTGGCTTTTCAGCGATTAGTTAAAACTGAAAATTTAAAAAAAAATTAAAAAGTTCTGATATTTTTGTAGGTTGTTATCGAATTTAAAAAAAATGAAGTATTTATACTAAAAAATATAGTCAATTAAAAAAGCTTTTTAAATTGTAAAACGAACTCAAGTAATCAGAAGGAGTAAAAATGAGTATAGAAAATAGTGAAATATCTACACCTACACAATGTGGAAATTTTAAAAAATACCCTCTAATAGACAGAGATGAGGGTTTTACCCAATTAGACAATCGAGTAATTAATCGTCAAATAGGAGAATTAACCCCCGATGCATTGGCTCTTTTAATTAAGTTACTTTCTTTACCCAATGATTGGGACCTATTTATGATTTGGCTTCAAAAAACGATTGGATATTCTACTGCTCGTGTGCGACGAGCAAAAAAAGAACTTATTAAAAAGGGTTTTCTTGAGGTTGATGAAATACGGCTAAATGGCAAAAAGGCTTATAAGTACAAAGTATATGAATTGCCAAAATCTATGATGGAAGAGCAAAATCAAGTGCTTGAAGCCAAGCACTTGAATCCAAATAGTGATAAACAATCGAAAGAAAAAGATGCACAAATAAATAAGAATAATAAACAAGAAAATATAAAAAAGAACAACAAAAAAGACAAAATAAATATTTGCAAAACTAAAGGTTTTGCAGAAGGAGAGTCCAATCTTTTAAAAGCTAAAGATTCCTTCCCAGAAGAACAAGTATTACATGTTAATCATGTTAAAAATACAAACATGATTACATGTTCTAGTAATAATAAACTTATTAATAGTGCGGACACCGAGAATAACAAAACAAATCCAACAAAA
>Ga0256404_1002573_pt1 | contig 39737 bp, 28 predicted proteins | sample RumenRJG_01DNA_FD_185990 | JGI IMG/M metagenome (GOLD analysis project Ga0256404, IMG submission 185990) | Bovine rumen microbial communities from Lethbridge, Alberta, Canada - RJG_01 | ecosystem: Host-associated > Mammals > Digestive system > Stomach > Rumen | place: Canada: Alberta | collected...
TATGATATGTTTTCTTGAGTCAGTTCCTTTATGGCTCTGAGAATCGTGTCGGCACTACAGGTGCGAAGTGTCGGGTGAAGCGAGAGATGGCTCATCAATTGAGTAGTTACATCCTCAATACATGAGCCACCACAGAAGTAAACGCTCATTAGCGAACGGATGATTTCGCTGTATTGATACCCATACTGCTTGCATCTCAAACAAGGGCTGAGTCTATTACAGATGAGAGTCTGGAGTCAAATTGCTCCATAATTGAAAATATTCCTCCAAAAGGAGTGAGTTTCTCAGATTTTATTGCTACCTTTACCATGTCTGTCGGGTTTGATACATATTTTGATTTGCAACACTAAGATAGGTGAAAAATCTGGCATGGCAAAATTCTGAGCAACTTTTTGTTGCTCAGGTACTTAAAAAGTTATATTTGTAATAGTGTTGCGGAATTAAGGGTTTCCTGAAAAACGGCAGCATAGCGAATCCTGACACATATTAATATTCGTGAAAATAGGCTTGCCGAGGAAGTCTCATTCGTGTCATTCGTCGCACCGAAGGTGCTTCGTGCAACGCTTCTTCTCGCCGCATGGAATAATTACTGAAATTCGTTGTTGAAAAACATCCGAACCTTGTGTTATGACAATTAGTTTTGTTGTTAAAGTTTGAGAGAAACAAGTCAGCCTCCCTCTTGTCCTATTGGTGTGACATGAGGGAGGCTGAAATTTGAATAGGTGTTGATTTACCAGACTGGTTCTGGGAAATATTCGTTGTTATAGACGGAACTTGGACAAAGTTCAATGAAGTCGAATGGAAGTTCGTTGTTGTCCGACTCCATCTTCTGCTGGATGCGCAGATAATGGTCTGTCTTGCCGTCGGTGGTGAAGGTTCCGAAAATCTTTCGGATTTGTCGTCCGTTAGCGTCACCGTTGCGGAGGTTGCTCGAAGATGCATCGAAACTGGTTCGTGGTTGTGGGTGATAGCACTTTGGACCCTTCATCCAACCAAGATTATGGATAGATTTGTCGAATGCAGCAATGGCATCGTCATCGCCCAAGTCGCTGTCGGATGTCCAGCCGAAAAGTTCTTTTCCGTTTTTGCGCATATCGAATGGAATGCCTTGAGGTTCGCCGTCGATATAGACTTGAATGATGCCTCGTGTTGAGTAACCCGCATTCGTGAACATGCGAATCTCATAAGTTCCTGCTGGTACAGGTGGCAGGGTCAACGTGAAGTCGTAACGTCCTTTGAAGAGCACCTCGTCAGCTTCGTAGCATCCATACCAGAGTGAACGGCAGCGCACGTGCATGTGGGTTTGGGGGCTCATCTGGAAGTTGCGTGCATAACCAGGCTTGAAACCGACATTACGCCCAGGATTGTTGGCTGCCGACGTATTATTCGAGCCGCCGGGATACTTGTTGTCGCCATTTCCGTGTCCGCGTGCTACCTCACCATCAGTGAGTTTGGTCATGAAGTCAGGCGACAACGTGGTGCAGTCCATACGGATACAGTCGTTCATGACGACTTCCTGCATATTGCGGTCGTATGCCACGATATCGTCGATGTAATGGAAGATTCCGTTCAGCGCAGTGTTGATTCCTGTATATTCATTGGGTCTTGCCACTTTCGCACCACGGTAATAGCCTCCGCGCTCGTCTGCATGGTGACGGACACCACGGCGATTGACATACAAACCCGGTTGAGTGCCTGAAGGGAAAGAAAGTTTCATCATGGAATGTGGCATCAGAGTGCCATACCAGTCGCAGATGTCATACTTCATACGATTGAATTCGTACTGCAGCTGGTCGTTGTTCATGCATGTCAAACTGTAGTAGTCGCCATAGCGGTCAATCACATGGTAGGATATGAATCGGTTGAGTGCATTGCGGCGGTCTGTCTCGTCAGTGATGCCAGCATCTTCAGGAAAGACGGGGTCGTAGAGTTCATGAGCTTTGGCGCGCAGATCGTCCATCGTCTCGATGCCATATTTTTCTTTCAAGATAGAGTCCGGGCACAAGAATACGGTATAGTTGAAGTAACGCTTAGCAGGGTATGCCACGTTGTCATACTCATTGCCATCGGCTGTAATCAGCAACATCTTATCGTTGGTCCATGTGCAAGAGTCGATGCGGTCCTTGTCGCTTGCCCATCCATAAGTGGGGTCCACATAATGGTCTTGCAAAGTGTCCATGATGCCCGTCATTTGGAAAGCCTTGGCATAGAGTGTGCAGTTTGCGTCTTTCAGGATGACAGCACCAATTAGGTCGTTAGGTGAACCTACCACAGTGCTCACCGTATGCACCACCCCATTTGACACGGAGTCGTCGGCATGAATCACTTGCGAGTCCTGATTGATATAGAGTGTCAAGACTGAATCCTGCTTCTGTGCATCCCATTCCTGATAGGACTTGACGCTGAGGATGTGCTCCAGCATGTTGGACTTGGGATAAGGACCCTCGTTGATGTCAGTCGTGAAGTATGCCGCTTCAATGATGGAGTTCAGAGCGATGGTGTCGCAGTCTTCCACTGAAAGCTCCTCCACTGATGAAAGCCCGCGTCCTGCCAGGTACTTCTCCACAGCCTCATTGGTCGGTGCAAAGACGGTGTAAGAACCGTATGTGCCCAGCATGTCAACAAGACGGAGATTGTACTCTCCTCTTGCACGATTCAGAATTTTCAGGTATTCAGAATATTGCTCCCGATTCTTCAAGTAGTCGGCAGCATATTCTCTGGATTGTGTGTAATAGTTTTCCACCCCAGGGTCGTCGGAACAACTCACGACTGCAACCTGCAAGGCTGAAATCACAAAAAGAGCGATTGCCCAAAGTTTAATTTTAGATGAATTCATAACATCTGTTAAATGTAGATTGTTGGTAAAATGGTAGTTTAGTAATATATAAGTTGATTGTAACGGCAAATTTACACTTTTTATAAGTTATTAACCAAATAAAACATAATTTTTCTTCTTGTTTTTAACACATCAAGAATAATTATGAAGTCAATTTAAACTATAAGTGGGATTTTGTAGTCATTTATTATAAATTTGCAAATTTTGTATTATTCTAACCCAAACTTAACAACATGATGAAATCATTGACGAAAGTCATGCTGGCAGCATGCTTGCTGATGGCAGGACAGGCGGCGTTTGCTGCATCCCCATGGAAAAAGGGAGCATTTGAGACAAAAAAGTACCGTAACCTATTCGTTGAAATGGGCTACTCCAAAAAGGATGTAGATGCCAAATTGCAGGAGGTGTTCAACGATTGCTTTTACGGCCCCAACAAAGTCTATTTTGAAGTGGGCGACTCGATGGCCTATGTATCAGATATCAAGAACCACGATGCACGTACCGAAGGTATGTCATACGGCTTGATGATTGCCGTGCAGTTTGACAAGAAAGACATCTTCGACCGCCTGTGGCGTTGGAGCAAGAAATACATGCAGCACCAAGATGGCATCCGTGAGGGCTACTTTGCATGGAGTTGCCGCACAGACGGCACTCAGAACTCTCCAGGTGCCGCGTCCGACGGTGAACTCTACTTCATCACGGCACTGATTTTTGCTTCCAACCGTTGGGGCGACGACACGGGCATCAACTACAAGGCAGAGGCACAGCGCATCCTCAACTGCACCATGCCCAAAGAATATGAAGCCCCTCGGGGAGGTTTCGGTTTTGGAGGCTTCGGTGGCGGTCAGCAACAGCAGAATGCCGCTCCACAGAAGCAGAGAATGTTCCTGATCAACCCTGATTCCAAACTCATCACCTTCACGCCCGATGGTGGCGGTCAGACTTACACCGACCCATCCTATCATATCCCAGCCTTCTATGAAGTATGGGCAAAGTGGGCAGACGACGGTCGTGCCGACTATTGGAATGAGTGCGCAGCCAAGTCACGTGAGTTCCTCCACAAAGCCATCAACGAGAAGACGGGTCTCAATCCCGACATGTGCCAGTTCGATGGCAGTGAGATGCAAGGTTGGGGAGGTCGTCGCAACAGCAGCAACAACTTCCGTTACGACTCATGGCGTGTGCCTATGAACATTACCCTCGACTATGAGTGGAGTTGCGCTGACCGCGAATGGCAGCAGCAGTATGGCGAGAAGATTCAGAACTTCTTCTATTCTCAGGGTGTAAACGACTTCATGGACCAGTACCGCACTGATGGCACCTTGCCAGAAGAGAACGAGATATTGGGTGCAGGTGGTTTCCGCAAGTTGCGCCATTCCATCGGTCTTGTTGCCACTACAGCAGCAGCATCCATGATGTGCAGCCACGACAAGAGCAAGGAATTTGTCGATGCCCTCTGGAACGCCAAGCACGAGCCATTCGAGGACGGCTACTTCGATGCTTACTATGACGGTCTGCTCCGCCTCTTTGCCTTCATGCACCTAAGCGGCAACTACCAGATCATCTTCCCAAAGAAATAAGCATTCACAGACTGACATACTTCCAAGCCCGCTACCATCATGGTGGCGGGCTTGTTTTTTCTTAAAGGCACACTACCCTTTTTCAAACATTTGGCTTCGCCGAATGTCGGCACACTTTCAAACATTTGGCTTCGCCGAATGTCGGCACACTTTTTGAACATTTGGCTCCGCCGAATGTCGGCATACTTTTCAAACATTTGGCTTCGCCGAATGTCAGCATACTTTTCAAACATTTGGCTTCGCCGAATGTCGGCATACTTTTCAAACATTTGGCTTCGCCGAATGTCGGCACGGTGCGCCTCACATTTCACGCACGGTGCGCATAATATTACAGGCACTCAGCGCGAAATATTATACGTTGAGTGCCCGTAATTGTAGGTTAAATGGTTACGTGTTTTGACCTGGGGAATTCAGAAAACTCCTTAGCCTTTCCTCATCTATTTTGTGCAGAAAGAGGCACTATTCATTCCACTGATGAACCCTGTGGGTTCCGACTGGGAATCATAGAGACCCTCATCCTTCCACGTCGCCTCGAACTTTATTGTCCAAACAATGAGTTATTCAGATATAATCCCCCCATCATTATCCTTGCCTTCACGCTTCAGAACACCTATCTTTTGCATTGCAGAGAGGTCACGTTTGATGGTACGTTGGCTCACCGACAAAGTCTCCGACATTTGTCGGCTGGTGATTGTCGGAGACTCTTTGATGAGATTTAGTATTTTCTGTTGACGCTCAGTCAGTTTAGTTTCCGACATGTCTCCGCCATTCGAGGTGTCGGAGGAGGCGAAGATGATTGTCCGAAATTTGGAAGGAGTTGATTTGAACTTGGACTTGGACTTCAGTTCGTCCTTATAACCTTCCAAGGCTTTGGTATTACAGAAGCGTGTTAGTCCACTGCCTCGTTTCTCCATATTGTCAAGTTGTTTAGTGATCATCTTCTTGTATTTCCAAGGAAACAGGGGTGTTTGACTGCTCATAGTTCTGAAAAAGTGATATCTGCAAACCGATTTGACAGACTTGATACAATCTTTGGTGTCGGAACTGGTATTCATGATTATTCATGGGCATTATATGGGTATTATATGTGAAAAGAGAAAGCCGAAGCCCTTTATATTTAACATGAATGTCCATCTAACGTCCATGAATGACCATCTATTCTTGTAAGAATTTCTAACGACCGATTGGGGGGTATTGTTTCATCCGATAGAAGCTTTTCTATGAAACAAAAAGAAAGCGTAAACAAATCTCTTCGTTTACGCTTTCCATGTATATGGTCTTACGTTGTAAGACTTCTATCAGATATTAGTGCTGGCGGAGGTTCCACTTAGAGTTGTCGCTGCTGAAGTCGTACTCTGCAAGTGTTGGTGTGCTGTCACCTGCTGAGTAGAGCACATACTTGGTGTTGGTGCCTTCCTTGCCAGGAATCTCCTTAGGCATGATGCGGAAAGTACCGTCGGTGAGTTGCTCAATGCGCCAGAGTTGCTCAGGAGCACCAGTGAAGGAAGGAACGGTAGTTACTTCCACATCCTCTGTGGCAGCGAGAGCACGTTCTGTACCAGCAATGGTGATCTTGAAGTATGGGTTGCTCAAGTAACCACCTGCCTCTGGAACGGCTGTGATGGTCCACTTCTGGTGAGGACGGAACATGTAGTCACCGATGCGGGCAGGAATATTGCCTGAAGGCCATGTGCTGATGACATCTTCCAGTTTCTGTTCAGCCACGGGCTGAGGAGGAGCGGCATTTGCCTGCTGACCACCGCCGAAGCCACCGAAACCACCTGCACGTGCCACGTTCATACGAACGAAGTCAACGGCAAGTTCGAGGGCATAACCACGACGCTCAGATTCAATCTCGTAGGTGCCTTCTTTGAGTTGGTCACCACCGATAGGCCATCCATTCTTCCAAAGGAGAGGACGAACTGCCAATGTGGAGCGGCCACCCATGTCGAAGTCAGCCTCCCAGTGGAATGACATCACCTCAACACCTTCGTCGATGATGGTGCGTCCGAAGTGTCCGGCACCCGTCTTGCGGTCGCCTGCAGCAATGACCATCTTGCCACCACCATGATACATGTCACGACCTACATTGTCGATGTATGGACCTTCTGGGCTCTTGGAACGCCCCACCACAATATTATAAGTAGAGTTCACACCGTCGCAGCAAGTGCCGTGAGTGCCGAGCAGGTAGTACCAACCATCTCTGTAGATGAGGTCAGAAGCCTCACAGTCGATGGCGATATCTTTCTCCTTGTTGCCGCTCTTACGGAAACCTGTGGCTGGATCCAACTCGATGAGACGGATGGTGCCGAAGTAAGTACCGTAACTTACCCACAGACGACCTGTGGTTGGGTCGAGGAGTGCACCTGGGTCGATGGCGTCTTGGTCTTCCATACCGTCAGAGTAGCAAACCTCCACACCTTCAGACCACTTGAAGTCGGGTGACTTAGGGTCGAGGGTCTTGTTCCACATGGTGAGGATGCGGCCAGCGTGACCACCACCAAGACCACCACCTGTGGCACCGTAGATGCAGAGGTAACGATCACCAATCTTAATCATATCGGGGGCAGCACCGCCACCAGGACGCTCTGCGCCGCTGTGCCAGTTCCATCCGTCGTCGGTGATGATACCGCCACCACCTGTGCCGAATGTGTACCACTTGCCATCACACTCAGCCAGTGTGGAGGGGTCGTGGATGAAGGGTTGTCCTGATTGTGCTGATGCTGTTGCTGCCACAATCAATGTGCTGGCAGCCAATATAGTGCGAAGTATTTTCATGCTCTTATTTGTTGTTGATTATTGTATAGTTTTTAACAGGGTTACCTTTCTCATCGAGGAAACGAACGCAGAAATCGCTCATACCTGGGCCATTGATGATGGCACCACGCAGCACGTTGCGTCCCTTCTTCAGGGTGATGCGTTTTGACATCGCATCGTCCTTCACCATACGGCGGTCGCCTGAGAGTAACAATGTCTCTTCACCGTTGAGCCACCACATGGAAGCGGAGTTGGAACCGACAGCCAGACGAACGTCCTTGATTTCCTCAGGACAGTCGATGACGGTAACTGCCCAGAAGAGCACGCCATACACTTGTTCACCATACTTTTCAGCAAAGCGGAAGAGTTTCACGTTCATGTTCTCGCTGTCGAGTGCATGCCATGTGAGTGTCTGCTTCACAGTTTTCACCTCTGGTTGTGCGGGCTGAGCCTGCTGGCCAAATCCACGGCCGAAGCCGGCAGGAGCCTGTTCCTGCTTGAACACAGCTTGTACTTTCTGACCATCCTTTGGAAGAATAGTCTGCTGGCCCTTGAAGTATTCTCTGTTGAAGTGCTCGCGCAAATAGCTGTCAGTGAAGACAGTGTTGCCGCTGTTAGGCTTGTTGATTGGCTCCAAGAGCATCCAGCGGTGGATGAAACCTTCGCTGTCTGGTGCAATTGCTGCTGATGTGGATGGTGAGAAGTACTTAGGACGATTCTTGAACAGAACATAATCCACTGCTACTTCTGCATCGCCATCGTTGGTGATCACAAGGTCAGTCACACCCTTTGGCACATAGTTCAAAGTGGTAGTCTGGGTGAGCCACTGACCTCTCATGTCACGACGGAATCTGCCCATCATGCCACCACCGCCAGCAGGAGCATTGGGCGTCTCTGGAGGAACGATGTTGTCGAGCGTGATTTTGGCAATCACCTTGCCTGTGGCACTCTTTTCGCGGATGCTGAATGTTGTGTTGCCACTTGCCTTAACGCTCATGATGAGGTAACTGTCACCTGTAATGTCGCTGAAATCAACGTCGTTGTAACGGAGCCAACTACCCTTCTTGGGCAGTGCAGCCTGATAACTACGGAAGGTGTTGACTGTGTCGATGAGTTGTGTAGTCACATCGCTGCTTGCCTCGCTGTAACGGTCAATCTCAATCTTCTCAGTTGCCTTGTTGATACCAACACCACGCATGGTGGGCTTCACCTCCTGAATGGTACCGTCGGCGTTGAAGGTGAGTTTGTCGATACATACAGAACGACGCTTGTCATCGCTTGGCGAGAAGTCGTTGTGATGATAGAAGAGATACCACTGACCCTTGTAGTTGATGATGCTGTGGTGGTTGGTCCAGCAACCATTAGCATGTTCAGCCATGATGAGTCCCTTATACTCGTATGGACCCATCGGGTTCTTACTCATGGCGTATCCAAGCACTTCGGTGTTTTCTCTTACATAAGGATATGTGAGATAATAGTTGCCATTGTACTCGAATGCGAAAGGACCTTCAGCCTGGCGGTTTGGAAGCCCTTCGAGACAGTTGGCACCCACCATTTCCATCTCACGATTACCAAACTTGACCGTCGTCTTTGGATTGTCGTCGGCAAGTTCTTTCATGTTCTCCTTGAGTTTGGCGCAACGTCCATTGCCCCAGAAGATGTAGGCATTGCCGTCAGATGCTTGAAGCACACAGGGGTCAATGCCGTTGATGCCCTTGATGGGTTCTGGTTCGGGAATGAACGGACCCTCAGGATTGTCGGCAATGGCTACACCTACAGCAAAACCACCACCTGCAGCAGGAGCGGATGGAAAATAGAAATAGTACTTTCCATTTCTGTAAACGCAGTCAGGTGCCCACATCGAATAGGAGTTGGGTCTCACCCAAGGCACCTTGTTCTGTGTAACAATCATACCATGGTCTGTCCAGTCGGTTAAGTTTTCCGATGAGAACACGTGGTAGTCTTCCATGCAGAACCAGTCCTGGCGCTGTCCGACAGGAGGTTTGATATCGTGCGACGGATAGAGGTACACCTTGTTGTTAAATACGCGCGCTGTAGGGTCAGCCGTGAATTGATTACGGATGACGGGGTTCTGTGCCGAAAGCGCAAGCGGCACACCCATCAGAACTAATGCAATTAGGTTCTTCATTGGCTAGTAATAAAGTAATTGATGATTTTGATAATAAATTTGTTAATAACAATTGTGAAAACTTTGTGCAAATATAGGAATAAAATTCTATCTGCAAGAAATTTTGTCACACTATTTCGTGAAAAAACAACATTCTTTCATGAGAATTCCCCATTTTATGTAAAATGTAACACCAAAAGAGGTTATAAAAAGAAAAAATGTCCCATTCACACTTAAAATTTGGCAAATGGCACTTATCGTAATGAATAAGTAAAGAAATCTCGTTTCTTTTTATGTGCATTCCTCTTTTTCATTCAAATATGAAGATAAAATGTAAGATAAATGTGGATTTATCGTGTTATTCGGATTTTTTTCTCTATCTTTGCATCCGCAAAAATGAATACACGCATACGACATATTCAACTATTCATGCTTCTCATGATGGCGTGGCTGCCAATTTCGGCGGAGAAAGTTCTCTCCGTTGAGGACTCGGTTGCTGCTGCGCCTCAGTTGGATTCCATCGAAGTCTCGATTCTCACATGCACTCCTGGAAAGGATATGTATGCAAAGTTTGGACATACCGCTTTACGTGTGAGAGACTACACGGCAAACCGGGATGTGGTGTTCAATTATGGATGTTTTGATTACAATTCCAATAACTTTGTCTTAAAGTTTCTCTTGGGAAAAACGGATTATTTGCTTGATGCTGAAGAATTTGATTTTCTCAAATATCGTTATGGGAGGTTGGGCAACGGCGTGTCTGAGCAAGTGCTGAATCTGAGTCAGACGGAGGCGAACCGTTTGTTGGTTCTGTTGTTGGAAAACCTGCGACCAGAGAATCAAGAGTATCGTTACAACTGGCTTTATGACAACTGCACGGAACGTGCTCGCGACATGATTGAGAAGGCTGTAGAAGGAAGAATTGAGTATGCGGGATTGCTGGATGAAGATGTGACGGTGCGCGACATGTTGCATAAATGTCTGAAAGAATCGCCTTGGGTGTCTTTTGGCATTGATGTGATATTAGGCGAAGAAATCGACCGAAAAGTAGATCGACGTGTCATGATGTTCCTCCCCGATGTGTTCAGGATGGAGGCAGATGGTGCCTATATTGTGAGGAATGACGGTGGGCGGTCTGAATACATTGCCAACAGAGATACGGTGTTGGAAGATGTGAATGCTCCAGACAAAACCTATTTTTTTCTTTCTCCTTTGTTTCTGTTCTCCTTGTTGCTGTTATGTGCGGTGTTGCTTTTCATTCAAGAGCTCAGAAGGAAAAAGTACACGGCATGGTTGGATGTGGTGATGCATACGTTTCAGGGGGTTGCTGGTTTATTGGTGGCATTCCTTTTCTTCTTGTCGGAGCATCCGGCTGTAGATAGCAACTGGTTGGTTGTCATGTTCAACCCCATCCCACTCTTCTATGCCGCATGGTTGCTCTATTGTTACAAAAAGGGGCGAAAGAACCTTCTCTCTTACGTCAATCTGGCTGTAACAGCAGGATTTATGATAACGATGGTGCTTTGTTTGCAATCCTTCAATCCTGCCATGTGGGTGTTGATGTCCAGTTTTTTAGTCAGAGCCTTATCGCAGGCTCATTTCACCTATCATAAAGGACGATGAAGAAGCAGATTCTTACAACATTTTTTGCCTCTATTGCAATGGCAGGCACGATGGCACAGACAGGTTCTGTGCCACGATTGGTTGTAGGTATATCCATCGATCAATTCCGTTCAGACTATCTCAACGCATTCATGCCGCTTTATGGCGAAGGCGGTTTCAAACTCTTGTTGGAGAACGGACAGGTCTATTCGAATGTACAGTACCAGCATACGCCTGTTGACCGTGCCTCAGCGATTGCATCAATAGTGACAGGCACTGTCCCCTACAATCATGGCATCATTGCTGAGGAATGGATGAGCCGTACGGAACTGCACACAAACTATTGTGTAGATGACCGCAACTTCAAGGGTGTGGAGACCAACGATGGTTCCTCGCCTAAGAATCTGTTGGTCAGTACGATTGGCGATGAACTGAAAGTCGCTACCAAGGGAAAGGCATTGGTGTATAGTGTGGCACCTTATCGTGAGGCAGCTGTTCTGGCTGCGGGACATACGGCCGATTGGGCTATGTGGATTGATAGCCAAAACGGAAAGTGGGCTGGCACTACCTATTATGGGCAGACTCCTTCTTGGTTCCGTTATCTTGACGGGAACGCAGTTGCGGACAAGATTTCGACGTTGACTTGGAAACCGACAAATGATGTGGTCGGCTCCTATAATTATTATTTACTGACTGCTCAGAAGCCATTTTCCCACCACTTCACGGCTGATAGCCGCTTCCGTGTGTTCAAGACATCAGGATTGGTGAACGAGGAGGTGACTCGTGCTGCACGTTCCTGTTTGGAGAACGGCAATGCCGGAATGGATGATGTGACAGACTTCCTGTCTGTATGCTACTATGCAGGTAACTTCCATCCTGACAATGTGGTGAGCACCACAACCGAACTGCAGGACACCTACATTCGGTTAGATGCAGAACTCTCCACGTTGCTGAAGAAGATAGACCAATTGGTAGGACTTGACAAGACACTCATCTATGTCACTTCCACGGGATATGACGAAGTGGACAACTCGGAGGAACTCTCCCAATACCGCATTCCAACGGGCGATTTCAATATCAATCGTTGTGCCACTTTGCTGAACATGTACCTTTGTGCCATGTATGGCAACGGGCAGTATGTGGAGAGTTATTATCGCAATCAGTTCTATTTGAACCACAAATTCTTGGAGCAGAAGCAACTGAAACTGGCTGAGGTGCTCGAACACTGTGAAGATTTCCTTTTCCAATTCAGTGGTGTCCGTGATGTGTTCACTTCTCATCGCATCACCCAAGGTGCATGGACACCAGGCATCAGTGCCATTCGCAACGGCTTCAATCCCAAGTGCTCAGGCGACATCATCGTGCAGGTTTCCCCTGGATGGAACATTGTAGATGAAGACAGAAACACCAAACGGATGCAGCGCGACTCATTCTTTGAGTTCCCGCTCATCTTCTTTGGATATACGATAAAACCTGAGAAAGTGGCAACTCCCGTCACAGTCGATTGCATCGCACCGACGGTAGCACACCACATTCGCATCAGAGCACCGAATGCATGCTCCTCTGCCCCACTCTTTTGAAAAGATTAGATAGACTAGATATTCTAGAAGGGCTAGAAAAGCTAGAGAAACTAAATAAAGAACCAACCAAACGAAACAAAAATAATATAAAATATGGGATTTTCATTGAATAAACTGCTCAGCACATTGTTCGGTAATAAGGCTGCTCGCGACATCAAGGAGATTCGTCCTATTGTGGAGCAGATTCTTGCTGTAGAACCTGAGATTCAGAAACTCAGCAATGATGAACTGCGTGCTAAAGTGGATGAGATAAAGGCTCAACTGCAAGATAAAGTAAAGGACAAACGTGCCGAGATAACCGAACTGAAAAACAAGATTCAGGAGACAGAGATAGACAAGCGTCAACCTATCTTTGAGGCTATCGACAAGAAGGAAACGGAAGTGCTTGACCTCTTCGAGGAAGGACTGACCGAGGTGCTGCCCACGGTGTATGCCATCGTGAAGGACACGGCTCGCCGTTTTGCCGAAGCGGAAAATGGCGACATCATCGTGACTGCCACCGACTTTGACCGCGACCTCTCTATCGAGCATGACTTTGTCGATATTGAGGGCGACAAGGCCATCTGGCACAACCACTGGGTGGCCGGCGGCAACGAGATGACATGGAACATGATTCACTACAACGTGCAGTTGTTTGGTGGCATCGTGCTCCATCAAGGTAAGATTGCCGAGATGGCAACGGGTGAAGGTAAAACCCTTGTGGCTACTTTGCCAGTGTTCCTCAATGCTCTCTCACGCAATGGTGTCCACGTGGTCACCGTCAACGACTATCTGGCCAAGCGTGACTCCGAGTGGATGGGTCCGCTCTATATGTTCCACGGACTCAGCGTCGATTGCATCGACAAGCACCAACCCAACTCTGAGGCTCGCCGCAAGGCTTATCAGGCGGACATCACTTTTGGTACTAACAACGAGTTCGGCTTTGACTATCTGCGCGACAACATGGCGATGGCACCGAAAGACCTCGTGCAGCGCATCCACAACTATGCCATTGTCGATGAGGTCGATTCCGTGCTGATTGACGATGCCCGTACCCCGCTCATCATCTCTGGCCCCATCCCGAAGGGCGATGTGCAGATGTTTGAGGAGTACTGCCCCATTGTGGAGCAACTTGTTGAGGCACAGCGTCGTTTGGCCCAGAACTATCTCAGCGAGGCCAAGAAACTCATCGAGTCGGACAACAAGGACGACGTGACCGCTGGCTTCCTGTCGCTCTTCCGTGCCTACAAAGGTCTTCCGAAGAACAATGCACTCATCAAATATCTCTCTCAACCTGGCATTAAGACGGGACTCTTGCAGACGGAGGAAATCTACATGGAGAACAACAACCGCCGTATGCCAGAGGCGATTGAACCCTTGTTCTTCGTGGTGGATGAGAAGTTGAAGTCTGTGGAAATGACTGACAAGGGTAACCAACTCATCGCCAACATCGTGAAGGACGATACCTTCTTTGTGTTACCAGACATCACCACCCAGTTGTCAGAGTTGGAGAACGAGAAGTTTGAAAACGAAGACGACAGACTCGCCAAGAAGGATGCCCTCATGCAGGATTATGCTCTCAAGGCTGAGCGTGTACACACCATCCAGCAGTTGCTGAAGGCATACACCATGTTTGTGAAGGATGACGACTACGTCATCATGGATGGCGAAGTGAAGATTGTCGATGAACAAACAGGTCGTATCATGGAGGGCCGCCGCTGGAGCGACGGACTCCATCAGGCTGTAGAAGCTAAAGAGCGTGTGAAGGTGGAAGCCGCCACTCAAACCTTTGCTACCATCACCTTGCAGAACTACTTCCGCATGTACCACAAACTGGCAGGCATGACGGGTACTGCCATCACGGAGGCTGGCGAGTTCTGGGACATCTACAAACTCGATGTGGTGGAGATTCCCACCAACCGTCCCATCGCCCGCATCGACATGAACGACCGTGTGTATAAGACCAACCGCGAAAAGTACAACGCGGTGATTGAGGAAATTGTGAAGATGCGCAACAGTGGTCGCCCTGTGCTGGTCGGCACCACATCGGTCGAGATTTCCGAGTTGCTCTCCCGCATGCTCTCCATGCGCAAGATACCTCATCAGGTGCTCAACGCCAAACTCCACCAGAAGGAGGCCGACATTGTGGCACAGGCTGGTCAGAGTACCCTTGGCGAGGTCATCAACCCCGATGGCACCAAGGAGGAAAAGATGCTGGGAGCCGTCACCATTGCCACCAACATGGCAGGTCGTGGTACCGACATCAAACTCTCCGATGAGGTGAAAGCTGCCGGAGGTCTTGCCATCATCGGTACTGAACGGCATGAGAGCCGCCGAGTGGATAGGCAGTTGCGTGGACGTTCTGGCCGTCAGGGCGACCCGGGTTCCTCTGTCTTCTATGTGTCATTGGAAGACAAACTCATGCGCCTCTTTGCTAGCGACCGCATCTCCAAAGTGATGGATCGTCTCGGATTTGAGGAAGGTGAAATGATTGAGCACAAGATGATTAACCAGAGCATCGAACGTGCCCAGAAGAAGGTGGAAGAGAACAATTTCGGCATCCGTAAGCGTCTGCTCGAATATGACGATGTGATGAACAAGCAGCGTAAGGTCATCTATGAGCGTCGCCGCCATGCCTTGATGGGTGAACGTATTGGCATGGACATTGCCAACATGATTTGGGATCGTGTGGTTCATATTCTCAGCAATGGTGACTACGAAAGTTGCCGTGAGGACTTCCTGCGCATCTTTGGTATGGACATTCCGTTCGACATGGAAAAGTTTGAGGCAGAGACCCGTGAAAAACTTGAAGACGAAGCTTTCGACATTGTCATCGACTCTTTCAAGAAGCGTAGTGCACGTCTTGCATCGGTGGCCTTCCCCGTCATCAAAGACGTCTATGAAACCAAGGGAAGCATGTATGAGAATATTCTCGTGCCCATCACCGACGGACGTCATGTCTATCAGATTAGCATTCCTCTCAAGGAGGCTTACGAGACACAGGGAAACTCCATCCTCGTAGCCTTTGAAAAAGCCATTCTGCTCCATACTATTGACGATGCATGGAAGGAGAATCTCCGTGCACTCGACGAATTGAAACAGTCCGTGCAGAATGCGTCCTACGAGCAGAAAGACCCGCTTCTCATCTTTAAGTTAGAGTCTGTCAATTTGTTCGATACGATGGTCAACGAAATCAATGATGGCACGATTTCTGTACTCATGCGCTGCTCCATTCCTATTGCTCAAGAACGTGACGTGCAGCAAGCACCCGCAGCCGGTATGGATGAGCCCAAACAGCACCTTACAGAGAGTCATCAGAATCTTGATGAGCCATCAGAGACCCAGCGTCAGCAGGCACAAGCCGCAGGAACAGACACTCGTGCTCGCCAACCCATAGCACCAATCGTCAACAATGGTCCTAAAATCGGGCGCAATGATCCATGTCCTTGTGGCAGTGGTAAGAAATATAAGAATTGTCATGGGCGTGGGTTGTAACTCATGCTGATGACAATAGTAACAGGGAGGGGATGAACAAACTGGTTCATCCCCTCCCTGTTGTTTATGATTATCATTGTATTACCCTTGCTGATGGTTGATACAAATACCTTGTAGATACCATTCGTAGAGGCGGTGAATGCCCTCGTCAATCTCGATGGTGTGGTGCCAACCAAGACGATGGAGTTTAGACACGTCAGTAAGTTTCTTTAAGGTGCCGTCTGGTTTTGTGGCATCCCATCGGAGTTCGCCCTTGAAACCAATCTCCTGCATGATATGCTCAGCCACTTCCTTGATGGAAATTTCCTTTCCTGTACCCACATTGATGTGGCAGTTGCGGATTTCCTTGATGCCGTCGCGGTTGACGATGAAGTCGCTCTTCTCAACCACATCCTTGAAATCGACATTGAGGAGACAATGCACAGAGGCATCAGCCATTTCCTCGCTCCAAAGGAACTCGCGCATCGGTGCGCCCGTACCCCACAGGGTGACTGCTTCTGGTGTGATGCCATAATGACGAAGTACCTGAAGAATCGTATATTCATCGCTCATGGAGGTTGCCATGATGGTTTGGCATGCCTGAGAATGAGCCTCTTCCTGTGCGCCTTGTCCATCCACCATCTTAGGCACTTTCATCGATACGGGGCGAAGACCGAGGTCTTTACGGACAGCCTCCCAATCGCCTTCATTGAGGCACTTTGCCAAATGTATCTTACGAATCATGGCAGGGAGAACATGAGAGTTCTCCAAGTGAAAGTTGTCGTTGGGACCATAGAGGTTGGTCGGCATGACGGCGATGTAGTTGGTGCCATACTGCAGGTTGAACGACTCGCACATTTTCAAGCCAGCAATTTTGGCGATAGCATAAGGCTCGTTGGTGTATTCAAGGGGTGACGTGAGCAGACAATCCTCAGGCATCGGCTGGGGTGCTTCACCTGGATAAATGCAGGTAGAGCCGAGAAAGAGCAGTTTCTTCACGTCATGTTTCCATGCCTCGCCAATTATGTTCTGCTGAATCTGCAAGTTCTGATAGATGAAGTCTGCACGATATTGCAGGTTCGCCATGATACCTCCTACATGAGCAGCAGCCAAGACGACGGCATCGGGCTGTTCTTCGTCGAAGAATTTCTTCACAGCCACAGGGTCAAGCAGATCCAACTCTGCATGTGACTTGCCAACAAGATTGTCGTAACCGCGTTTTTTGAGGTTGTTCCAAATGGCAGAACCGACCAAACCATGATGACCTGCCACGAATATCTTAGATTTCTTATCTAAAGCCATAACTCTTTATTTCACAAGTCCTTTCTCCAAATATTCAGCCAAGTTGGTTCTCATCACCGATGCTACATGGTCGGCTGCCACCTTTTCCATATCATGCTTCACCATGATGGAAACGAGTTGTTCGAAAGAGGTTGACTGCGGATTCCAACCAAGTTTTTCTTTTGCCTTGGTAGGGTCTCCCCAGAGATTGACCACATCAGTAGGACGGTAGAAGTCGGGGCTGACCTCAACGAGAGTCTTGCCTACAAGGTTGTCAGGTCCTGCAATGCAGATGCCCTTCTCATCCATGCCCTCACCCTCAAACTTGAGTTCGATACCAGCAGCCTTGAATGCATAGTAAGCGAACTCACGCACAGAATGCTGAACACCTGTAGCGATGACGAAATCTTCAGGTTTCTCCTGCTGAAGGATGAGCCACATACACTCCACATAGTCTTTTGCATACCCCCAGTCACGAAGTGAGGAGAGGTTGCCCAAGTAGAGTTTGTCCTGCTTGCCCTGTGCGATACGTGCAGCGGCAAGCGTAATCTTGCGGGTCACGAAAGTTTCGCCACGACGTTCTGACTCGTGGTTGAACAGAATGCCAGAGCAGCAATACATATTGTAAGCCTCACGGTATTCCTTCACAATCCAGAAACCATACAGTTTTGCCACTGCGTAGGGAGAATATGGATGGAAGGGTGTCTTTTCATTCTGGGGAACCTCCTCCACCTTGCCATACAACTCGGAAGTGGATGCCTGATAGATGCGGCACTTGTCAGCCAATCCGCAAAGGCGTACAGCCTCCAGCACACGCAGCACACCGACAGCGTCAACGTCTGCGGTGAACTCTGGCGAGTCGAAACTTACCTGAACGTGCGACTGTGCAGCAAGGTTGTAAATCTCAGTGGGTTGTACCTTGCTGACCACTTGGAGCATCGACATGGAGTCGCCCAAATCAGCGTAGTGCAGGTGAAAGTTCGGAGTGCCTTCAAGGTGTGCAATGCGCTCACGGTAATCGACAGATGAACGGCGAATGGTGCCGTGCACTTCGTAACCCTTTGCAAGAAGAAACTCCGAAAGGTATGAACCGTCCTGTCCGGTGATACCTGTAATTAATGCAACTTTTCTTTCCATAGATTTTTAAGTCTTGATCATTATATATTCACATATTCAACTTTCGCAAGTTTTAGTTTATTGGAGTTAAAGGAGTTAAAAGGAGTTATCGCTCCGCTCAGGAGTTAAAAGCCGATACTCTGCCAGCAGCATGACATTTGGCTTTAACTCCTTTAACTCCTCTAACTCCTTTAACTCCAAAGAAGTTGAGCATTTGCGAAACTTAAATTCACATATAAATGCATTCAAATATTCACTTCGCTCAATGTCACCAGTTTGTTCACGATGGCATAGATGGTGATGCCTGCCGCAGAGTGAATCTGCAATTTCCGTGCGATGTTGCGGCGATGAGTGGTGACCGTGTTGACCGACAAACACAATTGGTCGGCAATTTCTTTGTTTGACAGCCCCTTTGCCACGCACATCACAATTTCCTTCTCACGGTCAGAAAGTTGTTCCTCGTTCGAAGTGACTGTAGTGCCTTGTGTATTCTCCGACTCAGGCTGCTTCATCTTGGTCTGATGTTCCAGACGTTTCACCGCAGGCACAAAAATGTTGTCCTCTACCAGACTATGGATGCTCAGTTCCTCTTCCGCCTGATAAATAGACACAATCACAGCATTCAGTTTCTCGTTCATTTCCGTCTGCGGATAATACTGCATGAAGAGGTTCTTCAACTCCTTCAGTTTGCTTTCAATCGCCTCATGATGTCGGGAGAGCAGATGACTGCTGTCAATTGCCACCAATTCGCCCTCTAACAATTTCTCCACATAAGCATATACAGTGGTCTCCTCATATTCCATGTGGCGGCGAACCTCCTCCACATATTCATCAAAAAACTTCAGCACCAGAAAGGCAATTTCGTTCTGCACAGAACAATCGATGGCATTCAGCAGATGGAAACGGATGTTGGGAAACAGATACCCGAGAAAATAAGTGTGCGTACGCTTCAAATATCCCAAGACTGATTCAACCTTCACCATCTCCACACGTTGGGGACGATTTTCTGCTCCATCCTTCACGTAGTTGATGATGGTCAAGAACGTGTCGGCATCCACACCGCATTGGTGACACACCTCTGCGATAGTCTTCTCGCCGAAACCTAAAGAAATGCCAAAACGGCTCATCACCTGCAACAGACGATAGTCATTGGCGATGACAAACCCTAACTTATCTGTCGATTTATATACCCCAGGCATATAGCTTTTCCTCATTATAATCATAATTCTGAATGTTTTTAGTTCGTGGACAAAGAGCATCCAGAATTACGTAAACCTATACTAAATCGGGCACAAAGGTAGTGAAAAAAAACGTAAAAAACGAGAAACTTTTCTTTTTTATTCACCCCAAAGAGGTGAAATACTGACTAATGAGTATTGTTTTGTTCTCAGAAAGGTTGTAACTTTGCACCCGATTTGCAAGAGTGTACTTTTGCCGTAAACGCGTTTAGGAGAATGAAACTTTCAGAATTAAAGACAGGCGAGAAGGGAATTATTGTCCGTGTCATGGGACACGGTGGCTTTCGTAAACGAATTGTAGAGATGGGATTCATCAAGGGCAAGAGCGTGGAGGTCTTGCTCAATGCTCCCTTGCACGATCCCGTGAAGTACAAAATCATGGATTACGAGGTCAGCCTGCGTCGTGCAGAGGCTGAACTGGTAGAGGTTGTGAATGAGGAAGAGGCGAAGGCATGGATGGAACAACACCCCGAACAACGAGGCATCCCTGCTGAGGGAAAAGAGGACATCTTGCAACGTGTGGCAAATCTGAAAGGACATGAATTGAGCGTGGTTTTTGTCGGCAATCCCAACTGCGGAAAAACCTCCCTCTTCAATATAGCCAGTGGTGCTCACGAACGTGTGGGAAACTACTCTGGCGTGACTGTCGATGCCAAGGCCGGACATTTTGATTTCGAAGGTTACCACTTTAACATCGTGGACCTTCCTGGCACATATTCCCTCACAGCCTATACGCCGGAAGAACTCTATGTGCGCAAGTACATCATCGAACAACATCCCGACCTCATCATCAACGTGATTGATGCCAGCAACTTGGAACGCAACCTCTATCTGACCACCCAACTGATAGACATGGACGTGCCAATGATTATTGCCCTCAACATGTATGATGAACTTCGTGAGAGCGGCAACAAACTCGACATCGAACAACTCGGAATCTTGTTGGGCGCACCTATCGTACCAACCGTTGGAAAGACAGGTGAAGGTGTGAAAGAACTCTTTCATCAGATTATTGAAATAGCAGAAGGTAAACAAAAGACAGCCAGACATATACACATCAATCATGGAGCGTTGATTGAAGAGAAAATCGAACGAGTGGAAACATTGGTTCGTATGAATCCAGAGCCCCATCACAACTATTCAGCACGTTTCCTCTCCATCAAATTGTTGGAGAATGACCGACAGGTGGAGGGCATCATTCGTCAACTGGACAACCATGTACAAATTCTTTCTGAACGGGACACGTGTCAACGTGAAATACAAGAAGAAATTGGAGAGGACAGCGAATCTGCCATCACCGATGCCAAGTATGGTTATGTGCAGGGAGCCTTGAAAGAAACCTACCAGAAAGTGCACCGTTACAATCGTGCCACCACCAAACGCATTGATGCGGTGGTGACTCATCAAGTGTGGGGTTACCCCATCTTCTTGTTGCTCATGTATTTTATGTTCTTTTGTACTTTCAATATTGGACAGTACCCGATGGACTGGATTGATGCAGGCGTTGAATGGCTCGGTGAAATCGTTGGCGCATGGATGCCAGATGGACCGCTCAAGGACCTTATTGTAGATGGTATCATCAGCGGTGTGGGTGGTGTCATCGTCTTCCTGCCCAACATCATGATTCTTTATGCCTTCATCTCATGGATGGAGGATTCTGGGTATATGGCACGTGCAGCCTTCATCATGGATAAAATCATGCACCGTATGGGTTTGCACGGTAAATCGTTCATTCCTATGATTATGGGGTTCGGTTGCAACATTCCTGCCATTATGGCAACCCGTACCATTGAAGACCGCAAGTCGCGACTCATCACCATGCTCATCATACCCCTCATGTCATGCTCTGCCCGACTGCCCGTCTATATCATCATCATCGGTGCATTCTTCCCTAAGAATTCAGCCCTGATTCTTTTCTGCATCTATCTGATTGGCATTGCCTTCAGTGTGTTGATGGCAAAAGTGTTCAGCCGTTTCATTGTCAAAGGCGAAAGCAGTCCTTTCGTCATGGAACTGCCTCCTTATCGTATGCCATCCATGAAGAGTGTCAGCCGTCACACATGGGAGAAAGGCAAGCAATATTTGAAGAAGATGGGTACCACCATTCTGGTTGCCAGTATCGTGGTGTGGGCACTTAGTTACTTCCCCCATCATGCCGAAGCCACAGAGGAGCAGCAGATGGAACTCAGTTATATTGGACAAATCGGGAAATTCGTTGAGCCAGTCATCCGTCCTTGCGGATTGGCATGGAAAGAAGGTGTAGCCCTCATTGCAGGCGTCGGAGCCAAAGAGATTGTGGCAAGCACAATGGCAGTGCTCTATCATGGCGACATCACCACCAGTGGCATGACGACCCTCACAGCCTTCACCTTCCTGCTTTTCGTTCTCCTTTACATGCCTTGCATCCCTGCCTGCATCAGCATCAAGAACGAATCAGGCAAATGGAAATGGGCAGGATTCACCATCCTCTACACCACCCTCCTCGCTTGGCTCACCTCCATGCTGGTATATCAAGTCGGGAGCCTGATAATCAATTAACTTAACTTTCGGAAGTCATAAAAACCACAGATTACACAGATTACACAGATTTTATGCTGAGAGAAATTTTGGCAGATTGCACAGATTTTTTGCTTTCTTGGCGAAAGCCCATCCGGATGGCCTTAAGAGTCGGCACGACTCTAATCTGTGCAATCAAGAAAGAACCTTTAGCTCGGCGTAGCCAATCTGTGTAATGGCCAATCCACCAGCGGATAAAATCAGAGTAATCTGTGTAATCTGTGGTGAAAAAGAACTCCCGAAACTTAAATCAATTAAGACAAGAATGCAAGAAATTATCGTATATATCATCCTCGCCATCGTGGCAGTCGTTCTTATCCGCTACATCTATCGACAAGTCACAGGAAAGAATCGCGGTTGCAACTGCGGCTCCTGCCCCATGAATGGTGGCGAGTGTCATTGTCACGAGAAGTAACAGTTGAGTACAAAGGTAGTGATTTTTTTAGAGATTAATGCGCTTGTATTGTAAAACGACGTTCTTATCCATACAAAAATAGACTTGGCTCACAAAAGTACAAGAATCGGCTCAATTATGCAAGAATTTGAGCCAATTTCTTGTAATATTTGAGCCGATTTGAAGAAATAGAACGTAAAAAAGGACTTCTTAAACTCTACGCTCGTTCCCACTTTGAGCCTAACATCGTAAGGCTCATGAGCTTTTCCCCACAGAGCCCACGAGCCTTACGACGTTCCGTTGAGGTGGTTTTTACAATGTTACAATCTCACCTTAAAGGTTTCTTCGCCTACCTTCACGATATACACCCCACTTTCGAGTGAGAATGTCGTGTTGCCGACAGCAGAAGTGACAGGTACACCATTGATGCCATAGACAACCACCTGTTCCTTCTCTTCTGCTCCTGCCACAGTGATGCTCTTGTTGGAGGCATACACTTTCACTTCTGACAGAGATGGCATTTCCTTTACGTTAGTGCCAATCTCCTTGAACACAACGTTCAATTCAGCACTACTTGTAATGACAGGAGTAGAGAACTGCCCATCCATCAGTAATGAGGTCATGTCCTTTCCATCAAAGGTAAGAGTGTTGACTTCCCAACCTTCATCAGCACTAACAGCATAAGTGTATGTCTGTCCTACTTCCACTGATTGCTTCAATACACCACCGTTTCCCATACGGATCGTGATGTAGTGGGCATCCTCTCCATCTTCATATTCTAAAATGTTCACAAACTTTGACCACTCTGGAGCAGACATAAACATTGTTGCTGTTCCTTTAGGTACATAAAGTTTACAATTCGTATGGTCAACATTATTGAAAACATTAGAATAAATAGCTAAAGGACGATTCCACTCCACCTTTATAGCGGTCAATCCACTGCAGCCGGAAAAAGCACTTTCTCCGATGGATTTGACACTATTAGGAATGCCTATAGACGTCAATCCAATACAGTTCTGATAAGAATTTGCTCCAATGGATGTGACATTTTCTGAAATGGGCAACGAAGTTAATCCACTACAGCCGGAAAAAGCACCCTCTCCGATAGATGTGACCTTATCTCCCATTTTCACTTCCTGAATGGATGTGTTGCCAGCAAACCATGCTCCAAATTCGGTAATACCTTCTCCAATTATTACGGATGTCAAACCACTGCAACCATCAAAGGCGTCATCACCAATAGATGTGACACTGTTTGGTATCATCAAAGATGTCAAGCCACTACAGCCGTTGAATGCTGACATTCCAATTGAATTAACGCTATTTGGAATTGTCAATGAGGTCAAGCCATTGCAATTTCTGAATGCAGACATGCCAATTGATTTGACACTATTAGAAATCTCTACAGTCTTTATATTTGAGAATCCATGCATATCAAAAGCATAGTTGATTTCTGTGATACCATTTTCCACGACAATATGCTCAACATCTTCCTGAACATCGAAAGATGCATCGGTTCCATGTGGCTTCAGTATAATGGAACTGATCAGCATCTCGTTAGAGAAATCTCTTCTTTGGCTTGAAAGGATGGAAGAACCAATCTGAATAATGACACCATAATCTGCATCACCATAGTAGGAGTTTTTAAATTGGTATTGTCCCAGATAAGTCGTATCATTCACAATGATGTACCCATCTTTATCATACGCTATTCCTTGTGAAAGGAATATATTTGGTAGCGTTTCATCAATAGGATTGGGGTTTTCAAGTGACACTCCTTCATATGGAAAGTTAACATTCTCTCCATCATCCTCACGTTCAATTATTTTAGCAGTGAAACGATAAGGACGCGCATCCCACTCTTCTTGAGGAATATTGTTATAGTCGTCTTTCATCCATATAGGACAGGTCACCAGATAGATATCGTATGTGTCGGCAAACGTGTTCGGAATATTAAAACCAACAGTAATGTTCCCGCTGGTTGGCACAAAGTCAACAAATCGATAATTCTGACTCAATTCATCCTTTCCTTCTTGCCCCGCAGAAGTATAGACTCCAGAACGAACATTAAAAGTTTTTCCTACACCTTTTGTGTAATCCCAGAAATAAAAACCTTGTTCCCAGTGACCCAACTTATTTACCGCATCATCAGACGCAAAAACCCTAATACTTGAAAACATATCCCAAGATTGTTGTGTACTTCCCTCACCACTATTTGGGCTAATGGTTAATGCTTTGGTTCCTTTGTCATATGACCATACTGCATTGTCGCCAAAATAATTGGCTTTGTTTGATGTCACAGATGTTTGTGCCCAAACTGATACAGGCAGAAGCACTGCCATCATTGATTTAAGAATTACTGTCTTCATAATGTTAGTTTTTTAATAATTGTTATTATCTATACTCATTTATTTTGTACTGGAATATGAACTGGCCAAAGTTCTTCAATCAGTTTATAATTATCCATAATGATGATTCTTACATTGTTTGCTGCTAATTCAACTCGAAGCGATTTAGGAAAAGATTCATAATCCTCTAAACTTTTTACAATAATAAAAGTGATGTCTGAATATTCAAACGATAGGTCTATAGGGGTTCTCCATTCCCTTTCTTGAGAAAAGTCGACCCAACGTTTCAGTAATCGTTTTGTATATGAATTTCCATATTCAGGTGAAAAAGGGGTTATGAATGTCCACATTTCTTTTTCGATGCTATTTTTATTTGTCTTTTTCCTGAACTTTTCGAAAATATTTACTCTCATATATAATGCAGGAGCACCATTATGATTAAAAATGAATTTTTTGGTAAATCCCACACCGAAACTAGAATATTGTTGGGTATGTGCTAAAAGGCTACTCCAAGGACACTCCGTGAAACATACACAAGGAGAATTTGTCCAAGGCATTTTAGATGAAACAATCTTTTTTGTTTGAAGGATAGATAATAAACGCTCTTTTGCTGTCATTTTGGAATAAGGCTTTATTAATTCATTTTGTTCTTCATTACAAAAAGCTCCATCTTTTGTGAAATGAACCAGATACATTGAAAAATCCGGCCGATTTAATTTCTCTTTCATTAGACAAATCCTTTTGTGCTTACTCATCCAACTCCAACTTTCGGCATTAAAGTTAACAGAAACAAAAAGGGCGTGAGTTGCTGTACTTCTGCTAATCCTGGTTTCTGGCTCTGGTAAACCGCAATCATAGGATTAGCAACCAGTTAGCCCACGCCGGGGGATAATATGCACAGAAGGTACAACGATGCCATTTATGTATAGATACAGGTATCCATACAATTACAGCATCTAAGTGACCTTTGGATAAATCACCCACGTGGACGTCCCGATTGCGTTATCTTCAATGATTGCTTAGAATTTACCAGATTCGAAACCTGAAGACCAACGTTCGTAAACGTCCTTTTGACGAATGGCAGTCAATGCCTTGCACGAGGCACACACCGCGATAGCGTCAAACCATCGATATAAAGTCAATCCCGCTCTCCCTGTGGTGACAGACACCCTGCAACCACTGCCGCAATCGTCCATCGGGCTAACTGGATTCAAGTCTCTGCAACACCCCGAGCTGCCCATCGGACATACTCGAAATCTGCAAGACGGGGGGCAAATATAGTAATAAATAAGTGAAACTTCCAAACATTTCCCCAACTTTTTTCACTTCTTCCTCTATTATATATAAATGTATGACTCCTTCTCGTGCCAAATCACCACACCAATAACCGTAATTACGTTACACGGTGCAGGGTAATTTGCCCGCAGGGTGAAAGGTAATGTGACGTTGCTGTGTTCCGTTTTATTGCGTTGCCGTATTTCAATTTGCAGTGTTACCGTATCGCGTTATAATTTGAAAGTTGCAAAAAAATATTTGAAACTTTCAAAAATAAATTTGCAACTTTCAAATTATTTTTTCAAAGTTTCAAATTATATTAGATGTGCGTAAGCCTTCAAATTGCTTGTGCAGTAGCCTCTAAAATACTTGTGCAGTAGCCTCTAAAATACTTGTGCAGGACATGTACAAATGCATGTGGCGAAGAAGTAATAATGGACATGGAAGGTGTAAAACACAAAAGAAGCACATCCATCTGGACATGCTTCTCTATTGTCTTTATATTGTTATGCTACATGGGGCTGAGTTTTATCACCCTCTTCGTGCCTGTTCGATGAGTGCTTTCTGCTGGTCGGTCAGATTGGCAGGAATGGTGACATCGAAGACAATGATGAGGTCTTTGGGGGTGCCGTCACTCTTGGTGCCGCCCTTCCCTTTCAGACGCACTTTCTTGCCCGGCTGGGTGCCTGGTGCCACTTTCAGTTTATACTTTCCATAGGTACTGCTGACTATAAGTTCACCGCCAAGAATGGCTGTCCACACGTCAATGGACACGTGGGCTTCCACTTCAGAGGGTTCGGCAGAACGACGTGTGGCACGTGCGCGACGGCTACCCATACTTCCAAAGATCTGCTGGAAGAAGTCACTCATGCCGCCCTCTCCGCTCATGTTGAAGGAGAAGCCTTCGAAGGGATTGCCTCCTCCTCCATCAGTGCCAAAGCCACCAAACTGCTCAGCCTGTTTCCAGTTCTCACCGTATTGGTCATACTTGGCACGTTTTTCAGGGTCGTTGAGCACTTCGTATGCCTCGTTCAGCATCTGGAACTTCGCCTTGGCTTTGGGATCGTCAGGATGAAGGTCGGGATGGAACTGCTTGGAACGCTTGCGGTATGCCGCCCTTATGTCTTTCTGAGGGGTGTCCTTAGGGATGCCCATCACTTTGTAATAATCTATAAATGCCATAATTTCAGTGTTTTTTTCAACAAAGAAGCACAACAAAAAAGATGCCAATAAGGAGATTCTCGGCAAAAAACTGAATATTTAAAACTTTAAGTTTCGCAAATGCTCAACTTCTTTGGAGTTAAAGGAGTTAGAGGAGTTAAAGGAGTTAAAGCCAAATGTCATGCTGCTGGCAGAGTATCGGCTTTTAACTCCTGAGCGGAGCGATAACTCCTTTTAACTCCTTTAACTCCAATAAACTAAAACTTTTAGTTCTCAGTTTTTAACTATTAACTTTTTTTTCGTACCTTTGCAAACTGAATGAGCACACAAACGAAACATCTGAAAATTATTTTCACGACGGACGTTCACGGGAATTACTTCCCTTACGACTTCCGTCATGACCACTGGGGTAAGGGAAGCCTCCAGAGGGTGCATGCGTTTGTGGCAAAGGTGGTTCAAGAGAACCCTGGCAATATGCTTTTAGTTGATGGAGGAGACATGTTGCAAGGAGAACCGACTGCTTATTATTTCAATAATCATTGTGAGAACTCCCGACATCGAGTGGCTGACATCTGCAACTACATCGGGTATGACGTGGCTGTGATTGGCAATCATGACATTGAGATGGGTAAGCATATTTATGACAAATATGTGAAGGAGTGCAGCTTCCCCATCTTAGGTGCCAATGCCATCAACATTGACACTGGTGAGCCTTATTTTCAACCTTATGAGGTGTTCTATCGTCAAGGGCTGAAAATTGCGGTGATAGGTTTTATCACACCAGCCATTCCGCATTGGATTCCGAAGGAAATCTGGAAAGGACTCCGTTTTGAAGACATCCGTGAGAGTGCTGAACGATGGGTAAAAACAGTGAAGGAGGAAGAGAACCCTGACTTTATTATAGGTCTGCTGCATTCTGGTATGGATGAAGGTATTGTGACAGATGCTTACAAAGAGAATGCGACACTGGAAACTGCCGAGAATGTGGAAGGCTTCGACTTGATTCTATATGGGCATGACCATGCGAGCAACATGGAGGAAGTGACCACGAAGGGTGGACGTAACGTTCCTTGCATCAACCCCGGCTGTTATGCTTACAGTGTAGCCGTTATTGACGTGGATTTCCGCATAAACGAACAAGGCAAGGTGACCAGTCATGAAACGCTGTGTACCCTCAACTATATTGGTACGTTGCACAACCAACACGCCAATTCTTTCAGACGTCATTTTGCATACCCATTTCATGAGGTGAAGCGTTTTGCCGCTGAAAAGATAGGCACATTCCTCAATCGTGTGGATGTGACGGATGCCTATTTCGGTTCGTCTGCCTATATTGACTTGATTCAAGATTTGCAGTTGAAAGTGAGCGGTGCCGACCTCTCGTTCAGTGCCCCACTCTTCTTCAATGCTTCTATTGAGGCTGGCGACATCAAGGTGAGCAACCTTTTCGACCTCTACCGATTTGAAGACCACCTCTACACTCTGCTGCTCACAGGGGAGGAAATCAAGAACTATTTGGAAATGAGTTATGCGGCATGGACACAGCAAATGCACTCTCCTAATGACCCCATGTTGCTCATCAGTCCTATGAAGGGGAATCCAGAGCGCATGGGCTTTAAGAACTTTATCTTCAACTTTGACTCGGCGGCAGGCATCCACTATGAGGTGGATGTCACAAAGCCCGAAGGCGACAAGGTGCACATCTTAAGCATGGACGACGGAAAGCCTTTCCTGATGAACGAGACATACACTGTGGCCATGACGGCCTATCGCGCCAATGGCGGTGGCGAACTGCTGACGAAAGGGGCTGGATTGTCGAAAGAAGAGATGGACTCACGCATCCTCAGTGTGAGCAAGTACGACATTCGCCACTATCTGATGGAATATGTGAAGGAACTGGGCACCATCAACCCACAACCTAAGAAACATTGGCGATTTGTGCCAGAAGATTGGGTGGCACAAGCAGTAGAGAGGGAAAGAAAAATCTTGTTTGGCAATTCTACACCTGAAGAAGATTCCTTATAATTCCCCAAGCAATAAATAATATAATGTACACGCGTGCAAGGACAGGATGTTCCACTGCACGTATGAGATTGTCGCCGCGAGGAATCCGTTTCAGCGCTTCTGCCACAAATAAGGCAATCACATACGGAATGCTGACCACAAAGAAGTAGTTGTACGACAAGGCTTCAGTAAATTTCCCATGCAACAAGGCATGGAGGGCACGTTGAAGTCCACATGCAGGACAATTCCATCCCGTCAATAGACGGAATGGACATTTTGGCATCCACACAGACTTAATCGGGTCGAATAGCGTATAAACGACAATACCCCCTACCATCAGCAGGAGGAATATCAGCAACCAGAAGAAGGATGATTTGGATTTAGTTGGCTCCACTCCACAATGATGCAAAGACTGCAGCTCCGACAAACAAGAAATAAAAGAGGGCTATTAGTATTCCTACCACTATAGATGCCACAATGCCTATCATAGCCCATTGGAAAGCACTCTTGGATGCAGCAAGCGCACCTGCATAATCGCCTGCATAATAGAGTCCATCAACTTTTGCGGCATAGACAATACTCACAATACCAAAGGGCATGCAAAATAAGACTGTTGTCAACACTGCCAGCACCATATTGCTGTCTGGCTTAGACATAGGAGATTGCTGAGGAGTTGGATTGTCAATTTGTTCCATAAGAAAGAGAGTTGGGAGTTTAGAGTTTAGTGTTTAGAGTTTAGTGTTTAGAGTTTAGTGTTTAGAGTTTAGTGTTTAGAGTTTAGTGTTTAGAGTTTAGTGTTGGGAGGAGTGTTCCTGATGCCTTCTTGAGTTGCACATAAGCCAACTGCAATTGGCAACGGGCATTGACGAGATTGGCATTGCATTGCTGCCAATGAGCTTGCGTTTCGAGATAATCTGCAAGAGTTTCGAAGCCCACCTCGTATTGCTGTTTGGAGAGGCGCATGTTCTCAGCAGCTTGTTCAAGGGCTGTCTGGCAGAGACTAAGCTCTGTCTGTGCCTCATCGTAGAGATTCTTGCTTTTTGCCCATTCGAGTTGCATCTGCTCGTCGAGGTCTTGTTGCTCCAACTGCGCTATTTGGTATGCTGCCTTGGCCGAACGTACCTTATTGCTGCCTCCGCCGAAAAGGTCGAGAGGCATCTTTACAGCCACACCCACAGTGAAGAAGCCATTGTCTATCAGACGTTTTCCCACCAATTCGCCTCCATTGGCATAAGTGTAGGTGGCTCCCAATGCCACATCGGGCAGATAGTCGCTTCGGGTCAGTTTGATGTTCTGACGTGCCAATTCTGTTTTATTTTCGAGGATGACATGCTCCGGGCGCACCCCCATGACGGGGATGGAGGACTGTACTGGAAGGCTGGAATCCGTCACCACATCTACCGCACTGTTGAGTGGCAAACCAATGATATGACACAGATTCATCAGAGCCAACTTGTAGCCATTGTCGGCTTTTTGGATGGAAAGTTCCGCTTCGTTCAATTTGACTTGCACTTTCATGATGTCGTTGCGGGTGCTCATGCCGTGACGGAAGGCACCTTCCACGTTCTTTTTCAGTTCTTCAAGCAGAGTCTTGTAACTTCGAGCCACTTTCCCCATATCCTTTGCCTTGATGGCCAAGAAATAGGCTTCATGGGTCTTCACCACAACCTCCGACTCTGTAAGGCGGATATTTTCGTTGGCCATGTTGACTCCCAGTTTCGACATCTGATAGGCTGTTGTGATTTTACCCCCTATATAGATGGGTTCCATCATGGATATGCCGCCTACAAACATATTCTTGATTTTCCACTTCATAGACTGTGACGGGAAATCTGCATACTGATTTAGCGTGTAAGTGCCATCAGCATTCATCGTCACGTTAGGCATGAATTTTCCTGCCGATTCCACATAATTATATATAGGAAGGTGACCACCGTTCATTGCGAAATTCCCTTTGGCCGTACTGTAAAAGTCGATGGCCATGAGATTGAATTGTGGAAAGAAGTTGGCCTTGTAAACCTTTGAATCAAAGCGTGTCTGCTCCAACTTCAACTTGGCTGAAGATAATGAGCGGTTGTGTTCAAGAGCCTTGTTCACACATTCGTCCAACGTGAGCGTCTGCGCCCCCACCCTTCCACACACGGCGCACAGCATGAAGCTAAAAATATAGAAAAAACTTTTATTCATTGTTTTTATTGTTGAGTCAAAAATGTACTATTTCACCTTGAAGAACATTGCATAAAGCACTGGGATGAAGATGAGCGTGATGAGCGTGCCCATGAAGAGTCCTCCCATGATGGTGACGGCCAACGAGCCGAACATGGAGTCAGGCACTAATGGAATCATGCCAAGAATGGTCGTAAGACTTGCCATCATCACAGGGCGCAGACGTGATTTGGAACTTTGAATAAGTGCCAAACGAGGTTCAATGCCTTGCGATATTTCTAACGTGATTTCATCCATGAGGACTATTCCATTCTTTATCATCATACCAATCAGACCAAGCACACCGACAATTGCAACGAATCCGAACGGTTTTCCCGTCAGCATCACCACGGGAATAACACCAATAATCACCAATGGAATGCAGCAGAAAATGATGGCAGGTTTCTTGTAGTCCTTAAAAAGCATCACCAGAATGAGCAACATGATGACGATGCAGATGGGGAAGCCATTGAAGAGATACTTCATGGATTGGTCGGAAGCCTTCTTCTCTCCTTCCCATGAGAAGGTGTATCCTTCTGGAAGTGATATCTTTTCTATTTCTTTTGCTATCGCCTTGCGAGCAGCCTCTGTACCCACACCTGGACAAGGCGAACACTGTAGCCGCTGAGTTCGCTGTCCGTTATTACGTACCACAACAGGCTCTTCCCATTTGATGTCGATTCCGTGAGACACCTGTTTGAGTGGTGTGGTTTGTATCAGATTCTCTACAATCTGGTCACGGGTAACTATACCAGCCATCAATTTCTGTATCGTTGAGCGGTTCAAGAACTGGCCAACATTTGGAATGGTGCTAAACACGTAGGCGTTCTCCAAATTTTCCACATTTTCACCATTCTCGTCGGTACACTTCACATAGATGTTTTCTGGATTGATGCCATCGTAGAAAGTGCCAATTGGCATCCCGCTTGTATATGCCATCATAGAGAGTGCCACATCGTTGCGCGACAGACCACTATTTCGTGCTGATGCTTGGTCGTAGTCGATGCTCAGCACAGGCACCAGAGGCTCCCAATCAGAGGTGGCGAGATACACCTTGTCTGAAGCCTCCACAATGGCTCTTGCGGAATCTGTCAGTCGGTGCAGTACCGCCGGGTCAGGACCGCTGAAACATGCCTCAATCGGATACTTCTTGAACATTAGGTTATATCGTTTGAACTTTACATAAGCATCGGGATAGAGGTCATTGATTTCCTTTTGTAGGGAATCAATATGCTTCACCAATTCCGATGGAGATGTGAAATCAATAATCAGTTCACCGTATGCCAAAGATGGCGTGGCAATGGAACGCACCAGATTATAGCGTGAAGGGGTTCCACCTACTGATGTTGTGACATGCTTGATGTAGTCACGCTTCATTAGCATTTGACGAATTTCTTCCAAATCGCGTGCCGTTTCTGTGGAATTATATCCCTCGGGCAATTTGTACTCCATGTACAACTGGTCGTACTCCATATCAGGGAAGAATGCCTGATTGACGAACTTGTAGCAGAAGGCACTCAAAGCCAGCAGTACCACGGCGCAGACAATAGTTGTCTTTCGATGCTTCAAACCAAAAACCAACACATTTTCCAGTACGTCGTATGATTTGCCTTGATAAAGTTCCGTGTTCTTCTGCTCGTCCTGCATTTCCACTTTCTTAAACATGCGATTGCTCATCACAGGCACATGAATCAATGCCAAAATCCAACTGAGCAGCAAACTTACGGCAATAACGATGAAGAGGTCGCGTACATATACACCAGCCGTATCAGGACTCATGAAAATGGGCAAGAATGCTAATATGGCAATCAGTGTTGCCCCCAACAATGGCATGGCTGTTTTCTGTCCGATGGAAGTCAAGGCTTCCACACGTGGCTTTCCCAATTTCATGTCCACCATGATGCCATCGACAATCACAATGGCATTATCGACCAGCATACCCATCGCCAAAATGAAACTGGCAAGTGACACACGCTGCAAGGTGCCATCAAAACCCTTCAGGACTAAGAAGGAACCAAACACAATAACCACCAAACTAGAACCAATGATATAACCGCTTCTCCATCCCATGAAGAATACAAGCAGCAACACCACAATCGCTACTGATTCGAACAAATTGACGAGAAAGGTGTTGAGAGCGTCATTCACACGTTCTGGCTGAAAAAACACCTTCTGACATTCGATTCCTGCAGGAAAACGTTTCCCCACTTCCTCTACAACGTCCTCTACTTTTGTACCCACTTTTAAGATGTCATAATCAGCCGAGCAAGCAATGCTGATACCCAACGCACGAGTTCCGTCGTATGACATCTGATTACGAGTCGGCACCTCATAAGCCTTCACCACTGTGGCTATGTCCTTGATGCGTAACTGGTCGTCATCATGTCCCTGAATCAGCATGTTGGCAATGTCGTCAACATTGTTAAACTTGTCATCCACCGTCACACGAATCCGCCGGTTACCATTGTCATAGTATCCAGCATAGTCAGTCTTGTTTTGATTGTTGAGCGTTAGAATAACCTCCGTAGGCATTACTCCAAGGTTCGCCATCTTGTCTTCGCAAAGTTCGATGTTGATGCACTGGTTGCGTTTTCCGTAGATTTCCACACGGCTCACCCCATCAATCTCGCTTACACTTCGTTTTATGAGTTCCGCATAGTCGTTCAGTTCCTTATCACTTTGTCCGTCACCCTTTAGCGCATAAAACATACCAAAAACATCGCCAAAATCGTCCCTGACCTGAGATGTCGAAGTGCCTTGTGGCAACTTGCTCTGTGCATTAGCCACTTTCCGACGAAGCATGTCCCATTGCTGTTCCACACTCTCGTCAGGAACCGTTGTCTGCAACTCCACAGTGATTAGGCTCAAGTCTGCAAAACTTGAGGATTGTATGTTATTGATGGTAGACATCTCTCGAATGCTCTTCTCCAGCGGATCGGTCACTTCCAGTTCCACCTGATGTGATGATGCACCCGGGTAGGTCGTTATCACCATTGCCTGTTTCACCTTAATGGCAGGATCTTCCAATTTTGACATTGAGCCATAGGCCAGCAATCCGCCCACCACCAATATTGCTACCAGAAAATTGATGAGTTTGCTATTATCTAATGCCCATTTGCTTAAATTCATAATCTTTCAATAATCAATTATCAATTATCAATTGTCATAACAATCCACCTACATTCGAAGAGGCAGGCTTTTCTAATTTTCTCACTTTCTGTCCGTCCTGAATGTGATGAACACCTGAAACCACAATGCTTTCTCCTGGCTTCAAGCCACTCCCTATCTGTATAGTCCCATCGCGCTTGACGCTTGTTACTGTGACTGCACGTGCTTTCACATGGCCAGAATCTTCGCTATAAACAAACACTTTTGTGTTCCCTTCTGTATTCAGTACTGCAGAAGAAGGAACATACACTATCCCTAAGTTTTCATTGCCAGTCCTCTCCGCATACACCATAGTCGTCATGCCTGGTGTAATCTTCTTGTGATCGATTGTGCCAGCAAACTTCAGACGAACCGTATAGAGTTGAGAGGAATTGGCTTCTTGGCTGACCCGTGCAACAGATAAAGGGAATACTTCATCACCTGTTACGTCAAAACGGCAGCCGAAACTTGTAAACTTTTCGATGTCGGCAAAATCAGATGCACTTATTTTGATTTCCACCTCCGTGTCGCCATCGCCAAACACACTCACCACCGGCATGCCTGCCCCAACCGTCTCACCACTCTCATGAAACTTCGTTTGTACATAGCCGTTGATAGTGCTTCTCAATCGTGTGTCAGCTAATTGATTGCGGTGATTTGCCAACTTCTGCGTGATTTGCTGAAGCCCATAGCGCGCTTTGTCATTGTTGCTGGCAGTTGTGTTCCCTTCCGCATAGAGTGCCATCACGCGTTCTGCGTCTGCTTTCACCTGCTCATACTCTGCTTGTGTGGCAGCCAGCTGAACTTGGTAGTCACGGCTGTCCATGATGGCTACCACCTGTCCCTGTCGCACATAATCGCCTTCTTTCACCAACACCCTCTCTATCTGACCCGCTACACGGAATGCCAGATTCACTTCCGATGCTGATTTTGTTTTGCCCGTGAAAGTGGTGGCAACCATTTCGCCTCCTCCCATCACGGTTGCCACATCAACAATCGGGCACACCTCCTGTTCTGTGTTCTTTTGTCCGCACGACGTTAACATGACGACAAGAACGCCCCAATAGATGCATGATTTTTTTTTCATAGTTTTCCTTTTATTCGTTTTATAATTGTGCTGCAAAGATACACTTTTATTTTGGAACACAGGTAGCATAAAATTAACTACTTTTGTCCTAAATGTATGTTTTGTTAAATAATAAATCGATTTTTTGTTGGAATTTTGGTTAAAAACTCGTTATTTTGTCCCAAATTCATTTAATATGAGAGAAGAAAAGGTAACTATTTTAGAGTTGGAAGGTGGCGAGGTCAATATTCTAAATGCAGAAAAAGAATATGTGAAATTGACCAAAACGGGGTTGTTTCTTTGTAAGGCAGGTAGTGTAACATTAACGATTGATGGTACAGAATACCATATGCACAAAGGCTCCATCATCGTTTATTTTTCATATAGTACTTTGCATATAATAAGCCACACTCAAAATCTGAAGGGAACACTGATTGGTGCCAATCTGGAAACTATTCAGCCCATGCTTTACAACGTGTCGAATTTCAACGCATTATTCGTCATCAAGCAAGCTCCCTGTCAAGCCATATCGGAAACTCAATACAAGACCTTGAGTCAGCATATCACGTTGCTGAAGGTTGTGGCAGAGAAGGCAAAGTTGGAAAAAGAAAACTTTGAAACCACTTCCAACCGTCCTATTGTTGAGATTGCTAAAAAACAAGCAGAGTTACTCAGTTACTCGCTTATGCTTGAGGTGCTGCAATGCTATACCAACCTGACGCCTAACAGCAGGTCTTTTTCGCGTAAGGATGAGGTTCTGCAGAAGTTCATCACACAACTATATCGCAACTATCGCACTCAGCATGAGGTGCGTTTTTATGCCGAGCAACAATTTCTCACCACACGCTATTTCAGCACCATCATCAAAGAGTGTTCTGGAAAGTCGCCCACTCAATGGATTGCTACAGCTCTGCTTGTTGAAGCACGTAATCTTTTAAGTCATACTAATATGACAATCAAGGAAATATCGGATGCACTCACATTCCCCAATCAGAGTTATTTCGGTAAATGGTTTAAGAATCTCACCACACTTAGTCCTCTCGATTTCCGCAAAGGATTGCCCGAAAAAAATAAGGAGGACTATAATTTCATTGATGTGGTGCAAAGAGGTATCAGTCATGTTGGTGACGAAAAAGGAAAGGTACAATCATAAATTAAAACACAAACGATAGATGAAAAAAAATACAACATTCATTTTGCTGCTCATGGAACTTCTCGTGAGTGTGGCATCATGCTCCCAAAGTTCCGATGGTAAAGCCACTTGCACCTATTATGTGGCCACCGATAATATTGCCTATGCCGACTCCCTTGAAGGCGTGCGTTATGATTCTTTGGTCAAAGCTTGCATCGTGTCGCTAAAACTCACGTCATATTCATTCACCGAAGATGCCATTTCCGATAATGGTCTGTCATCTTTTGCAGTCGAGGCATGCGATGCGAAAGCTGTCAGTACATTCCTGAAAAAGAAGGCAGACGCACCAACCTTAAATACCGTGCGCGACGAACTTTTTAGTAAGAATCAGCAGTTCTTTACCGAAAGGAACATCGCCTCTGCTGACGAGATTGACCTCCATTCTTTTAGCGTGTATCTTACGTTGTGGAATTTCACCCATGAGTACGCCATTCAGACAACCACGATTGAAATCAGATAAGGCATGCACAAACGCACATACCTATTTATCATAGGGTTTCTTGCCACTGTTATCATGTTAGCACAGCCAGCCTATGCTCCCGACATTCAGAAAGAGAATTTAGGACGCGGTGCGGTGCTCCTTCGCGAAGGGGACAGTCTGGTCATTTCATGGCGATTATTGGTTGGTGAAGAGAAAGCATCATTCAATATTTATGAAGATGGTAAACGCCTGAACGAAAACAATCTAACTGATAGAACTTTTTTCAAAACATTGGCACCAAAAGCACCCGCCGATTATCTCATCGCCGTTATCAAGAACGACAAGGAAACCGTTTACGAACTAAAGTACCATCCTGACCTGAAAGACTACTTGCCCATTCCTCTGTCCAAGCCAGAAGATGGCATCACACCCGATGGTCGCCGATACACATACTCAGCCAACGATGCCAGTGTAGGCGATGTGGATGGCGATGGCGAGTATGAAATCATTTTGAAATGGGATCCCTCCAATGCTCATGATAATAGCCACGAAGGCTACACGGGTAATGTGTTGATTGATTGCTACCGACTGACTGGTGAAAAGTTGTGGCGCATTGACCTTGGCAAAAACATCCGTGCGGGTGCCCACTATACCCAATTCCTCGTCTATGATTTCGATGGTGACGGGCATTCAGAACTTATCACTAAGACAGCTGATGGAACAATCGATGGTGCAGGAGTCCCGATTGGAGATTCCAATGCAAATTGGGTGGGCAATGGAACCATCGACAAAAGCATCCAAGGCAAAACAGCGGGAACTAAAGCCAATATCATAGGCCGCATTCTTGACGGTCCAGAATACCTTACGGTGTTTGACGGACTGACAGGTAAGGCACTCGAGACCGTCCCCTACCAGCCACCACGTGGCGATGTGTCCTCGTGGGGGGATAACTATGGTAATCGTTGCGACCGTTTTCTGGCCGCAGTAGCCTATCTTGACGGTAAGCATCCTAGTGCCGTCATGTGCAGGGGCTACTATACAAAAACCTATTTGGCAGCATACGATTGGAACGGGAAGAACTTGTCGCTCCGCTGGTTTTTCGATTCCGAACTGTATCCAGGCTATTCAGGACAAGGCAATCATAATTTGCGTGTGGGAGATGTGGATGGTGACGGATGTGATGAAATCACATATGGTTCTATGGCTGTTGACCATGATGGGACGGGGCTTTACACTACGCTAATGGGGCATGGAGACGCCATCCATCAGTATGCTTTCTATCCAGACAGCACACAGTTGCAGATATGGGATGTACATGAGAACAAACGTGACGGTTCTGACTTCCGCGATGCAAAGACGGGGCGTATCATTTTCCAAATATCCAGCAACACTGATGTGGGGCGTGGTATGGCTGCCGACATCGATCCCACTAATTTTGGACTTGAGATGTGGTCATCTTCACAACGAGGCTTTTATGATGTGGAGGGGAATCTTCACTACCCTAATGTGTCTTTCCCTCAAAATAGTGCTGTATGGTGGGATGGCGATCTCTTGCGCGAATTGCTAGACCGCACTGCTGTCCTCAAGTGGAACTGGACTACTCACCAGGTGGAGACTCTCAAGAACTTCAGAGTCGAGGGATGCGCCTTCAACAATGGAAGCAAGCAGAACCCATGCTTATCAGCCGATATTTTGGGCGATTGGCGTGAGGAGGTGGTGGTGCGCAATCAAGAGAGTACTGAACTTCGAATCTACTCCACCACGATTCCCACTACACATCGATTCCCATGTCTCATGCTCGACGTCCCCTATCGTCTGAGTGTTGCCACCGAGAATGTTGGCTATAATCAACCCCCCGAACCTGGAATCTATCTCGGCAGCGACCTTTATAAAAGGCGCTAATTTCATTTTTGTATGTAAATATAACGTCAGTTCGATGAATTCCAACAAAAATAATTTATGAGAAATTCGTGGCTAATTCATGAGAATTTATGTTCCAAATAAACACGAATTACCATGAATTAACCACGAATTTTTCATGAATTTAATTATTTGTAGTTTTCGTCGAATTCACGTTAAATATACATGTTTGTTGGTACAATACTATATACAAAAAAGACCCTGAGGCTCAGGGTCTTTTTTTGTCTGTGTGGCGATAATGCTATTTTGTAAATAAACCGAGGTCAATGGCGTCTCCCATTGCTTGATAGCCACTTGCGTTGGGGTGTAGCCAATCGTTCTCGAACAGGAAAGCCGGATTGAGTCGGTCGGGTTGTTCAGGGTCGCACATGGCTGCGTCGAAATCCACCACACCATCATACTCGCCCGAGGTGCGAATCCATTCGTTCACCATCTGACGTCCCTTTTCACGTGACTCATTATAATAGTTGTTGCCTT